>Ga0208717_1000047_pt1 | contig 83952 bp, 79 predicted proteins | sample NGESurF53shallow_FD_184489 | JGI IMG/M metagenome (GOLD analysis project Ga0208717, IMG submission 184489) | Arctic peat soil microbial communities from Barrow, Alaska - NGEE Surface sample F53-3 shallow (SPAdes) | ecosystem: Environmental > Terrestrial > Soil > Wetlands > Peat ... | reverse complement strand
TATATCACCGCCGCCACAAACAAAAAAAATAGCACCCCCTCCTTTTCAAATCCAATTTGCATTTTGAGTGTTTATATGGCTTCTGTCATTATTTTTGGATTACTGTTGTCTTATCTCGGACAACAATAGTTTAAAATATTCATACCATTATCAGTGATCATAATTCTCTATCTGAGCAGTTGCCGTGCAATAGGCGGAATTTTTAAAGCTGGGATCTGGGTAGGAATTATTGGAGTTGTAATTATCATTGCCATTATACTCTGGATAGTGTCTAAAATGAAAAAATAGGTTAAAATAGAAATATTCTGCTTAATAGTTCATTAACATAAGTATATTTAATAATCTTTTATTTAAGGAAGTATAGGAAATATTTGTCGTATTCAGACTTATAAATTTTAATATAGAAACCTCAATAAATGATTTTCTTTTTTGAGCTGATAACCCAAAGAATTGATGATAAAAAAATTTCTAAATAAAATATCCAACAGAACAAGAATTGGTTTTTTTGCTGCACTTTTTCTGCTATTCCTTTCTTATGTCTTCATGTATGTATCTATGCGCAAAGTAGATACACAGGATTTCTGGATCAATCATACCAATGAAATAATACATCGTCTTGATAATATCAAGGGATTTATTAATGAAGCGGAGTCTGCTTCCCGTGGGTATCTTCTTACTAATGATAAAAAAAATTTAGACGATTATGATAAAAGTATCCGGAAAACGGACAGCTCATTCGACATGGTTAGATTATTAACCAGGGACAATAAAGTACAGCAAAAAAACCTGGATACCTTACATTATTTAATTAACCAATATTTTTTATGGATAGAAAATGTAATATCCCAATATGCAGTACATGCACACAAATCTTCGCTTACTTTTTTAGATGGGAATGAAGTTAAGCTCCCGAATAATAATAATATCGTAAACGAAATCAGAAAAATGAAACAGGAGGAAAACAGTCTTTGGATCATAAGGTCAAAGAGAGTTTCAGAATATTCGGGGCTGATCCAGATATTAAATATAGTGTCAATTATAATAGCAGTTTTACTTACCTTTTATTCGCTCCTAGTGTATAATAAAGAAAATAAAGATAAACGTAAAGCTTCAAAAAAAGCTGATGAATACAGGAGACAATTACAAAATCGTGTACAACAGCTTGCAGAGTTAAATACAGAATTAATAGAACTAAGAAGCCAGGAAAAATACGCGGTAACAGGAAGAATAGCGCGTGTGATAGCACATGAAGTAAGAAATCCGTTAACTAATATTAATCTTGCTACAGAACAATTGCATTCAGAAATAGAGAACAATCAAAATACGGATTTGCTATTTACTATGATTGCTCGTAATTCTGAAAGAATCAATCAATTAGTAAGTGATCTTCTCTCTACTACAAGAGTAACAGAACTTAGCTTTTCACAAATATCTATCAATGATATTATAGATGCAAGTCTCCAATTGTCATTAGACAGAATAGAATTGAATCAAATAAAGGTGATAAAAAAATATGATAATGAAATTTGCCCTATTTCAGTAGATGTGGAAAAAATAGAAATCGCTTTTTTGAATATTATTGTAAATGCTATAGAAGCTATGAATAGATATGGTGTTTTGGAAATTATCACTTCTAAAAAAGACAACCGGTGTATTGTAAAAATTTCAGATAATGGAAGAGGGATGTCAAAAGAAGAAGTAAGCAGGTTATTTGAGCCTTATTTTACTACAAAAGAAAAAGGAAACGGTCTTGGCCTTGCTAATTCCCAAAATATAATTCTGGGGCACAAAGGAAGTATCTCAGCGATAAGCGAACCTGAAAAAGGAACTACCTTTACGGTAACTTTTATCCTTCCCTGAAGGATTGCTTTTTTCAATCAGGTTTCTTTTTTCTGATTTTCAATTTTGAAAGTTGCTGAAATTTTTTATAAATCTTTGTTTTTTCAGAATAAGTAGTATCATCACCCATCAACATTCCCCATGGTTTTAAATTCTCAATGTGGTCGCATATTATTTTGATTAATGCAATAGCGGGTACCGATAAAAATAACCCTGAAATACCTGTCAATGCCCCACCAATTATTACACCTAATATTGAGATAAGTGCATTTATCCTTAATCGTGATGATACTATTTTCGGCATTAAAATATTTACATCTAAAATATGAATACCATAAAATATTACTATTATCCATACAATATCACTACTGCTGCTTGAAGTGGTTAACGTTACCAATATAGTAAAAAGCGTGGCCGTGAACATTCCGATATAAGGTATTATATTTAATAGAGCAGAAAGGACTCCAAAGAAAATAGCATACTTTATTCCAAGAATCAAAAGCCCGGTTGAATTGGCAGTTGCCACAATAGCCATTTCTATCAGCAACCCAACCATATAACTTCTTATCATTATTTTGGATTTGCTTATCACACTTTGAACTTCTGTAGCGTTATCCTTTTTAAAAACAATGAATAAAAAATTCCTTATGTGCTGCTGGTAATAAAGTAATAAAAAAGTATAAATAGGTATTAAGATCAGAAGTAAAACTGCTTCGGTTATAGAAAAAAAAGTTGTTTTTATGTAACCGGTTCCGGTTTCCTTTAATTTATCTGTTTGCTCATTTAAATATTGATCTTGTTGAGTAAAAGAGACGTTGAATTTATTTTTTATCCAGTTTTGCATAGCAATAGCATGCTCATTTAAATGTTGTTTTAGAGAAGGTACATCCTTTACAAAACTTGCTATCTGGCTGCTGAGAAAATAAAATATACCTACTACAAATCCAATAGCAAGTAAAATGGCGATGCCAATAGAAAGGACCTTATTTATTTTTTTTGATTCAAGAAAAGTTACAACAGGCAGAAGAAGCACAGTAAGCAAAACAGCAAATGCAAATGGGATAAGAATGTTCTGCGCAATATTGATAAAAAAGCAAATAAAAAATATTACCAGGAACTGGAATCCAAGTTTTACATACAGTGGAGATTGATTATTAATTATCATTCTGTAGAGTTAAACAAGCCAAAAAACCTCATACTTATAAAAATATGAGGTTTTAGAATACCAGGGAAATAAATTACAAACTTTGAATCCAATGAATTATGTCATCTTTTGTTTTTCCGAGCTTTTGTTGAAGCCTGCCTACAAATTCATCATCTTTTCCATCTTCTCTTTCCAGGTCATCATCAGTAAGGTTGGCATGCGCCTGTTTCATTTTCCCTTTTACTTCGTTCCAGTTTCCTTTAAGTTTTAATTTCCAATCTTCCATAATAAAAAAATTAAGTGGTTAAAAAAAATTGATTTGTTGATTTATCAACTTGCTCTTCTTATAACACCAAGAATAATAGCAATTATTGCAATGACTAATAAGATATGGATTAAGCCTCCTGTATAATACCCTCCCAGGAAGGAGATGGCCCATATTATTATCAGAATTACTGCGATTACGTACAATAAATTTCCCATTGTTTATTTGATTTAAGGTTAAGAAAATATATTTTTAAAAGAACCGATTTACAATAAACTAACAAAAAACCACGAATTCTATTTTCCTTATTTATCATGCCCTCCTGATCACTCCCAAAATAATAGATATTACAGCTAATATTAAAAGAATATGAATCAATCCCCCGGCCACATGATAAATTAAAAAGGATACAACCCAAATAATTATCAGGATTACTGCAACGATGTAAAAAAGACTTCTCATTTTTTTAATTTTAAAATTGAAATTGGATAAGAACTTACTAATCTTAATACGCAAAACTTTGCCAAAATATTTTTTCTATTAAAAAAGCCTAATTCATTATTGATATTAAATAAGAAACCCTCTTGTAAATAGCTGTGTTCAATCAATTTGGGGAAATGTCTCTACAAAATGAGCAAAAGTCTCTTGTAATTTTTTTAAATCAGAATATATAATTTTTTACTTCATTGGAAAAATGAAATGAAAAAATCAATAGTTCTTAAGAGCCTTGTTTGAAATAATGTACTTATCTTTTTTAGAAAACCATTTTAAAAAATCTTTAAAAAAATTTCGGCTAAATTTTAGTATTTTACACAATACCAACGATTTTCAAGATGAGCATTAAAAAAGTTTTCGGTTCCATATTTTTATATATTAAACAGGTTTTTAAAGAATTTTCTGCGGATAATATTTTAAAATACAGCGCCTCACTTGCTTATTATACTGTTTTTTCTATTGCACCTTTGTTGGTAATAGTAAGTGCGCTGTTGGGATTTTTTTTTGGTAAAGAAGCCATGCAGGGACAGATTTACCAGCAATTAAATCACCTGGTAGGAAGCCTGGCAGCAATGCAAATACAGGATACCATAAAAAATATTCATCTTAATGCGAACAATTATTTAGCAAGTGTAGTGAGCTTGATAATATTATTCATTGGGGCTACCAGTATTTTTGGAGAGATACAGGATTCATTAAATAAAATCTGGGGACTTCGGATAAAAACAAAAAGAGTATGGTGGAAATTAATCCTTACAAGGCTTTTATCATTTTCACTGATACTAAGTATCGGCGTTATAATGATTGTATCCCTGCTACTGAATGCTTTGGTAAATGCTTTTGGAAAATTAATATCAAATTATCTTGAAAATTACAGCACTTACTTTATACAAATCACCGAGGCGGTGCTATCCTTTTTCATTGCCGGTTTTTTATTCTCGTTGATTTTTAAAATTTTACCCGATGCGAAAATAAAATGGAAAGACGTGCTATTAGGGGGTTTTGTTACGGCGGCGTTTTTCACTATCGGGAAATTAGGGATTGGATTTTACCTGGGAAAAAGTAATTTGTATTCATTGTATGGCGCCGCCGGATCTATTATTATTTTTATGGTATGGGTTTACTACAGTTCCATAATTCTATACCTTGGCGCAGAATTTACTAAAGTACAGGCAAAGCTCTATGGCGGAAATATAATCCCCAACGAATATGCAGAATGGGTAAAATTGGAAGAAAAAACAATTTCATCTCCCCAATTGAAAAACAAAGATTTACATTAACTTTGAACACCCAAATGCTTATTACACAAAATTATGAATAAAAGAATCCTTATTATTGATGATGATTTTGATATGTGCGCTTTACTAAGCCGTTTTCTTGATAAAAAAGGATACGCAACAGAAGTAGCGCATAACGGAGCAAAAGGAATAGCCAAGTTTAATGAGTTCCATTTTGATATAGTGCTTTGCGATTTCAGACTTGGAGATAAAGATGGAAAAGATGTATTATTGAAAATTAAAGAATCCAAACCTAAAACCATCGTAATCATCATCACAGGATATTCCGACATAAAAACCGCTGTAGATGTTATTAAACTTGGCGCTTTTGATTACATCACCAAACCACTTATTCCTGATGAAGTGGTAAATGTAATTGAAAAAGGATTGGCTAATTCAAACTCAGAAACTATTGCAGCACCTCCTAAAAGTTCAACAAATCTTGCTAAAAAAAGACCGTATCAACTTTCATCAAACAATGAATTCCTGATAGGTCAGGATGGAGAAACAGCAAGGATTTACAGACAAATAGAAATAGTTGCTCCTACTAATTACAGCGTTATTTTGTACGGAGAAAGTGGAACAGGAAAAGAAGTAATTGCTAAAACGATTCATGAGGCAAGCAATCGTAAAGGAAGGTCATTCATAGCTATGGATTGTGGCACGCTTTCCAAAGAATTATCAGGAAGCGAACTGTTTGGCCATGTAAAAGGAGCTTTTACGGGAGCTGTTACAGATAAAGAAGGCCATTTTGAATTGGCCAACGGAGGCACCTTATTTTTGGATGAAGTTTCTAATCTGCCCAAAGACGTACAGGCTTCTTTATTACGAGTAATTCAGGAAAGGAAATTTAAAAGAGTGGGCGGAACGAAAGAAATGGAAGTGGATGTAAGAATTATTGTTGCATCTAACGAGAACCTAAGAGAATCCTACCAACGAGGAAAATTCCGGGAAGACCTTTACCACAGGTTTAATGAATTTTCTATCAATCTTCCTGCATTAAGGAACAGAAAAGATGATATCCCTCTTTTTGCTCAATTTTTTCTGGACAAAACCAATGAAGAATTACAAAAAAATATAGATGGATATGAAGAAGATGTAGAAGAAATGTTTTTGAATTATTCCTGGCCGGGCAATTTGAGAGAATTCAGGAATGTAGTCAGGCGTGCCGTTTTACTTACTCCTTCCGGAAAAATAAATTCAAAAGTATTACCCTGGGAAATTACCCAATCACTATTAAAGAATGAAGGTTCTTCCAATGGAAATGCGCTTGCTTCTACCCTATCAACCTACAAAGACGTGGACCTCAAAGACGCTGCAGCGAAAGCTGAATATGAAACAATAATGAATGTTTTAAAAGAAGTCAATTATAATAAAACTAAGGCTGCTGAGATTTTAAAAATTGACCGTAAAACGCTTTATAATAAAATAAAAATTTTTGAGGCGTTGTAATTTTAATACGCTGAAAATTGAAACCGGGAATCCTCAATATTTGTTGTTTTACCGGGTAATCATTTTTTTTAAAATGAAAAAGGAGCAAGAAAAATCCTGCTCCTTCAAATTAATATAAAGTGTAAGTCATAAAATTATTCTTCTTCATCAAATGTCATTGCTTCTTTAGCGGTCATCAGCAATTCATATTCTTCCTTACTACCTACGATCATATTTTCAAAATCTCTCAAACCTGTACCTGCTGGTATTGGATGTCCTGTAATAACATTTTCTTTCAGGCCAAGCATAGTATCTGTTTTTCCCTGGATAGCAGCGGATGATAACACCTTAGTTGTTTCCTGGAATGATGCCGCAGATATCCAGCTTTGAGTTCCCAATGATGCTTTGGTGATACCAAGCAACAAAGGAGAAGAAGTAGCAGGTTTTGCATCCCTGAATTCCACAGGTTTTTTATCAGCTCTGCGAAGAATAGAATTTTCTTCTCTTACTTCACGCAAAGTAACAATTTTGCCCGGACGCATTTTATGGCTATCACCTGATTCAGTAACAACTTTCTTATCGTATATCCAATCATTTTCTGTATTAAAATCAAATCTGTCTTCAGTATCGCCCTCGAGGAATTTAGTATCACCAGCGTCTTCAATAGTTACTTTACGCATCATCTGGCGCACAATAACTTCGATGTGCTTGTCATTAATTTTTACACCCTGTAATCTATATACTTCCTGAATTTCATTTACCACATATTCCTGTACTGCAAATGGTCCTTTAATGGAAAGAATATCAGCAGGAGCTATCTGCCCGTCAGATAAAGCAACTCCGGCTTTAACGAAATCTCCATCCTGTGCGAGTATCTGTCTTGTGAGAGGAACTAAATATTTCTTAATAACGCCATCCCTTGCTTCCACAATAATTTCCCTGTTACCACGCTTGATATTTCCAAAAGAAACTACACCGTCTATCTCAGATACAACAGCAGGGTTGCCTGGGTTCCTTGCTTCAAAGAGCTCGGTTACCCGAGGTAAACCACCGGTGATATCTCTTAATTTACCCAACACACGCGGAATTTTTACAACAACTTGTCCTGCTTTTACTTCTTCAGCTTCTTCCATAGTTATGTGGGAGCCGGCAGGGAGGTTATAGTTCTTAGATTCTTTCCTTCCTTCAATGATCATAGAAGGAATACGTGCTTTATCTTTTGTTTCAATAATCACTTTTTCACGATGGCCTGTTTGTTCGTCTGCTTCATCGCGGTAAGTAACTCCTTCCACAATATTTTCAAATTTTAATAATCCATCAATTTCCGAAACAATTACGTTATTAAATGGATCCCAGGTACAGATAGGTTGTCCTTTAGTTACCTTCTGTCCATCTTTTACATTAAGGGTAGAGCCATAAGGAACGTTGTTATTGATGAGTAAGCGATCATTTTTTACATCCATAATTCTTACTTCGCCCGTACGACCGATTACCACCTTTGTTTTTTCTCCTGCATTATTTATAGCATCTACAGTACGCAATCCATCAAATTGAATAGTACCATCAAACCTGGCAGTGAGGTTAGATTCTACCGAAGCAGATCCAGCAACACCACCGACATGGAAGGTACGTAAGGTAAGCTGTGTTCCAGGTTCACCAATAGATTGCGCTGCAATAATTCCTACCGCATCCCCTTTCTGAGCTGTATAGCCAGAAGCAAGATTTTTACCATAACATTTTACACACACACCACGACGACTTTCGCAGGTAAGCACAGAGCGTATTTCCATAGTTTCCACTCCAGCATCGTTTATAGAATGAGCAATTTCTTCAGTGATCATAGCTCCTGCTTCTACCAACAAATTGTCTGTAACGGGATCATGTACATTATGCAAAGAAGTTCTTCCAAGAATCCTGTCATACAGTGGCTCTATTACATCTTCATTATCTTTTAAAGCTGTTATGGAAATACCTCTAAGGGTACCACAATCTTCTTCATTAATAACCACATCCTGTGCAACGTCAACCAGTCTTCGAGTAAGATAACCGGCATCGGCAGTTTTTAAGGCAGTATCTGCAAGTCCTTTACGGGCGCCATGTGTAGAGATAAAATATTCCAATACATTCAATCCATCTTTAAAATTGGAAAGAATAGGGTTTTCAATAATTTCACTTCCGGTACTTCCTGATTTACGCGGCTTTGCCATCAATCCTCTGATTCCGGCAAGTTGCTTGATCTGCTGTTTGGAACCCCTAGCACCAGAATCGAGCATCATATACACAGAATTAAATCCTTGTTTATCAGCCGCTAATTCCTGTATTAATGTTTCTGTCAAACGTGTATCCACCCTACTCCAGATATCAATGATACCATTGTACCGTTCGTTATTTGTAATTAAACCTGCATTATAGTTGTCCCAAACTTCATCAACTTCGGTAGTAGCATTTTCTATCATGGATTCCTTGGTATCCGGAATAATGAGATCATTTATATTGAATGATAAACCACCTTTGAAGGCCATGCGGAAACCAAGTTGCTTAATATCATCAAGAAACTTTGCAGTAGTAGGAATATTGGTCCATTTGATAATGTCGCCAATTATTTCACGCAAAGATTTTTTAGTAAGTAATGCATTAATAAAACCAACTGTTTTGGGCACATGCTGATTAAATATTACACGGCCAACAGTAGTCTCCAATAATTTATTGGTAAGTGTACCATCACTATTTCTCATGTTCACTCTCACTTTTATTCCAGCATGCAAGTCAACCATGTGTTCATTATAAGCAATAACTACCTCTTCAGGTGAATAGAAAATTTTCCCTTCTCCTCTTACTATTTCTTCTTTGGTTGATTTCTTTCCTTTAGTAATGTAATACAATCCCAAAACCATATCCTGCGAAGGAAGGGTAATAGGAGTGCCATTTTGCGGATTCAGAATATTGTGTGAAGAAAGCATCAGCATCTGGGCTTCCAGGATTGCGGCATTACTCAATGGAACATGCACAGCCATCTGGTCGCCATCGAAATCGGCGTTGAACGCTGTCGTTACCAATGGATGAAGCTGAATTGCTTTTCCTTCAATTAATTTAGGCTGGAATGCCTGGATAGATAACCGGTGCAATGTTGGAGCACGATTCAGCATTATCGGATGTCCTTTCAAAATATTTTCAAGGATGTCCCAAATAATCGCTTCTTTTTTATCAACTAATTTGCGTGCGCTCTTTACTGTTTTTACAATTCCTCTCTCAATTAATTTACGAATTATAAATGGCTTAAATAATTCAGCCGCCATGTCTTTTGGTAAACCACATTCATGCATTTTTAATTCAGGCCCTACCACGATTACAGAACGGCCAGAGTAATCCACACGTTTACCTAAAAGGTTTTGACGGAAACGTCCCTGTTTCCCTTTCAATACATCACTCAATGATTTTAATGCACGTCCACCTTCTGCTTTTACAGCATTCGATTTACGTGAATTATCAAACAATGAGTCTATTGCTTCCTGGAGCATGCGCTTCTCATTTCTGAGGATCACTTCAGGCGCTTTAATTTCCAATAACCTTTTTAAACGATTGTTGCGAATAATAACACGACGATAAAGATCATTCAGATCAGATGAAGCAAAACGGCCGCCATCTAATGGAACCAATGGCCGAAGTTCCGGTGGAATTACGGGAATATATTGCATTACCATCCATTCAGGACGGTTGTTAATTCTTGTATTGGCATCACGAAATCCTTCTACAACGCTAAGGCGTTTTAATGCATCAGCTTTACGCTGCTGTGAAGTTTCGTTAGCCGCAGAATTACGAAGGTCAAAAGACAATTGGTCAAGATCAATTCTCTGCAGCATATCGTGTACTGCTTCCGCTCCCATTTTAGCAATAAATTTATCAGGATCTTCATCAGGCAACATCTGATTGTCTTTTGGAAGTGTATCCAAAATATCCAGGTATTCTTCTTCTGTTAAAAGATCGCTGTAATTCTGTCCTTTATCTGCTCTGATTCCCGATTGTATTACCACATATCTTTCATAATAAACAATGGTTTCTAATTTCTTAGAACTCATTCCAAGAAGATAACCAATCTTATTTGGAAGTGATTTAAAGTACCAGATATGAACCACAGGAACGACCAGTTTGATGTGTCCCATTCTTTCGCGACGTACTTTCTTTTCTGTTACTTCCACTCCACAACGATCGCACACGATTCCTTTATAACGGATACGTTTGTATTTTCCGCATGCGCACTCATAATCCTTAACCGGGCCAAAAATCCTTTCGCAAAACAAACCATCTCTTTCAGGTTTGTAAGTGCGATAATTGATTGTTTCGGGTTTTAAAACTTCACCATAACTTCTTTCTAAAATAGAATCCGGAGAAGTAAGGCCGATGGTAATTTGAGAAAACGTTGGACGCGGACGATTTTCTTTTTTTTGCATATATTTTTAAGCTTTAAACTGTTAGCTTGGGGCTAACAGCAAAATTTTAATTATTTATTTGTTTACTGCTATATTCTGAAATGATTAATTATTCAAATTGCAGATCCAATCCCAACCCTCTTAATTCATGTACCAAAACATTGAATGATTCAGGAACACCAGGTCTTGGAATATTATCGCCCTTGACAATGGCTTCATAAGTTTTTGCTCTTCCGATAATATCATCAGACTTTAGTGTAAGCAATTCCTGGAGGATGTTTGATGCACCATACGCTTCCAATGCCCACACTTCCATTTCACCAAATCTTTGTCCACCGAACTGTGCTTTACCACCAAGAGGTTGTTGAGTAATCAAACTGTATGGCCCGATAGAACGTGCATGCATTTTATCATCAACCATGTGGTGTAATTTAATAATATAGATTACTCCCACGGTAGCTTTCTGGTCAAAACGCTCACCGGTTTCCCCGTCATATAAATAAGTGTGGCCAAATGTCGGTAGTTTTGCCTTTTCAATTTCTTTGGCAATTTCTTCTACAGATGCGCCATCAAAAATAGGAGTTGCATACGTTTTACCTAATTTTTCCCCTGCCCATCCTAAAACGGTTTCATAAATCTGGCCGAGGTTCATCCTGCTTGGTACACCCAATGGGTTAAGAACAATATCAACCGGTGTTCCATCTTCAAGAAATGGCATATCTTCCTGTCTTACTATTTTGGCAACAATTCCTTTATTACCATGGCGACCTGCCATTTTATCTCCCACCTTTAGTTTACGTTTTACTCCAAGATACACTTTCGCTAATTTTAAAACGCCTGCTGGTAATTCATCACCAATTGAGATGTTGAATTTTTCTCTTTTGTACCTTCCTAATTCTTCGTTGTATTTAATATTGTAATTATGCAACAAAGTATTGATATAATCATCTGTTTTTGAATCACTTGTCCATCCTAATGGATTTACATTTTGATAATCAATATTTCCCAGATTCTTTGCTGTGAACTTGGCACCTTTGCCAATAAGCATTTCACCAAAATTATTGCTAACACCTGAAGATGTTTTATCTTTTAATAAAATCAACAACTTGCTAATCAGCAATTCCAATAAATCAGCTTCATTCTTTTCGTGGGTTTTTTCTATCTTTTCTAAAATCGTCTTCTCTTTTACTTTTCCACTTTTATCTTTCTTGGCACGTTGGAATAATTTCTTATCTATTACCACACCTTCGGTACCGCTTGGAGCTTTCAATGAAGCATCTTTTGCATCACCGGCTTTGTCACCAAAAATAGCACGCAATAATTTTTCTTCAGGTGTAGGATCGCTTTCGCCTTTTGGAGTAATTTTTCCAATGATAATATCTCCTTCTTTCACATGCGCTCCTACTCTTATCACACCATTTTGGTCAAGATCTTTGGTAGCTTCTTCACTGATATTTGGAATATCAGGGGTCAACTCTTCTTCTCCCAGTTTGGTATCTCTTACCTCCAGTTCAAATTCATCAATATGAATAGAAGTGAAAAGATCTTCTTTTACTACCTTTTCACTTATCACAATAGCATCTTCAAAATTGTAACCTTTCCAGGGCATAAATGCTACTTTCAGATTGCGTCCTAATGCTAATTCGCCATCTTTAGTTGCGTATCCTTCTGTTAAAAAATCACCTGATTTTACAGACTGGCCTTTCTTCACAGCCGGACGCAGATTGATACAAGTGCTTTGATTGGTTTTAATAAACTTGGTCAGTTTATATACCATCAGATCATTCTCAAAGCTTACAGTTTTTTGTGACTGATTTCTATTGTATCGAACATGAATTTCATTGGCATCTACATATTCTACAACTCCATCACCATCTGCATGAATCTGAATTCTCGCATCACGTGCTGCTTTTCCTTCAAGGCCTGTACCTACTATTGGCGCCTGTGGTAATATAAGTGGAACTGCCTGGCGTTGCATGTTGGAACCCATCAATGCACGGTTGGCATCATCATGTTCCAGAAAAGGAATTAATGAAGCGCTCAAACCAACAATTTGATTGGGAGCCACATCCATATATTCTACTTCACCTTTATCAAGAATAGGGAAATCACCGGTTTCGCGGGATTTCACTTTATCATTAATAAAATTGGAATGTTCATCCAACGGTGCATTTGCTTGTGCAATTTTTGCTGTATCTTCTTCTTCGGCACTAAGGAAAAATACCTTTTTCATATCCACATGGCCATCATGAACTTTACGATAAGGAGTTTCAATGAACCCCATTTCATTTATTTTGGCATGAACGCAAAGCGTAGATATTAACCCGATATTGGGACCTTCCGGAGTTTCAATTGTACAAAGACGGCCATAGTGCGAATAATGTACATCCCTCACTTCAAATCCCGCACGTTCGCGGCTCAAACCTCCGGGCCCGAGCGCGGAGATACGGCGTTTATGGGTGATTTCACTCAATGGATTTGTTTGATCCAGGAATTGTGATAATTGAGATGTTCCAAAGAATGAATTAATAACAGAAGATAAGGTTCTTGCATTAATTAAATCTACCGGAGTAAATACTTCATTATCCCTTACGTTCATCCGCTCGCGGATCGTGCGCGCCATACGTGCAAGGCCCACACCAAATTGAGCATATAATTGTTCTCCTACTGTACGAACACGGCGATTGCTCAAATGATCAATATCATCTATTTCACTTTTGGAATTAGTCAATAAAACCAAATATTTAATGATAGAGATAATATCTTCTTTAGTCAAAACTTTTTTAGTGATTGGATAATTCAACCCGAGCTTTTTATTGATTTTATATCGTCCCACTTCCCCAAGATCATAACGCTTATCACTAAAGAACAATTTATCAATTATGCCTCTTGCGGTTTCATCATCAGGAGCATCAGCGCCGCGCAATTGGCGGTAAATATGTTGAACAGCTTCAATCTCACTATTAGAAGTGTCTTTATTTAAGGTATTATATATAATAGCATAATCTCCGCTCACTTCTTCACGCTGTATAAATACGCTTTTTACATCCAGTTCAAGGATCATTGCGATATTATCTTCATCTAAAATAGTATCCCTTTCAAGCACTATTTCATTTCTTTCAAGACTTACTACTTCTCCGGTATCTTCATCTACAAAATCTTCTACCCATGTACGTAAAACCCTTGCAGCCAGGCGCTTTCCCAGATTTGCGTGCAGTGTTTTTTTATCAGCTTTTACTTCCACAGCCATTCCGAAAAGTTCGAGAATGTCTTTATCAGTTTCATACCCAATTGAACGAAGTAATGTGGTTACAGGGAATTTTTTCTTGCGGTCAATATAGGCATACATTACATTATTAATGTCCGTTGCAAATTCCATCCACGCTCCTTTAAAAGGAATCACGCGGGCAGAATATATTTTGGTTCCGTTTGGATGAGTACTTTGTCCAAAGAAAACGCCTGGTGAACGATGCAATTGAGAAACAACCACACGCTCAGCGCCGTTAATTACAAAAGTTCCACGTGGGGTCATGTAAGGAATATTTCCAAGGAAAACATCTTGAACAATTGTTTGGAAATCCACGTGTTCTTCGTCATTGCAACTAAGGCGTAATTTTGCCTTTAGAGGGACGGCATAAGTAAGGCCTCTTTCAATACATTCTTCGATGGTATATCGCGGAGGATCTACAAAATAATCCAAAAATTCCAGCATGAAAATATTTCGTGTATCATTAATAGGGAAACTTTCCTTAAAAACACGAAACAGCCCTTCAATATTACGTTTGTCGGGGGTGGTTTCTAACTGGAAGAAGTCTTTAAAGGATTGAATTTGTATCCCTAATAGGTCTGGAGTTTCCGCCAAATGTTCAATTTTTCCAAAACTGATTCTTTGTGTCGGAGCTACTTTAGTTGAAGGCATATTTTAATTAAAATATTTTAAAATGAGAGAGCCTTTAAATCAGGCATTCATACCATATTTCCCATTTACCGAAATTTAAAGGAGTGCAAAAGTAAACATTTTTTTGAAATTGGTAATAAGTTTATTAAATCTTATCATTTCATTTAAAAAGGTAGAAACATCAATTTTTTTTAGCTATTATCCTTCAAGTTAAATAAATAATTTTTTTTAGCTTACACTAGGGTATCCGGCATCTTTTTTGTATCCTTTGCCAAGAAGAAGAATTTATTTAGAAATTCATTTTCTGGTATGAATTCATTTTCTATATCGGGAAGATTTTGGTTAATTCATTAAAAATGCTTTCAAAAGAAAAGTAAGAGTTTTCTATGAATTAGTTATGCATTAATTTTGTAACTCTTATATAACATATAAAATAAAATAAAATAGACATGAAAAGATTATTTTTTGTTCCCGCAGTAGCAGCCGTATTTTTCCTGGCTTCCTGTGGAGGAGGTAGTGGATCAAATGAAAACTCAAGTGCAACCCCAACTGATACTTCTACGGCAGCCTCAGCTGACACTTCTACAGCAAGTCAAGCCCCCGGCGCAGATATTCCAGGCATTGATTCTGTGTCCGTAACGGACCATATAAAACTTGAAGGGATGGATGCTATGAAATATGATCGAACTCTTTTTAAAGTAAAAGCCGGCCAAAAAATAACATTGGATCTTAAAAATATAGGCAAACTTCCTGCAGCAGCGATGTCTCACAATGTTGTAATTCTAAAACAGGGAACTGACGTGCAGGCTTTTGGAGAAGCAGCTATTTCTGCAGCCGCCACAGAGCACATCCCCCCGTCAATGAAAAATGATGTTATTGCTCACACCAAATTATTAGGCCCTGGCCAAAGTGATCAAATTACGTTTACACTTCCGGATCCGGGAGTATATGATTTTCTATGCACATTCCCGGGCCACTTTGGTACAATGCACGGGCAAATTGTAGCAGAGCCATAAAATATTAAAAGAATAAATTGTAAAAAAGCGGTCAGAAAAATGGCTGCTTTTTTTATTTTAACTATAATAAGAATCATCAATATTCCTGCCCGAATCCCGCCCGGACGGGGACGTTCAGGCGGGTATTCTTTTACTGTTTAAAAGAACTACCACTAAAAAAATCAGGAAATGATTATATAATTTCTTTCTTTCTAAAAGTTGACCATGGAGTGCATTTGAGAAGCATCATTGGAAAGAAATAAGGATCATCAATATTTGTTCTTTTACTATTTGAAAAAAATCTCTCAGATATTTTAGTAAATTCCTTTTATTAAAAATGAAAAATGAAATTTGGGTTTTCCATTCTTTTATTAATCCGCGGATTCAAAGAAAAAATTTCTTTTTTTCAAAACTCTTAATTTAGGGTAAAGCCCATCGCTATTTTTTAAAACATTATTTTTAAAAATTGATTACTATTTTACTTTCCAGATATTTTTATATTTTGTGAAAACAAATTATTTTATTTTATGAAAAGAGAACTCACTTCATGGTATAGCCCTTCGCTTAATAAAGACATGCCTGTCGCTACTTATGGATATTTTGGATTTGCTCTATTGCTTGTACCCACGGCTGCGGCTGATTATTTAGAATATGAACGTTTCCAATTAATTGATTCGCTCGCCTCTTTTATAGATGAAGGGAAAATAAAGATTTTTTCTATTAATAGTATCAATAATGAAAGTTGGCTCAACAATGAGATGTTGGGCAAACACAAAGCAATCCGGCACAACCAGTTTAATAATTATGTATTTAATGAAGTTATTCCATTTATTAAAAACAGTACCTCGCAGGAAACGCCTATCATCACCTGTGGTGCAAGTTTTGGAGCATTGCACAGCATGAATTTATTTTTAAAAAGGCCCAATATTATTAATGGAGTTATTGCTATGAGCGGTGTTTACGATTTACATGAGTACACCAAAGGCTTTAATGATGACCAGGTTTACTATAACTCCCCCTTGAATTATATGCCTAATCTGACAGACAACTGGTATTTAGAAAATATCCGAAAAAGTCACCATATACATATTCTTTCAGGTAGTGGAGATTATGAAGATCCTGATGCTTCAAGGGCTTTTGCAGGAGTATTATACAATAAGGGAATCACTTATGAACTGGATATTTGGGGTGCAGATATGAAACACGACTGGCCTACCTGGCGTGATATGCTTCCTTATTATATTGCTTCAAGATTTTAATATTACAAGCAATTATTGCTAATATTTTTTTGGAAATCAGTTTTCTTTTAAAAATTATTTATGAGATTTTTTCTACCTGCATATAGCTTAATTCAACCGGAGTAGCACGTCCAAAAATTTTCACCTGAACTTTTAATTTTTTCTTCTCGTCTGTTACTTCTTCTATCACACCATTGAAATCGTTGAACGGGCCATCAATAATTTTTATAGTTTCTCCAACGATAAATGGCTCACTCATTTTTATTCCACCTACATCTGACATTTCATCTACCTTACCCAACATTTTATTTACTTCAGATTTTCTCAGGCTTATGATTTCACCTTTTGATCCTTTCCCATCGGTTAAAAAATGCATTACATTGGTAGTATTACTTAAATGTTGTACCATTTCACCAGTGAGTTTACCGTCCAATACTTCTATCATTACATAACCCGGATAAAAGTTGCGCTCTCTCATTACTTTTTTACCATTCAAAACTTTGTAAACCTTTTCTACAGGAAGAAAAACCTGTAAAATATATTTATCCCATCCATTTCTAATAATGTCCTTATCCAGATACTCTTTTACCCTTCGTTCTTTTCCACTTACTACTCTAAGTACATACCACTTAGTGTCTTTTTCAGAAACCTTCTGAGTAGATTCCATTGAGGAATCCGACTGTATTTCTTCCTTGTTTTCTGTTTCTGTCATGATTACTTAAATAAAGAATAAATAAATTTTAAAACTCCATTTGATACAAAATCCATTAATGCTACAATAGCTGTAATAATTATTGTAGCAGCTAAAACGATCATTGTAGATTGCTGTAACTCTTCCCAGGTTGGCCAGGTTACTTTATGAATCATTTCTTTATAAGAATCTATAACGTACAATGCAATTTTATTCATATTTTTTAATTTGATAATTAGCTAATCTGATAAGATGATAACGAAAAATTCATTTTCACTAATCAGCATAATATTTATCCTGCACGGGCACAAGGATTCGAACCCTGATCAAAGGTTTTGGAGACCTCTATTCTACCATTGAACTATGCCCGTAAAATGGTATCCCAAACTGTCTATCCAAAGGATTACTTCAGACAAAGCAGGGCTTAAAAGACACCAAATATTTGAAGAACTTTTTAAATAACAAAGTACCAAAGGCTACTTACCAAAGGTACTTTGTTTATTAAAGACTTCCGAAAAGTCCCCTTTTCGAGGATATTTAGGGGCTTTATTTTAAAATTTCAGTTACCTGCCCTGCTCCTACTGTACGGCCTCCTTCACGAATTGCAAATTTCAAACCTTTCTCCATTGCAATGGGTTGGATAAGTTTTACAGTAAGTGATGTATTATCTCCAGGCATTACCATTTCTGTTCCGGCAGGTAATTCTACCTCACCTGTTACATCGGTAGTGCGGAAATAAAACTGGGGACGATATTTGTTGAAGAATGGAGTATGACGTCCACCTTCTTCTTTGCTTAACACATAAACCTCACATTTAAAATCTGTGTGGGGTGTAATAGTTCCAGGCTTGCAAAGTACCATACCACGGCGGATTTGATTCTTTTCAATACCACGTAGTAATAACCCCGCATTATCTCCTGCTTCGCCCTGGTCGAGCAATTTTTTAAACATTTCAACACCTGTAACAGTAGAGGATAAAGGTTTTTCCATCAAACCTACTATTTCAACTGGTTCGCCCACTTTAATGCGTCCTCTTTCTATACGGCCTGTAGCCACTGTACCACGACCTGTAATAGAAAATACATCTTCTACAGACATAAGGAATGGCTGATCAACCGGACGGGGAGGTAATGGGATATAAGTATCAACAGCATCCATTAAATCATCTATTGCTTTAACCCATTTAGCATCTCCGGCCAAAGCGCCTGTAGCAGAACCCTGAATAATCGGAGTATTGTCTCCATCGAATCCGTAAGAAGTTAATAACTCACGAATTTCCATTTCCACCAGTTCTAATAATTCAGGATCATCAACCAAATCTACTTTATTCATAAATACAACGATGCGGGGAACACCTACCTGGCGAGCCAAAAGAATGTGTTCTTTTGTCTGAGGCATTGGTCCGTCAGTAGCCGCAACTACTAAGATCGCTCCATCCATTTGAGCAGCACCAGTAATCATGTTCTTTACATAATCTGCGTGACCCGGACAATCTACGTGAGCGTAGTGACGGTTAACTGTAGAATATTCTACGTGTGCTGTATTAATAGTAATACCCCTTTCTTTTTCTTCGGGTGCGCCATCAATATCGGCGTAATTCTTTTTTTCCGCTAAACCTTTTTTAGACAAAATATCGGTTATAGCGGCTGTTAGGGTTGTTTTACCATGATCCACGTGGCCAATAGTGCCAATGTTAACGTGGGGTTTATCCCTTTTGAAATTCTCTTTTGCCATTTTGTTTGTTTTTAATTTTTATTTTTAAAAAATTTAACCAGTTATTCTTTCCTCCGAAGGAAATGAATATTTATTTTATGAGCGGAAGACGAGTCTCGAACTCGCGACCTATAGCTTGGAAGGCTATCGCTCTACCAATTGAGCTACTTCCGCATTTTTTCTTTTAGTTCAACTATTTCAAAATAGAGCTGTTGATGAGAATTGAACTCACGACCTTCCCGATTACTATCGGGATGCTCTACCCCTGAGCTACAATACCGATTATCCCAGGAAAAGAAGTCACCAATCTATTTCAAATAACTTTTTATCCGTTCAATTTCAAAATAGAGCTGTTGATGAGAATTGAACTCACGACCTCTTCCTTACCAAGGAAGTGCTCTACCCCTGAGCTACAACAGCTTGAAAGAAGTCTCCAATCTATTTCAAATAACTTTTATTCTCTGTGGGCAGAGTAGGGTTCGAACCTACGTACTCGTGAGAGAACAGATTTACAGTCTGTCGCCTTTAACCACTCGGCCATCTGCCCTAAAATTAATTTTGTATACTCATGAATGCGTGCCCGAAAAACCTCAAATACAAAATAAAAATTTCTCAATTTAAGAGCCAGTAGAGGGATTCGAACCCCCGACCAGCTGATTACAAATCAGCTGCTCTGACCAACTGAGCTACACTGGCGACTTGCCCAAATAGAGCCTCAAAATGAACTTTCCCATGCATAATCCCGGCGAGGGCTATTTTTTGGGAAGGCAAAGGTAATGGAAATTGTTTAATGGAAAAATTTTGAAAAGGAAAATATTATCGCCGGCAATTAAGGAAAATTAAAAGTTATTTAATAAGGTTGATTTAAATAAAAAACCCCCGCTAAAGGAGGTATTTTTTTAGGAAATTTATTAAAATAATTATGCTGCCATTTTTTCTTTTTTTCTTTTAATTTGGGTAATTACCGAATCCAATGCAACTTCAAAACTTTCTTCAAATGATTTAGAACAATGCTTTACAAAAAAATCATGCCTGGGCACATGCACTTTTATTTCAGCTATCTTGTCTTTAATGTTGTGCGCCACATTGTCCAGCTTTAAAAACACATCCACTTTAGTTATTCGTTCGTGAAACTGGTTAATTTTAGAAATCTTTTTTTCAATTAATGAAACCAACTTTGTGTCTGCAACAAAATGCAGGGTCTGAATGTTTACGTTCATAGTTGTCGTAATTTTTTAGTGAATAATAAAAACAATCGGATAAAATTAAAGGTACATTGGTAAGTAAAATTTAGAGATGAATATTCCATTTTTCCTGAAATGAAGTTACATTCCAGAACGCATTTTTCAAAAAGAAATTTTAAAAAATCTTGATAATTTTTTTTAGGATTTTGGATGTGCCTGTTTATGTACTTCTTTTAGCTTTTCTATGGTATTATGAGTGTATATCTGAGTAGCAGCAAGGCTGCTGTGACCTAATAATTCTTTGATCGCATTTATTTGTGCTCCATTATTGGTTAAATGGGTTGCAAAACTATGACGCAGGATATGTGGGCTTTTCCTTTGATTAGTAGAAACTTTGCCCAGGTAACTCTTTACGGTATTATAAACATATTTTGGATAAAGGGGTTTGCCGGTTTTATTAATTAAGAGATAAGTATCCATTTGTTCGGAAATCTGAATTCTTTTTTCAGAAATATATTCTTCAATAATTTTTATTAAATGGATGTTTACCGGAATGATTCTTTCTTTATTTCCTTTGCCCAAAACTTTGATTGTGGCCGAATACCTGTCAATATGTTTTTCTTTTAATTGAATTAGTTCGCTGCGCCTGATACCAGTTTGGTATAAAATTTCAAAAATCAAATAGTCCGTTTTCCCCTCAAAAGTATCTGGAAAATAATCGTTATTTAATAATGTATGAATGTCTCTTTTATCAATAAAGGATGGCAGACGGCGATTCACTTTAAGAGAGGTAATTGCAGCCAAAGGACTTATTGCAATATTTTTCATTTTAAGATGATACTTAAAAAATGATTTTAAAGAAGAAATTTTCCTGTTAATTGTTTTAGATGTTACTTTATTTTCTTTAAGAGAAGCAAGCCACGTTCTTACCATTGGCGGTGTCACATCTGTTACAGCACTGATTTTGAATTCCAATAATATAAAATCAAAAAAATGAATAAGGTCATTTTCATAAGATATGATGGTGTTTCTGGAATACCTCTTTTGAAAAGTGAGATAATTGATAAATTCCTGTATGGGATATGTTTCAGTTAAGAGCATAAAAAAACCGGTAAGTGTAAAGTTAAATAACTTAAACTAACCGGAGAGAGATATTAATTATATAATCAGGCAGATCACCTGACCAAATTAAGCTTCGATTTTACCGCTGGCAATTTGTTGTTTATAAACTGCTTTTAAAACTTCGCCGCGTCTTTTTATGGATGGCTTGGTAAATGATTGACGATCGCGAAGCTCTAACAATGTGCGGCTTTTTTCAAATTTTTTCTTATACTTCTTTAGCGCTTTATCAATATTTTCGCAATCTTTTGAATCAATTATCAACATAAATTTTTACGTTTTTTTTAAAGGATTGCAAAGATAAAGTAAATTTTTAAATTCAGGAACTTAAAAATCATTATTTTTCTAAAAGATAAAATACCTTTTATGTTTACAGGAATAATAGAAGCCCTTGGGGAAATAAAAAAAATTACCATTGAGCAAAAAAACCGGGTTTTTTGGATCAAAAGTCATATTGCTTCTCAGCTAAGGATTGAAGAAAGCGTAAGTCATAATGGAATTTGCCTTACGGTAGAAGATATTCAACAAGATATCTACAAAGTAACTGCTATCCATGAAACACTTGAAAAAACCAATGCGGCTAGATGGAGGGAAAATGACCTAATAAACCTGGAGCTATCTATGAAAATAAATGACCGTCTTGATGGCCATATTGTGCAGGGACACGTGGATGGAACCGGCGTCTGCATTAGTAAAAAAAATAAAGAGGGAAGTGTTGAATTTACTTTTCAATATAATGAAACTTTTGCACCGCTGATAATAGAAAAAGGATCTATTTGTGTAAACGGGGTAAGTCTTACGGCTTTTAATTTAATGAATGATACATTTACGGTAGCCATCATTCCCTATACATTTGGCCATACTAATTTTCATCTATTAAAGGAAAAAGATATTGTAAATCTTGAATTTGATATTTTGGGCAAATATATAGCCCGCATTGCAAAAATTAATAGCGCCAATTAAACTACAGTAAATCAACAAATAATACCGATTCTGATTTTTTTACGGGTTTGACTTACTGGTCATCCTAACTACAGGAATAATCATTTCTTCCAGACTGACTCCACCGTGCTGAAAAGTATTACGATAATAATTGGCAAAATGATTGTAATTATTAGGATAGCATAAATAGCCATCCTGTTTTGCAAAAATAAAAGATGAATTTACATTGGGTACGGGTAATCCTGCCTGGCGCGGATCGCGAAAGGCAAGCACTTCTTTGGCTTCATAATTCAGATTACGACCATGTTTGTATCGCAGGTTGGCAGTAGTTTGCTTATCGCCCACTACTTTTTGGGGTGAGTTTACCCGCACACTTCCATGATCAGTGGCTACAATCAGATTTATCTTTTTATCAGCAATTTTTTTTAAAGCCTGGTGAAGAGGAGAATGCTCAAACCATGATGCGGTAAGGCTTCTATAGCTTATTTCATCTGCAGCCAATTCTTTAAGCACTTCCATTTCGGTTCGCGCATGGCTAAGCATATCTACAAAATTATAAACGATAATATTAATATCATTGTTCAAAAGATTATGAATATTGTCAACTAATTTTTGTGCGTCCTGGTGATTGGTAATTTTAGTGTAGGAGTATTTCAGGTCATCTTTCTTAAGTCTTTTTAACTGGGATTTAAAAAAGAATTCTTCAAATAAATTTTTACCCCCTTCCTCATCATCATTTTTCCACTCTACGGGAAATTGCTTTTCTATCTCTATTGGGAGCAATCCTGCAAATATCGCATTGCGGCTATATTGGGTAGCTGTTGGCAAAATAGAATAGAAAGTATCTTCTTCCTGTATGCGAAAATTTTCTGCAAACATGGGTTGAATGGTTTTCCATTGATCAAAACGCAAATTATCAATTAAAATAAAAAATGTGGGTATCTCTTTTTCTACATGAGGAAACACTTTGTATTTCATAAGTGAATTACTCATAATAGGCGCATCTGAGGCAGCATTGGTGACCCAATTGGAATAATTTTTTGAAATATATTTAAAGAACTCATTGTTGGCTTCAGCCTTTTGAGTTTGAAAAACTTCCCTCATCTCCGGACTATCGCTTTTCTTCATTTCCAATTCCCAATAGACTAATTTTTTATAAATTTCCATCCACCCGTTATAATCAGGGTTGTCATTAAGAGCCATAAACAAATCCCTGAATTGTTGCTGATAGGCAGAAGTTGTTTTTTCTGCAACCAGTCTTTTATTGTCAATGATCTTTTTCAGTGAAAGCCATACCTGGTTGGGGTTTACCGGTTTTATTAAATAATCTGTTATTTGCGAACCGATGGCTTCATCCATCAGATTTTCAGTTTCATTTTTAGTAATAAGGACAATTGGAATCTGTGGACTGATTTCTTTAATTTTTTGTAAAGTTTCCAGGCCGGTAATGCCCGGCATACTTTCATCTAAAAGCACTACATCCACTATATTTTCTTTCACAAAATCAATAGCATCATGGCCATTGCTCAAAGATTTTACATCATATCCCTTGTGCTCCAAAAAAAGGATTTGTGATTTCAAACTTTCCATTTCATCATCTACCCATAAAATTTTTGCTGTATTCATTTATTCCTGTTTAATAAATCTTAAATATTGTCTCCTTTTCTCCAAAGGGTTACAAATATAAATTATTCCCTTTCCAAAATTTACCTTTGCCGCGATCCAAATTCATTTTAACAATTTAAAGAAATGCCATTCAGAAAGATTATTAATGACCCTGTATTTGGTTTTATCACTATTGATGATGAATTCATTTATAAAATAATTTCTCATCCATTTTACCAAAGGCTTCGCCGTATTCACCAGATGGCATTGGCATTATTAGTTTACCCCGGAGCGGTACACACAAGACTTCATCATTCATTAGGCGCTTACCACCTTATGTGCAATGCAATACATGAATTAAAAAGCAAGGGAGTCATGGTTACTTTTGAGGAAGAGCAGGCGGTAAAAATAGCAATTCTTCTTCATGATATTGGCCATGGGCCTTATTCTCACGCCCTGGAACTTGTTTTAATTAAAGGTATAAGCCATGAGGAAATTTCTTTAATGCTAATGCAAAAAATGAATAAGGAATTTGGCGGGAAAATGCAAATGGCTATTGACATTTTTACCAATAAGTATTCTAAAAAATTTTTGCATCAATTAGTCAGTGGCCAATTGGATATGGACAGGATGGATTATTTAATCAGGGATAGTTTTTTTACGGGAGTAAGCGAAGGTGTGATTGGTTATGACCGCATCATAAAAATGCTCACTGTACATCATGGTGAATTAATGGTAGAAGAAAAAGGAATTCATTCTATTGAGAAATTTTTGGTGTCACGCAGGTTTATGTATTGGCAGGTATACCTTCATAAGACCGTTCTGTGCGCAGAAAAAATGCTGGTAAAAATAATTGAGAGGGCCCGCGCTATCAAGGCAAAATCACCATCTGAGGCTTTTAATATTTTTTTAAATAAAGAATATAAAGGTGATACAATAGAAAAAAAACTTGACAATTTTTGTGCTCTTGACGATTATGATGTTTTGTATTCCATTAAATCATGGATTCATCATCCTGATAAGGTTTTGTCTTTGCTTTGTAAAAGTATTATCAATCGTCAATTGCTAAAAATAAAATATTCCTCACATAAGATATCAGGGAAATTATTAGCCGAAAAAAAAGGAATTGCCAGGGAATATTTTAAGCTAAACAAAGAGGAATTAGATTACCTTGTCTTTTCAGGTGAAACAGAAATTAAAACTTACAATCATAAAATAGAACACATCAATATTTTATTTAAGGATGGAAGCGTAAAGGATATTTCGGAAGTGGATAATGCACTTATTAATCAAAGTTTATTTGGCTCGGTAAAAAAATTTTACATTTGTTTTATTAATATAGATATTACATTCACTTAATTTTATTTTTTTTTAATACAGATACGTCACAATGAAGTTTACAGCAAAACAAATCGCTGAAATAATAAATGGCAAAATTGAAGGAGAACCTGATGTTGCCGTTTCTTCATTTGGTAAACTTGAGGAAGCAACCGAAGGTCAGCTTGCTTTTTTAGCAAATCCCAAATACGAAGAATTTTTATATACTACCAAAGCATCTATTATTATTATAAATACTACATTGGAAGTAGAAAAGAAATTAAGCGCTACTCTTATTCGTGTTCCTGATGCTTATTCTTCCTTTGCTGTTATTTTAACGGCTTATTCACAAATGGCCAAAGCCAACCTTACAGGTATACAGCAACCCTCTTATATTGCACCTTCAACTAAAATGGGAGAGAATATATTCGTGGGTGCATTTACATATATTGGTAATAATGTGATTATTGGCAATAATGTGAAACTTTATCCTCAGGTATATTTAGGAGATAATGTAATTATCGGCGATGATACTGTTTTATATCCCGGAGTAAAAATTCATCACGATTGTGTAATCGGAAAATCCGTATCAATACATGCAGGAAGTGTAATCGGAGGAGACGGTTTTGGATTTGCACCGCAAGATGACGGCAGTTTTAAAAAAGTACCCCAAATAGGAAATGTGGTAGTAGAAAATAATGTGGAAATAGGCGCCAACACTACTATTGACAGAGCAACTATTGGCTCTACCATTATTAGATACGGCGCTAAACTTGACAATTTAATACAGATAGCACACAATGTAGAAATAGGAGCAAATACAGTAATAGCAGCACAATCGGGAGTAAGTGGGAGTACCAAAATTGGAAAAAATGTAATGATTGGAGGGCAGGCCGGAATTGTAGGACACCTCCAGATTGCAGATGGCAGTAAAATAAATGCACAAAGCGGGGTGGGTAAATCTATTAAAACTCCTAACACAGCTGTAACCGGTTCCCCCGCCTATGATTATGGACATGCACTCCGCAGCCAGATATTAAGCCGAAACCTGCCTGAAATGGAAAAAAGAATTAAGCAACTGGAACAAATGGTAGAGCAACTGAAAAATGAAAAAGTAACTGGCTGATAGTATTTCTTTTTAAAACTCTTAACGAAAATTTTAAATTTCGTTTCTTTGCTGCACAATTTAAAGAATTACTTTTCATACTTTCGTACCCATGGAGCATTCGTTTAATTCTAAAGAGAAACATTTTCAACATACATTAAAAGAGACTGTTACTATTTCCGGAGCTGGCATCCACACCGGACAATCAGTAACCATCAATATAAAACCAGCCGAGCCAAATACAGGTATTAATTTTCAAAGGATTGACTTACCTGGCAAACCGATGGTAAAAGCAGATGTAGATAATGTAATTGAAACCAACAGAAGTACTACTATTGAAGCTAACGGAGCCAGGATTGGTACTATTGAACATTTAATGGCGGCCCTTACAGGGATGCAAATTGACAATGCACTTATAGAAATAAACGGTGAAGAAGTACCCATTCTCGATGGAAGTTCCCAGGTCTTTATAGATCAGCTTTCCAGGAATGGAATACGGAAGCAGGATGCTGAAAAAATATATTACAAAATATATCACAATATTTCTTATAATGATGATGATAAGAAAGTGGAAATGGTAGCATTGCCGTATGATGGCTATCGCATCAATACACTTATAGATTTTAATTCCCCAATTTTAGGAACACAGCATGCTGATTTGCGCAATATCAATAATTTCAAAACTGAAATTGCTCCCAGCCGTACATTTTGTTTTTTTCATGAATTGGAACAACTTATTGCAAACGATCTTATAAAAGGTGGAGATATCAATAATGCGATAGTAGTGGTAGATAAACCCGTAGATGAAGAACAGGTAAAAAGAATTTCAAAAGTGTTTCATAAAGATGATGTAAAAGTAAGTGAGGCAGGGATATTAAATAATCTCACCCTTCGTTTTCCTAATGAACCTGCCCGTCATAAATTATTGGACGTCGTTGGCGATCTTGCTTTGGTAGGATATTCCTTTAATGCACATATCATTGCCAACAGGCCGGGGCATTCATCCAACATTAAGTTTGCCAAAAAAATTAAAGAACATATAAAGAAATACAAGCATCGCCAGGATATTCCTAATTATGATCCCACGATTCCACCATTACTTGATATCCAGGAAATAGAAAAAACGCTTCCGCACAGATATCCATTTTTAATGGTAGATAAAATAATTGAACTTTCAGATACGCATGTAGTAGCCATAAAAAATGTAACTTATAATGAACCATTTTTTCAGGGCCATTTTCCGGAAAATTCAGTAATGCCGGGCGTTTTATTGGTCGAAGCCCTGGCGCAGGCAGGCGGTTTTATAGCTATACCCAGAAATACAAAAGATAAATACGATACTTATTTTCTTAAAATAGATAATTGTAAATTCAAACAGAAAGTAGTGCCGGGAGATACCTTAATTTTAAAAATGGAACTTTTGCATCCTATTCGTCGTGGTATCTGTGAAATGAAAGGAACTGTATATGTAGGGGATAAATTAGTAACAGAAGCAGTATTGATAGCACAAATAGTAAAACGCCCCTAATCCAAAATATGATAAGCCCACTTGCACATATACATCCAAATGCCCGGTTAGGTAAGAACGTTATCATTGAACCATTTGCAGTAATTGAAGAGGATGTAATTATTGGCGATAATACCCACATCATGCCTCACGCTGTAATCATGAAAAATGTAAGTATTGGTAAATCATGTAGAATTTTTCCCGGTGCAGTTATCGGCGCTATACCCCAGGATTTGAAATTTGATGGAGAAGAAACTACTGTAGAAATCGGAGAAAATACCACTATAAGAGAATGTGTAACAGTAAACCGGGGAACAAAAGATAAATGGAAAACGGTAGTTGGAAATAATTGCTTATTAATGGCCTATAGTCATATTGCCCACGATTGCTTTTTGGGCAACCATGTAATTATCGCTAATTCCGTGCAGCTTGCAGGTCATGTAGAAATAGGGGATCACGCTATCATTGGTGGCATGGCTGCCGCTATTCAATTCTCCAAAATAGGTGCACACACTTATATCGCAGGCGGTACAGAAGTAATAAAAGATGTACCTCCTTATATAAAAGCCGGTCGTAATCCTTTGAGTTATGTAGGTGTAAATTCAGTGGGCCTTCAGCGCCGCGGATTTACATCCGAAAAAATAAACAGCATTTCAGAAATTTACCGAAATATTTATTTGCGTGGATTAAACATCAGCCAGGCAACTTTAATAATAGAAAACGAGCTTCCCGATTCTGAAGAGAAAAAAGAAATCATGCAATTTATAAGAGATAGCAAGCGCGGTATTCTTAAAGTTTCTTCCAAAGAGAATGGAGATGAGAATTAGCCTGTTTTTTTGAAAAATTAATTTGAGAAACACAATATTTTTTTTCAACAGGATATGAAGATTTACCATTAATTCCATTTATGAAATTACAACTTTCATCGCTCACATTTATTTTGCTTATAATTTCTCAATCAAGTTTTGCTCAAAGGAAATCACTAAGGTTTGGCATTCGGACAACCTGAAACCATCTAAAACAGTGGCTTTGGGCGATCAATACGAAGTGAAAACAGAACATAAGAAATGGGTAATAGAAGTAACTTCTTTAATGCATCATCGTGTGCAGTATGAGGAAGCTATCAAACATTATATTGACCTTTCTCCTGAAGAAAATATTGACAAATACCAATCCAGCTCTTTTGTTTTTAATACCGGTAAAAGAAAAAGCAAACAGGGGAGGCCTACGAAAAAAGAGAAAAGGAAACTGGATGATTTTTGGGATTAAAGCAGATTTTTATGATTTTTTTTTGGCAAAGGCAATGAAAAATAAAACAAGGAGCCTTTGCCGGGGTCGCTCTCAACCCCAATATTTCCTTTGTGCCTTTTAATAATTTCTGAAGATATAAAAAGTCCAATTCCAAAACCAGGAAATGTTTTTTCGCTTTTGCCTTCTACCCTGTAAAACCGTTCAAATATTTTTTGCTGATAATTTTTCTTAATACCGATTCCTTCATCTTTTACAGAAACTATCACATTCTTTTGAATCACTGAGGAGTTAATTATAATTTTCTCGTTTTTAGGCGAATATTTTATAGCATTTGTAATCAGGTTGATTAAAACCTGCCCTATTCTTTCCCTGTCTGCATAAATGATGGTCTGATCACCATTATTCTGAAAAATAATTTCATAATCCGGATGAATAATTTTCATTTCTTCAATTACTTCTTTTGCCAGGTCATTTATTTCAAAAGATTGTTTATGAAAGGCAAGTCCGCCTGTTCTTATTTTGGAAAGATCCAGCATGTCATCAATTAAATTTGTAATTTTATCTATTTGAATATGGATCCTTTCTAAGGATTTTACCAATATATCATCTTCGCTTTTTTCGTACATGCTTTGCAATATCTGGACATAACCTTTCATAGAAGTAATAGGAGTTTTTAATTCATGGCTTGCCATACTTATAAAAAAATCTTTCTGTTGCTCATATTCTTTTATATCCTGTATATCTGTGCTGGTGCCTATCCATTGTTGAATTTTTCCTGTATCATCAAGTAGCGGAATAGCGCGGCTTAACTGCCATCTGTAGCTGCCATCATATCTTCTGAAGCGATGCTCAAAAACAAAATCCTTACCTGTGGCAACAGATTCACTCCATAATTCGATGTTTTCTTTTCTTTCATCAGGATGTACAATTTCTATCCAGCCGCCATTTTGAATATTTTTAGCCGATAATCCTGAATAATCAAAAACAGCCTGATTAAAATAGGTTACAATTCCTTCTTTGTTGGCACTCCATACAAACTGTGGCATACTATCGGCCAGTAGCTTGAATCTTGCCTCGCTTTCTTCTACTTTTTGGCGTGAAAGTACCTGGTCAGTTACTTCAGTGCCTACCACCATTATTCCATAAACTTCCCCATGTCTATTTATCAAAGGATCATACTCAAAATTTACAAATACCTTTTCAAGCTTCCCATTCCTGTTTAGCTTTACCGGAAACTCCGCAGCAGAGAAAGATTTGCCCGAATAATATACATTATCCAACAATAATTTTGCCTGTTGCGTATCCAACTCTGTCATTACATCCAGCACAGGTTTGTTAAGCATTTGTTCATTTGTTTTGCCCATAAGCTTTAGCGCCGAATCATTGATGATTTCCACTATATAATCAGGACCATTTAAAATACCAATCGAAACCGGAGCATTCAAAATAAATTTGCGGAGCCTCCTTTCGCTTTTTTCCAAAGTCTGGCGATTTTGTTCTTCCTGTGTTATATCTCTCAACATGCCAATTATTTTTACAGGAGTTCCTTTTTCATTAAAAATTACATTGCCTATAGTATGTACATAAATAATGGTATTATCTGCTTTTACTAATCTGGCATCAAATTTATATTTACCTGTTTGTAATGCCTTGGCGAACGCTTCTTTTACAATACCCCGCCTTTCTGTTGGATAAATCTGATTACGTATTTCGTGTAGAGTTAGCTTTTTAGAAACGTCATGCCCCAGAATTTCTAAAAACTTGTCACTGTAATTAATATGATCTGTGTTTAATTCAATTTCCCAAATGGCCATTTCTGATGCTTCTACTGCTAATCTGAGCCTGCCTTCTGCATCAGATGCTTTCTTTTTTGCATCTACTTTTTCAGTAACATCATTGGAGGTAACCATTATCCCCGAGACTTTGCCATCATTATCAAACAAAGGATCAAGTTCAAAATCAAGATAGACTGTACGCAAATTTTTATCACTATTCACTTGTACCGGCAATTCATATTCTTTAACAGTTTCACCGCTGATAAATACATGGGTTAATAATTTCGGAAATTTCTGATCCAATAATTCAGGAAATAACTCCAATAATTTTTTACCAATTACTTCTTCACTATTCTTTTTCCATATTTTTTTTAAAATCACTTCATTGGCCAATTCAATTTTAAAATCAGGCCCCCTTAAAATTGTAATTGCTACCGGAGAATTCATTACAAGATTCTTAAATTTCTTTTCATTTTCTTCAAGAGATCGTTTAAGAAATACAGAATTTGTTTCTTCTCTGCAGGTAACGAGTACTCCTGCAATTTCCTCCAATTCATTTTTTACAGGACTGTAGCTGTATGTCCAGTACACATCTTCTATTTTCCCATTTCGAAAAATAGGTATGAGCATTTCTTCATTCCAGGTGGCGCCCTTTCCATCGAGCACCTGGTCTATCTGTGGTTTTATAATATCCCATATTTCAGGCCATGCTTCTTTTGCAGGCATTCCTAATATTTCAGGATGTTTCCCGTTTTGGCCAAGGCTGGGCCGGTAAGCATCGTTGTAAAAACAATTTAATTTGGGCCCCCACCAAAGAAACATAGGAAACCGGGAATGTAAAATAATATCGAGAGTGGTTTTCAGGCTTTGAGGCCACGTTACTTTTCGCCCAACTTCATTTTGACTCCAATCTTTGGCTTCAATAAGAGCGCCCATTTCGCCTCCATTGGCCAGGAAAGGAAATTCTGCAGCTATACTTTTTTTTTGTTCCGGTAGATTCATTTAGGAATATTCATTTTTCTAAAATGGATTGTAAGTTAAATTTTTTTTATAAAATTTAGTGTTTGTTTTATTACGAAATTATTTTTGTGGTTTTTTGAGATAACAATTTGAAGAAAAGTAACGAGGAATTACTTTTGAAATAAATTTTCTAAAACGAAAAACCCTGCTTAACCTTCATACATTTGTTTTATGAAAATTGATATCATCTCCGTAGTTCCTCAATTGATGGAAAGTTTTTTTGCTCATTCTATTTTAAAGAGAGCAAAAGAAAAAGGATTGCTGGAAGTAAATATTTTTAATTTGCGTGATTATACCAATTACAGACACGGCCAGGTGGACGATTATCAATTTGGCGGAGGCGCGGGTTTGGTAATGATGACAGAACCATTGGTTAATGCGATTGAAACATTGCAAAAAGAAACCAACTATGATGAAGTAATTTTTTTGACTCCTGATGGAAAAAAATTCAATCAAAAAGCTGCGAATGATTTATCACTTAGAAATAATTTATTAATGATCTGTGGGCATTATAAAGGCATTGACCAAAGGGTGCGCGATCATTTTATTACTAAAGAAATTTCGATTGGCGATTATGTATTAAGCGGCGGCGAATTGGGAGCAGCAGTTTTAGTGGATGCAATCGGCAGATTAATTCCAGGTGTATTAAATGATGAGACTTCTGCGCTTACAGATTCTTTCCAGGATAATTTATTAGCTCCGCCGGTTTATACACGACCTGAAGAATTCAGAGGATGGAAAGTTCCGGATATTTTAATGAGTGGCAATCATTCAAAAATTGAAGAATGGCGCAATGAGAAATCTATTGAGAGGACAAAAGAAAGAAGGCCGGATTTGTTGGAATAGAAAAATAATTCAGGAATTATCAAAACAAAATTTCCGTATTTAAAAGGGCAGATTTTATTTTGCCATCGTCTAATTCCTGTTCCTGATATTTCCTTTTATTCAGGAAATATGCATAAACTGTTTTTGAGTTTGGATCTACAATGAAATATTCCTTTACACCATATCTTTCATACACTAACCTTTTTTCTTCAAAATCCAAATCAGAATTAGAAGGGGATAAAATTTCTATCACCATATCCGGAGCGCCAACTAAACCTTTATCTTTTATTTTATTAAGATTTTCATTTTTAATAAAAAGTATATCTGGTTGTAAAATATTTTGTTTGGAAAGATAAACATCATAGAGACCAATTCTTATTTCTCCAATTTTATTTTTCTTTAAAAACATTGAAATGCGAAAAGAGATTTCACCTAAAACTTTCTGATGGATGTCATACGGAGATGGGCTTAATACTAATTTATTATTTACAAGCTGGCATAGAGTACTTTCAGGAAGTGATTTCCAAATCTCTAACATTGTTCTTGGCGGACGAATTAATGTTTGCGTCATAGTTGTTTGAGATTACAATTTTTCTTTTGACAGTAAACCCACAAATATTAAGGATTTCAATTTTTGCCAATGGTTTCAACAGGAATAAAGAAATTAAAAAGAAATCTTTGTCCCTAATATTTTTGAATTGATTTTTCCAATAATGTTTTTTTGTTCCTGATATTGGCCATCTTTCAAAAAAAATGAATCCACAGATTTTGTATTTGGATCAACTATAAAATATTCTTCAACGCCATATCTTTCATACACTAATTTTTTTTCTTCATAATCAATTTTTGAAGTAGATGGAGATAAAATTTCGATTACTAAATCCGGTGATCCGAATACCCCCTTTGATTTTATTATATCCAGGTTTTCGTTTTTTATAAAAAGAAGATCGGGTTGTAAAATATTTTTTTCCGGGAAATGAACGTCCATGGGTGCAATTATTATTTTCCCTATCTTATTTTTTCTTAAATAATGACCGATTTCAAGATAGATTTCACCTATAACAATCTGGTGAATGACAAGTGGCGCTGGACTCATAATTAATTTGTTATTGATAAGCTGGCATAAGGTTCCTTCAGGAAGGCTTTCCCAAACTTCCAGCATTGATTTTGGCGGATGAATTAATGTTTGTACCATAATTATCTAAAATTACAAAAGTTTTCTTTCTCTTACAGTAAACCCACAAATATTAAGGATTTAAATTTTTGCCAACGGTTTCAACAGGGATAAAGAAATTAAAAAGAAATCTTTGTTCCTAATATTGTTGAATTGATTTTACCAACAACTGTTCTTTGCTCACGGTATTTACCATCTTTTAAAAAGAAAGAATCCACAGATTTTGTATTTGGATCTACAATAAAATATTCTTCAACGCCATATCTCTCATACACTAATTTCTTCTCTTCATAATCAATTTTTGAAGTAGATGGAGATAAAATTTCTATTACTAAATCCGGTGATCCGAATAACCATTTTGATTTTATTATATCCAGGTTTTCATTTTTAATAAAAAGTATATCGGGCTGTAAAATATTTATTTGCGAAAAATGAACATCTATAGATGAAATTATTATTTTCCCAATAGGATTCTTTCTTAAAAAAAAGGAAATCTCAATATTTATTTCATTCAATATTTGCTGATGAATAATGATAGGCGCTGGACTCATAATTAATTTGTTATTGATGAGCTGGCATAGTGTTCCTTCAGGAAGGCTTTCCCAAACTTCTTGTATAGATTTTGGCGGATGTATTAAAGTTTGTGTCATTGTGATCTAAAATTACAAAATTTTTATTTCTTTGACAGTAGAAGAACAAATAATTGGGATTTGTATCCGCTATCGGATTTATTAATTTTTTACAAATACTACACTGCCACATGAATCAGGAATAGGAAGAAAAGAAATTCCCTGTTCTAAAGAAAATTGTTCTACTGCTCTTGCTGCGCCTTTATAGTTATCATTATTTACATCATGCACAAAAATATAACCACCCTTTGTCATTTTGGGATAAAAGAAAAGAAGTCCCTGATAAATCGGTTCATAAAGATCTGTATCAAGGCTTACAAAAACGAATGAATCATCAATACCCGAAGCTGTTTCAGGAAAAAAACCTTTCTTTATAATGCATTGCCCGGGGAACGGCATATTTTTTAAAACCATTTCTATAGAAGTGTTGGAAAAGTTCTGGGTAGCGTCATTGAGACCCAATTTTATTTCGGTTGCAATATCTTTTTCATCAAAGCCTTCAAAAGTATCAAAGAGGTATAATTTTTTTGCAGGAAAGAATTGGTTAATATATTTTGCAAATTTTCCTTTATAAACACCTACTTCGGCAACATTGCCAACCAGATTTTTTTTATTGATCTCGTTAGATGCTAATTCTAAAGTCGCCAACCGGATATAGTCCAGGTACTGGATGTCAATAATTCGTTTTCTATTAGAATATTTAAGAGAATAATTGAGATGCGCTTTTTGAGAATATAAAAATTTCCCCAATAAATAATTGAATGCTTTTATCAGAAACATGTATAAATGTATTAATTCAAATAATAATAATTGTAAAAAAAATCCAGTGATCTTGTTTAGAAAATTTTACATCCACAATGGAATTAGCAATTTGTAAAAGTATATCTGATGAAAAATTTTGTATCCTGCTTTTTTATTTAAAAAAATGTAATGGAATTTAATAAAAAGAAATATTATTTATAGTAAACCAATAAATATTAAGGGTTTTCATTTTTAATAAAAATATTTTGGTGACTTATTCACGCAACCATTTTATCTTTTTTCGCGACTTATATATAGATTCGTTGTTTTAAGATTTAAGATTAAATGGTTAAGGTTTTTTAATTATGCCGGGCCGCTATCAAGCGCCCGGTTTTTTACATATCACCCTTTTGACCAAAACCCGGATCCGCCATATCAGGGATATCTTCCGCTTTGTAGGCTCCCGCATCTAATTTCTTTTTGGTTTCTTCAAATGCTTTTAAAGTAAGATCTACATCCTCATCTGTATGAGCGGCAGTTGGGATTATTCTGAAAATAATTTCACCTTTTGGGATAACAGGAAAAACAACCACTGAACAAAATATATTATAGTTTTCCCGTATGTCCATCACCATATTGGTAGCTTCCGGTAATCCGCCTTTCATGTAAATGGGAGTTACAGGACTATTTGTATGACCGATGTCAAATCCTTTTTCTCTCAACCCTTTTTGAAGCTTGTTTACAATGTGCCATAGTTTTTCTCTTAATTCAGGCATAGTTTTCAACATTTCCATTCTTCTCATCATTCCTTCCACTACTATTAATGGAAGACTTTTTGCAAAAATTTGTGACCTCACATTGTATCTCAAATAAGTAATAATTTTCCTTGGCCCGCTAATAAAAGCGCCAATACTTCCCATACTCTTTACAAAAGTGCTGAAATAAAGATCTACCTTTTTCTGGCAGCCCTGCTCTTCATCAGCGCCTGCTCCGGTAGCTCCCATAGATCCAAAACCATGCGCATCATCAATCAATATTCTGAAATTGTATTTTTGTTTTAAAGCAACTATTTCTTTGATCTTGCCCTGTGTGCCGCTCATTCCAAAAACTCCTTCAGTAACTACCAGTATCCCACCGCCGGTTTTCTCAGCCATTTTTACGGCACGTTGTAACTGCTTTTCACAATCTTCTACATCATTATGTTTATATTTATAAGTTTGTCCTATGTGCATCCTGATTCCATCTACAAGGCAAGCGTGCGCTTCTGCGTCATACACAATTACATCATGCCGGTTTACCAAAGCATCAATACAACTCATGACACCCTGGTATCCGAAATTGAGCAACATCGCATCCTCACGGCTTACAAAATTGGCAAGCACTTTTTCGAGATCTTCATGCATCGTAGTATTGCCGCTCATCATCCTTGAACCCATCGGATTTCCCATTCCCCATTTTTGAGCAGCTATTGCATCTATTTTTCTGGCTTCAGGGTGATTTACCAATCCTAAGTAATTATTCAAGCTCCAAATAATTTTTTCTTTACCGCGAAATATCATCCTGTTTCCCAGTTCGCCTTCTAATTTTGGAAATGAAAAATAACCGTGAGCCCTTTCAAGGTGTGCACCTATCGGTCCTGCATCTTTCTCCATCTTTTCGAAAAGATCTTTCATCTATTTGTTATTTTGTTGTGACTAATGTGCGCAAAAGTACAATATAGAGATAAGATATTTATATGCTTTGATTAAAATCGTGTAATGAATGTGAATAGGCAGGATGTATTATTCATCTTTCTTTTTCCTCTTTAAAATATGGGCTTTATCTTTATCGCAAAAAAAATGTTTAAAAAATTTATCATTCTTATTGTTTTTGCATTCACAGGTAATTTTGTTTTTGCCCAGGTAAAAAAGATTCAGAGACCAAAGCTGGTTGTGGGCATCGTAGTAGATCAGATGCGCTGGGATTATCTCTATCGTTATTACGACCACTATGGCGACGGAGGTTTTAAACGCCTTTTAAATACTGGCTTTTCCTGCGATAATACTCTTATCAATTATCTTCCTTCTTATACTGCTGTTGGCCATTCCGTTATTTTTACAGGCTCCATACCTGCTATTGATGGTATTGTAGGCAATGATTGGATTGACCAGGTTACGGGGAAAAGCTGGTATTGTACAGAAGATACTACCGTGCAAACAGTAGACGCGGAGGGCAAAGTGGGCGAAATGTCGCCACATAATTTATTGGTTACTACAATAACGGACGAACTGCGCCAGGCAACAAGTTTTCAATCGCGGGTAGTAGGCGTTTCTTTGAAAGACCGCGCTGCTATTTTACCAGCGGGCCATACGGCCAATGGTGCTTTTTGGTTTGACGATGCTTCAGGGCATTTTATTACCAGCACATATTATATGCAGGATTTACCAGGTTGGGTAAAAAAATTCAATACCAGAGATGAGCCTCAAAAGTTGGTAGCCAATGGGTGGAATACTTTGTATCCCATCAATACTTATACACAAAGCACTGAAGATAATGTGACATGGGAAGGAAAATTTAAAGGAGAAAAAGCTCCTGTATTTCCGCACGACATGAAAAATATTTATGAACAAGATCATGAAAGCCTGCGTAGTACGCCTTTTGGGAATACGCTTACCCTTGATTTTGCCAAAGCAGCGATAAATGGATATGATCTTGGCAATGGAAAAGCTACTGATTTCTTAACCATTAATTGCGCTTCTACAGATTATGTGGGTCATAAATACGGGCCTAATTCTATAGAAATAGAAGACACTTATCTGCGGTTAGATAAAGATTTGGCAGCTTTCTTTCAGTTTTTAGATCAGAAAGTTGGCAAAGGCAATTATCTTTTATTCCTTACTGCCGATCATGGCGTAGCACATGCTATTGGCTTTATGCAGTCGCACCATATTCCGGCCGATTACCTTGTATCGAAACAGATGGAGAAAGCCCTTGATGAGTTTTTAGTAAAACAATTTGGTGTTGAGAAATTAGTAGCATCCTATATTAATTCTCATCTCAGTTTTGATATGAAAAAGATCAGCGAAAATAAACTGGATTATGAAGCAGTAAAAAAAGCCACGGTCTCTTTTTTACAAAAGCAGCCGGGTATTGAGTTTGCAGTAGATATAGATCATATCGGAGAGGCGCCGGTTCCCCCACCTATAAAAAATGATATTATTAATGGATATTACTCAAAACGTTGCGGGCCTGAATGATCATTCCTGATCCGGGATGGTATAGCGGTCATGAGGGCAGTACGGGCACTACGCACGGTAACTGGAATCCTTATGATACACATATTCCGCTTGTATTTATGGGTTGGGGTATTAAACATGGCGTTACCAATCGTAATATTAAGATGTCGGATATTTCACCCACTTTGGCGGCCTTACTACATATCCAAATGCCCAATGGCAATGTGGGAGAAGTGATAGAAGAGGTGGTGAAGTAATGAAGGAGAAATGGAAGTAACTAAATAGTTTTTTAAAAAATTACTTCCACTTTCGCAAAACCTTCATGGAATAAGAAAATCATTCTTATTTGTTGCTTTAATGTAAAAATCTTTTTCGTTTAACCTTACGCGTCACCTTCTGCAAAATATTTATGAAAATAAGGAATGGTTTCTATGCCCTTATTAAAATTAGCAATTCCATATTTTTCATTGGGAGAGTGAAGGTTGTCGCTGTCAAGGCCGAAGCCCATAAAAATAATTGTAACTCCTAATTCTTTTTCCAAAATGCTGCAGATAGGGATACTTCCTCCACCATGAACCGGCACTGGCGTTTTCCCAAAAGTGGTCTCAACCGCTTTTGTCGCAGCCCTGTATCCTTTACTGTTAATAGGTGTTAGGTAAGGCTCGCCTCCATGGTGTACAAAAGCTTTTACTGATACTGAAGGAGGTGCCACAGAGGTAAAATAGTCAATTAGTTTTTTTGTCATTTTTGCTGAGCTTTGGTTCGGGACTAGCCTTGCGGAAATTTTTGCCGTAGCCTTTGAAGGCAAAACAGTTTTGGCTCCTTCTCCCTGGTATCCGCCCCAGATGCCGTTGACTTCCAATGTAGGCCGAATACCGGTCCTTTCATTTGTATTATATCCTTTTTCTCCCCATAATTCTTTTATGCCTATTTCTTTTTTATACTCATTTTCATCAAAAGGAGCTTTATTCATCATTGCTCTTTCTTTTGCTGGTATTTCCAATACATCATCATAAAAACCGGGAATGGTAATGTGGTTATTTTCATCGTGGCAACCTGCTATCATCTTTGCCAGGATAGTTATAGGATTAGCAACCGCGCCGCCATACGTCCCACTGTGCAAATCTCTTTCGGGACATGTAACTTCCACCTCAATGTAAGATAAGCCACGAACGCCAACATCCAGTGAAGGTGTTTGTAAACTTAGCATAGAACTGTCACTGATTAAAATTACATCGGCCTTTAAGATATCTTTATTTTCAGACACAAACTTTCCAAGACTGGGAGAGCCTATTTCTTCTTCTCCCTCTATTAAAAATTTAATATTGGTATGCATGGTTTTTGTATTTACCATCATTTCCAATGCTTTTACGTGCATAAAAAACTGGCCCTTATCATCAGCAGAGCCACGGGCATAAACTTTAGCATCTTTTATTACAGGTACAAAAGGATCGCTATGCCATAGTTCCAAAGGTTCTGCCGGCTGCACATCGTAATGTCCATATACTAAAACAGTAGGCTTGCTTTTATCAATTATTTTTTCTGCATAAATAACAGGAAAGCCATCTGTCTGCATTACTTCTGCTTTATCTGCTCCGGCAGAAAGAAGATTTTTCATCACTGCTTCTGCACATGCCGTCATATCTTTTTTGTGTTCGCTTTTTGCGCTTACAGAGGGGATTCGGAGCAAATCCATCATTTCATTTAAAAATCTTTCTTTATTTTTTTCCTGGTACTCTTTCCATGCTTCCATATAAAGTCTTATGTAATTTTTGATAATTAAGAGGAGCGAATATAAAACTTTTTAAAAGGATAAATAGTAACTCTTAAAATTAACCTAATTCGTAAATAATTCTTTTAAAATTTTTGGTTTTCAATGTAAGTAAGTTTTACATTTGCACCAGATTGCTTTTCAATTTATCAGCCTTTGTTCTAGTTACATCTTACGGATGCTTCTATTGCAAAGGCTGAGTCAATTTAAGGGATGAATGGTGCCAGGTGTGATGTGTCAGGCTGAAGAAATAATGAATTGGAAATAAAAAATAAAAAATAAAAAAATAATGAAGTTTTAAAATTCATTCCTCTTCCGGTAAACGAAGAAATAATCAAGAAATTAGTTTTCCTTAATCCGTTGGTCGGGAGACCAGACGGCGGCTAATAAACAATTAACTCAATCACGCATTAAACCTGTCTTCCACATATTTCCAATTCACAACTTTCCACCAGTTTTCAATATAATCCGGTCTTTTATTTTGATACTTTAAATAATAAGCGTGCTCCCAAACATCAATTCCTAAAAGCGGGAAACCTTTTATATTACTTATATTCATTAATGGATTATCCTGATTGGGCGTAGAGCCAATTTTTAAAGTTTTATTATCGCTATAAAGCCAAGTCCATCCGCTTCCAAAGCGGGTTTTAGCGGCTTCATTAAATTGATTTTTAAAATTATCCAAAGAACCAAATTGATTATTGATGGCTTCGTCTAATTTCTTCTCAGGCAAATTATTATCCTGTGGCGGACGCATGCATTGCCAAAATATTTCATGATTGTAATGGCCGCCGGCATTGTTGCGCATCTTAGTAGAATATTTTGAAATTGATGCTAATATTACTTCTACAGATAAAGATTTTCCTTCTGCGCCTTCTGCTTGTGCAGCTTCTTTTAAATTTTTGGAATAAGCGGCAGCATGTTTGGTGTAATGGATTTCCATGGTTTGTGCATCAATCACGTTTTCCAAAGCATCATATTTATATGGTAAAGGCATTTGGTCAAAACCAGTTAAGGGAAAGTCTTTTGAAAAATTTTTTGACGTAGAAAAAGATTCTAAAACAGAACCCATTGAAGATATTCCTATTCCGGCAATGATACTTCCTTTTACAGTTGTTTTAATAAAATTGCGGCGATCTGTCTTTTTTAAATTTACCATAATATGAATTTGATTTAAGCTTTCTGATTTGCCTTCGAAGTATTAAAAATCCTTTGTATTCCTGTTCTCAGGTTTCTGAATAGACGATAATAATATTCTTTGTTAAACAGTTGCGAATCGTGCATGGCTTTATAAGTTAGAAAAAAACCAACTGGTGAAAGGACAATTACAGGCAACCACATGCCGACAATGGGTATCAGTACATGATCTTTGGTAAATTTTTCTCCAAAAATATTGAGCAGGTAAAAGATCATAAAAAATATTAGTGCCATTACCAAAGGCATACCCAGTCCACCTTTTCGGATGATAGATCCTAAAGGAGCACCAATAAAAAATAGTACGATACAGGCAATAGATAAAGATAATTTTTTGTGCCATTCTATTAAATGGGATGTGTAATCGTCGCTTTCATTTTTGTAATCCGTGCTTGCCATTTGCAAGATGCCCCGGGCGTCGTTTACGTCATTCAAAGTTTGCGAATAGACAGCCGGTTTTAAACTGTCTGGTATCAAAGCATCGAAAGAGGCAATCTTTTTTACCGGGTTATTTTCTTTTGCGGCTAATATTTCTTTTTTAGATGGGATACTATCTTTAAATTTTGTATATTTTATATAATTAGAAAGCATATTATTGTTTCTTTTATAATTTGAATCAGGTACTTTTTTTAATGAATCAAGGTCCACGCTTATCTGGCGCATGGTCTTCATCCTGATGTTATTCATGTATAAGCTGTCGGATGTTTTTTGTAAATTAAGCTGACTGAGATCAAATAGTTTATTATATTCTTTGAAACTGAGTTCAGTAAATTCATTTTTTTTAGAATTATAATTACCTTTTTCTTCGTACCTGTTTCCATCTTGCAAGTGAAACTCAAGGAACTTTTTGTCATTACTCATTGTCATTTTTCCTCCTTCAGAAATAATAGTATTATCCTGAATGGAGTTAGATTGCTCATAGATCAGAATACCCCCAAGAGTATCTTTATTTTTTTTATCTACTTTAATAGAATAGCCTCTGAAACCATCATAAAAGATTCCCGGCTTCAAATCAAATGCAGGACTTTTTTCATAGATATCGTGATAGATGGTGGCAAATTTCAGATTGGCAACAGGAGCTATATAATTGGCAAATAAAAAGGCAACTCCCGAAAGCAAGATGGATACAAAAAATAAAGGCCGCATAAACCTTAATAAAGAAATCCCGGAAGATTTAATGGCCACCAGTTCAAAATTTTCACCCAATTTTCCGAAGGTCATTATTGAAGAAAGTAAAATGGAAATTGGCATCGCAAGTGTGACCAAAGTTGCACTTGCATAAATTAAAAATTCGATCAATGTAATCATGTCCAGGCCTTTGCCAACAAGGTCATCAATATATTTCCACAATATCTGCATCATAAATACAAATAATGTGATAAAAAAAGTAGCTATAAATGGCCACACAAAAGCCTTCAGTATGAGTTTGTCAAGTTTTCTAAACATTTAAGAATCTTCAGGTTCTGTTAATTCCTTTTGTTGTGATGCCAAAAGGATGTTTTAATTTGTCAATTATTTTTCGATATTATAGCCTGTGATAGCTGTTGAGTTTCCCGGCAACTATCTAAAGGTGATCACATATACATCATTAATAAATTTATAAAAATGAGCGAAGGGACAAAAATACATCTTTCAGCACTTGAAATGGAACTGGTAACCAATACGCAGTGGGTTTTCACAAAACAAATAATTATAGACAAAGTATATCATCTATTTGGGCAACTCCACGATGAATACAAAGAAATAGTTTTGAAAGAAAAAAAATTTATTCCATTACAGCTTCAAAAGCCAGGGGGAAAGATTGCAAAAGGCGAGAACTATAATGGGCTTCCGTATCTTATCCTCGATTTTCCGGCTATCTATAGTAAAGAAAATATTTTTGCAATTCGGACTATGTTTTGGTGGGGTAATTTTTTCAGTATTTCGTTACACTTGTCGGGAGACTATTGTAATAGCCTTAAAAATATCCGGGAATGCCTTATTTTTTTGAAAGAAAGAGATTTTTTTATCTGTGTAAATGAAAATGAATGGAAACATGATTTTGATTCATCCAACTTTATTAATGTAAATGAATTGGGAAAAGATCAAATTGCATTATTAAGCAGAAAAAGATTTTTTAAGATTGCAAAAAAAATTGAATTAACCCAATGGGAATTTGCAATACATTTTTTGAAACAAACCTTCGAAGAAATTATGGAATTTATTAAATTTAGCTTCCCAAACGGTGAAAAAGTTCTTTAACCTGGGTTTCCCAAAGCTGGCTCTGGTCTTTGATATCTTTCTTTTCTGCAAAATCATGAATAATCAGTATCGTTTGATTGGTAACCTCAGATTTTTCTATTGAGAATTCGAAAAATTCATCCTTTGGCGAGTCAACCCAACGAAAACGAATCATCCTGTTTTCCTCCTTTTCCAAAACTTCAGCATCTTCTCCGGAACCTGCTGCCCATGAAAAACTAAAAATGCCATTTTCGTCCTCTACTTTTTCTGCAAACCATTCCTGCAATCCGGAAGAAGTGGAAAGAAATTCGTATAATATGGCAGGCGAACATCTTACCGGGTATTCTACAGTATATTTTATTTTCTTGCTCATCTTGTATTTTAATCTAACGTCATTATCTGCAATAATAGAAAATAAATTAACTAACTCGCCAGATTTATGAAATTTTTTGTAATTTATTTTTTAGAACCCCTATTTTATACTGAAAATCGGATTTCAGACCATAATTATAAATTATATTTTTTAAAAAAACATACTTTAAAGAGGATACTTAACGTTTGTATTTGCATAAATCAATCAGAATCTGAATTAAAATCTACAAATTACTTTAAATTACCTCTGTATGAGTATGCGCCAATTAAAGATTTCAAAATCTATTACTAACCGTGAAAGTGAGAGTTTAGAAAAATATTTGCAGGAAATAGGAAGGGTAGAATTGATTACTCCTGAAGAAGAAGTAAATTTAGCCAAACTTATAAAGCAAGGTGATCAAAAAGCATTAGATAAACTTACCAGGGCCAATCTTCGTTTTGTGGTTTCTGTTGCCAAACAATATCAAAACCAGGGCCTCACTTTACCCGATCTTATAAATGAAGGAAATCTTGGCTTAATTAAAGCAGCACAGCGTTTTGATGAAACACGAGGATTCAAGTTTATTTCTTATGGTGTATGGTGGATTCGCCAAAGCATAATGCAGGCTCTTGCAGAGCAATCACGTATTGTAAGATTACCCTTGAACAAAGTGGGCCTGACCAACAGAATTGCCAGGGCATATTCTCAATTGGAACAGGAATATGAACGTGCTCCCAGTTTGGAAGAACTGGCCAATTATCTCGAAGTGGATCTTGAAGAAGTGGAGGCCACTATGAGAATGGCTTCAAGGCACGTAAGTATGGATTCACCACTTAGTGATGGTGAGGATAATACGCTTATTGATGTGTTGGTAAATGGAAATGCGGATAGTGCAGACAAACAAATAATGTTTAATGATTCTTTACGCCAGGAAATTCAACGATCACTTACCCTGCTCACACCACGCCAAAAAGAAGTGATTTGCCTGTTTTATGGAATAGGAGTTGATCAGTCCATAAGTCTCGAAGAACTGGGAGAAAGATACGGCCTCACCAGGGAAAGAGTAAGGCAGATAAAAGACAAAGCATTGGAAAAATTAAAAACCTTTTCGGGTACCCATCTCCTGAAAGAGTATATGGGTGCATAAATTTTTTTTCTCATAATTGTAAGTTTAAAGTGGACGTCTTATTGATGTTCACTTTTTTTTTGGGAATGGTGATAATAAAACCAGACAGTAAAACAACTTTTATTGGAGATTTCCAAACGGGGTTTATATTAGATTTCATAATCTTTTTTATAAGATCAGATTATCGAAATAATTGAAGAATTGATATAGTAAGTTTGAAAAAGATTTTTGAAGTCTTGAATATTGGTACAAAAACTTTGCAAAGAAGCAGGTTGTTATTTTTTTACTTTATTGGTTTAGTTACCATCCTTTTCAAACGCCAACCTACTTTAGAGAGCCATTCCCAGGTTGCTGTATATTCTCCTTTTACTGTTACTGTATCATTTACTGGAATGATGGTGGTTTGATGATAGATTCCTTTTTGTACAGATAAGTCGCGGTTTACATTTATTGATTCTGTGGTAGAAGATTGAGAGAGCACTTTGAAGTTTTTGAACTTAGATAAAAATTTTCGGATCGAATCGCGGCCGTGTGCTACATTTCCTAAATCCCCATCCGGAGTAAATAACATTGCAAGAGAATCAATGTCCATTTTTTGGATATAATGATCGTATTGTGTCATTGCTGATTGAACACCGCTTTTATTATGTTTGCTGGCATTGCAGGAAAATAATATGAATGTGCAGCTCAGAATAATCAGACATGAAAATCTAATATTACGAAACATGATTTTTGATTTATGGAAATAAAATTAAGAGAAAATTTGAATAAAATATCAAGTAACAGTCGAACCAATAGACAATAAGCTACAACAGCAAATGAAGAAATAAACCGGATTCCTATTTTATATGGAACTCAAAAACTTCTAAACCAATCAACCAATTAACGAATAAACTACTTTTGCCCTTAATGAATCAATATTTTAAGATAGGCAAATTAGCAGCGACCTTTGGAGTGGAAGGGCAATTAATTTTGGAACATGGTCTTGGCAAAAAAACTTCGCTGAAAGGATTAGAAACAATTTTTATTGAAGAAAAAAAGGATTCTTTTCTTCCTTATTTTATTTCGGCTACGAAAATAAAAAATGATAAAGAAATATATATTTTATTAGAAGGAATTCAATCCAAAGAAGCTGCGCATTTTCTTATTAAAAAAGAAGTGTGGCTGAGCGAAAATGATTTTAAAAAATTTGCCGCAGGTGCCGCGCCTATTTCTTTCCTCGGATTTATGATTATTAATGATAAAATAGAATTGGGCGAAGTGATAGAAGTGATAGAGCAGCCGCACCAGGTATTGTGCACAATAATGATTGATGGCAAAGAAGCGCTTATCCCAATCCACGAAAATTCATTGGAGAAAATTGATAAAAAAAACAGGAAACTATATGTAGATCTTCCTGACGGATTATTAGATATTTATAAAAATGCCTGATAAAATGTAATTTGTAAATTTACATTTACTATGTCTGCGCCCTCAAATATTATTGCTCATTTTGATCTCGATTCATTTTTTGTTTCGGTAGAGATATTGAAAAATCCTTCATTAAAAGGCAAGCCGGTAATTGTAGGCGGCCACAATGAAAGAGGGATCGTAACCACCTGCACTTATGAAGCAAGGAAATTCGGAGTTCATTCTGCTATGCCCATGAAAACCGCTATGCGCCTTTGCCCGCAGGCGATTGTTGTTTCCGGTACTTATTCTGAATATTCGAGATATTCTCATTGGGTAACACAGATCATTGCTTCCAAAGCACCGCTTTTTGAAAAAGCTTCTGTTGATGAATTTTATATTGATCTGCAGGGAATGGACAAATTTTTTGACCCTTTAAGATGGACAATTGAATTAAGAAAATTAATTATTGATGAAACAGGGCTTCCCATTTCTTTTGGAATTGGAAAAAATAAAATGATTGCAAAGATGGCCACTAATGAAGCTAAGCCAAATGGGTACTTGCAGGTTCCTTTAGGAAAAGAAAAAGAATTCCTTGCTCCATTGGATGTGAATAAAATCCCCGGTATAGGCGAGCGAACAGAAAAGATTTTAAATTATCATGGGATAAAATTCATTAAAGACATTCACAATACAACACCTGAAAACGTTGAAAAATTATTAGGAAAATGGGGTTATGAATTATGGAATAAAGCCCAGGGAAATCATTCGTCTTCAATTGCTTTATACAGGGAACCAAAATCTATTTCCAAAGAAAATACTTTTGAAGAAAATGTTTCAGACATAGAATTTCTGATGAGTGAAATAGTACGTATGACTGAAAAAATTTGTTTTGATTTACGCAAAGAAGCAAAAGTTACGGGATGTGTCACTATCAAATTAAGATATCCTGATTTTGAAACTACCTCACGGCAGACAAGCATTCCATTTACTTCTGCTGATGATGAAATTATTCCAATTGCCAAAGCGCTTTTTCATAAATTATATAAAAAAGGGAAACCTATTCGCCTGCTTGGCGTACGTCTCAGCAATTTTAATGATGATTCTGTCCAGGCCAATTTATTTCATGATACTGAAAGAAAAAATGATTTATATAAAGCGCTTGATGATGTAAAAAACAGGTTTGGGAAAAGTAGTGTGGTAAGAGCATCCGGAAAATCGTGAATTCGAGCCAGAACGGTAAGGGAGGGGCGACTGGAAATAGAAATCCTGAATATTTGTTTGTTTGCTGTAAAAACAATCAGGAAAAACTCATTGCTCAAAATTCACACTTCGTTTTTTATCATATCCTCAAGTGTTTTCTTTTCCAAAATTCTCAAGGTAGCATCTCTCGCTATCAACATCATTTTTCTCATTCCGCAGGTTTCCTCGTTACAATCCTTGCATTTTTCATAAAAATTCAAACTCACGCATGGCAATAATGCAATGGGCCCATTTATGATACGGATCACAGTGGCAAGGTTTATATTTTTTGGCGCTACTTTTAGCATATATCCACCGCCTTTTCCTTTTTTACTTTCCAGCAATCCGGCATTTTTTAATTCTACCAGAATGTTCTCAAGAAATTTTAAAGGAATTTTTTGGTGTATAGAGATATTGGAAATTTTTACCGGATCTTTCCCATGTTGTTGGGCAAGATATTCAAGCGCTTTGAAAGCATATTGTGTTTTTTTAGAAAGCATATTTTTTAATTATTTTGATATTGGGGGAATGAAATTACAAAGATTTTGCAAATTTATTTAATTAATCCCTACTAATTTGGTAGGATATATATATATTTGCATAATTATTTACAAAAAAAAATTTAATCATGAGTTTACAATTAGGCGATACAGCACCCGATTTTACTGCAGAAACTACTGAAGGTAAAATCAATTTTTATGAATTTCTCGGAAATAACTGGGGAGTAATTTTTTCTCACCCCGCAGATTACACTCCCGTGTGCACAACAGAATTAGGCAGGACTGCAGCTCTTCAAAAAGAATTTGACAAACGCGGTGTGAAAGTAATTGCTGTAAGTGTAGATCCCCTTGATAAGCATCTTGGCTGGAAAAATGATATCAATACTACACAACATGTAAATGTAGAATTTCCGATCATCGCTGATGAAAATAGAGTAGTAGCTTCTCTTTACGGGATGATACATCCAAACGCTTCTGCAACAGCAACTGTGCGTTCTTTATTTATTATCGGCCCGGACAAAAAGGTAAAATTAATGCTTACTTATCCTGCATCTACCGGAAGGAATTTCACTGAGGTATTGCGTGTTATTGATTCTCTTCAACTTACTGCCAAACACAGTGTTTCTACTCCTGTAGATTGGAAATATGAAGAAGATGTGATTATTCCACCGGCATTAAGCCTTGAAGATGCGGAAAAGAAATTTCCTAAAGGAATAAAAGTCGTAAATTCTTATTTACGTTATACTCCACAGCCTGAATTGTCTTAAAAGTTTTTCCTAAAATAATCCTATTTTATCATCCCGATAATTTAGGATTATTTTTTATAAATACGATATGGAAAACTTACAGCAAATAAACGATTTTTTAAAGGATGCTTCAGTAGAAGATGGATTAAAAAAAGTGGCAGAATTGTATCCGGGAAAAGTAAAATTTTCTTCTTCTTTAGGCCAGGAAGATCAGGTACTTACCGATATGATTTCGCGCCACTCTATTGATATTTCTATTTTCACACTTGATACCGGAAGACTGTTTAACGAAACATACGAGCTGATTGAAAAAACAGAAGCCCGCTATAAAAAGAAAATTGAAATCTATTTTCCTCAGGCAATTGCAGTGGAGGAAATGGTAAACAACAAAGGCATTAATTTGTTTTATAATTCTGTGGAAGAAAGAAAATTATGTTGCCATATCCGCAAAGTAGAACCTCTGAATCGGGCACTCACCGGAACTTCAGTTTGGATAACAGGATTAAGGTCTTCTCAAACAACTAACCGTCAGGATTTACCAATTATAGAATGGTTGCCGGAGAAAAATTTATTTAAATACAATCCTCTGCTAAACTGGAGTTACGATGAAGTGATGGATTACATAAGAGTCAATTTTGTGCCTTATAATCCTTTGCATGATAAAGGCTTTGTAAGTATTGGATGCGCTCCATGTACCCGCGCAATAGAGCCTGGCGAAGATCCGAGAGCCGGACGCTGGTGGTGGGAAACTTCTCAAAAGGAGTGCGGACTTCATGTAAGCAAATGATTTCTTCCTTTGCTTATTATAGTAATAGCAAACGAACAAATTCTAAAGATTTCAAATCTGGGCAATTTGATTTATTCCCTGTTTTTTTCAGTTGCTGCAAAAGCATTTTCAAAATCAACCATGCATTTCACTGTATTTTTCACGTTCAAGAGATAATTCATAATTGGCTTGTAAACCCACCCAAAAATCTGCACTTATTCCCAGTTCTTTCTCGAGTTTCAAAGCCAGTGATGCGTTCAATCTTCTTTTCCCTTTAAGTACATCGCTGAAATGAGAAGGATAGACCCCGATTTTCATAGCAAATGCCGACTGGATTATTTTACGGGCTTCCAGTTCTTCCCTTAATACTTCACCAGGTACTAAAACAATATTAACCCTAATCTGCTTTCCGTTACTACCCAAAATTTTATCCATAAAATTTTATTTATAATGGTTTGATAAATCATCAATTACTATAATTTCTTCAACTATAATATCCATTTCCTTATTAAGAAAAAATTCAAGGCGATATTTTTCGTTAACACGTATAGAATAAAGCCCCGATTTATCTCCCCGCAATCGTTCAAAATGAAGACTTTTAAACGCCCGAAGCTCGCTTGAATTTCTTACGTTTCCCAATATGACCAATTTTTTGCGGTACATATTTACAACTTCCAAACTATACTTCTTTTTACCTTTTGGCTCAGATTCTGCAAGTTCTTCTAAATATTTATTGTTAAAGTAAATCTTCATTTTTTAGATGTGTTACAAAAATATATTATTTTTTATATTGTACCAGTTTTGGTAATAACAAAAAATTTTGTATCAACTTGAATTCTGACTGAATATTTGGGGAGTTTTATTAAAAGATTTAAAACCTGTTTTTTATCCTCTGTTCTTTTTCAATTGCTGCAAAAGTGCTTTCATATCTTTTGGCAAAGGCGCTTCAATAGAAAAATCTTTCTGATGTATATCAGTGAAATTTAAATGATAGGAATGTAGCGCCAGCCTGTTTATTATTGGTCTCTCTTCCAAATCATTCTGACTGAGTTTATACTTTTTCTTAAATGAAGAAAGAAGAATTGGTTTGCCATCTCCATAAACTGAATCGCATATAATAGGATGACCAAGTGATTTTGTATGCACTCGTATCTGGTGGGTTCGTCCGCTTTGAATTTCGAACTGAATTAAAGAATAGATACCATAATCTTCAAGCACTTCATAATTGGTTAATGATGGTTTTCCTTTCTTACTAATCGTCATCACACCTTTTTTTAGAGGATGCTCTGCTATGGGTTCGTTTACAGTTCCTTTTTTATCAGGCATACTCCCACGAACTATTCCAAGATATTTTTTTTCAATATTTCTTTGTTCAAATAATTGAGAAAGATATTTATGAGTTGATTCATTTTTTGCGAAAAGAATTAACCCGCTGGTGTCCCGGTCCAGGCGGTGAACGATAAATATTTTTCCATATTGCTGATTTAAGATTTTGTACAATGACATCTGCGTATCATCATGCCTGTCAGGTATGGTAAGCATTCCTGGTTCTTTATTCACCGCGATAAAATCATCGTTTTCGAAAATGATTAAAAATCCTCTCACAGTTAATTATTTTTAAGATTCTGGATTTATGGTTTTTTTATTATTGCCTGCGCCACTTATGTTTTTCTGTTTATTCATGTATTTTAAAAGACGAATTTCCTTTTCTCCGAGGTATCTCCACTTACCGCGCTCTACATTTTTTTTGGTAAGATTTGCATACATCACTCGATCAAGACCCTTTACATCATACCCTAAATGTTCAAAAATGCGTCGAACGATCCGGTTGCGGCCACTATGTAATTCTATTCCAATAATAGATTTATCTTTTGAATCTGCATAAGCTAAAGCATCCGCGAAAATTTCTCCATCCTCCAACTTTACCCCTGTCAATATTTTTTCAAAATCTGCTTTGGTTAAAGGTTTATCTAATTTTACCTCATACACTTTTTTAATATTAAAACTTGGATGGGTAAGTGTTTGAGTAAGGTCGCCATCATTAGTCAGCAACAAAACCCCGGAGGTATTTCTATCCAATCTTCCGACAGGATAGATTCGCTGATCGGTCGCATTTTTAGTGAGTTGTAAAACTGTCTTTCTATTCTGAGGGTCATCGGTTGTGGTGATATAATCTTTAGGTTTGTTCAACAAGATATAGACAAGGTTTTTCGTAACAAATAACTTTTTGCCATTATAAAAAACATCATCTTTCTCATTTACTTTGAATGCCGGTTGATTGATGGTTTTATTATTTACAGATACTTTTCCTTCTATAATTAAATTAACCGCGTCTCTCCTCGAAGTAATTCCGCAATGTGCCAGAAATTTATTTAAAGGCATTTCCGGCAATGCTGAATTTTTTTTTACTGTTTCGACAGTAAAACCACTTTTAACCGGAATTCCTGTTTTCTCCCGGGGATATTTTTGCCTTTTGTCAACTTTAATTTCGGAATCAGGTTTGTTTTCAAAACCTCTTATGCGAGATGTCCGTTTTTCTTCAAAATGTTTTTCGATATCTGCGGCTCTTTGTTTTTTGGCCTTTTTTTTATCCTGCTTATATTTTTCTTTTATAGCAGCGTTATTTTTTGGGTTAATAAATTTCTGGAAAGGTTGTTGGCTCATGAGAATTGATTTACTGTTTTTTCAACAGGAATGAATAGCGAAGATAAATGAAATACAGCCAGGAGGATCTCTTTTTTGTGAAAAGGATTATTCGAACATTATTTTAAATTTTAAGTATTTTGCGTTTTTATGCGCTTTTTTATTAAAAATTAAATAAAAACGCGTAATCACTGATGTAGTTATTAGGTCACATATCTGTAAAAAGATCGTATTTTAAGTAATAATTTGTGGCGGAGGGTATTGATCTCTAAATAATTTTGCGTATTTATGCAGCTTTATTTGTATCTTACTTTCCATATTTAAAAATTTGAATAATTATTTTTTTAAATTATAATTTCCAGCGATTTTAAATAAAGAGAAGAATTGTGAAATATTATAAAATAAAAAAAGTATTTTGAATACGGGGTAGTTAATAATAACCTTTCATCTGCCGGGTATTGATTTTTCACTTTTTAAAAATGGGAATTATGTTGACTGCTTTTATCAACGGGATCATTTATACTGATAAAGAAAAGATAACTGGGAAAGCGCTCATCATCGAGAATGATAGAATAAAAGAAATTACTGAGGACGAATTAATTCCGGTAAGTGCAAAGAAAATTAATTGTGAAAATTGTATTATTGCACCAGGATTAATTGACTTACAAATATATGGCGCAGGGGGTTATTTATTTTCAAATAAACCATCTGCTCCCGCTTTAAAATCCATGGCAGATAGCCTGCTAAGTACCGGTACTACAGGCTTTTTTCCTACTCTGGCCACCAATTCAATGGAGATTTTTTATGAAGCGATAAAGGTCGTTAAGGAGAATCCTCATCCTGCCGTTTTAGGTTTGCATTTTGAAGGACCTTACATTAACCCTATAAAACGCGGCGCTCATTTGATACAGTATATCAAGCCTCCTGTTAAAAAAGAAGTGGAAGAATTATTAAAAGCTGCCGATGGCGTTTTGAAAATAATTACGCTTGCTCCCGAAATTTGTGATCCTGAAATTATTAAATTATTAAAAGATAATGGAGTAACCATTTCTGCAGGCCATAGTAATGCTACTTTTGGTGAAGCTGTTGCCGGTTATAATAACGGGATTACCACCACTACCCATTTATTCAATGCCATGTCGCCATTGCATCACAGAGATACCGGTTTGCCCGGAGCTGTTTTCCTTTCTAAAAATGTGTATGCAAGTATCATTGCTGATGGAATTCATGTTGATTACAATACTTTAATGATCAGCAAAAAAATGATGACGGATAGATTATTTCTGATAACCGATGCGGTAGTAGAAAATAAAGAAGGCGCTTACATTCATGTAAAAAAAGAAGACCGGTTTACGTTGCCGGATGGAACATTGTCCGGTTCTAAACTGACACTTTTAAAAGCTATAAAAAATTGTGTGGAACATGCAAAAATTCCTTTGGACGAAGCGCTGCGTATGGCTTCTACTTATCCGTCAATGGTAATGAATTTATCAGATCGCGGAAAAATAGAACCAGGACTCAAAGCAAATCTTACAATTTTTTCTGAAGTCTATCAGCCGAAATATACAGTACTAAATGGAGAGGTAGTGAATAAGAAATAAGGAATGAAATGAGCAATAAAAAGAAGTATAGCAATCTGCTAAATTGATCAGCAAACAAACAAATAACAAGAGTTTTTATTTATCTGATAAGAATGCTAATAAATATTGTCCCTCTCCTTTTGGAGAGGGGTAGGGGCGAGGTTAAAAAAATCAACAAAATTTGATGATGAAAAAAATAAATTCTAATCGGCTTTTTTCAAAAAGGAATTGGATAAAATTCATTTCATTATTTATTATTATGGTATTTGCTTTTTCTTTTAAACAAAAAGAAAACCAGAACGAATGGATAAGAATTAACCAGTTGGGATATACGCCTCTGGGAATAAAAGTAGCTGTATGGTGCAGTAAAGATGTTACTAATATTTCTGCTTTTGATCTGATTGATTCGGCTACAGGAAAAATAGTTTTTACAGGAAATTCAGGAAAACCTTTTGGTGCTTATGGGCCATTTACAAATACTTATCGCCTGAATTTTTCTTCTTTTAGCACACAAGGAATTTATTATTTAAAAGCCGGTGAAGCCATTTCACCTTCTTTTAAAATTAATAATGATGTATATAAAGGCACTGCCGATTTTTGTCTTTTTTATATGCGCCAGCAACGCAGCGGTTTCAATCCTTTTCTGAAAGATTCTTGTCATACCCACGATGGATATACAATGTATGGACCAATGCCTGATACCACGTTAATCAATGTTTGGGGTGGCTGGCATGATGCTACGGATTACCTTCAATATGTTACCACTTCTGCCACGGCAACGTACCAGATGCTGGCCGCTTACCGTGATTTTCCTAATGTATTTTCAGATAAACACCTGGCAAACGGATTGGATGGAAGCAATGGTAAAGCAGATATTTTGGACGAAGCAAAATGGGGATTGGACTGGCTGGTAAAAATGCATCCCACAAAGGACTGGCTATTTAATCAATTGGCTGATGACCGGGATCATGCGGGTTTTAGGTTACCTGATAAGGATACAGTTAATTACGGTTTAGGCCCGGGTTTGGGCCGACCTGTTTATTTTGCAACCGGCAAACCACAGGGATTGGGAAAATATAAAAATCATTCAACCGGAGTCGCTTCCACTGCCGGTAAGTTTGCGAGCGCATTTGCACTTGGAGCAAATATGTATGAAAAAATTGACCCTGAATTATCAAAACTTTATTTAGAAAAATCTGAATCTGCTTACCAGCTTGGTTTAGAAAAACCGGGTGTTTGCCAGACAGCGCCTAACCGTGAACCCTATTATTACGAAGAAGATAATTGGGTAGATGATATGGAATTAGGCGCTGCTGCTCTATATCAGCTCACAGGTGAAAAAAAATATTTAAAGCAATCTTTAAATTTTAGTTCAGATGAAAAAGTAACGTCCTGGCTGGGAGCAGATACGGCAAATCATTATCAATGGTACCCGTTTGTAAATTTTGGCCATTATGAAATTGCAAAAAACGCAGATGCGAAAACAAAAGCTGAATTAATTTCTTATTACAAAGAAGGAATAGAAAGGGTTTGGAATAAAGCAAAAAAGAATGCATTTTATCGGGGAATACCTTTTATCTGGTGCTCAAATAATTTTACTACCTGTTTTGCAATTCAATGTTACCTCTACAGGCAATTGAGCGGCGATCGGCAATTCATTGAATTAGAACAAGCTTGTTTCGATTGGCTTTTTGGTTGTAATCCGTGGGGAACAAGTTTTGTATATGGATTGCCGGGCAACGGTGATACACCGGTAGATCCGCACTCATCACTTTCTTTTTTAAATCATTATCCTCTTGATGGAGGTTTGGTAGATGGCCCTGTGTATGGAAGTATTTTTCACAGTTTACGCGGATTAAAATTATTACATGCAGATACTTATGCACCCTTCCAGTCTGACTTAGCGGTTTATCATGATGATGCCGGTGATTACAGTACCAATGAACCTACGATGGATGGTACCGCTTCATTGATATATTTACTGGCGGCCAAAGAAAATGAATCAGGAAAAACTTTTGCAAAACCGAACGAAATTATTTCTCATGGAGGAATTATCCGCGGCGATACTACTTTAAAAAAAATAGCTTTGGTTTCTACAGGTGATGGATTTGCTGATGGAGGAAATTACTTTGCAAAGGTTTTGAAAGAACAACATATCCATGGCTCTTTTTTTCTTACAGGAAATTTTTACAGGAATAAAAAATTCAGAGGGATTATTGAAAAATTAAAAAAGGATGGGAACTATTTAGGCTCTCATTCTGATAAACATTTGTTGTATTGCGATTGGGATAAAAGAGATAGTTTATTGGTAACTCATGAAGAATTTACAAAAGATTTGCAAAATAGTTACAAAGAATTAAAGCACTGGGGCATTAAGGAAGATCAGGCACATTATTTTTTACCGCCTTATGAATGGTACAACGATTCTATTGCTTTGTGGACGCGGGAAATGGGATTGCAATTAGTTGATTTTACTCCCGGCACACGCAGCAATGCAGATTATACTTATCCTGAAATGGGAAAGAAATATTTGAGCGCTGATACCTTACTGCATTCGATTTTGCAATATGAAATCAAATCAACCAATGGGCTAAATGGTTTCATTTTACTGATCCATTTGGGTACCGATCCGAGGCGAACTGATAAATTATATAAACATTTGCCGGAATTAATAAAAGAATTGAAATCGCGTGGCTATCAATTTGTGAGAATAGATGAAATGCTGAATTGAATGGCCTTTTTTAAAATTTTAATTATGATGAAAGACAAATTAATTTTAAAGCTTAGGAATTATTCGATTTAAAATGTATAATAAAAAACTGGTTTTTTGGGCAGCCTGCATCGGGATATTATTTTTTGGAATGGCCATTACCACTTTAGGATCAGTAGTGCCACAATTAAGAATAAAATTTCACCTTGATGATATTTCTTCAGGCACCTTATTTTCAATTTTGCCATTCGGTATTTTAATGGGGTCATTATTTTTCGGCCCGTTTTGCGATAGATATGGTTACAGATTTTTGCTGGCACTTACCAGTTTCAGCATGTTTATTGGTTTTGAAGGAATAGCCTATGCACCATCGCACTTTATTTTGAAAGTATGTGTTTTTTTATTCGGCCTTGGCGGAGGTGCGATCAATGGCGCTACCAGCGCACTTGTGTCTGATATAAGTGAAAAAGAAAAAGGCGCTAACCTGAGTTTGTTAGGAGTGTTTTTTGCCCTGGGTGCATTGGCAATGCCTTTCATACTCGGTATTCTTGAACACAAATTTAAGTATGAAATTATAGTTTCTATTATAGGTATCGCCACTTTTATTATGGGTATATTTTTTCTCCTGGTAAAATTTCCACCGCCAAAACATGCAGGAGGGTTGCCCGTTGCAAAGAGCCTTTCGTTGATGAAAGACGATGTATTGTTACTGATTGCTTTTTTTCTTTTTTTTCAAAGTGCTTTTGAAGGAATCATCAATAACTGGACTACCACTTATCTTACCGGTTATCTTCATATTTTGGCCGACAAGGCTTTGTACGCACTCTCATTGTCGGTAGTAGGAATGACGGTAATGCGCTTGTTACTTGGGAGTATTTTCAGGAACACACCTGTAAAGAAAATATGGTTCATTTCTTTTTCCCTGCTTTTATTGGGATTGATATTTTTAGCATTTGGAAAAACATTTTATCCTGCTGTGGGCGGCTTAATTTTGATAGGTGCAGGACTGGCGGCTGGTTTTCCCATTATGCTTGGATTTGTAGGCGATAAGTTTAAAGAGTTATCAGGTACGGCTTTCAGTATCGCTTTTGTAATAGCTCTTTTGGGGAATATGATTATAAATTATAGCATGGGATTTATTGTGCAAAACTTTGGTATCAGGCAATTAACGACGGTTGGTTTTATAGAATTTTTTATAATGGCATTTTTATGCATTGCAGTTTTAAAAAAATTAAATATTAAAAATTAAACAAGTAAAATCATGTTAGCAAAACAATGGCTTTCCAACACCAGGGAAATAATGACCCGGATCGAAGAAACACAAATGGAAAATATGATGAAGGCAGCTAATCTAATGGCCGATTCGATTGAATGCGGGCGATGGGTACATACGTTTGGATGTGGACATGCCACTTTACCCATAGAAGAAATGTATCCCCGGATAGGCGGATTTGTTGGGTTTCACTCTATTGTAGAATTGCCACTTACTTTTTTTACCAATATCACCGGGCAGATGGGTGTGCATCAATTTATTTTTTTGGAAAGGGTGGAAGGTTATGGGGTGGAAATAATGAAAGGATATGATTTTGATCCGCGTGATACGATGTGGCTTTTTTCTCATTCAGGTATTAATAATGTAAATATAGACGTAGCGCTTGAGGCAAAAAAGAAAGGAATGAAAGTGGTGGTTTTTGGATCGGCATCGGAAGCTAAAGGGAAAAAAACGCGTCATTCTTCAGGAAAAAATATTTTTGAAATTGCAGATATTGTTGTGGACACCTGCGCACCCATTGAAGATGCGTCGGTGCCATTAAAAAATCATGTTGATAAAATAGGCCCTGTTTCTACGATGGCTTTCATTACATGCGTGTGGATGACAGTTACAACAGTTGCGGAAATTCTTGCAGACCGGGGAGTTAAATTATTTATTCATCCATCGCATAATGCCCCTGGTGCTGTGAACTCAAAAGAACGCCTGGATGAAGCATTGGCAGAATATAAACGAAGGATTGCCGGAGTATAATTATCTTTTATTTGCAGTAAAAGAACAAATAAAGCAGATGTTTATTTTATAGAATTATGAGCAGCATTTGAAAATCATTTTCATTTAACTAACATCCCTATCTTTGATAAAATGAAAACTGTTCATTTATTAATAAGTGGAAAAGTTCAGGGTGTTTTTTTCAGAGAAACATCCAGAAAGGTTGCTGAGAAATTAAATATAAAAGGATGGATAAAAAACACCCATGATGAAAGAGTAGAGGCCTTAATAACGGGAGAAGAAAATGATGTGAATAATTTTATTAAGTGGTGTAAAACCGGGCCGGAAAGAGCCAAAGTGAAAGAGGTAATTGTATCAAAAGAACCGGAAATTTTTTTTGAGGAGTTCGAAGTGAAAAGGAGTTAGGCTATGGGCGAATAGCAATTAACAAAAAGAAAATAATAACCTGATAATTTTAAATTTAATACCTTAAAAATGAACAAAAAAATAGCCGCATTAAAAATTCCCCTGACTTTTTTCTTTCTTTTTCTATTTATTTCCTGTTCGGCACAAAAATATTATTTGTTTATTGGAACCTATACCAATACAGGCAGTAAAGGCATTTATATTTACGATTTTAATGCTAAAAACGGGAAGGTAAAATGGGTAAGCAATACCGACAGCGTTACTAATCCTTCTTATCTTACTATTTCTAAAAATGAAAAATATGTGTATGCAGTTAACGAAACCGATGGCGCAAACCAGGGAAGAGTTACTTCTTATTCATTTGATAAAAGAAAAGGCAAATTACATTTTTTGAATACTACCTATACCGGAGGCGATGACCCATGCTTCATTTCGACTTCTTCAGATAATAAATGGCTTGCAGTTGCAAATTATACCAGTGGAAGCGCTGTGATATTTCCCATAAATGAAGATGGCACTGTAAAACCATATACACAATTGATTCATGATTCAATTTACAGAGATCCGGGAAGCAATGACACACCTCATGTACACGAAACTGTTTTTTCTCCTGATGAAAAATTTATGCTGACGCCCGATTTGGGATTGGATAAAGTGATGATTTATAAATTCGATCCTACAAGAGAACAGCCACTTGTTTTATCATCTCCATCTTCTGTAGCATCCGAAAAGGGAAGTGGACCTCGCCATATTATTTTTCATCCCAATAAAAAATTTGTCTATCTAATTCATGAATTAAGCGGAACAGTTACTGCTTATGATTATGAAAATGGAACCCTTTCGCAAATCCAGGATGTGGCAACTTTCCCTAAAGATTTTAATGGTATAAAAGATGCTGCTGAAATTATGATTTCTCCTGACGGGAAATTTCTTTATGCATCTGATAGAGGAGATATAAACCTAATAGTTATTTTTTCTATAGATCCTGATTCGGGAAAACTAACTTTCAAAGGAACTCAATCCACACTGGGATCACATCCGCGTTTCTTTATGATTGATCCGACCGGAAATTATTTATTAGCAGCCAACCAGGATTCCGAAAGTATTTTCATTTTTAAAATAAATAAAGAAACGGGTTTGCTTACTAAAACCGGGAAAGAAATTCATATTCCAAGGCCTGTATGTTTGCAAATGATTCCAAAAAAATAATTATAGAAAAAGATCCGGAAATAAATATGAAATGAAAGAATTTTGAAAATGCAATTAATGATATTATAAGTAAAAAACCTCCCTTTTTACGGGGAGGTTTTTTAATAATTTAATCCTGGGGTTTCTGTGGTTTTTCAGGCTTAAATTTTAAAGTTCAAATTTGGGTTTTTCATCAGGTTTGGCTTTATCTAAGGATATTGGATATTTAATTGAAATTTAGGGAGTAACAGTTTTCTTTGGTTTGATTATTGTTTATTGTACATCAATTAACTTCTGGAACAAAGATATAAGGATACCCCTCCTGGTACAAGAGCGATAGTGCTACTTTTTTTTATTATTGTAAATACTGTTTTTTTCGTAGATGTACGAATATGACTGAAGAAAGATTACTTAGGGTCTGCTGTTTATATCAAGCTATTCTATTTTATATATTACAAAAAATAATATGTACTTAGTCGTTCATATCGTTATTAGTTATTTTACAGATTATACGTTTTGCAAGTTTAATTTAGGTTATTTACGTCTAAATTTTGACAAAAAGGAGTGTCAAAACTTCGAGATTATGTTGCGTAATTCGTATTTTTGTCCCTGTGGACGGTGAAAGTCTTCAATGTCTGCAAAAAAGGTAGTAAGCATAATGTGATAAACTATTGTTTTTTAGTTCATTACAAAGCTATCCACATCTTTAATGCGTACTGCCTTTTTTATTTTTTAGCATTGAACAGCCCTGGATGAAAAATGAAATTTTCGAATACAGGTAGAAACGTTATCAGAACCTAAATCCAGCCCTGAAACTATTCCAGGAGCCGTCCCTAATAGTGAAAATCCCGCTAAGCTCTATAAGCGCAGAGAAGTAAAAGTGGCCAATATACACACCAGGGCCCACGCTGCCGAAGAGTTCTACATCCTTTAAAAATCCCAGTTTTTCATTATCGAATATTTTTGTTGGAATAACGCCAAACTCCACGAAAGGCGCTATTTTACCATTGCTGAAATAGTAAGTTCCCTTTATGGGGAAACCAAGTAAATTAAGATTATAGTTTTTATTGGTATTCTCAGAGGTGTCGAATTCAACAAATGTAAAATCCTTATAGTTAATCCCGACCGAGAAAGCGAGCCGTTCACTTACGCGAGGATGTATAAAGCTAAAAAAAAGCCCGAGGGTAATTCCAGGATTAGGTTGGGTGGTTCTGAAAACAGTAAAAGCGTAGCCTCCATAAATGATACTTGTTATTCTTTCATTTTCTTTGGTTTTAAACGTTACGGGTTCCAAGCCGGGTCTGAGGCAAAGATTGTATTTCGTGAATATGCTTACCATATCCTTACTGGAAAAACCTATTTGGGCAATCGTAGCCGAGTCTATCGAAGAGCAATCGCTGAAAAGATTTCCCAGCATGTCAATGTATGATTTGTCAAGTCTATAAATATTATTAACGATTGATTCAGACTCTTTCAATACAGTTACAGTATCTGATTTTTTGGCGAGGAAAATATGATCGTTTTCAGGTTCATAGATTATATGAATATCCGCATTCTTTAAGTAGAGTATGTAAAGGCTGCAATAGCCTTTTAAAAGAAGGTTGGCGAATTTTTTTTCATGAATGGTAGCTCCATCCTTTGTTTCCTCATAAGTTACCGGTTCATATTACCCTGTTCTCATCAGTTAAGATAAAACACGATAAACTGTCGGGAGTAAAACGCTGCGTTTCCCTGCTACTCACGTCTTTTTTGAAAGTAATGCCATCGCTCAGTACCTTGTCTCCCACTCTTTCAATAAATCCGGAAATGGTATCGCCGGCATTGGTAACAATTTTCCCCTTAACGAAATATTTATTTTGAGCAGATAATAAAGAACTGGCAAGCAATGCCGGTACTAAAAGATAAAACAATTTCATATAGCAGTTTTGATAGTCTTAGGTTTCAAACAATTTTAGTTTACTTTTTATTTTTCAGGCAGCATAAATGTCTTCTATCTTTCGCGGGTCAAATCAAACCAGTTACAGGACTTATTTCCTTTGGAAAGTAATCAACAATGTATCGCCGGCAGTGAAAAAGTTTGCATTACCAACAGTAAAGGAGGTACATGTAAAATTGTCTATTATGCCACTTTGTGAATCAAGAGTTAAAATATTTCCCTGCAATGACCAGGTACTGGTTCCACTATCGGAAGGATTGCATTGTAACCCTGCATCGGTAAAAGTAAACACATTATTGGCACCTATTGTAATCAGGTCATCACGTGAACATGAGTCAATCATGGAAGTGGCATCTACTGCAGCTGATGTAGGGGATGCTTTATAGGTTACAGCTCCATATTTATAGGTACCTAATAGGTTGGTTTCATTTAATGCACAAGCAGTTTTCGCTTCTTTGTCTTTCTTACATGAAGTAAGACCCAACGTTACAAAAGAGAGAATTACAATTAGTTTGGTTTTTAGCATATTGCAGTTTTAAGTTCGTTAAAATCTAATTCAATAAACTATAAAGCTAATAAAAAATGGCATCAAGTTATAGCAAAAGAAATTGCTGGTGGAAAATTATAATACAAGATCTTCCATTCCCCTGGCTTTTTATCGAATGTTTAAATGATTTTTGAATATAGTAATGCTATCTTTAGAAAGTTCCAAATAAAAATTATTGCTACCTGAGTTCTTTCAAATAAACCATTTTTGGGTAAACCAGGATTAAAATAGAAAATTCAATATTTGTTAGTCTGCTGCGTTTCCATTTTTCGTTTATGCTTTCCTGTTATTGTAATATAAATTCTATTTATAAAATACAAATGCCGCAAATTTGTTGTTTTACTGCAATTACCATCTTACTACTTTCAAACTTATCCCAGCACTTGGCCACCGGAACAGATAGGAATGCTTTTACCTGCCAATCCTAAACACAGAATATTCCATCTTTCTTTTATCCGTTAACTTTGCTCTAATAAAAAAAATTCTATGGCAGCAGGCAAAGACCAGTTTATCAGCCCCGATTATTTTAATATTGATGAGCTATTAACAGACGAGCATAAACTGATCAGGGAAAGCGTAAGAAATTATGTAAAAAAAGAAATCTCTCCTATCATAGAAGATTATGCGCAAAGAGCAGAATTCCCAAAACAGATCGTAAAGCAAATGGGCGACTTGGGATGTTTTGGTCCGACTATTCCACATGAATATGGTGGAGGAGGATTGGATTATATTTCTTACGGATTAATGATGCAGGAGATGGAACGTGGCGACAGCGGGGTTCGTAGCACAGCAAGCGTGCAGGGATCATTGGTGATGTTCCCAATTTATGCATATGGAAGTGAAGCGCAAAGGGAAAAATATTTACCGAAATTAGCCAGTGGAGAATGGCTTGGTTGTTTTGGTCTTACTGAACCTGATCACGGAAGTGACCCAAGTGGCATGTTAAGTAATTTTAAGACTGAAGGAGATCATGTTATTTTAAACGGAAGCAAAATGTGGATCAGCAATGCGCCATTTTCACATGTGGCAGTAGTGTGGGCAAAAAATGAATCCGGAGAAATTCATGGGTTGATTTTAGAAAGAGGAATGGAAGGATTTACCACTCCCACCACTCACGGCAAATGGAGTTTACGGGCAAGCGCTACAGGCGAACTGGTTTTTGATAATGTAAAGGTTCCAAAAGAAAATATTTTACCAAATATAAAAGGTTTAAAAGGTCCTCTTAGCTGTCTTACCAAGGCGCGTTACGGAATTGCCTGGGGAACTGTAGGTGCAGCAATGGACTGTTACGATACGGCATTGCGTTATTCAAAAGAAAGAATTCAATTTGACAGGCCAATCGCGGGCTTTCAACTGCAGCAAAAGAAACTGGCCGAAATGATAACCGAAATTACCAAAGCGCAATTACTTAACTGGCGCCTCGGCGTATTGATGAATGAAGGAAAAGCAACGCCTCAGCAAGTAAGTATGGCCAAAAGGAATTCATGTGAGATTGCTTCAAACATAGCACGGGAAGCACGTCAGATACTTGGAGGGATGGGCATTACGGGCGAATATTCTATAATGCGGCATATCATGAACCTGGAAAGCGTTCTTACTTATGAAGGTACACACGATATACATCTTTTGATAACAGGAATGGATGTCACAGGAATAAATGCGTTTAAATAAATTGTTCATTAATTTTTTAGTAAATTGCTCTACATGGAATATCAATTATATAAAAACATTATTTCACATCCGGATATTTGCAATGGGAAACCAACTATCCGTGGGACAAGAATAACTGTCCAGTCAGTAATGAGTTTTATTTTAGCAGGGGATTCTGATGAAAGTGTTTTGGAAAGTTATCCAAGATTGACGAAGGAGGATTTGCAAACCTGCAAAGAATTTACCTCAATGCTTTTTGAAAAGCCCACTTTAATAAATTCTATCAAGATTTCTGCTTAATGATTACTTACCTGATTGATGAGAATATGCCTTTTTTACCATTTTGGAATAAGGAAAGATTTGTGCATGTTACTAATATCCCTTCTATTCATTTTGATACAGATATTTGGGAATACGCACTTACTAATCAGCTTATAATAATTACAAAGGATTCAGATTTTTATAATAGATATCTTTCCTCTCAAAAGAATCCGAAAGTAGTCTGGATAAGAACGGGTAATTTAAAAAAGAAACAATTCATTCAATTGGTCCAAAATGTTTGGAATGATATTGAAGAAATGCTTTTGGAAAGTTCTTTTATCATTATTAATGAAGATAAAATAGAAAGATTTTGAAGCAAAACATTTTTTTAACTGGTTTTATGGGAAGCGGTAAATCGCACTGGGGGCATATTTGGGCTTCTGTAAATGGATATACATTTTATGACCTGGATATAGAAATTGAGAAAACGTGTAAGCTGAAAGTAGAGGAGATATTTAAAAAACATGGGGAATTTAAGTTTCGTGAAATGGAAAGAACTCATCTGCAAAAATTTGAAAATAAAAAGAAATGTCTTGTAGCGTGCGGAGGTGGCGCTCCCTGTTTTTTCGACAATATGCAATATATGCGATCACACGGTGTTGTCATTTATTTAAAAGCTTCACCACAATATATATTGAACAGAGTGATGGATGAAACTGAAAAGCGGCCTTTATTAAAAGAAGTTAACACGTCAGAATTATTATTTTTTATTCAACAAAAGTTAAAAGAAAGGGAACCTGAATATTTAAAAGCGCACCATATTTTAGAAGTTACCTCCCTTTCAAAAAAATCATTGCAGTTTTTATTTGAACAGGCTTCAGAAAAAACTCTTTCAAAAAAAAATGATGAGGCAAAAGAAAGCAGCGGCGAAACAAAAGAAATAAAATTTTCAGGAATAAAAGAACCTTCAAAAAAATACAAAACAAGTACAGAACACCATGCATAAAGGATATATAAAGACGGCCGCAATTTTAGGAGCATTAACAGTGGCTATCGGCGCTTTTGCAGCGCATACTTTAAAAGGTAACATTTCAGATTATGCATTGGAAATCTTTGAAACTGCCGTCAAATACCAGTTCTACCATGTATTTGCCTTACTGGCTGTAGGAATAGTTTATAAAGAATTCCCAAATAAGTTATTAAAATGGTCGGGTATATTATTTATAGCAGGGATTATTTTATTTAGCGGTTCATTATATATTTTATCCGCAATAAAAGCAGCCATGCTTCCGGGATATAATTGGATTGGTGCTTTCACCCCTCTTGGAGGTTTATGTTTTATTACCGGATGGATTTGTTTATTCCTGGGAGTATCGAACAAAGTAAAATCTTAAAACTGTTTTAGAAAGAATAATAAGACAGAATAACAATTTAGCAATTTAGCAATTCAACAATTTAACCCTTTCTCTATCTTTACTTCTTATGGCAACTACCCAAAAAAAGAAAAAAAAATCAAAAAAAGCAGACCCTTCTAAAATGAATCCTGATAAAGTGGAAAAAATAGAAGTAAAAAAATTAATTCATGATGAACGTTCACATAAAATTGCGGGAACAGTATTAATCCTGATTTCTTTTCTATTATTTATAGCTTTCACTTCTTATTTATTTACTTGGCAACAGGATCAGTCAGGTATCAGCCATGCAAAAATTTTATTCCCTGACAGAAATCAACATTTTGCCAATGCATTAGGCACATTTGGCGCTTACATTTCTGATCTGTTTTTTCGCTCCGGCTTTGGGATTGCCTCTTATTTATTTTGTCTTTTTTTCTTTGTGGTTGGTGTAAATTTGGTTTCGCCAAAAAAAATATTTTCTGTCAGTAGAAATATCCGGTATGTTATTGCAGGACTTTTGGTGATAAGTGTTTGTGCTTCTTTTTTAATGCATTCTCCTCATGCAAATAAAATCATTTCTTCAAACCCCGAATTTTTTTGGGGTGGAAAAGCAGGTGATATGATCAATGGATGGCTGCAGCAGGTATTGGGCTACACGGGCACTGCAGCCGTTTTATTTGTCGGCTTATTAAGTTTTATTATCTGGCGTTTTAATCCTTCATTTAATTTTCATAAAAAAATCAGGAAAGTGAATACTTTTTTCTCAGATGGTAAGGATACCCTATTTTCTGATGAAGAGGTAGCATCAAAATCCAATGCAGGTATTTTGCCATTGGATAAAAACTACCTGAAAGAGGAAACTTCATTTGATCATGATTTTGATATCGTGGAAAAAAAAGAAAATTCAGGATCTAAAATAAGTTTACTGAAAGAACCAAAGAAAACAATTGTAAGGGATAATGCACCCGAAAGCGGAATACCCCTGGAAGTAAAAAATGCAGATGTTTTAAATGATATCAGCCAGGAAGCACCTGCTTTGATTAAACCAAAGTTGCAGCAGGAACCCTATGACCCGGCACTTGATCTTAGAAATTATAAATATCCAACAATAGATCTGCTGGAAAATCATGGAAGCGATAAGATCGTCCAGGATGTTAATGAACTGGAAGACAATAAAAATCAAATTATTCATACTCTCCGCAATTACGATATTGAGATTCAGAAAATTTTTGCAACTGTAGGCCCCACTGTTACTTTGTATGAGATCATTCCAGCGCCGGGCGTTCGCATTTCCCGTATCAAAAACCTGGAAGACGATATCGCGCTAAGCCTTTCTGCACTTGGCATCCGCATCATCGCACCTATTCCGGGCAAAGGAACTATTGGTATCGAAGTTCCTAATTTCAAGAAGACAGTGGTAAGCATGAAAACGTTGTTGAGCTCAGACAAATTTCTGAATAACAATTTCACTTTGCCAATTGCCATTGGTAAAAAAATTGACAATGAAAACTTTATTGTTGACCTTACTTCTATGCCGCATCTATTGATGGCTGGCGCTACCGGGCAAGGTAAATCTGTTGGGCTGAATGCAATTCTTGTTTCTCTTTTGTATAAAAAACATCCCTCACAATTAAAGCTTGTTTTAATAGATCCGAAGAAAGTAGAATTAAGTATTTATAAAAGTATTGAGAAACATTTTTTGGCAAAATTGCCGGGTGAAGAAGATGCAATTATTACCGATACTAAAAAAGTAATTCATACACTAAATGCTTTGTGTATTGAAATGGACAATCGTTATGATTTATTGAAAGAAGCCGGAACAAGAAATATAAAAGAATACAATCAAAAATTTGTAAGCCGGAAATTAAATCCTGAAAAAGGGCACCAGTTTTTGCCATTTATTGTACTGGTAATTGATGAATTTGCAGATTTGATAATGACTGCCGGAAAAGAAGTGGAAATGCCAATAGCAAGACTGGCCCAGCTTGCAAGAGCTGTGGGTATTCATTTGATCATTGCTACACAACGCCCATCCGTAAATATTATTACAGGTACTATTAAAGCTAACTTTCCGGTTCGTATTGCATTTAAAGTTAGCAGTAAAATAGACAGTCGTACTATTCTTGATATGGGAGGCGCAGAGCAATTGATAGGTAAAGGAGATATGCTTATTAGTTATAACGGAGAACTTACCAGGCTTCAGTGTGCTTTTGTGGATACTCCTGAAGTAGATAAGATTACCGATTTTATTGGCGCTCAACAGAGTTACGCCGAGGCCTTCATGTTACCCGAATATGTAGATGAAAAAGAATTTGAAAATAAAACTTTCGATGCTAATGATCGTGATCCGCTTTTTGAAGACGCAGCAAGGCTGATTGTTCAAAGCCAAAGCGGAAGCACTTCACTGTTACAACGCAGAATGAAATTGGGTTACAATCGTGCAGGAAGATTAATGGATCAATTGGAAGCAGCGGGAATTGTAGGCCCTAACCAGGGAAGTAAAGTGCGTGATGTAATGGTAAAAACGGATGCTGAATTACAGGAATATCTAAATGGAGTTTAACCAGTAAACAAACTAATAACGGCGTTTCTCTATTTCTGCATAATTGTCGCTTCTATTTCATCAAAAGTGATACTACTGTGGCTTTCATTGTAAATACTTTTACCATTATGAATTACCAATACTTGTGGTGATTGATGAGCCACACTAAAATAATCAGCAATTTTATTAGAAAGATCCCTGTGTTTTATCAGGTCAAGAAAATAAAAATTAATGCCATCAGGGGCGCTATTTTTATCAAGACGGTTTTTGGCCATGGCGCTTGAAGCACAACGGGTACTGTGTTTGAAAATTACTTGTGGAATTGTTACAGAATTATTTATTATTTCGTCAAGCTGCTTTTCCTCTTCTAATATAATCCAGTTCATTATTTAATCTTAAGACTTAAAAATATCAATGCAAAATACCTTGTTCCATAGGACAACCGGTCCTTCGGGTTCCACTGCAGGAAGATAAAGCAATAATGGAACTTACTATTAACAGGGATATAAATAATTTTTTCATAGATAATTATTTAATTAGGTATTAATTTGCAAAGTTAAAGGATGTTTTAAATTATTATGAAAAACGTTTTATCTTCCTTTCTATTGTTAAAAACGGGTAATAAATTTTTAAAAAAGTAATGCGTATTCATTTTATTTCTATTGGCGGAAGTGTCATGCACCAATTGGCGATAGCTTTAAAACATAAAGAATATCAAATCACCGGAAGCGATGACGAAATTTTCGAACCAGCTGCTGAAGCCCTCAAAAGTGAAGGTCTTTTTCCTAAAAAAATGGGGTGGTTTCCAGAAAATATCACAGCGGATATTGATTCTGTTATTTTAGGCATGCATGCAAAGCAGGATAATCCGGAACTTCTAAAAGCAATTGAAACCGGGTTGAAAATATTTTCTTTCCCTGAATATATTTATCACGAAAGTCTTCTCAAAAAAAGAGTAGCAGTGGGTGGTAGCCACGGCAAAACCACCACCACGGCCATGATAATGCATGTACTGCAAAATGCAAATATTGATTTTGATTATCTCGTAGGAGCAAGATTACACGGTTTTGAACAAAGTGTGAAACTTACGGAAGCCCCAGTCATTGTGTGTGAAGCGGATGAATATCCTGCAAGTACCATAGAAAAAAGTCCTAAATTTCATTTTCTCTTTCCACATATTGCCGTAATTACAGGCATTGCATGGGATCACATTAATGTATTTCCTACCTTCGCTTTTTACCTGGAACAATTTATTATTTTTATTCAAAAGATTGAAAAAGGTGGTCTTTTGATCTATAATGAAACGGATGAAGTATTAAAGAATTTGGTAAAAAAGAATGGCCGTACTGATATCAGGTATATCCCATATCAGCTTCCACAGCATACGATTACAAATGGTAAAACAAGTGTAATAATTGGTAAAGAAAAAACACAATTAGAAGTTTTCGGCAATCATAATCTTTTAAATTTGCAGGCAGCCTATTTTGTGTGTAAAGAATTGGGGATAGATGACATTTCTTTTACAAAGGGGATTGGTACTTTTGGAGGAGCAGCAAAAAGATTAGAATTAATAGGGAAGAAAGGAAATTGTAATATTTACCGGGATTTTGCCCACGCACCCAGTAAAGTGAAAGCAAGTATCAATGCGGTGAAACAACAATTCCCTGATAAAAAATTAATAGCTATTCTCGAACTTCACACATTTAGCAGCCTCAATAAAGATTTCATGGAGGAGTATAATGGGGCCATGGAAAATGCGGATGAAGCCATCGTTTTTTACAGCCGGCATGCGCTGGAATTAAAAAGAATGAAATTCTTAGACCCGGAAAATGTGAAACTGGGATTTCAAAAACAAAACCTAAAAGTGATCACTGAAAAAAAAATTCTTGAAGAAAAATTTAAAAGTAATACTTTTAATAATATCAACTATCTATTTATGAGCAGCGGAAATTTCGACGGAATGGATATTTTAAATGCTCTGAATATTTAATTTTAAATCTTAAATTTTAAATCCAATATGACTTTACAATTATCCCGTCCTATCGCCTTTATTGATTTGGAAACAACGGGAATAAATATCGCCAGCGACAGGATTGTAGAAATTGCAATTATTAAAATATACCCCGACAATACAAAACAGGAAAAGCATAAATTCATCAATCCGCAAATGCCGATACCAAAGAGTAGCAGCGATATCCACGGCATTACAGATGATAAAGTAAAAAAAGCACCTTCTTTTAAAGAAGTAGCGAATGAATTAAAACAATTCATTGACAATTCAGATCTTTCAGGATATAATTCAAATAGGTTTGACATTCCTTTATTAATGGAAGAATTTCTGAGGGCAGGAATCGTAATAGATATGTCTAACCGGCACCTGCTGGATGTACAAACGATTTTCCACATGATGGAAAAGCGAACTCTTGAAGCTGCTTATAAATTTTATTGTGAAAAAGATTTAACAGATGCTCATTCTGCGCAGGCTGATGCAATGGCAACGTGGGAAATCCTGCAAGCACAATTGAAGAGATATGAGAATTTAGGCAATACCGTAGAAACAGTTCTGAAATTTACCGGTGAAGAAAAATATGTAGATTTTGCCAGGAGATTTGTAATGGACAACGATGTAGAAGTTTTTAACTTTGGCAAACACAAAGGAAGGAGTGTCTCAGAAGTCTTAAAAGCTGAGCCTCAATACTATGACTGGATGATGCGTGGGGAATTTCCATTGCATACCAAACAAAAGCTGACAGAAATTTTCAATCGTACCCTATTAAAGAAATAAACCTTTAATCCTTTTTTAAACTATTGTAACAAATAAAATTGTAAATTTATTTTCAAATATCATCCTTGTTTTTGGAAAAACTAATAATTATACCTACTTATAATGAAAGAGAAAATGTAGCTCTCTTGCTTAAAACCGTTTTTGAGATGCAACAGGATTTTCATATTCTTATCATTGATGATGGGTCGCCGGATGGTACTGCAGAAATTGTAAAAAATCTTTTTGTTACCTACCCGGGGAAATTATTCTTAGAAGAAAGGGAGGGAAAATTAGGGTTGGGAACCGCATATATTCATGGTTTCAAATGGGCGCTGGACAAGGGATACCGCTATATTTTTGAAATGGATTGCGACTTCTCGCATAATCCACACGAACTCGATAAATTATATATCGCTTGCAAAAAAGGCGGTGCAGATGTTGCAGTAGGTTCACGATATGTAAAGGGAGGAAAGGTTGAAAACTGGCCTGCACTGAGAGTGATTATTTCCAAGGGAGCTTCTGTATATACGCGGTTGTTTACTTTTATGCCGGTAAAAGATCCTACAGCGGGGTTTGTATGTTATAGAAACTATGTTCTGGAAGCGATCAATTTTGACAAAATAAGTTTTGTTGGATATGCTTTTCAGATTGAGATGAAATTTGCTTCATGGAAATTAGGATTTAAAATAAAAGAAGTGCCCATCACCTTTATAGACCGTCAATTCGGAAATTCAAAAATGAATAAAGGAATTGTGAAAGAAGGAATATTCGGCGTGTTAAAATTGAAATGGCTGAGTATGTTTAAGAACTACCACAGAAGGGTTAAGAATATTGATAATTTGTATCAAAGCAGGCAAATACCCATAGGGCAAAAAAGCAGTACTGTATAAAAGCAGAATCTCCTTTATTTATTTGTTTACTGCATTTTCCCATTTTCCCATTTCTATTTCCCTTTAAATGAAGGATGAAACTGTTGTAAAGTGTCACGCAAATATTCCCTGTCGAGATGAGTATAAATTTCAGTAGTGGTAATGCTTTCATGGCCTAGCATTTCCTGCACGGCGCGCAGATCGGCGCCTCCTTCTACCAGATGTGTTGCAAAAGAATGCCGGAAAGTATGCGGTGAAATATTTTTAGTGATGTCCGCTTTTTTTGCCAGGCTTTTAACGATGGTAAATATCATTACACGGGTAAGTTTTCGTCCCCGCCTGTTTAAAAAAACAATGTCTTCATTCCCTGCTATAACAGGTATATGTACACGAATATTTTCAAGATATATTTTAATATTTTTTATTGCCGAATCGCCTATTGGCACCAGCCTTTCTTTATCGCCCTTCCCAATAATACGCACATATCCCACATCTAAATAAAGGCATGAGCGTTTTAAATTAACCAATTCTGACACACGAAGCCCACAACTGTAAAGAGTTTCAATAATAGTCTTGTTCCTGGCTCCTTCCGGGGTACTTACATCATTGGCTTCAATAATTTTTTCTATTTCATCAAAACTCAAAGTATCAGGAAGATGTTTGGCAAGTTTGGGCGCTTCAAGCAAAGCTGTAGGATCGGTTATTGAAATTTGTTCCTGCAGGCAAAATTTATAAAAACTTCGCAATCCCGAAACAATCCTTGCCTGCGATGTTGTAGTCATTCCTAATTCATTGATCCATTGTAAAAAAGCTTCAAGATGATTTAACTCAACCTCTTTTGGATTTTTTTCAATATTATTTTGAACAAGAAATTGCGTGAATTTTTCAATATCATGTACATACGCTTCCACCGAATTTTCCGATAAAGATTTTTCTAATTGCAAATAGGCTTTGAAACCTTTTTTATAAACTTCCCACATACGAACATGGTTAACAGAGAATCTGAATTATAAGTTACTTTGTTGTGGGTGCAGGACTTATTTGGTTTTTATTATGGAACTTCACCCTTTCTTCCTCTCTCCCGATAATTAGAGGGAAAGAGAAAGGTGTGAAATTAAAATAAAATAACGCTACTTTTATCTTTTAAAATTAATTCTTTTCTATTCCCTACCCGTCATTTCTTATTTCATGCAAACGATTTATTTAAAAAAACTAAAAAAGAAATTTGATCTTAACAAAAAATCATTTCGCTTTTTTATTACGCGCACTGAAAAGAATCCACCCCCGAACCTGGATATAATTATGAAGAAAATTGATAAAGAAGTTTGGGCTAAAGTGAATTGTCTAAGCTGTGCTAATTGTTGCAAAGTAATGAGCCCGACCTATACTTTTCAGGATATAAAAAGAATTTCAGGGTACCTCGGAATGAGGCCAAAAGACTTTAAAGAAAAATGGCTTTACCTCGATAAAAGAGACAATGAATGGATGAACCGCTCGCGACCATGCCAGTTCCTTGATTTGAAAACCAATATGTGTACTATCTATAAAGTAAGGCCTACCGATTGCGCGGAGTTTCCTCATTTTCTTAAAAAACCACAAAAAGATTATTTATACATTCACAAACAGAATATTGAATATTGCCCTGCGAGCATGTTAATGATTGAGAAACTAAAAAAAACTTTAAATACTTAATTCCCCTTCTTGTTTTCTCCTTCCATCTTCTTCAAATCTGTAAACGAAATATCCAATAATTCATAAGATGAAGAATTAGGAAGATAATAATGCCACCACTCCGTGGTAAGTTGAAGAAATCCATATTTTTCCATAGCATTTTTTAAAATATTCCTGTTTTTTAAAATTTGAGGCGGAAGGTTTTCAAAATCCGAATGTGCGGTATCACTGAAATTATCAAAGCCGGTTCCCATGGGCAATTCTTTGTTGGTTAACGGGTCAATTAAAGTAAGATCCACTGCCACTCCTCTATTGTGGCCACTTCCTTTGGAAGGATCGGCTGCATATCGGTTGTCTTTTATTTTCTCCCACATTTTTTCTGTAATAGAATAGGGTCGGTAAGCATCAAAAATTTTAATAGTTAGATTTTGCGAGCGCAACCAGGCTACTATTTTCTTTAATGAGTCCGCCGCAGGTTTTCTGAGAAAAGTAGTATATATTGGCGGATATAATTTCTGATGCATAAAATTATGAAGGGTAGCGTACCTTAAATCCAGTTTTATACCAGGTATGAATTTTCTTAAATCAACCATCCGCATATTTGAGTCTATCGCGATTTCTTTTTTCAAAATTTTGGCATCTTTAATTACAACTAATCCATACTTATTGAATATTTTTGACTGTGCAAAAGCATAATTGAAAGTGGTAAAGTAAAAAATGAAAATTACCACAGATATTTGCAACCAATAACTAATTTTAAAAATTCTGTTCATAAGCCTTGTAAAATATTTAAACTAAAATTCAATAGCAATCTATGCCTCGGAAAGTGAATGTAATCAAATTTTGTTGGGGACTGTTATTAATCTTCTGCTGGGCAGGATGCAAAAACAAAACGGTTATAAAGAAACAGGAAATTGTAAAAGCGCCCGAAAAAATGGATGACCAGGTATCTGATAACATAAAAGCATTTTTACTTTTTGCAAAAGAAAATAAAGGTTTTATCAATGATTCATTAACACTGACCGAATTTCAATTATTAAACTCTTACTATGAGCAAAACAATTTCAGAAGTATCTGGAGCAAAGAAGAAACCTGGAATCCGGTAGCGGATTTAATGTTTAAGTTTATAAAAAACGCCAGGTATTACGGGCTATATCCTGAAGATTATCATTTTGAGCAATTGGATTCGCTGCGTTCCAGAATTATAAAAGATTCTTTGGTAAGAATGGATGCCATTACCTGGACAAAAGCCGACCTGATGCTAAGCGATGCTTTTATGAAAACACTGAAGGATTTAAAAGAGGGAAGAATCGTACCTGACAGCCTCTCCATTGTCAACAGAACTAATTACACTGACTCTTTCTTTATAAAAAACCTTGACAAAATTACTACCACAAATATTTCCGACTTGTTTGATAGTGTGCAACCAGATAATATGAATTATTTGTCTCTAAGAGATGCTCTTAAAAATTTTGTTGACAGCATGGATACCTCGAAGTATTTACATGTTGATTTTCCCTATACGGATACTCTGGGTTTTTATAAAGAGCTCCATAAAAGATTATTGCAATCAGGTATTGGAACAAATGATACCATGCCTGATTCAGCTATGTTGAGTAATGAGGTAAAAAAATTCCAAAGAGAAAATAAACTTACTGTGGATGGGAAACCCGGTGATGGTACCGTCTTTTTATTAAACGATAATGACAATGAAAAATTCAGACGAATTGCAATTACCCTTGACCGTTATAAGCAACTTCCTAAAATGCCGGAAAGCTACGTTTGGGTGAACATTCCTGGGTTTTATCTTCAGTTATGGGATAATGACACCGTTGTTTTTGAATCGAAAGTAATAGTTGGTAAACCTACTACACAGACTCCGACGCTAAGTTCTGACATTTCAAACATGGTCATTTTCCCCAATTGGACAATTCCCGAAAGTATCATCAAAAAAGAAATATTGCCGGCCTTAAAAAAAGACCCGGGCTACCTGGTAAAGAAAGGGTTTAGCCTTGTTGACTCCAAAGACGACGAAGTGAATCCCTATACCGTTAACTGGTCGAAATATAAAAGAGGTATTCCCTGGAAAATTGTGCAGGGAAGTGGCGATGACAATGCTTTAGGAATTTTTAAATTTAATTTTTATAATCCCTACAGCGTGTATTTACACGATACCAATCAGCGATATTTATTTGCCAATTCAAACAGGGCTTTGAGCCACGGATGCGTGAGAGTACAGAAATGGGAGTCGCTGGCATTTTTTATCGCTAAAACAGATAGCCTGGCTACCAAAAGAGGGCACCCTGCGTATAATATTGATTCTTTAAAAACATGGATTGCAAATAAAAACAGAAAGACGGTAATGGTGAAAAAAAGATTACCACTCTTTATTGAATATTTCACATGTATCGCAAAAGATGATAAAATTACCTTTTACAAGGATGTCTATAATGCAGATGGATTGCTTGGTGAAAAATATTTTCCCAATAAATAATCAGGATTATATTGCTTTTAATACCTTTCACAGATTGGTTATTTTTGTGGATCTGATTATATAATCTATTATGAAATTACTCATGAAAGGAAATGTCGTTGATATAACATCCAAAGAAATATTTTTTGGAGAATTAGATATTAAAAACGGATTGATAGGATCCATTAAAAGAATAGGTGATGCGCAAAATGACTTCCCATTTATATTACCTGGTTTTATTGATGCGCATGTGCATATCGAAAGTTCAATGCTAATCCCTTCTGAGTTTGCAAAATTAGCAGTAGTGCATGGCACAGTTGCTACGATCAGCGACCCGCACGAGATAGCCAATGTATGTGGGATAGAAGGTGTGGAATATATGATTGCCAATGGTAAAACCGTTCCTTTAAAATTTCATTTTGGTGCTCCGAGTTGTGTGCCTGCAACTATTTTTGAAACAGCAGGCGCTTCCCTTGATGCAAATACTGTGGATCAGCTTTTGACAAAAAAAGAAATTCATTACCTGAGTGAAATGATGAATTTTCCGGGCGTGCTTCATCACGATACAGAAGTATTTGCAAAAATCAATTCAGCAAAAAAATACAACAAACCTATAGATGGGCACGCACCAGGATTACGTGGCGAAGATGCAAAAAAATATATAGAAGCCGGCATCAGTACCGATCATGAATGTTTTACAGCGGAGGAAGCGATTGATAAATTAAAGTATGGAATGAAAATTCTCATTCGTGAAGGAAGTGCCGCTAAAAATTTTGAAGCATTGATTGACTTACTCAACGACCATGAAAATGAAATGATGTTTTGCAGCGACGATAAACATCCTGATAGTTTGGTGAGTGGACACATCAATGAATTGTGTAAAAGATCCGTTGCCAAAGGAATAGATGTGTTTAAAGCTTTAAAAGCAGCCTGTATCAATCCTGTCGAACATTATAAAATGAATGTAGGATTATTGAAAAATGGTGATCCTGCAGATTTTATTATAGTAGAAGATCTAAAAGATTTTAAAGTAAAAGCTACCTATATAGATGGAAAATTAGTTGCTGAAAACGGAGTATCTCAAATTAAAACGCAGCCATCTTCAGTGATCAACAATTTTAATTGTTCAAAGAAAATTCCAGGTGATTTTAAAATTAAAGTTTCCCAATTTCATGGAGAGATCATTGAGGCATTGGATGGGCAACTGATTACCAATAAAGTTTCCGTAATTCCAAAATCAGAAAATGGATCTTATGTAAGTGATCCTGAAAATGATATTTTAAAAATGGTTGTCATTAACCGTTATAAAGATGCGCCAGTTGCCATAGCATTTATAAAAAATTTCGGTTTGAAACACGGAGCCATCGCATCATCTGTAGCGCACGACAGTCATAATATTATTGCCATTGGCGCCGATGATGAAAGTATTTGTGATGCAGTAAACAGGATCATTGAATCCAAAGGAGGTGTAAGTGTTGCAAATCATAAAAATCCCTCTGTCAATAAAATATTGCCGCTTCCTGTTGCAGGACTGATGAGTAATGAAGACGGATATGAAGTCGCTAAAATGTACACCGCTATTGATGCTGGTGCGAAAGAACTTGGTTCAAAATTATCGGCGCCTTTTATGACTTTATCTTTTATGGCCTTGCTGGTAATACCTCATTTGAAATTAAGTGACAAAGGATTATTTGATGGAGACAGGTTTTGTTTAATTATTTAATGGGCTAATGAGCTGATGCGATAATGTGATAATATTAATTGCAGTAAAAGAACAAATAAAGAAGATTCTCATTTTTAGGAGAACTGAAAATTTATAAAATTCAATTTATTTTTTATATCAAATGAACGAATCAAAATTTATTCCGGGCATTCATAATTATTGTGATCGCTGGTGCGAAAGATGTTATTTCACAAGCCGCTGCAGGGTTTACGTAAAGCTGAATGAAAGCGACACCGAAGCTAACGACATCAACAATAAAAAATTTTGGGATAAATTATCTTCGGGTATGGCTGATACTATACGCATGATTTATGAAGATGCAGCAAAACATGGGATTGACCTCGATAAGGAAATAAAAGCTAATGAAGAAGAATATCAAAAAAACCAGGAAAAAACGGAAATAAAATTAAAAGAATCTGAACTGGATCAATACAATAATCAATATATGCTGCTTGCAAGAGAGTGGCTTAAAAAGCATGAACATTTTGATGAAATAAGAGATGATGCATTGCAGAAAGCGGAACTTGGCCTCGGCACGGAAGAAGAAATAATGAATCATTTGCAAACCATCAATGAATGTCTGGAAGTAATCAATTGGTATTTATTTTTAATCAGTGTAAAATTTAAAAGAGCGCTCTCCGGAAAATTTGAAGACGATGGGTGGGAAGAAGAAAATGGTTTTCAAAAAGACTCTGACGGCTCTGCCAAGATTGCATTGATAGCAACAAAAAGAACATTTGATGCCTGGTATCAACTTTTTGAACTTTTGCCTAAAGAGCAGGAAAACCTGATTCCAATGCTTTCCATTTTACAAAAAATCCAAAAAAAAGGCGACGAAGAATTTCCAAATGCAAAAAATTTTGTCAGGCCAGGATTTGATGAAGGCTTATAGCAAATTGCGTAAACACAATTTTATAACTTCAAATATTTTTCCATTGCTGTTTGATATTCCAAAGCAATGCCACGCGCCTCTTCAGCAAAGTTCTCTTTGTTTCCTGCATAAATTACCGCACGGGAAACATTTACCAAAAGCCCGCAATCCTCATTCAGGCCATACTTTGAAACTTCGGCAAGGCTGCCCCCCTGAAAACCTACTCCGGGAATCAATAAAAAATGATTAGGAATTATTTTTCTTATAGAAGCGATCTCAGCAGCTTTGGTAGCCCCCACCACAAACATGAGATTTTCTTGTGTTCCCCATTCAGCAGTTTTTTTTATGACCTCTTCATATAAAAAGTGATCCTTTATTTTCTGCTGCTGAAAATCTTTACTTCCTTCATTACTCGTAAGCCCTAAAACAATCGTCCATTTATTTTCATAATCCAAAAAAGGTTTTATACTGTCGCTTCCCATGTAAGGCGCCACAGTTATGGCATCAAAAGGAATGGTTTCAAAAAAAGCTTTCGCATATTGGTGAGAAGTATTTCCAATATCGCCCCGTTTTGCATCTGCGACTTTAAAATGGGTGGAAGGAATATAATTCACAGTTTTACCCAATGCTTCCCAACCTTTTACTCCCTGCGCCTCATAAAAAGCAGTATTGATTTTATATGCTACGCACAAATCTTTTGTAGCATCAATGATTTGTTTATTAAATTCAAAAACCGCATCAGGGCTCGATTGTAGATGTGCGGGAATTTTTTCAATATCCGTATCAAGCCCTACACATAAATAGGATCTTTTTTCTTTGATCTGTTGTATTAAATATTTTCTATTCATTTATTTGTTTTATTTCTCATTCCTTATTTCTCATTTCTTATTCTTTTATTTTTTATTCCTCCTCTCCATTTCTTTCGCAATTTCTCTTGCAAAAAAGTCATTTGATTCTTTTAAATTTTCAATGATCTGTTGCTTGCTTATTTCATCACGATTCTGGCTCAATTTAAAAACATTATCCAAACTTTCCACTTCTATTTGAAAACCGATAATCGCCTTCAACATCCGATCCACATATTCCACTGGCATTTTATGAAACGCGGCTACACTCTCAGTCCCTTCATATTGATTGGTAATGTTTTCAATTATTTGTTTAGTCCCGTCATCATCAGTGAATTTGATTTTCCCCCTGGCATGCACATCCAAATAATTCCAGGTGGAAGCTACATTTTTTGTTACATACCAGCTTGCGCTTACGTAACAATGGGGGCCGGTAAAAATCACCAACACATTTTCATTTTGAGAAAATGCCCTGTAATGATCACTGTCTTTCATAATGTGGCCGGTTAAAATTATTTTCTCATTTTGTTTTTTCACTTCCAGCGGTATGTGAGTAGCCACAGGAAAATTATTTTGAATTCCCGCAACAATCGCAAAAGGATTTCTTTGCATGAATTCAAAAACTTTTTCTTCATCTGTTTCGGTAAAATGAGAAATTTTGTACATGGCAGAATTTTATAAGATTATATTATTTTTCAGTTGACAAATATTTTTTTATGATTTCACCAAATTGATATACCTCTTCAAAAGTATTATATAATGGCACCGGCGCTACCCGAATTACATTAGGCTCGCGCCAATCGACTATTACGCGATTCTTATTTAGAAAGTCAAAAATCTCTTTTCCTTTTTCAAGCATCAGCATCGAAACCTGGCAGCCGTGTTCATTTTCCGCTTGCGGAGTAATTATTTCAACAATTTTTTTGGAGTAAGCCTTATTAATTCCGTTTAAAATAAAAAGAAGATAGTCGCTTAATTGCTTCCCTTTTTCGATTATGTTTTCAAAGCCTGCTTCTGAAAAAATATCAAGAGATGCCAGATGCGCTGCCATACTTAAAACCTGTGTATTGCTCACTTGCCAGCCTTCAGCAGTGGGAATAGGATTAAAATCCTTTTTCATTTGAAAACGTTCATGCTTATCGGTTCCCCACCAACCTGCCAATCGAAAAAGCGACTTATCAGCAATATAACGTTGATGTATAAACGCACCACCAATGCCTCCCGGTCCGGAATTTAGATATTTATAAGAACACCATACTGCAAAATCAACATCCCAGTCATGCAACTTTAATTCAATATTCCCAACTCCGTGCGCCAGGTCAAATCCGCATTTCGTACCCACTTCATGCGCGACAGCAGTAATGGACTTCATGTCGAATACCTGCCCTGAATAATAATTAACGCCGCCCATTATTACCAAAGCTGTTTCATTTCCATATTTTTCTATCGTAGAAATAATATCATCATTTCTTAATACATGCTCACCTTCCCTGGGTTTTAATTCGATTAAGGCATCCGCAGAATTATAGCCATGTAATTTTAAATGTGATTCTATAGCATATTGATCAGAAGGAAAAGCCTTTTCCTCACAAATAATTTTATAGTGTTTTTTATCAGGTATGTAAAAAGTAATAAGTAGCAGATGAAGGTTGATCGTTAATTGGTTCATTACTACAATTTCTTCCGGCATCGCCCCAACAATCGCCGATAATTTCTTTGGAAACTTATCATGATAATTTACCCATGGATTTCTTCCATGAAAATGTCCTTCCACTCCATAATTGGCCCAGTTCTCCATTTCGTTGAGTACATATTCCTGAGCATTTTTTGGTTGTAGTCCTAAGGAGTTTCCATTAAAATAAATACTTTCTTTTCCATGAAGAATGGGTATAAAAAATTTATCACGAAATTTTTTTAAAGGATCTTTCTTATCCAGCTTTTTAGCAAACTCAAGAGAATCGTCAAAAATCATTTTTTGTATTTTTTGTTTGTTTACTGCAATAGCAATATTACAATTTGAAACACGATTTTTGATTATAAAAAATTTCCAACGATAATTTTTTAATCTTTGCCTGAATTAAAAAGATTTGAAATTGTCCCAGACTGGTGGAAACCGGCAGGCGGGATGATTCAATCTTTCCATAATAAAAAAATAATGGATTATTACTTTACGATAAAAACAAGCGCTGCTGCTGAATTTAAAGACCGGGGAAGCAAATTCCTGGCTTATTCTTTTCCTTTGAAAAATGCAAATGATTTTAAAAAACATCTTCAAAGCTTAAAGAAAGAACACTCAAAAGCGGTACATCATTGTTTTGCTTACAGAATAGGAACTGACGGTAATAACTTCCGCACAAGCGATGCTGGCGAGCCTTCCGGTACAGCAGGAAGACCAATTCTTGGTCAAATAGACTCTAAACAATTAACAGATATTTTAATCATTGTTGTACGATATTTTGGCGGAACTTTATTAGGTGTCCCGGGTCTCATTAATGCTTATAAAACCGCATCATCATTGGTTTTGCAATGTACTCCCATAGTACAAAAAGCAGTGGAAATTAACTATGAATTACAATTTAATTACACAGAAATGAATGACGTAATGCGCATCATCAAACAAACTAATTGCACTATTCACAAAAATGAAATGTTGCTATTTTGTAAAATGATAATTGGCATTCCAAAAAATAAAAGAGAGAAAATTTTAGATTCATTACAGGAAGTGGAAAATTTAGAATTACGCATTGTCAATTAATTTTTTAATTTTAATTATGGAAAAGAAATATCAAACCTTTTGGAGTTTTTATCCATACTATCTCACGGAACATAAAAACGAGGTAAGCCGGGCTTTGCATTTTACGGGAACCTTGTTAATTTTTGTTTGTCTCATTCTGGGGATCATTACAGGCAAATGGTTTTGGTTCATTATCATTCCATTGTGCGGGTATGGATTTGCATGGTTTGGTCATTTCTTTTTTGAAAAAAACAAACCCGCCACTTTTGTGTATCCATTATATAGTTTGGGAAGTGATTTTGTAATGTTCTGGCATATTATAACAGGACAAATTGCTAAAAAACTAAAAGATGCAGAAAAGATTGTTGGATAATTTTTTCAGGATTCAAACCTGGTAATTTTATGATTACTGATAAAAACAAAGAATGCAACAATTAAGGATACATTATTTTCAGCATGTTCCCTTTGAAAGCATAGGGAATATTGAGGAATGGTCTTTTACAAATAAACATAAACTCACATTTACAAAATTCTTTGAACACACCATTTTGCCTGACCTGGAAAATATTGACTGGTTGATCGTTATGGGTGGTCCGATGGGAGTTTATGATGAGAACAAATTCAAATGGCTGACAGCAGAAAAACAATTTATAAAGCACGCTGTTGAAGCGGGAAAAACAGTGATCGGTATTTGCCTGGGCGCCCAATTAATAGCTGAAATATCAGGAGCAAAAGTTTACGCAAATGAATGTAAAGAAATCGGGTGGTTTCCTATAGAACTAAGCACAGAAGGAGAAAAGAATAAATTATTTGCAGGTATACATAGCCCTCTTACAGTTTTTCATTGGCATGGAGACACTTTCGATTTTCCCGGGAATGCGGTTCATTTGTATCCTCTCCACTAACCCCTTCATTACTTATTCAATAATGCGGTATAATTTTGCGGTAGCAGTTCCTCTATCGCATTTATCTTATGGTCGTTGATATTTTCAAACACGTATGTAAGCCATTGGATA
>Ga0208717_1000046_pt1 | contig 84898 bp, 56 predicted proteins | sample NGESurF53shallow_FD_184489 | JGI IMG/M metagenome (GOLD analysis project Ga0208717, IMG submission 184489) | Arctic peat soil microbial communities from Barrow, Alaska - NGEE Surface sample F53-3 shallow (SPAdes) | ecosystem: Environmental > Terrestrial > Soil > Wetlands > Peat ... | reverse complement strand
TCGCCAGTTATATCCTCCGGCGTCTTATAATCCGCCAGCAGTTTATCGATCAGTCCCTTGTCCATCTCCATACGATCTCCTCTCCCTCATTGGAAAAGATCGTTTACACAAAATTATTTACACCCTCGTTGAAGGAGGCGCAAATCCTGTGCGAAAGATGGCGCGTTTACTACAACACCGTCAGGCCACACTCATCGCTGGGATACAGCCCCCCGGCGCCCGAAGCGTGGCTGACCTCAATCAACATGGGGCATGGAGAAGTGGAAACCGCTACGCGCTTCCCACTTCTCCACACCCCCGACTGCGATGGGATTACCCATGAGCCCGTTGCGCTACACTAACTATCTGCTTGGCACATTCTATCGGGCACTCCATTCTTGCGCAAAATCAAAATGCTCGCCGCATTTCGGAAAGCGCGTCCATTCGTTCCCATGCCCATCGCGGACAGCTTCACCTTGGACGCACTCAAACTGTGCCGTGCAAAGGCATCATCGCGACTCGGCCCGAGACGCTATTCGGCCAAGATGTCGCTCGCGGGCTCGAAGATCTTCTGCGTACACTCACCAACACGACCACAGCCTCGATCGAACGCATCGAGAAGCTCTTCAACAAGCTGTCGTCAGATTGCCGGAAATTGAGAATTGGCTTACCCGAAAAGTTCTCACGATCCATGCAGCCTTGAAGGGGCAGGACCGCTATTCCAGTGCGGAGTTTACTTTTGAGTTCTGGACTGCACCGGATGGACCAAAGTGTCCTTGAAGTAGTGATCGTCGATGATCTTCCGCAAACCGGGTGCCGTGATGCCTGCGGCATACTTTCGGAGAATGCGTCCCGCTCCGCAATGCCGGCGAACGCGGTTTTGCCGCAGTCACCAAAGTCGCTCGACTGGAGGAAAGCAAAATCTGAAGAGAGCCATGTTCCAGAAGGTGAAAGAAATGGCCAGCGCGCCATTGAAAACAATTGTTGAGATCCGCCCGTAAATCTCAGTGCCAGTTAGCTTTTCGAGAAGCACGCCGCGTTCGGCCTTCTCCGCCAGTAGGAATGCGTCGAACTCTCCTTGCGGAAGCAAAACGGTCCGTCAAAACTGTTCGAAGGTGAGCTCGGTCTGAATGTCCACGGCTCTCTGAACAGTCGCCTTTGTATGAGCAATAAGTATGAGGGTCTCGCCATCCACCTGGTGAAGGGTGCGGTTGGCGCCTTGAACTGTTCCGTCCGGTCTGCCGTAAGTACGTCGGGCTTCCCAGCGAGCCCGATAACGCAGACCGTCCTGGTCGAAACATTCGACTTCAGCGTGACCACTACCTGCACCGCGGCGGAGAATTGTGCCTCCATCTGCAATGGCCGGGCGCCCTCCACTCGGGTCGGGCAGAGCATCCTGGTGTTGCGCCGCAAAACGTGAAACAGTTCGGCCCGGCCAAGGCAAAGATTGTGGACAATGTCTACTGGCAGTCCACTACGCTCGATGATCTGGGCTCTCTCTCCAACGATTCAGCATTTTCCCTGAAGCAAGTGAGCTGGGCAAATTCCACAGCCCTCAACATCATGACGAAAGTTCCTGTAAACATCACCGGCACGTTGCACGCTCTTGGCGACGAAGATAGCTTTGCGATCAACTTGCGAAATCCGTCGCAAAATAGTGCATTCTTTGAGCGCGCTGTTGTAACACAGGGTGACGACGGCGATGAGGTACTACCGGTCATCTAACAGCCAAGGAGTTGGCTAAGCTTCGATGAACCGGCTCCTATCGGGCCGCGGAGATATAATCTGAAGTAACTATTTGGCGCTATTGGGGAAAGGCGAAGCCGTTTCGCGCTAATACGTCGCCTCGAATCGTTCGGGCATGATTTCCGTTCCAGGAAATTCGGTAGCTGGCGCTCGGATCCACACCAAAAAACATCACAGTTACCGTGTGCAACGTTGGGAATGTAGAAATGTCGAAGGAAATCGTATCGTGGTCGACCCTTATATTCCGCAGCGAGCAGGCATTGAAGCCGACGCCCATTTTCCTTTGGAGGTCGATAAATGCGTCGCCTAGTACTGGGTACATCATTTCGATGGAAGTCATACCGCTTCCCGCGCCCCAATTGAATCCGGTCAGCGAGCCGGGTTCGTCAAGATAACCGGTGTGCGCCCAATTTTCCCATGGCGCAATGGCGAAGATCGAACGGGCCGCACCCACGGCGCGCTCCAGGTATTCATGACTGCCCGTCGCTTTGTAATAACCCCACAGTAAGACGGCAGCATAGGCCTCGCGGGCGTCGCTCCATTCGGCATCTGTATTCTGCGTGGTGAATCCACCGACCACCTTGGGCGAAAAAGCTGGATTATTCCATACTTGCTGCGTCAGAAGGAGGTAGTCCAATACATGGGTTCCAATTTCAAGATATTCGCGGTCTTTGGTTACGTGGAATAGCTCTAGGTAAGCTTTCGCTGCCTGGATTTGGGAGAGGTTGTTCTGAGGGTATTGGGCAGTCCACGGATCGTAGAACCCGAACGGTTTTCGTGCACACGACAGAAAAGTCTCGAAATCGAACCAGCGCTCTCTTGGTAGTACCTCTCGCGTAATGAAGGCCATTGCACGAGTTGCCGCATTCAAGTAAGTATGATCTCCAGTAACCTGAGCCAGCGAAGCGAGAAACAGTCCCGACGCCGCTGTCTCGGCGTTGAAATCGCGAAAGATTTTTATAGGCTTCAGGTTTGTGTCGTACCAGGAAGGGATCACACCGCTGGTGAGTTGATGCTTTACCAAAAAGTCGCCATAAGGACGAACAAAAGCGAGAATCTCAGCTTTCCTGTCCGGAGTGAGATTTTCAGCCCATTGGAGCATCCAGTACGCAGTCCAGGACATGTCGAAGGCATGATAATCGTCGGAGTAACCCGCCCACCCATCATCACGAATCCAGCGCTTGCTGTTGAGCAGGTAAATGGTCGGGAAGGCACCGCCATGCTGAGGGCTTGAGAGCGCCAGATTCAAGACGCTTTCCGCCTTGTTTTCAATTTCCTTATTTCCAATGCTGCGGCCATATAAATACCATCCGTATGCAGAACGCAGCGTCTGGAACCAGGCATTGAACCACGCGTCCGGAGCCGGTTTGTTCCATTGCCCCCAGGGATTTCTATTGCTTGCTAAAGTCCCACATCGCCGGCCATCGCAATCGAATCCGTGATAGACCTGATTCGCGTAACGAAGCCATGTATCTTTTCGCCAATCGGCGAAAGTGACGAGTTCCGGCCGCACGACATTTTGCTGAAGATCGTTGGAGCGCAGAAGTTCACTGTGGCCGGTATTCGTCCACAGGAAGCGAACTGCCCTGCGATAGCCGAGCTTTTCCGGCTGGGCGGATGCGACGATCGAATATTGGTACTCGACAGTGCCCGCGAGGACCCTGGGTGACCCGTCCGGCGAGCGCCGAAAATAGCTGTGCCCATACGGCTGTGAAGGGACGGCGCCATAGGAGAGCCAGGGAAGCGCATCGGAAGTTACATCGAGGTCGAGCGCAAGCGGTTCGCGACGCCGATCGCTCAGTTTTGGCATTAAAGCTGTAAATACCTGTCCCTGTTGCAGCATCACAACAGGAGACTTGAACGCCCATTGGGGAACAATGCCATCCGCTTCGTTCTTAATATTCTGACTCCACACAAAGTCAACGGGGCCGGACAACGGCGTGCTCGTACTGCGCCTCCCAGGCGCAAAATCATAGCGATCTTCGACCGAGCGAAGCTCCACGCCAGGTTTCGGTACGAATTTCACCCGCACCGCCAAGACATCCGGTTCAGATGTGAGAAGTATCCGCTGTTCCAGAGCGCCTACAGTGCAATCGCCTCGTAACAGCAGGCCTTCTGAGATTCGACTTACATTATCGATTTTGCAGGGATGGACGTGATTCGGCTCTCCCGCGGTCGCCACTCGCGTTGATGCGTACGAGGAAGAGAGAGCAGGGATCCAGGAGCCTTGTGCCTGGATGGAAATGACTTCGTAGGCCGACTTATTCTTGCTTCTTAACTCTACTCGGACCCGTCCATTAGGAGCTTGCAGCGTAGTGGCGCCGAGTGGGCAAACTGAGAGCATCAAAAGCGAAAGAAATGCCGCCGTGCGCACCTTCATAAACATATCTGTCCCACCATTTTATCTGCGACGTCTTCCACGTTAGTTCATCCTGACACCGGTTTTGCTTCGATAACTGGTCCTGTAGAAGGCAGCAGCGGCAACACCGATCGGTCGATTGCATCATCTGTGAGTTTTTCGAGCCGCACGTTGCGATGGAGGCCCCAATATTCGGCGTGCTCGACGGATTCTCGCCAATGTCACCCGTGACGATCAGCGCGACCAATCTGTTGCTGATGCGGTAGGAATTCTGCCAGCCCTTAAACGCAACTTTTTCGATCTTGATCTCACCATGCATCTTAGGTTCCCCTCTGAAACCTGGCGATCGCCTGTAGCTGTCGAGTCATTTCCCGGGACCAGGACCAACAATCGGGGAGGCATTCCCGGGCCCACCTACCGACTGTAGTGCCGGCAATCGCTGCTCCACTGGAGGAAGCGGTGGAAACGGCGAATGGGGTTCGGCCTGATACCAATAGGTAACGGAATAGAAATTGTCCGAGCGATCGTTGGCACTGCCATGCTCTATGGCAGCCTTGAACGACTTGGTGAATGGGATGGGTGAATCGAGATGAAAGCGATACACACTCGATCGACTGCCCGCTAACTCCTTGCCGACAACGGGGGCACCGTAAAGTGGATAAGAAAATGGCTTGCCGCCAAAGTCCCATGCGCCGAGAAAGTAGTCCTCCGATCCGGTTCCGGCGATGGATGGCTCTTTTGCGCCGTCGATAAAGAACATGTCGTCGCCTTCGCCCCACCAAAAATCCTGGTTCTGCAACACGGACATGGTGACGCCTACATACTGTCCATGCCCTTTCGCATCCATCCAGACATAATTCCCCTCGCCATACAGGTTTGCCTTGTCGTTTACCAGTGGATCCTGATTGTTCGTCCACTTGTCGGTCCAGCCGCGGTTGGGCTGCGCCTGCCGATACTCCGCGTGAAAATAAAGAGTATCGGGCGGCAATGGATGGGAGTAGGTTCGATAATCGATGTTGTAATAGAAAGCCGCAATTGGCTGCTTCCCCTCATTCGTAATCGTAATGCGCGCATGGCGACGGAATGGCATGGGGAAAAAGCAGTTCAAGGCTTTGACGCTTCCAACCGACAGCATTTCCGAATGCCAGTTGTAGTAATAACCGAGTCCCAGGCCGAAAAAGTCGCCAATGGGAGTTTCGACGCTGGGATCTTTTTCTCCATCCCAATACATGCGCAGCACAATCCGTTTCAGATTGTAAGGCTCGGCATCCGCGATAGTGAACCATATATGGGAAATCGTGCCCGGGCCATCCACGTCCAACACGGTCAGCGTCGCACCCGGAGCCACTACGCGAAAATCCGCGTTAGCACCCTTCGGATCGGTACTTGACGCACGATGCGGAGTGTAGGTCTGCTGGCGCGTTACGTCCGGTTGCCAACTCGCGTTCTGGGCAAAACCTGGACCTGCAGCGCAGGCCGCAAGCAGGAAGAAGATTGCAAGCCGCTTCATAACCGGTTCCCTCCAAATACAATCTGCATTACTCGATGCCGAAGCTGTGCTGCATCCGCTCGAGAGAGATGCCATTCGTTTCCGGGTAGTAAAACAGCACGACGAAGAAGTCGAGCACCATCATCGCGGCAAAGAAGATGAACGGGTATGCTCCGGAAGAGGTGGCCATCACGGGAAACACCAGAGAGATGACGGCATTTGTGACCCAGTGCGAGGAGCTTCCCAGGCTTTGGCCCTTCGACCGGACTACGGTTGGAAACACCTCGCTGATATACACCCAGACCACAGCGCCTTGCGAAACGGCAAAGCACGCAATATAGGCCATAAGCAGCCAAACCAACCAGTTCAGATGAGTGCGGGTGAAGAACACAAATGAGATCACGGTCAAGCACGCCGTCAACCCTACAGTTCCGATCAGCAACAACTTCCTGCGTCCAATCCGGTCGATGACCGCCATGGCAAGCAATGTCGCCGCCAGGTTCACGGCCCCAATCGCGACTGCCTGTATATCTCCGGAGATTTTGCTTGCACCGGCCATCGCGAAAATATCATTCAAGTAATAGAGGATCGCATTGATTCCGGACAACTGGCAGAACATTCCCACCGTGATGGCGAGGAAGACTGGCAGCCGATATTTGCGGGAAAACAGCGGCTCGGCTGAGGCAGACCGCTCCAGATGGATGGAGGCGACAATTTCATTCAGTTCCCGTTCAGGTTCCGGGGCACCTGTCAGCCGCAGCACGTCCAGCGCTTCGTCCAGCTTTGCCTTCATGGCGAGCCACCGTGGACTGCGCGGAATGCCGAGCAGCGCAATGAAGAAAAGAATTGCCGGGACCCCGGAAATGCCAAGTTGCCAGCGCCATTCGTGCGCGCCGATGTGCATGCTGGCAATCCAATAATTCGACACATACGCCAACAGAATGCCGACGACGATATTGACCTGGAAGAAGCCCACGAGTCGGCCGCGCCAATCCGTGGGCGCGATTTCGGCGATGTACATTGGCCCTAACACGGACGACCCGCCGATGCCAACACCGCCGATAAAGCGAAAAACGATCAACGCAGTCCAGTTCCATGCGAATGCGCAGCCCACGGCGGAGACTACGTAAAAAGCGGCCATGATGCGAAGGCTGTCCCGGCGGCCAAACCGTTGTCCGGGAATGCCCGCCGTCATGGCTGCCAAAACCGTCCCAATCAGGGCGCTGGAGACGGTGACTCCGAGCAGCGCTGGGGTGAGGTGATAAGTCATCGTCAAGGCATGCGTCGTGCCAGAGATGACCGCAGTGTCGAACCCGAATAGCAGCCCGCCAAGTGCGCCGACCACCGTGCTTTTGACGACGTGGGAGTTGATGGTCATGGAGTCCCGCTGGCGCGCGCCTCAGTGGCAATCTCACGCAGGGTAGGCAGGACATGTCCAATTCTGGCCGCCGGAGCATCGGGCGATCCGAGTGAAAAATACAGTTCGCGGAACAACGCATACAGCCTTTCGTATACCGCAGCTTCGCGTGGATCGGGCAGATAGGTTGCAAACGGGGGGCAAAGCGCACTCTGTGCCGCTTCCACCGATGCGTAATCTCCGCTAGCGACGAATGCAAAGATCGCAGAGCCCAGGCTGGTGACGTCACCGGAAGGCACGAGCACAAGCTTGTTCAAAGCATTCGCATAGATGCGATTGAGCACTCCATTTTTTTGTGGGATGCCGCCGCCGTTAATGATCCGGTTCACAGGTGCACCTTTCTCTTCCATCCGCTCTAGGATGATACGGGTGTGGAGCGCGGTCCCCTCGATGGCGGCGAAAAGCTCATCCTGAGCGGTGCTCATGACGCTCCAGCCCAATGTAACGCCGCCGAGGTTGTGGTTCACCAGCACTGTCCGATCTCCGTTGTCCCATGTCAGGCGAAGCAGCCCGGTCTGGCCTGCGCAGACGTTTTCCATATCCCCCGTCAGCGTGACGACATCCGATCCCGCCCGGCGAGCAATGCCGTCGAATAGATCGCCCACCGCGGAAAGGCCTGCTTCTATGCCGGTATAGCCGGGCAGCACGGAGCCGGGCACGACGCCACATACTCCCGGCACCAATGCCTGTTTTTTGCTGACGCCAATCACGCAGGTAGAGGTGCCGATGACGTTCACCACATCTCCCAGCCGGATGTTCGCGGCAATCGCATCCCAGTGCGCATCGAGCGCACCGATGGGGATAGGAATGCCAGCGCGAAGACCGAGCCGCGCGGCCCATGAGTCGCTTAGCCTGCCGGCGATCTCGTCTGATGTCGCGTAACGTCCCGCAAGTTTCTGCCTAATACCGGCAAACAGCGGATCGACCGAGGTCAAAAATTCCTGCGATGGAAGCCCGCCCCACTTCGGATTCCACATCCACTTGTGCCCCATGGAGCAGATGCTGCGCGGCACATCGGTAGGCGAAGTTAGGCCGCAGAGCGTGGCAACCACCATGTCGCAATTTTCCATTGCAGTGGCAAAGCGCTCGCGTTTCTCCGGATTATTCCGCAGCCAGTGCAGTAGCTTTGAAAATCCCCACTCCGAGGAGTACGTGCCGCCACACCAATCGATCGCTTCGAGTTTCTGCGCGTGGGCGGCGGTGGTGACCTCCTGCGCCTCTCGCCATGCACGATGATCGCACCACAAATAGTAATCGTCGAGCGGCTGGAGGCTTTCATCAACGGGTATCACGCTGGACCCTGTCGCATCGATCGCGATTGCCGCGATCCGGTCTCCCCCGACCTGGCTCGCCTGGAGCGCTGAACGCATCGCGCGCACCAACGCATCCATCTGCGCGGCGTGGCTTTGCGTCGCAAGATTACGATCTTCGAACGAGCGATTCAGCGGGTACTCGGCAACTCCCGATCCCAGCCGCCCTCTGTGGCGATCGAACAGCGATACGCGCACGCTCAACGTCCCAAAATCGACGCCTGCAACGATGCTCATCGGCGTACTCCGTATGAACCGACGAAGGGTGCTCTCCATCAGGCGAAGCCGACCTGGCCGCATAGATGCACTTGGACTCCAAGCGAGTGAAACATTGCGGATTTCACGGCCAGCGCTTTGGCAGAGGTCTTTGCATCGGGAGCATAAGCGATGTTCACATGGTTCGCTCGATGGCGCGCCATCAGTGCATCGCGCGAGACACCATCGAACACCGCGCTGACCATCGGCCATTGGATCGTCGTCTGGTTCCACCGGCGCATCGTCTCCGCTTCAGGCAACTTCACAACGGAACCAAGTCCAATATCAACGTGCAATTTGTTGGCTTCGACGAAGACACGACTCCAGACGATCCTGCCCGGCCTGCCCACACCCTTTAATGTGCCGCCGCCGAGAGGAAAATACATCGGCGGCTGCCGCTCGCTCGACGCGCCGCGATAGCCGTCGATTAGGTGGCTCGCAGGAGCGGCTCCGGAAATCTGTAGGAGCCAGACGAAATCGTCGATTCCCCCGCCGGCGTAGCGCTCGCCCCAGCGGACATCGTGCAGCGTTGTGGAGGGATCGAGTCCGAGTGCCGTCCAGCAGCGATTGGTCACCAGCGCATCCAGCCCGGCACACTCATCCACTTCATTGAAGTGCGGCAGCGGAGAGCCGGCATAGAGTTCCTTGCCGGAATGCTCGTCACGCACCGGGGGGCGACTGGAGTTGTTGAGCAGACCTTCCGCCAGGTCCGAGGCCGGAACCATGTCTTTCAATCCTTGCTGATACTGAATACCGACCGCATCGCACCCGAATTCGTGGGCGATTCGCATGGCGGCGATATACATTTTGCACTGCTCGTGAATCTGAGCGTCCGTCAATTCCGATGTAGCGTCTTTTCCGGTGATGAACCGCATCCCCTTGTCATCCAGCCAGCTGCGCACTACCCTGGCTTCATCGTCGGAGACTGTGCGCATCTTTGCGATTAGTGCCGACTGACTGAGCCGCTCCTTATATACTCCCGCTGGGTTCAAGAGCTCATCGTCGATGATGGCGTTGTACATGCCCATGCAACCTTCGTCGAAGATCCCGAGGATGGCCTTCCGGTGCTGTAGCGTTGCCGCCAGCTTCTCGCCCATACTCCTTGCATCGGCGGGCAATGCGTTCAGGTCGAGGTCATGCACATGAGTCAGATCGTGGGTTACGCTGCCGTGCTGGATCCATTCACGAAGCCCGCGAAGAAAGAACTCGTCGGTAAAATGTTCACTCCACAGCGAACTAAACTTCACTCCAGCCTTGACCAGCGAGCCGTTCAAATTCAGTAGTCCTACCAGTCCAGGCCACTGGCCCGACCAGTTGGCGACGGTCAAGATCGGTCCGCGATGGCTGCGCATCCCCGGCAGCACGTGATGGCTGTACTGCCATGCCGCCGTGGCGAACACAAGGTTCGCATTCGGGTCGATGCCGGCAAAAATGTCCATACCCATGCGCTGGCTGGAGATGAAGCCATGTCCCAGGCGCGGATCGACCGGAAAGGCGCGCCGCAACGTTACACCTTCGCCGAGAAAACGTTGCGTCAGCTTTTGCTCCAGTTCCTGCTGGGCTGGCCAGCATACCTGGTTCGCCGATTGCCGCAAATCCCCGCTCGTGACCAGAATCGCCTCTTTCACAGCAGTAAATCGCTCCTTTCTTCCATGGCAAAAGCAGGGCGTTCCGGGAGGCTCGATCAAGCCTCCCGATATCGTGGCGTCCCACTGGGCGAACTTCGCTTAACGGCGATCGCCCGGAATGCGATCGCCGGATCTAAAAGATGATCTTGCCCGCCACCTGCAGAATCCTGGCCTGGTTCTGCTGGAAGGAGATCTGCCCCGTCGGCGTTGTACCTGGAGCGCCGGGGTACCATGCAGTGTCAGGCGGTCCGAACTGCGGATGATTGAAAACGTTAAAACCCTCAAATCGGAGCTGGAAAGCCGCTGGGCCGATCGGGAAGGTTTTGTGCACAGAAGCGTCGAGATTGAGGAGCCCCGGCGACAGCAGATTGCCGATCGTGCGCGGCGCGTTGCCGTAAGTGAAGGCCCCTGGACCAATGAATGCGGCGGCATTGAAGTAGTTGGTCAAACGATCCTTGATGGGGCCATGCCCATGCGGGTCCTGTCCGGTCAAGTTCGGCAACTGCGTGCCGCCATTGTTGAAGAGGCTATTCGAGCCCATAGCAATCTGCAGCGGACTGCCGCTGATGGCCGTGAAAATTCCATTCAGTTGCCAGCCTCCGAGTACGTATTCCGCAACGGTGCTATGGTTCAACCACTTCCTTCCCTTCCCGAAGGGCAACTCATACATGCTGCTTATGGCGAGATACTGCGGCGTGTCCATTACAGAAGGCGACCAGGCGGCCGCAAGGTTGTCCCAGTCCTGAATACCGCCTCCAGAGTAATTTCCGCCCGGAAATCCGGTGGTCGTCGCGTTGACATTGTCCATAAGCTTGGACCATGTGTAGGCACCAAGGACGCTTAATCCGTTGGCCCACCGCCTTTCCACCTTCAACTGGAGGGAGTCATATCGGGACGCCCCATAGAAGGACGCACCGGAATAAGTAACACCCGTGAACTGCGGGAAAGGCAGCAGAAGCTGGCTTTGTGCAACCGTCGGGCCACTGAGGGCGCCAGGCGTGATCAGCGGGTTCCCGTAGAAGGGGTTGGAAACCTGTTGCTGGAGCGCGCTGCCCATGCTCAGATACTGGTTCGGAAGTTGATTCGCGTTGTAGTCGCCATAAAGATGCACGCCGTGGCTGCCTGCGTATGCAAGATCGAAGAGGATCCGACCGGGAAATGTATGTTGCAGGTCGAGGTTCCACTGCTCGGCATAAGAGGTTTTCCTGGTGCGGATCGCCCCGTTAACTCCCTGGCCGAGGTCCGTCGCGAGGCCGAGGCTGTTGCCGGTCGGATACACAAAGCCGGTTGGATATGGGTTGCTGAACACAGCGTTCGGAGTCACGCCGTCCAGGCTCGTGACCCAGTTGGTTTGTCCCTGCCAGCCAGTGATCGGAACTTCGCCGTTGTTGTACCCGCTGCCGTATACAGGTCCCATGAAGATCCCGTAACCCCCACGGACTACAGTGGACGGATTTACCGCATATGCGAAGCCTAACCGTGGTTGTATGCCAGTGCGGCGGTCGGGATTGAATTGATAGTCCGAGAGGCCATTGGTGCCGGGGAAGGTGAGGCCTCCTTTGATGACCGCGGCCGTTCCCTGAAGCGGAGAGACTGCGTTCGGGTCGAAACCGGTGATCCGGTTATGTCGCTCCCACCAAGGGGACTCATAGTCGTATCGAATCCCGAGATTCAAGGTCAGGCTCGGGGTTGCTCTCCAGTCATCCTGAACATAGCCGCCCCAGTAGCGGAAGCTGTTGACTTCATTCGGGCCGCCCGTGTAATTGAAGCCGAAATCGCCCGTGCCAAGCATAAAGGACGCCATGGGATTGCCGCTCGCTGGATTGTAAGGAGACGGACCCTGGGTGTAGTCTTGGCCGAAGCCATAGAAGCCCGCGGTATTGTTAAACCGGGCGGTCGTAAAGTATCCTCCGCCGTAATCTCCGCCAAATGTGAACGTGTGATCGCCGTGGAGCTTTGTGAAGTTCACCGCTTCGTTGTACATCTGGTTCGCATCGTTCAGGATGCCGACGAAACCGTAAGCTCCAAAGGTGAGTCCCGACCCGACGTTGCCGATGCTCTCGCCGTTTCCATAGCCCGGGATACTCACGCTTGGGAAGGTGCTAGGGGAAGATGCCGGGAGCTGGCTGAAGTACGAAGGAAAACCGAGTTTCGTGACGTCCATGCCCTGCCCCGGAGGCACGCGGGTCAAGTGGTAGCGTACGAAGCTGGAATTCAAATCCATGACCAACGTGGAGCTGAGCACGGTCGTATCGCCGATCGTAACCTGCTGTTGCCGCAGAGTATCGTCGCCGAGATCGGGAGAGCTGAGGGCGAAATTGGGGTTGCCGGTGCCGTAAAGGGCCGGCCGGTTCTGGTGCGTTGTGGAAATGGAGTACCGGCCAAACAGCTTGGAGTTCGCCGGCAACCGCTGGTCCACGCGAATGGAGTAGTCGTTCTTATCGGTCGGCGAACTCGTCGCGCTGGTGAAATTGTTGAATAGCCCAGGATGGTTGGTAAGCGGCAGATAAGTGAGCATCGTCGCCGCGACGGGATCGATGAGCTTGGATGGAATCTGGTTATTCACGAAAGGCTGTCTTGTATAACCACCGGGTACCGGCGTGGTGGTGAACGGGTTGTACAGTTGTTGCGTCGGAAGAAGCGCGGAAAAATCGCCTCCCCGTTCCGCCGCCGTCGGCAGGGTCGCTGTCGTCGTCACCGACTGGTCCCATCGCAGTCCTTCATAAGCGAAGAAGAAAAACGAGTGATTGCGATAGATGGGACCGCCGATCGTTCCGCCGAACTGGTTGAACCGGTACGCCGGGGTTGGCAGGGTCGTCTGGTTTAGAAAGAAGTCCCGCGCATCGAACGCATTGTTGCGCAGAAACTCGTAAACGTCACCATGAAATTGGTTCGCTCCGGATTTCGTGACGACGTTGATGATGCCCCCGGCTGTGCTGTGGAATTGGGCGCCGAAGTTGTTCGTCTGGACCTTGTACTCCTTGACGAGATCGATGCTCGGATAAAATCCGGGTCCGCTGAGCGCCGGCTCGGTATTGACGCCGCCATCGAGAAGGAAGGCATTCTGGTTCGGGCGAGAGCCATTGATCGAGATGAACTGATCGTTGTACTCATCGAAGGCCGTCTGGGTAAATCCAGCCGACGGGATGACGCCGGGGACCAGCGCGGCGAAAGCGTAGCTGTTCCGGCCGTTGATGGGCAGATCGAGAATTGTTTTGGTGCTCATGACTTGGCCGATGGATGAGGTCTGGGATTCGACCAAAGCCGGCTGGCCGCTCACCGTGACCTTTTGCGAAACCGCACCGACCGGGAGTTTCGCGTTCACAGTCAGCGTCGCGTCGACATCGAGGATGATGCCTTTCTGTACAACCGTTTTAAAACCACGGCTCTCGATCGCGATGTTATAGATCGCTGGCTGTAGAAAAGTAAGGGAATAGGCACCTCGACTGTCGGTGACTGTGGTACGCGTTTCATTAGTGCCGACTTGGGTCAGCGTGACCGTTGCTCCAACGATTACGCCTCCCGAGGGGTCGGTAGCGGTCCCCACGATCGATCCAGTTGACGTCTGTCCGACGAGGGATGTGGGAAGAAGCAGAGCCGCCAACAGCACGATCATCCAAATAGTACCTGGCCTAAGCTTGATCAACAAAGTTTTCATGGATTCTCACCGGAGATAGTTAAACGTTTAGATCATAACGAGATAATAGAACTACAGGGAAGATATCTTTGTCAAGCTAAAATGTTGGCCAATCCAATTCCGCGGGGGAAATTCAGGCTTTGAGGTTTGTTTGCAGCAGCTTGGGTGGTTTTGGCGAACTTCGGAAACTCGTCCTTCATCCCGACGTGTCCTTTCAGATCATGTCTTACTCTGTTTGCCGCCGGGCGGGGCTGTTGGTTGAAATCCACCGCTTCCGCGCACATTTGTGGATTCACGAATCACCAAGGTCGGCGCGATTCGCACGACCAACGGCTCCTTCGCCAATTTGCCTTCGATACGGTCCATCAGCATCGTCGCTGCACGGGCGCCGATCTCATAACTGGGCTGCACAACAGCAGTCAGGTGTGGGCGAAATGAATGGTCCATTGTCAGATCGTCGAACGTCGCCAGCGCAATGTCGTCCGGGCACCGCATGCCGGTTTCCTCAAACGTCTTCAATACTCCCAGGGTCATTACGCCATTACAAACGAATATTGCGGACGGTTTGCGGCGTTTGAGCAGCAATTCTCTGCTCAGAAGGCGGCCGGACTCCTCGCGAAAATCCCCTTCAAAGATCAAACGAGGATCGACTGCAATCCCCGCCTCTCGTAGAGCTTCTTCATAGCCGCGAAGGCGTTCCAGCCCGGTTTGTAACTTCAACGGGCCTGTAATGATTGCAATTCGTCGATGGCCGGCCTGTATCAGATGGTGCACGCACTCTTGTCCGCCCCGTACATTGTCCAGCAACACCGCGTCTGTTTTGATCCCGGAAACGGACCTATCCAGACATACGATCGCGGTTCCCGACCGCATTGCGTTTTGTATATGGCTGGTGTCTTTGCCGCGCGCGGCGGCCAAAAGGATTCCGTCGATGCGATAGGACCGGAGCGCTGAAATGATCCGGCGCTCGCGCCCGATTTGCTCATCCGTATTTGCCGTCATCAAGAAATAGCCGCGCTCGAACGCGCAATCTTCAGCGCCCCGAATGGTCTCCGAGAAAAAAGGGTTGGTGATATCCGGAAGCACCATCGCGAGCATGCGAGTCTGTCTTACCTTGAGACCGCGCGCTATCTCATTCGGAAAATAATCCAGGTCGCGAATGGCCGCCCGTACGCGCTCTTGCAAAGCCGGGCTGACTCGCTTTGTCCCCCGGATCACATTGGAAACCGTCGCGATCGATACTCGGGCGTGTTTTGCAACGTCGATGATCGTAGGCATAAATCGGAAACTAAGTCTCAATATACAGCTAGAGGCGCAGCGGCAAGAAACATCTAATTCATTTTATCCGGCGGCGATGTTGGAACGCCTGGGGTCTCTTGTATTCGGTGTGTTGTCGCGGCGGTTGACGTTGAATCGAGAGTAAATCAGCCGGATTCTCGTTGGGCGATGGGCAACAACACACTGAGAGAGTAGAAACCCCTCGGTAAGCGCTTCGCGCACCTTTCTTCCACTTCGCGCCGCTGCGGTGGACGGCCCAGCGCATAAAACCGCGCTGAAAGGGCCTTTCTGAGTCCGTTCGGGCCAGCGCCGTCTGCGTGCCAAACGATGATGCGTGTTTGGCACTTGCCGCGCCCACCCTCCAGCCTACTACGCGACGATGCTGGAGTATGCGGGGGATTCCTCGCTTGCGCACAAGGCCAGAACTGCTGCGGATCTCCACCGCAAGGCCACGCAGGCGCAGTGGAATGGGCGATGGTTTCGCCGCGCATGGCTTGGTCCTAAGCTTGGCTGGCTCGGTGAATCCACTCTCTGGATTGAGCCACAGCCATGGGCCATCCTCTCCGGCACCACATCGGATGCGCAGTCGCGCACTCTTCTGCACTCCATCGATAGCCTTCTGCGTCGTGGTCCCCTTGGCGCAACCCAGATGAGCGACGGCCCGGACATGCGCTCGACTGGCTCAACCAGTCTTGGGACGCTTGAATTCGGCGCCGTATGGCCCTCCCTCAACCAGACGCTCGTATGGGCTATGGCTCCCATTGATCCCGTCATGGCGTGGGAAGAGTGGAAGCGCAATACTCTCGCCTGCCATGCTGCCAGTTATCCAAACATTTGGTACGGGGTCTGGAGCGGCAATGATTCCTGGAATTCCCCACTCAGCCGCAATCCTGGCGGCGCAGCCAACGAGCCATATTTCCGCGGCACTGATTTTCCTGTGCTGAATCTACACTCGCACGCATGCTCGCTCTATTCTGTAACCAAGTTACTCGGAATCGAATTTACGCCCACTGGTATGAAGCTCCGACCTACGATCCCTATAAGCTCTTATCGCTTTTCTTCGCCGCTGGTTGGCATCGCCAGGTCTTCACCCCCAATCAAATATGAAGGCTGGTATTCACCATCCTGCCCGGGCCAATGGACGATCGAACTCTCTCTCCCGGTCGACGAAGGAATGAGCGTTTCTTCTCTCGAAGTCAATGGCCAGCGTGTTCCTCTCCAACGCCAGGCCAACGGCTCGATACTTATTCATGGTGACAATGCATCCACCCAGCCACTTCACTGGTCTTTGGCATAACCGAAGCCGGAAGCTGTGAGCACCGATTCACTACTTCTCCGTTCCTGAACCACGCGGCGTTCAGCTTTGGTTAGCCCGTTGGGATTCTTCCACAGCGCGATGTCGGCCTGCATGGATACATCTGTCAGCATCCAGTGATTGTTGCAGGCGGCGAGATATTTCTCCCACGCCCAACGGTACTTGAGCGGAAGTAGTTGATTCACATCCGCACGACAGCTACCAACACCGCATGCGGTTGGCGCCGTTCGGCGCGGAGGGTATCCTGAGGCCGGAAACGCCCTCCGAAAACATACAACAGCGCAGCGAAACCCCACTTACCCCCTACTAAAGAGCGGACATTATTCACTTAGCAATCGAAATCCCTGATCGCCCGACAATCCATGCCCTGTGCAGAGGCTCCGTGAATCTCCTGCCCAACGATTCAATGGCACGCTGTGGCATAAGTCACGGTTTTCTGGGACAACGCCGCGGGACGATGGCTCATCTCATGGATTCGGATGGTAATTCTTAGGGGATGCGATGACGGACGGAGATACACCGGTTGCAGAAGATCAAGCGCAGGAAGCGAAGCCGATCGATGAGAGATTGCAGAAGCTGGTCGATAAGGCGTTCTATGGCGGCGGGTCGAACGCCGCACAAACGATCCGGAATTTTCTGAACGGAACCTGGCTGGGAGAGCCGCTCCACGCCAGCCTGACAGATGTCCCACTCGGTGCGTGGACGGTCGCGCTGGCCTTCGATGCTCTGGATATTGTCCGAGACCGCCGGGAATTCGCTGTAGCCGCGGATACCGCGATTGGCATTGGATTGATAGGAGCTGCTGGCGCCGCCATGGCGGGGTTGGTCGACTGGTCGGATGTCGATCCGCCCGCCCGTCGCGTCGGCATGAACCATGGATTGCTGAACGTGGGCGCGACAACGCTATTTGCAAGCTCGCTTTTACTTCGCAAGAAGCAGATGCGCACCCAGGGACGCATATGTGCCGGGCTGGGTTTCGCTGTGATGCTGGTGGCGGCGAAGCTTGGCGGAGAAATGGTGTACAAGCACCGGGTGGGTGTCGATCGTACCAGCGGCCAACCGTTCCCCGAGAAATTCGTTGCTGTCCTGGAAGAATCGGAACTGAGAGACGATACGCCGACCCGTGCGGAGCATGACGGCGTCCCGATCCTGCTGGTTCGACGCGGTACCCGCGTGTTTGCGCTGGCTGACACCTGCTCCCACTTTGGGGCGCCGCTTTCTGAGGGCAAGCTGGTTGGCGACAGCATCGTTTGCCCATGGCACGAGTCTCGATTTGCGCTCGCCGATGGCGGCGTCATGAATGGGCCGGCGGTACATCCGCAGCCCTGCCTGGAGGCGCGGTTAAAGGACGGCAAAGTCGAAGTACGGAAACCGCCCCGCGACCGGAATTGAGTCCGCCTTTTCTGCTTGCTCCGCGCTTTGCCATAGCAGACGAGCCAAATGGAAGGAGTTCCCGATGATTCAACTGGAGCGAGTGTACGACGCGCCCAACAGCGGAGATGGGGCACGATTTCTGGTGGAACGGCTATGGCCTAGAGGGGTGAAGAAAACTTCTCTGAAAATGGATGGTTGGCTGAAAGACGTGGCTCCCAGCACAGAGTTGCGAACCTGGTTCAGCCATGATCCCGTCAAGTGGGATGAGTTTTGCCGTCGTTATTTCGCCGAATTGAAAGCCAATCCCGATGCATGGCGGCCAATTCTAGACGCCATGCACTTGGGAAATGTAACCTTGATCTATAGTTCGCATGACACAGAGCATAATAATGCCGTTGCATTGAAAGATTTCTTGAAATCTCACCGAACCAGGAAGAAGTCCGAGCATACATCGACCGCAAAAGTGAAAGCACACTCAAAGTAAGAAATGACCATACCGGAGACGCTGGATATGCGCGGCAAGATGCATCGCGCAAAGCGACAAACTCCAATTGGAAGTTTGCACCCGGGTATCCACTTATCGATCACATCCTGCTGTACGAATTGAAAATGGAGATCGTTACTGGCAAGCACAGTGCTGGACTTTCTCACTGAGCCGGAGATGGACTGAACACAGCGTCTTGCGAACTCCCATCTGAATTGACATGAAAACTGCCGCCGCAATCCGCCACGTACACTTTGAGGACCTGGGCACGCTCGAGCCGCTGCTTCAGCGGCGCGGGTATAACATTGCCTACTACGACGTGGGAGTTCGGAACCTTGATTCTTCAGAAATCGAAAAGGCCGACCTTCTAGTTCTGCTGGGCGCTCCAATTGGAGCTTTCGACGAAGAGACCTACCCGTTTTTGACTCAGGAACTCCGTTTGACCGAGAAAAGGATCGATGCCCGGCAACCTCTGCTCGGTGTCTGTCTTGGGGCGCAGTTGATGGCGCGTGTGTTGGGAGCGACAGTGACTCCGATGGAACGGAAGGAGATCGGCTTTTCGCTGATCACTCTGACGGCTGCGGGCCACAAATCTCCGCTGGCAGCATTGCCGTCAGACACGCCCGTTCTGCATTGGCACGGGGACCAGTTCGCGATTCCCAACGGCACGGAAAATCTTGCAAGCACGTCGCGTTGTCCCAACCAGGCGTTTGCGCTCGACGCCTACGCCCTTGGCCTTCAATTCCATCTTGAAGCCGATACGGAACGAATCGAGCCCTGGCTGATAGGCCATGCGGCGGAACTGGCGCAGGCCGGTGTCGATCTCCGCGCGCTCCGCGCTCAAGCCAAGGAGCATGGCGCTCAATTGAAAGCGGCTGCCGATGCAGTTTTTGGATCTTGGCTCGATCAGATTGCAGATCGTCAGCCGGCGCAATGAATCTACTCGCGGAACCGTGCTGTGACTTAAGTCATACCATCACATTTGCGGCAGTCGTACATTGCTATCAGCACGATTCTTGATCCACAAAGAAAGATTGGGACAATGCAAAAATACGATTTGAATGCACTGATCGAATACAGCGATAAGAAATTTCAGCCAAAAGTTTTGATCAATGAGCCGGGATATCGCATGGTCTTGTTGAGCCTGCGCGCCGGTCAGTCGATTCCGGAACACGCAAATCAAGGCAGAGTCACCGTGCATGCGATGCGCGGGCATATTACGTTTTACGAAGGTCCCACCCCCAACGAGCTTCGAGCGGGAGAGGTCATCTCGATCGAAAGTGGTGCTCCACATCACATTGACGCGCATGAGGACTCCGCCCTCCTGGTCCTTGCCACGGGAGCGGCCGCTCCGGCACAGGACAAGTCGGAAGAGATCGACGTGCGTGAGATTCCGCGCCCGCAGCGCCATCCGCTCATCTTCCAAAAATTCGACGTCCTCACGGTCGGCGATTCGATAAGGCTGCTGAACGACCACGATCCAATCCCGTTGAATCGGCAATTTGACAGCATTCGACCGGGACAGGCTCTCTGGGAGTACATCCAGCGCGGGCCGGATCTCTTTCGCATTCGAATTCGCAGAATCGCTGCGCCCGATCCTGCACAATCTCCCGTAAAGGCGCCGCCCACGGAGGCGCTAACGGGGATCAGCCGGGCATAGCGGCACGCGCACAATGCGATGGAAGCGGCAAGGATCGCCATGCCCTCAAGATCTTTGGCGCTTCCGCGCGAGCACAATTTGAGCCGAGAAGATGGTCCGAAGTCACGGCTGCTGATTCAGGGCTATCCGCGATTCGTCTTCTACATCCCTTCACTACAACATTCAAAGACGCTATCCTGCATTTGAGGCAGGAGGCATTCAGCATGTTCGACAAAATCCATTCATCCCCCCGTGCACGCGCGGCTGCCTTCGCGGATCGTCTGGGCATCGGCTTGCCCATTCTACTGGCGCCCATGGCGGGCGCATGTCCTCCATCCTTGTCGATTGCGGTTGCCAATGCGGGCGGACTTGGGGCATGCGGCGCACTCATGATGAAGCCGGAGGAGATCCAATCCTGGACCTCCGAGTTCCGTAAGCAGAGCCGGGGAGAGTTCCAGATGAACCTGTGGATTCCGGGGCCCACTCCTGTCCGCGACTTCGAGTCGGAACGGCGGCAGCGCGAGTTCCTCGCGATGTGGGGCCCTCCGGTTGCGCCGGAAGCCGGGGATGTCACGATGCCGAATTTCGAGCAGCAATGCCAGGCCATCCTCGCCGTCGCGCCGAAGGTCGTCTCCTCGATCATGGGACTCTATGCCCCCGATTTTGTGCGCGAACTGAAAAGCCGCGGAATCGTATGGTTTGCGACGGTAACGACGGTTGGCGAAGCGAAGGCCGCCGAGAAAGCCGGCGCCGATGCAATTGTTGCGCAGGGGATGGAGGCGGGTGGCCATCGCGGAACGCTTCATCCCGACGAAGCGGAATACCCCATGGTCGGCGGCATTGCGCTGATCCCGCAGGTTGTCGATGCAGTGAGCGTGCCGGTGATCGCCACGGGTGGAATTGCAGATGCGCGAGGGGTGGCGGCTGCGCTAACGTTGGGCGCAAGTGCAGTGCAGATTGGTACCGGCTTCTTACGGTCGCCGGAAGCGAAGATGCACCCCGTGAACGTGAGCCGGCTTGCGCAAACGGAAGCCGATGAGACGACGATGACGCGCGCATTCAGCGGCCGGCCAGGGCGCAGCGTGGCGACAAAGTACGTCCTCGCGGCGACCTCGCCCGAAGCGCCTCCGCCAGCACCCTATCCTGTCCAGCGTGGTCTTGGACGTGCGCTTCAGGAAGCAGCGGTGAAGTCCGGAGATCCCGACCGGATGAAAATCTGGTCCGGGCAGTCGGCCAAATTTGCACAGGACCGGCCTGCCGGCACGATTACTCGTCAGCTATGGGAAGATGCCTCCCGGCTGCTGGTCTAATTCTGCCGATTTCTTCTTCAATTATCGGTAGCGATGCGACTACTTCTTTGAGGAATAGTGGTTTGCGTTGATCTCAGCGTATCCAGCCCATTTCTCCGGTAGGTCATCCATGACGAAGATGGCCGATACCGGGCAGACCGGAACGCACGCGCCACAATCGATGCACTCGACCGGGTCGATATAGAGTTGCGTCTCAGGGTCGAAGTCGTCCTCATTCTTCCGCGGATGAATGCAGTCTACCGGGCATGCGTCAACGCATGCCGTGTCTTTCACGCCGATGCAAGGTTCGGCGATTACGTATGCCATACTGCCACCACCTTGTGCTTATTCTAGTAGGCGGATATAGCTGTGTCCGTGATAAAAGTCACGCCACGGACAGATGCCTTCCTGTATCGTTCGACTGGATGGAATTCCACTGTGAAGACCGGGCGCACCATATATGGATCTGCAGGAGAACCTCAAGAGCCTCTGCACAGGACATGGGTTGTTGGGCGATAAGGGATTTTGATTGCCGTGCGACCAATGCCTTCCTTTTGTAGAGGGTGAGTTGGGTTTCGCTGCGCTGTTGTGTCTCCGCGGAGAGCGAATTGCACGAAGGACGTAAAGACTGATCGGCAGCCGGATTTTTGAACCACCGCAAAATATTTGCCTTCGGTACGCCGTCTCCCTGAGGCAGGAGATCCTGACAATGAGGAGCGCCTTTCTGTGGTTGGAGAGAGAATGAAGCATGAGCGCTGAGGCAGACAATCACAAGGAAGGCTTGTCGGCGGGTCAGGTACTCGACAGTGACGAGTCGATTTTCCGTGAACTGAAGACACATGCTCCGGGACCGAGCGGCGCGTTACCAATCACTCCCGCCATGTTGCTGAACCAGCCCTCCGGCAACCTCTTCGGACTGACCCAGAACGCTGGGATGGGCTGGGAGCCGGGTCGTCTGCTCGATCCTGAGTTTCTGATCCTGAGTACCCATGGAGGGCTGAGAGCGCAGGACGGAACGCCGATCGCGCTCGGCTTTCACACCGGGCACTGGGAGGTCGGACTGCTGGTAGCGGAGGCGGCGCGGGAACTGCGTAACCGTCATGCGATTCCATTTGCAGGAGCCTGCACGGATCCCTGCGACGGGCGTACGCAGGGTACGGACGGTATGTTGGACTCGCTGGCGTATCGGAACGATGCAGCGATCGTGTTGCGGCGCTTGATGCGATCTCTGCCGACGCGCAAGGGAGTTATCGGCATAGCGACCTGCGACAAGGGGTTGCCCGCGATGATGATGGCGCTTGCCTCATCCGGAGCATACCCGAGCATTCTGGTGCCCGGTGGAGTGACCTTGCTGCCGGACGAAGGCGAGGATGCCGGCAAGGTCCAGACCATTGGAGCACGCTTTGCGCAGAGCCAGATCACGCTCGAGTACGCGGCGGAGATGGGCTGCAAGGCTTGCGCTTCACCCGGCGGAGGATGCCAGTTCCTGGGAACTGCGGCCACATCGCAGGTGGTGGCAGAGGCGCTGGGGTTGTCGCTTCCCCATTCAGCCCTTGCTCCTTCGGGCCAGCCGGTGTGGCTGGATGCCGCAACCCGCTCGGCGAGGGCGATGTTGAGGATGATGCAACTGCGGATCGGTACACGGGACGTGATCACGGATGCTGCCATCCGGAATGCGATGGTCCTTCACGCCGCATTCGGTGGTTCGACGAACCTGTTGCTGCATCTGCCGGCAGTCGCTCACGCGGCGGGGCTGAGACGGCCGACCATGCAGGATTGGCTTTCCGTCAATCGCCAGGTTCCAAGACTGGTCGATGCGTTGCCGAATGGGCCGAAAGGCTTCGCGACGGTGCAGGTTTTTCTCGCCGGAGGAGTTCCCGAAGTCATGCTGCACTTGCGGAACTCCGGGCTGCTCGATACCGGCGTTCGAACCGTAACCGGCGAGACCCTTGGCGAGAACCTCGACTGGTGGGAGCAGAGCGAACGACGAGTCAAGATGAGAGAGCGGCTGCTCGCGCTCGACCGCGTGAATCCAGACGAAGTCATTCTTTCACCAGACCGCGCGAAAGCCTGTGGTCTTACCGCGACGGTCTGCTTCCCTGCAGGCAATCTTGCACCGCAGGGCTCGGTCATCAAGAGCACGGCCATCGATCCGTCGCTGATCGATGAACAAAATTTCTATCGCCATACAGGACCCGCGCACGTCTTTACCACGGAAGCCGCAGCGATCGACGCGATCAAGCGCGGTGCGATCTCGCACGGCGACGTCGTGGTGCTGATCTGTGGAGGGCCCGCCGGCGCCGGAATGCAGGAGATCTACCAGGTCACTTCCGCACTCAAGAGCCTTCCTTTCTGCAAGCATGTTGCGGTGCTAACGGACGCACGATTCAGCGGGGTTTCTACCGGAGCCTGCGTTGGACACATTTCGCCGGAAGCGCTCGCCGGTGGGCCGATCGGGCGGGTGTGTGAAGGAGATACCATCCAGATCATCGTCGATCGCAACCTGCTGCATGGAACCGTCGATCTGGTGGGCGAGTCGGATGAGCGCTTTTCCGCAGACGAAGGCAGGCGACGTCTGGCTGCCCGAACGCCGAGGAGCGACCTCGCGCCCCATCCTTCTTTGCCTGACGACACCAGGCTCTGGGCTGCATTGGTCCAGGCAAGCGGAGGGGTGTGGGGAGGTTGCGTCTATGATGTGGATGCCATTGTCTCGCAGCTTGCGCGAGGAGCGCGTAGCAACGATTTCGAAACCGCTGGACGGCAGAAGAAGAGGTCTAACTCGTGAAACTTTACCGCGGCCCTGAAGGAATTTTCGTCGAACAGGATGGCAGTTTCCATCGCGTCCCCGCCGCGCATTGGGACGAGCTCCTGTGCAGCGCGCGATTGTTTGAAACCGTTCGTGAAGCCACCCTGGGCGCGGCGGTCCGCTTCGATCCAGCCACGGCATTCGCACCCATCGTTGGCCAGGAGGTGTGGGCCGCAGGCGTGACCTACTACCGAAGCCGGAGCGCGCGTATCGAGGAGAGCAAGGATGCCGGCGGAGGCACCTTCTATGACCGTGTCTACTCGGCCGAGCGCCCGGAGCTCTTCTTCAAGGGCGCCGGCTGGCGAGTCGTTGGACCTGGAGGAGCGGTGCGCACCCGCGATGATGCAGCATGGTCCGTGCCCGAACCGGAGCTGACACTTGTGATCAATGCTGGCGGGGAGCTGGTCGGATATACCATCGGCAACGATATGAGTTCGCGGGATATCGAAGGGGAGAACCCGCTCTACCTGCCGCAGGCAAAAGTGTACGACGGCAGCTGCGCGCTCGGTCCGGCGGTGCTGCTTGCCGAAGGCCCGCTTCCAACAACGACGGCCATTCGCATGGAGATTACGCGTAGCACGGGTATTGCCTTTGCAGGGAGCACGACGCTAGCCGAGCTGAAACGCGCTCCAGAGCAATTGATTGCCTACTTGTTCCGGGAGTTGAGTTTTCCGCACGGCGCATTTCTGATGACCGGCACCGGCATCGTGCCGCAGGACGACTTCACACTGAGGAGCGGCGACCTCATCCGCATTACGATCGACGGGATTGGCACTCTCGAAAATCACGTTGCTTGATCGTGAACCGAATAGGCTCTATTGCTGGGGTTCGCGCGTGTATGTTCCGTTCACCATGCGCAGAATGCTGAGAGGGTTTCCGCGCCGGAGTTCGGCCGGAAGTGCTGAATCGGCAAAATTTTGATAGCACACAGGCCGCGTGAACCGGTAGATCGCCTGGCTGCCGACCGAGGTCGAGCGGCCATCGGAGGTCGCGGGAAAAGGGCCACCGTGAATCATGGCGTTGCTGACTTCAACTCCCGTAGGAAAGCCGTTGAAGATGATCCGCCCCACCTTCGTCTCAAGGATGCGGATAAGTTCGCTGGCGCCAGCCAGGTCCTCTTCCGTTCCGTGAATGGTCGCGGTGAGATGGCCGTGGAGCTTCTGTGCCACATCGATGAGCTCGCCTTCATCGCCATAGTGAACCAGCAGAGTTGTGGGACCGAACACTTCTTCGCCAAGTTCAGGATCTGCCAGATATTCCTGGAGCGGGATATGGAAGACGGTGGGCGAAGCTACGGCCGCTGGAGAACCGCCATTCGCTCGCTCCCCAGTAAGCAACTGGGCTTTCCCCTCATCCAGGCGCTGCTGGATGGTCTGCCCATATTTTGACGCAATGCCCGGCGTCAGCATTCCGTAGCTACTCAATGTGGAAACGCCGGTCCGCAACGCCTCGACGAATGACTTACTTTCGTGCGTCGGCACGAAAACCACTCCGGGCTTGGTGCACATTTGCCCCGATGCCGCAGTGAAGGAGGCTTGCAATCCCTGCGCCAGGCCACTACTCCGCGCCTTCATCGCTCCGGGCAGGACAAACACCGGGTTGGTGCTGCCCATCTCCGCGTAGCAGGGGATGGGTTCGGGGCGCCCAGAGGCAAGCCTCATTAAGGCCTGCCCCCCGCTGACGGAGCCAGTAAACCCGATCGCCTTGATCGCAGGATGCTGCGCCAGAGCTACACCAACGTCAATGCCGGCGTCGAACAAAACGGAAAAAACTCCAACCGGCAAGCCGCTCTCGAACACTGCCTTACGAACAGCCTTTGCTGTCAGCTCACTCGTACCCGGATGAGCTGGGTGCGCCTTGACGACAACGGGATTGCCCGCTGCCAGCGCCGACGCGGTATCTCCGCCCGCAACCGAGAAGGCTAGCGGAAAATTGCTCGCGCCGAAAACTGCAACCGGACCCAAAGCACGAAGCATCGAGCGGAGATCCGGACGAGGGAGTGGCTTGCGATCCGGCTGCGCTTCGTCGACCCGGGCGTTTAGCCACGAACCCTCCTCCAGAACCTCGGCAAAGAGTCTGAGCTGGCCGGTCGTACGGCCCAGTTCGCTCTGGAGGCGAGGCAGAGGCAGTCCGGTCTCGAGATTCGCCCGCTCGACGATTTCGGTTCCGACGCTGGTTAGCTCCTCTGCGATGCGACGCAGAAGGGATGCGCGCTCGCGTCCGCTCAGGGCTGCGAACGCCAAAAAGGCATCCGCCGCAAGGTTGGCCGCCCGATCGATATCTGTCGCCGAAGCAGAGTAGAAGCGCGGTTCAAGCTCCTGGCCGTTCGCCGGGTTGATTGCGCGAAATGCGACCCCGCCGTGTTCGCAGATTTCGTCCCCAACCAGGGACAATCCCATAATCCTTGATCCGTCCGATGCCATCTGCAATCCCTCGCTTTCTCCAGCATGAGCGCCAGCGTGCCAAATGTAAATGCGCCGCGCTGGACATAAGATTTTGGATTCGATTGCGGAAGGAGTCAGCTTCAGTCGGTCAACGTTGGCAGATGACCTGCAAAACTCCGCTTCCCATTTCCGCTGACAGAGTGGCGACTGCAGAGCAGATGCGACGCAGTTTTTCGTCGCGCACTAGAGGGGAGGCTGAGAACAACGCGCTGAATATAGTCAACAAACAGCTCGGCTACTAAGTCAGCGCGTCGGAGTGCTATCGCTGTGCATTCCCAGATCGATTCTGGGGCAATCTCTTGGCGTAGAGCGGAAGCTCGCCGGGCGTCTTGACATGGAGCCGGTAGATGCTGGTCGAGGCAGTGATGTACAGGGTGTGGCCGTCTCCGGCAAAGCCGAGGTTGGCGGCCACTTCGGGGAGCTTGATCTGGCCGAGCACCTTGCCGTGCGGCGTCACGATGCGGATACCACCCGGCCCCGTCATCCATATGTTGCCGGCCATATCGACTTTCAGTCCGTCCGGGACGCCCGGACCCGCAGAGTGGTTGGGATACGAGATGAGAATGCGGCCATGAGAGACTTTGCCGTTGGGGCCCACATCGAAGGCCTCCACATACATCTTCGGACCAGTGTTGGAAATGTAAAGGGTCTTTCCGTCCGGCGAGAAGCCAATACCGTTGGGCAGAGTAAGGTCGGTAATTTCCGGCGTCAATTTGCCGTGGGCATAGCGAAACACGCCATTGAAGGGCAGTTCCTTGTCGGGAGATTTATCCATTCCCTTGAGTCCGAAGGGCGGATCGGTGAACCATAGAGAGCCATCGGAGGCGAATACCAGGTCATTCGGACTGTTAAGCTTTTTGCCGCGATAGGAGTCGACCACAACCGATTCCTGCATCTTGTCATTCAGCCGCACGACCTTGCGACCGCCTTGCAGGCATACGTACACCCAGCCATTCGGGCCTGGCGCCATGCCATCTGAACCCTGATCGAGTCCCGGCGTTTTATGTTTGACTCCGCCAGAGTTGTTGAGGAGAACCTGTACTTTACCATCCGGAGTTACCGCACGTAGCTTGTCGCCGCGAACGTCCGAGAACCAGAGCCGGCCTTCCCGCCACATCGGCCCTTCAGTAAACGTGAAGCCAGTGGCGACCCGCTCGATCTTTGTGCCCGGCGTAATCACAGCATCAAGCGCTGGATCGAGCCGCAGGACATACATACTCGAATGGGGTGCCTCAGGACGTGCCGCGATCACCGTTTGACTCGTCGCAACAGGCCGAAGCCAAGCAACAGCTGTTACAGCCATACCAAAGAGCACAAACCCACGGAGTTGTTTCATCAGCTTCCTCAAGAAGTATTTTAGATTCTGTGCGTGGCCCAACAACTAAGATATACCAAGATATACCAACAACGATTGACCTCAACTCGATGATGGGTTTGCCATGTGTCCGGCGGTGCCACGAATGGCAAACCGCCTCAGCGCCGCGCTCAGGCCGCTTTTTTTGATCACCCGCCTTCAGAGTTTCCCGATCCAGGCTCAGGTCTGCCAGCAACATGCAACTCTCAGTCGCAACACAGCCTACCGGCTTTCAATCCTATCGGTTCAGTTACCTTTATTCCCCTTCGTAATCGTTGGGAAAATCACTTCATGTGTTACACCTTGATTCACCAATTCAGCAATTAATTCAGCTCCCAGCGTTCTCAACCGAGGGTTTCTGGACTGCGGACGGCGGCGAATTCAAAGGAGAGGCTCGTCATGGAGCACTTTAGGAAAGCCGCGTGCCTACTTTCCGTAGGAAATCATCCGTCGAAATCGATCCGAACCCAAACCGGTCGTGGCCTCGCCCCCCAAGGGCGTCCTCCGCGGGATAACTCGTCCCGCATTGATCGGGGTGGTACGGAAGGCGCGTTCCCTCAATTTGCCGCCTCAGCTCGCAGGAGTTGTATTTTGAATCCGATCTGAGCGCCCCATATTCTCGAAGCTGCACCGACGGCTCGGGAACACACACGACTACCGTCAACTCTTATGAGATCTTTCGGACGGCCGCGTACTTTAGCGGGGCGGTGTATTTGGGAGTCGCTCCGACCGGTGCGAACACGCCTGCCGGTGTACGGCAGTTTACCTATGCCTCTGGTATCTTGACGCCGGGGGCCTACACCAGCCCGAGTGTCCAAGAGAGCAGTTACGGCACACCACTCCCTTCATTTCGGCCAACGGTGCGAGCGATGGAATCATGTGGATGATCGATCATGGAATTCCGCTCTCTAAGTCTGGGCCACCAACCGATGCAACTCGTCGCGCTTATGACGCAACCAATCTGAGTGACCAGCTTTACAACCGTTCCACGAATTCAGGAGATGTGCCGGTCTACGGAATCAAATTCACCTCGCCCATAGTGGCCAATGGAAAGGTGTACATCTCGACCGACGTTTATGGATTGAAATAGGAGTCAGAGGTGCAGTGGAATGGAACACCGGGTTAGGAAACGGGAACTCAGCGCAGGATTTACAACACACTGGAGCAACGGCCGCGTAGAAAGCCCTCATCAACCGCTTGAAGATTATGCGGCCGTACCGCTTTGAGTCGCTCAAGACCCGAGTACTGCGTTGGGAGTCGCCACGTCAAACCCTGCCCTGCACCGAAGGTGCGTGAAAGCCTCTCTTGTGGAACTGGGCCGCGCACCACTTGTACGAAATGATTCACCCGGATGTGCCTGGCGAAGGCGACTTTCAGCTGATCGGCATTGAGCGCCCGGTAAATCTTTGCCGCCCGGATCGGCTCATCCAGTGTAAGACCCAGTTTTGTCCGACCCAGAAGACCTCGGGCAACCGCGTCCTCGCTCGACTCGCTCAATGGGAAAGGCTAGATTATGAAAATCTTGATTGCCGGCGCGACCGGCGCCATTGGACAAGCATTGTTGCGCCAACTGTACGGACGTGGCGATGTGGTCATGGGAATGGTGCGGTCCGCGGCGGCAGCCCAGTCACTGTCTGCGTTGGGGGCGGAACCGGTCATCGCCGACGCATTCGACACCAGTGCGGTAGCCGAGGCCCTTCGGCGGGTGCGTCCGGACGTTGTAATCAACGAACTGACCGCGCTGCCCAAGCACTATACACCCGGCGACATGCAGGCGGCGGCAGAACACGACCGGAAGGTGCGGGTCGCCGGCAACATAAACCTGCTTGCTGGTATGCAGGCCGCCGGAGTCCGTCGATATCTCCTGCAGTCTTCAGCCTTATGGTATGAACCGGGGCCGACCCTCGCGAAGGAAGACGCGCACTTTGCCTTCGAGGCCTCGCCTGGAATTGCCGCAGGCACGCGCACGTATGCAGAACTTGAGTCAGCCGCCTTCAACACCGGAGGCGTGGAAGTGGTTGCGCTGCGCTACGGATTTTTCTATGGTCCAGGTACCTGGTACACCAAGGACGGCGATATAGGCGACCAGGTCCGTCAACGCCAGGTACCCATCGTCGGCGCGGGCCGCGGGGTATCGAGCTATGTGCATATCGACGACGCCGCTGCCGCCACCGTCGCCGCGTTCCATTGTGCCCCGGGCGTTTATAACATCTCCGACGACGATCCATCTGAGCAGCGTATCTGGCTGCCTGCTTTTGCCCGCTATGCGGACGCCCCTGAACCGCCGCACGTGACCGAAGAGCAGGCTCTGCAATCGGTCGGCGCGGATGTCGTTTACTACGCTACGCGTCTTCGCGGTGCGTCGAACGCCAAAGCCAAGCGCGAACTGGACTTCCATCCGCGCCCGCTGGAATGGTTGCATACCACAAAAGCGGGCGAGGACTGACCGGCGCTTCTGTTCGGCTTGTGTCCAGAAGGCGCTAAAATCTTTTACGCCTCGCGAATTGCGTCGTGGAATTCTTGAAGTTTGCGTACCAGTTCCACCAGAGGGTAGGTTCCATTCGCACCGCTCGGACTGGGAAGCAGCCATAGACCGCTGCCTGCCAGCATATCCGGCTGCTGGCCGATCTGCGCATCCGGCCGTCTGAAGGCCATCCGATACGCCTGAACGCCGAGCACCGCAACCCAGCGTGGGCGGTATTTCCGAACCTTACGAGTGAGTCGGTATCTGCTACTTACTAGCTCCGACGGAGAGACTTCACGAGCGGTCGCGGTGGCGCGTCTCACCAAAGTCGTGATTCCATACCCCGCTTCGAGAAGTTCGGAACGTTCATCCGACGCTAACATGCGCGACGTAAACCCCGCGAGATACAGCGCCGGCCAGAATCGGTTGCCGGGTCGTGCAAAATGGCGCTTCATTGCTGCCGAATAGAGTCCGGGATTAATGCCGCAGAAAAGAACCCGAAGATTCGAGGCGATTAGGTCGGGTATATGACCGTTTTTGGCGGCGCGGATTGTGTCCGGGGTTACTCGTCGCGAGATTGGTTGTGACCTCATGCGCCTTCCCAAAAAAACGAATCCGTCCACCGGGACTCAAAGCCTGGTCAGTGCTGAGCCCTTATGCATTGCAATATGGTCCGTTTTGTCGCTCTTGATTTCGTACTGCGGTTCATCCTTACTGGCATGGACTTTATACCCTTTGAATTCAATTTCGGAGATTATCACCCTTGTGATTGTGCCGCTGACGAGACCTGCCTCTGAATTCCAACGGACGTGATCGCCAACTTTAAAATTTTTCGCAGTCATTTTCTACTTCCTCGAGACGTTGGTCATCTCCTGGCGAGTATCGCACAGATCGCAACGCGGTTGGGCCGGGCTTCATACCCTATCCATTCTCAGGCGATTCGCTCTGCGCCCAGGCGACCGTAAGTAGGAACGCACTTTCCACCAGCGCTTCGACGTCGTGCTTCAGTCCGGCCTCCAGCGCAATCATGCCTCCAGGTTCCAGCTCGAGCTTCTTACCCTCCGGCAGGTGCAGGCGAATTTTCCCCTCAATCGCGTGAACGGAAATTGGACCATCGGCGTGATGCTGGTTCATACGGCTCTGCTCTTTCATGACGACGAGAACGATCCGAAGCCCCGCGTATTTTACGAGAGTCTCCGAGCTGCGCCCCACTCCTTGCTGCCAAGCAGGCGCATTCTTAAGCTTTTCGATCTCCTGGCCGATGTTGGATTGAATCACTGCATTCGCAAGCTGTGGAAGTCGGGTAAGACTGTCGCGATATTCATTGGAGTGGGAGATTTCTTCATGTCTCGTCATAGTGGGGCACCTCATTCACATCGGAGACTAGCAGGGACGCAATTCTGTTAGCAAGTTTTGGGATTTCAACGCGACTTTTCCGTAGCTTGTTGATCGCGAGAGCTGCGCAAACGGTGACATAAATCACTGCGGCCATGGCGATGTGTCCTGGCAGGAGAGCGGTCACGAGATTCGATTGCCATTGCGAATGGATACACTGGAGAAAGTCAAAGCTGCAGTGGAAAGAAATTTTCTCGACGGAACTTCGTGACTTCGAGAACGCCGGATACTCCACGATGTTCTTGCAGTAACAATACAAAATTGGATTGAATCAATGTCGATGCAGAGAGTTGCCTATGGGGAAATGCAGGAAACGCTGGCCCGCATCCTCATAAAATACGGCTTCAGTCCGGATCGGGCAGAAAGATGCTCGGGCCTGTTTACCGATACCTCATGTGACGGAGTGCATTCGCACGGGCTCAATCGGTTTCCGCGTTTCATCAAGGCGATTGTCAATGGGAGCGTTCATGTCGAAGCGAGCCCATCGCCATTGATGCAGTGCGGAGCGCTCGAAAGATGGGACGGGCGACGGGGTCCGGGAAATCTAAATGCGTACGAATGCATGGAACGGGCTATTGCCCTGAGTCGTGAATGCGGAGTGGGCTGCGTCGCGCTGGCCAATACAAACCACTGGATGCGGGGCGGCAGCTATGGATGGCAGGCGGCCAATGCGGGAGTCATTGGGATTTGCTGGACAAACACGATGCCGAACCTTCCTCCCTGGGGTGCGACCGAACCGCGTTTAGGGAACAATCCACTGGTGATTGCGGTCCCGAGAACGAACGGCCACGTTGTGCTCGACATGGCCATGTCGCAGTTCTCTTATGGAAAATTGGCCTCGTATCGGGCAATCGGATCTTTGCTGCCCGTCGAAGGAGGGTTCGATACGGAAGGTAATCTGACGCGTGACCCCGCGGCCATCGAGCGCTCGCAAAGACCGTTGCCGATCGGTTATTGGAAGGGATCGGGACTCTCGCTGACCCTGGACATGGTTGCCGCAATGTTATCTGCCGGATTTGCGACCTACCAGATACCAGCGGATGAGTCGCTTGAAACAGGGGTCTCTCAGGTCTTCCTGGCGTTTAATCTAGCTGCTCTCGGCCCTGTGGAGGATGCAATGGCGATCGCGGACCGGATTCTGAATCATCTGCAAGCGAATGCGGGAGACAGCGATATTCGATATCCCGGAGAGCAGGTTCTCAAAACGCGCGTGGAAAATCACTTGCTCGGAATTCCGGTAGACGCTGCCATTTGGGAGGAAGTTCGTAATCTCTAGGGATACAAGGCTTCCATGTAGCGACCGACGATGTCGGCACACTTCTCCAAGAACTCACGATCTTCCGAATGGAAAGCGTCAGGTGTATGGCTGTCGACGTCGATTTCTCCAACAACCGCTCCCCGCACTCGGATGGGCGTGACGATTTCAGACCTGACGTTCGGCGAGCATGAAAGATATCTCGGATCAGCGAGTGACATCTTTCACCAGTACCGTTTCATCGCACGCAACAGCCGCGCCGCAGATTCCCTGCGTTACCGGAATACGCACATGCTGCGTCGGTTCACCGTGATAAGGCCCAAGAACCAGAATCGATGCATCTTCCGGGTCGACCATATAAAAGCCAACCCAGTTGTACGTGTCAACAGCTCCCGCAACTTTGTCGGCGATAGCCTGTTGCATGGAAGCAATGTTTTCCGCATTTTCCGCCAGTCGGTCGATCTCTGCAATGAGGGTGGAGAATTTTTCCTTCAACATTTTTTTACCTCTTTTCATCATGCACCAGACAGCCGAATTGCCGCCACTTCCGGTTAACTCGGCACAGGGCCTGCTGGTATCCAAGGCAATATGCACTGCCCTCGCTGTTCCACCGTACGATTGGACTTTCAAGGCATTGCGATCACTGCCGTACCTGCTTCGGCAGACCAATCGCAGGAAGGAATCTCGAGAATCTAGCATGACGTGACCTAGGTCACTGAACTTTGATGCGATACAGCGCATTCTAATGCCGTCAGCAGAGTGTTGCTCTGCAAAGGCCGGAGGCGGCCATGGGCGCCATTGCTCCTACTCAGATACGCTTTCGCCAGATTCTCGTTGCGACAGATCTCTCCAGCATCTCAGCGAACGCGTTGAATTACGCGAAAGCAATTGCCAGGCGATATGTCTCTCATATTGTGCTGGTTCATGTCTGCCCGCCAATCAGCTACCTTGCTATACCGGAGGGTGGCTGGGTAGAGAACACCGTACCGCAACGAACCGAGGAAGAGGTAAAAGAACTCGAAGCGGGGCTTAGGGCGGAAGGATACGCCGCTGAAGCTGTCACTCCCTATGGACCGATCGAGCATGAGATTCGATCGCTCGCGAAAGCGGAGGGGGTCGATCTGGTCGTCGTGGGAACACATGGGCGTCGAGGGATTGAGCGTCTGCTTTTTGGCTCGGAGGCTGAAGCTCTGATTCACCATTGTGATCGACCCGTCCTCACCGTGGGTCCAGCGGCAGCACCGCCGGGACGGGACAGTTGGCTTCCTAACGAGATCGCCTGCGTTGCCGCTCCCGAGGCGGGTTCGGCCAGAGCCGCAGCGTACGGATACCGGCTCGCACAGGATACCGGAGCGACATTCACACTGTTCTATGCAGAAGATCCCGGTTCGCCTCCCAATCCGGGCGGCTGGCGAGCATTCGAGGATGCCTTCGATGAAGAGCTGCCCGGGGGAGAGGCTCGACACTGTCCAATCCGAGGCTACTTCTCCAATGAAAGTCCCGCGGCAGACATCGTCGAGGCTGCAAGGAAGCATCGAGCTGACCTCATTGTTCTTGGCGCGAAGCATGCAATTCCGGGGAGCACCCATTTCCGTCAAGGTGTATTGCCTGAGGTTCTCCTCCATGCCCCGTGTCCGGTGCTAACGATTCACTCCCACTAAGGCCGCACTTCCTCAAAGAGCCCCGCTACGGGAAGATTTCTTGTTTCGGGCAGCAGCATGAGAGCCTGGCTAGAGATGGAGTGATCTATGTCACTGAATTTCGTCAGCCCGGAACTGATCCTGAAAGTAGTCAAGGAGGTATCACCATGGCGATCACAGCGGAAACACCGGTACGCGATATCGCGATCGAACTGCCGACGGCGATCCCGGCGTTGGAGCATTTCGGCATCGACTATTGTTGCGGAGGGAAGCGCACGCTGGCCGAGGCCTGCAGCAAAGGCGATCTAAACCTTGAGCCGGTCCTCGAAGAGTTGGAGCGGCTGGGGCAGCAGAGTTCCAGCCCCACGGAGACGCAGTGGCAGCAAGCCCCCTTGAGGGAGTTGACCGATCACATTGTGCGGAAACACCACGCCTTCACGCGTGATCAGCTTGGCCTGCTGCGCGACCTGGCGGCAAAGGTGGAACGACGCCATGGCGACAAACATCCGGAGGTTTTTCAGGTCAGCGAAGCTCTCGCAGCGATCACTGCGGAACTGGAACACCACTTTTTCTGCGAAGAAAACATCCTGTTTCCCTACATCGCGCAACTGGGAACCGGCGAGCAGCCCGCCTTGCCGCCTGTGTTCGACAACGTCCAAAAGCCTGTTACGCGGATGATGTTGGACCACGATCATTCCGGCGATGAGCTCCGTCTGCTGCGAGAAATTACCCACAATTATTTGCTGCCGGAGGATGCCTGCACTACCTACCGCGCCCTGTACCGTGCCCTGGAGGATCTGGAGCGAGACATGCATCGGCATATTCATCTGGAGAACAACATCCTGTTCCCTCGCGCGATCGAGCAATCCACGGAGGTGGTGTGATCCCGGTTGCAGCATTGTCAGAGGGAGGAACCAACACAACCCGCATCCAGATGGAGCGGCATAGTCAGCGCCTGGTGACCGCGTTCATCGTCAGCGGGCTGTTCTTCATGCTGCTGCCGGGAACCTTCCTCGGCGTCTGGAACTTGATCGGGATTTCACAGCACCGCACGCTCAGCAGTATCTCTCCGGCATGGCTGCAGGCGCACGGTCAGGCGCAGGTCTTTGGATGGATCGGTTCATTCATCATCGGCATCGGATTCTATTCACTAACCAAGATGCAGAGCACCCTCGACTTTCCAGTACGAACTGGCTGGATTGCATGGAGTTTGTGGACCCTGGGGATCGCCCTGCGATGGGTCGGTGGCGTAACAGACCGGGAGTGGAGGATTCTGCTGCCGCTTTCGGGTTTTCTACAATTGGTTGCGTTCCTTCTTTTTTTTCGGTCGGTACGACGCCATCGGCCGGCCAATTCCAGTCATCGAACCGAAACCTGGATGCGGATGGTGATCGGGGGAATGATCGGATTCCTGGCAGCGATGATCGTGAATTTCACGGTCCTGACGCGGGTTGCACTCTATAGCGATTCGCCGGCGCTGCCGCATGTGCTCGATGAACAGTTTGTCGTGCTGGCGATTTGGGGTGTGCTGGTCCCCACGATATGGGGCTTCAATGCGCGCTGGCTGCCGATCTTTGCCGGCTTCAGGAAGCCGGATGGGCTTCAACTGCTGGCAGCTTACGGGCTCAGCGTCGTCGGCATCGTTGCCGTCTTTCTGCAATGGCTGCCCATCGCGGCCGTTGCGTTCCTGCTTGCGGCGATCCTGGCGATCGATGCACTCCATGTATGGGCGCCCGCAGTGAAGCCGGCAAAACTCCTGCATGTCCACGCGACTTTCCCACTTTTCCTTCGCCTGGCGTATGTCTGGCTCCTGGTGTCGACGATTCTTGCCGCTCTCGCTGTCCCTTTCGACCATGGCGGTGGCATCTGGGGTGCAAGCCGGCACGCGCTCACCGTGGGCTTTGTCGCGGGCATGGTTTTCGTTATCGGCCCGCGCGTTCTTCCCGCATTCTGCGGCATGCGCGTCCTGTGGAGCACGCGGCTGATGTTCTGGTCGCTGGCGCTGCTGCAACTGGGTTGTTTGCTGCGGGTGGTCTGCGAACCGCTGGCGTATGACCATTATTGGACTTTCGCCTGGAAAGTATTGCCGGTTTCAGCCGTCGTGGAATTGACGGCGATTGTCCTGTTTGCCGTCAATATTGCCGGAACACTGCTCCAGCCTCCGGCACATCTGCGCCCAGAACTCCATTCCCCGTCCGAGGCTCGAGGAACTGTTTAACTTTCCATCAGCAATTCCGATGGAAAAGCAGAACACTTCATGCGCCCCCTGCCCAAGCTTGAGTTTCGGCGGGGATTTTGAAGCTATGAGACAAAAATTGATGCGCGTGAGTTGCGGTGCCACGCAGCACCCCTCACAGGCGGACCGAATAGAGATCCGACAGTTTCTGCCGATAGGTCTCCAACGCCCGGCGGTACGGCTCGCGTTTTTCCGCGCGCGGAGACGCGGTTTCGCTCTCCTCAATCCTCACGCAGCGTTCTGAGATTTCAGCAAAGCTCAGGGGTTTGCCCTGCCGACGGCTGTAGGCGTAGATGGCCTGCATCGCCGCACCGAGGCATCCGGCCTCCGTCTCTACCGGAACCTGGATCAACGCGCCCGTGGCATCCGCCAGCAATTGACGCCATTCCGCTGAGCGCGCTCCCCCGCCAATCACAAGGATTCGGTCCGCTTGTTTTTCCCCCAGGATCAGGCGCAGGCCGTTCAGAATGCCGAAGCTCACGCCCTCAATCGCCGCGCGTATCAGGTTGGGCGGCGTGAAGTTGTTCGCCGATATTCCCACCATCGCGCCCTGTGCCTGGGGAAGATCGGGCGTCCGTTCTCCATTCAGAAATGGCAGGAAGCACAGTCCTTCCGCCCCGGGAGCCGTGGACGCGAGCGCATCCTCAATGTCCGCCACCGTTTTCCCCAAAAGCGTCAATGTCTGCGTGACAACATTGGTCGCATTCATGGTGCAGACCAACGGCAGCCAGCCGCCGGAGGAGGAACAGAATGGCGCCACATTGCCGGTCGAATCGAGCACTGGCCGATCGCTGAAGGAATATACGGTTGCCGAAGTCCCCAGGCTGAGGGTCACGATGCCGGGGCGCACATTGCCCGTGCCGATGGCGCCCATCATGTTGTCGCCACCCCCGGTTGCAACGACGCAATCGGCCGGCAATCCAAACTCCTTCGCCACATCCGGGCGAAGGGTTCCCACAATACCCTCCGAACCAAGAAGCTCCGGCACGGCGCGAACCAACTGCCCCGTGCCGCCATCGATCTCGTTCAACACATCTTCTGCCCAGCCGCGCGTCCGCACATCGAAGAAGCCGGTTCCGGAGGCGTCTCCATACTCGGCATACATATTCCCCGTCAGCCAGAAGTTCAGATATTCGTGGGGTAGCAAAATGTGTCGAATCTGAGAAAAGTTCTCCGGCTCGTGCACTTTCATCCACAGCAATTTCGATACGGTATAGCCGGTCCGGGGCACGATTCCGAATCGCTGGAAACATGCCTCGACGCCGCCCAACCGTTCGATCAAGGCAGCGTTCTCCGGCGCTGTTTCGGTATCGTTCCACAGCTTGGCTGGCCGGATGACTTGTTTATCCTCGTCCAGCACGACCAGCCCATGCTGCTGACCGGATACTCCGATTGCGACTACCTTGGCGGCGTCAGCTTGCGAGAGCGCTTGTCGCACCGCTTTTTGCAGCGCATCCACCCACTCCCGCGGGTTCTGCTCGCGGGCTCCGTTGGGGCGCTCGATCAGCGTATGCGCGGCGAATCCACGGCCGAGAGGCTCTCCATTTTCGTCGATCACTAGCGCTTTGGTTCCCTGCGTCCCACAATCAATGCCGAGATACATGCAATCTCCGTCGTGTTACACAGCTTCATGGCCGCTCAATAGAACGCCACTGGACCGGGCACAAGTTATTTTTCGCTCAGTTTGACGTTGTGCCAACGGGCGTCGATTTCCTCCAGCGTGGCGCCTTTGGTTTCCGGCACTAGCCAATAGACGAAAGCCCAGGCGACGATGCCGATGATCCCATAGAGCCAAAAGGTCCAACTGCGACCCAGCGTATGCAGCAGGCTGAGAAATGTGAGCGCCACCAGAAGATTGGACCCCCAGTTGGTCACCGTCGCCACGCTCATCGCGCGACCGCGAATTTTCAAGGGATAGATCTCCGAAATCAACAGCCAGAAGACCGGTCCCAGCCCAATGGCAAAACAGCCTACGTAGACTGGCAGGCTGATCAGGGCAACCCAGGCGACGGCGCTCGACAGCGTGGGGGAGCGAAACGCGAAGCCGAGCACTCCAAGGCTCACGATCATCCCGACCAGTCCATAGAGAAGAAGCGGACGGCGTCCGACCCTGTCCAGCAGCCGGAGGCTAACGATCGTGAGCAGTACCATGACCACCCCGACTCCCACCGTGGCCAGAATTGCCGCCGAGGCGGAGTGAAGTCCAGCGAACTGGAAGATGGTTGGTGCGTAATACAGGACGGTATTGATGCCGGTGAACTGCTGGAAAATCGCCAGCCCGACGCCGACAATCAACGCCCGCCGCAGCGAGACGTTGAACAACTCGCGCCAACCGCCTTCCTGCAGGCGAAGATCCGCCGCAATCTCGGCCAGTTCTGCGCCCACGTTGGAGGTTTCCCGGATTCGTGCAAGCACCCCGCGAGCTTCCTCGTCCCGCGACTGGCTCATCAGCCAGCGTGGGCTCTCCGGCACAAACAGCAAGCCGATGACAAGAACCATGGCGGGAATGGCCGCCAGACCAAACATCCAGCGCCAGGCCCGAGAGTCCGCCAGACCGTAGTCCACCAGATAGGAAACCACGATGCCGATGGTGATCATCAACTGGTTGAGCGAAACCAGTTTGCCGCGAATGGCTGCCGGAGATACTTCCGAGATATACAGCGGCGCGGTGAACGACGCGATTCCGATTGCGATGCCGACGACCACGCGGCCAATAGAGAGCCAGATGGATGTCGGAGCGAGAGCGGTGCCGATCGCTCCCACGATGAATAGAATTCCGACGTGGATGAGTACCTTGCGGCGTCCGAAGCGATCCGCCAATTTGCCGCCGAAGGCCGCACCGATCACCGCGCCCAGGAGGACCGCCGCGACCACGACTTCTTCCTGAACCCGGGTCAATGCAAAATCTTTTTGTACGAAAAGAATCGCCCCGGAGATCACGCCTGTGTCGTAGCCGAACAAAAGCCCAGCCAGCGCCGAGATCCACGAAACCATGGTTACGAAACCGCTCGTCGCCGGTGGGGGAGTTACCAAGTCTTTCGATGACAATGTAGCCTCCGCCCTGCTGAGGTTTGGCGTTGATTGAAGCGTCGAATTTAGAAGAAGCTGCGGTTCAGAAGATTTTCCAGGTGCTCCTGGCGGCCCGATCGCGGCTGCGGATTCAGGTTGCGCTTCAGGGTCCGACTGGAAATCTCTTCGAGCGAAAGCGACCCGTCGAGCATGGCGCGGGCATCCGGCTGGTCCCATCCCGCGTAGCGTTTGGCGACTTCCGCCTTCAGCTCGCCATCTTCAACCAGTTTGGCCGCATTCAGAAAGGCACGTGCGCATAGATCGACACCCCCCACATGCGCCTCGATGAGATCGCTTGCATCGATAGACTGGCGCCGTATCTTGGCATCGAAGTTCAACCCGCCTTTTCCCAATCCACCGGCCAAAATCACCTGATACATCGCCAGCGTCATCGCCTGCAGGTCGTTCGGGAACTGGTCCGTGTCCCAGCCCAACAATGGATCGCCACGGTTGACATCCAAAGACCCCAGAATGCCGAACGCCGCCGCGGTCGCAATCTCATGCTCAAAAGTATGACCGGCCAGCAGCGCGTGATTGGCCTCCAGGTTGAGCTTCACCTCCTTCTCCAGGTCGAACCTTTGCAGAAATCCATAAACCGTCGCGGCATCGAAGTCATACTGATGCACGGTTGGTTCCTTTGGCTTTGGCTCGACTAGAATCTGTCCGTCAAAGCCGATCTTGTGCTTATACTCAACCACCATCGTCAGGAACCGCCCCATCTGTTCCAGTTCGTGGCCCATATTCGTGTTCAGCAGCGTCTCATACCCCTCGCGCCCGCCCCACAGCACGTAGTTCGATCCGCCCAGCGCTTTGGTTGCATCCATGCAATGCTTCACGGTCGTCGCGCAATACGCAAACACGTCAGGGTCCGGGTTTGTCGATGCGCCAGACATAAACCTCGGATGCGAGAACATGTTGGCCGTGCCCCACAGGACCTGGATCTTAGTGCTCTCCATCTTTTTCCCGAGGTACTCAACCATCTCCTGAAAATTCTTGAGCGACTCTTTCAGGTCGGACCCTTCCGGAGCGATGTCTCGATCGTGAAACGTATAGAACGGCAGGTCGAGTATGCGGAACAGGTCGAAGGCCGCATCCGCCTTCTCGCGCGCACCCTTCATTGGATCCGCATTGCTCATCCACGGCCGGTTAAGTGTCGGCGCGCCAAAGGGATCGCTCCCATTCATGTTCAGGCTGTGCCAATACGCCACGGCAAACCGCAGGTGGTCCTTCAGCGGGCGGTTCATTACCATTTTGCCTGCGTCGTACCAACGGTAGGCCAGAGGATTCCGGCTCTCGGTTCCCTCGAATCGAACAGTCTCGAACGTACTAAAAAATTGACTCATGCGTTTCCACCTTCTGTATTCACTGTATTCAGGTTTGTCCATGCCCAACGTGCGACCGATAATGCAATGGGTTCCGTCTTGTAGTCGATCATAGTCCCCTTAAACTCGCGTATTCCCCTTCTAGCAGCTTCGATCCGGGCTGACTCATCGTGAAAGAATCTTCCGGCCGGTTATCGTTAAGGGCGCGGAGGCGCCGGTGGCCTCCGAGGATGGCTGGCTTCCGCCGACGAATACGGTATAGCTCCCCGCGGAAACTACTCGCTGTCCGTCTTCGCGGACGTGGCTCAGCTCGCGGGGATTCAATCGGAAGCTGACATGCCGTGTTGCGCCAGGGGCAATATGGACGCGGGTAAAGGCCGCCAATGCCCGCAGCGGAGCGCCGTCGGACTGCGGGTACTCCACATAAACCTCCGCCACCTCGTCGCCCGGGATTTTCGACGTGTTGGAAACATCCGCGGTCACCGTCAGCGGATCGCCCGCGGAAAGGTGGCCTGTGGACAGCTTGAGATTGCTGAAGGTGAAATGCGAATAGCTCAACCCGTAGCCGAATCCGTACAGAGTGGCGCCTTTGAAATAGCGATACGTGCGGTCGGCCATTGAATAGTCTTCAAACGGCGGCAGCTCTTTGGTTGAACGATAGAAAGTGATGGGCAGCTTTCCACCAGGATTGTTTTTGCCGAACAGCGTATCGACAATCGCTTGTCCTCCACGCGCGCCGGGATACCAGGCTTCGAGGATCGCATTGGCGTGTTGCTGGGACCAGTTCACCGCCAGCGCGGAGCCGTTCATCAACACCACAACCAGAGGCTTGCCGGTCGCGGCAACGGCCTGCAGCATCTTTACCTGCACATCCGGCAGATCGATCGAAGTGCGATCGCCGCCTGAGAATCCAGGAATATGAATCGGCATCTCTTCGCCTTCCAGCCGCGGCGAAATGCCCATGATGGCGACCACTACATCGGCATGCTTCGCCAGTTGGACCGCTTGCCGGCGCAACGTGTCGATCGGTGGTTTCCAGTTGAAGGAAACGCCGGCCGCGAACAGCGGAGACTGGTGCGAATAATCCATGCGAAACGGATGGGGTTTGGTATCGGAGAGGTGGACGGTAAACAGCTTGGATTTGCGATCTTGATCGCCGTGAGCAGAGCCCGACGCCACCTGCTTGCCGTCGAACCAGACGACATAGGTTTCCGCATCTCCACACGGGGAGCATCCGGGAAAGACCACCTGAAACTGATAGTCGCCGGGCGCGGGCGCGGTGAAGGTCCCGGTCCAACGCGCGGAAAAGGCCTTGCTAGGGATGGATTTCGGCATGGGAGAGGCCGCATCCCAGTCGGCCTGGATATTTTCGCTTGTGGCGCGGACGGCGGACCCGGAGAAATCTGCGTTGGGGTAGTAGGAAACCTCAAGCCCCTGATCCGCGCTGTTAGCGCTGCGATGAAAGACACTGGGCGGGACCGCCAGGGAAAGCTGGTCCACATACGGGGAGCCCTGGGCGTCCAGAACACGAAAATGCTTCAGCGCCGCCGCGCGCTGGAATGCCTCCAGCGGAGTGACCGGATCGATGGGCGTGCCGTTATAGTTGCCTTCAAGCGCATACAGTGAATCTGCGTTGGGTCCGATGACTGCGACTGTCTGCTGCTTGCCGCCAAGCGGCAGAATCCCGTCGTTTTTGAGCAGAACCATCGACTCTTCCGCGGCGCGCAGGTCCAGCGCCCTGTGCTGGGGCAAATACACGACAGAGCGGGTGAGCGAAGAAAACGGCTGATCCTGCACCGGCTTTAGCAGTCCCAGGCGAATGCGGGCCGTCATCAGGCGTTTGACCGCGGTATCGATCTCACTTTCCTGGATGGAGCCGTCGTGGACCGCCTTCACCAGCGTGGCGTATTCCTTGCCGCAACTCAGATCAGTTCCTGCACGCACGGCATCGACGGAAGCCTGCTCAACCGTCGGCGCATATTTGTGACCGTCAGCGATGTCGCCAATGGCGCCGCAGTCGGAGACCACGTAGCCGTTGAAATGCCAATACCCGCGCAGAATTTTCTGCAGAAGCATTTTATTGGCACAGGCGGGAACTCCATCGATCGCGTTGTAGGCGCACATGATGGAGTCGGCGTGCGCATCGACGATGGCAGCGTGAAATGCGGGTAGATACGTGTCATACAGATCGTGTGGCGACACATTGACGTTAAATTTGTGGCGCTCGGGTTCCGGACCGCTGTGAACGTCAAAGTGTTTGGGGGTGGCGATGGCAAGGAAATGGTGAGGATCGTTTCCCTGCAAGCCGGTCACAAAATTGATCGCCATTTGCCCGGTGAGAAACGGATCCTCGCCGTAGGTCTCCTGGCCGCGGCCCCAGCGGGGATCGCGGAAAATATTCACGTTCGGCGCCCAGAAATCCAAGCCGAAATAGATAGAGTGATTGCCGGCGCGGACCGCCGAATTGTACCGCCCGCGGCCCTCAATGCCGATTGTGTGCCCCTCTTCGCGGACCAGAGGCGCGTCCCAGGTTGCCGCCATGCCGATGGCCTGCGGGAACACGGTCGCATACCCGGACCGCGCCACTCCATGCAATCCCTCGCTCCACCAGTCGTACGCGGGGATGCCGAGACGAGGAATGGCGGCGGCGGCGTTTTGCATCTGAGAGACTTTTTCCGCCACGGTCATGCGGGAGACAAGCTTGTCGACGCGCTGCTGAACGGGGAGCGATGCATTCGTAGAGGGTGCTTTCGCGGGCGCGGATTGCCCGCGGACCCCAATTCCAACCCCAGTGATCGTCAACACAACGCAAAAAGGAACCAGCTTGCGCGCCTGGAGATGGGCGCTTCTGAACCGACGACGAAGTGACATGATTCCTCCCTGGCAACGGAGCCATGCCGGCTCCCTGATACATGCCATTAAGAACAACGACGATGCCATCCTGAGCCCTGCGATTTCGCTCAGAACGACGATTGAGCTTGCTTCCAAATCCGGCGATTCTGTGAATCTTTCGCTGGCCAAAGCGGGTGGTTCCTAAAACGATTTATACAATTTCCCTGCTTATACAAACATGCCACCGTAACGTCTGTCAAACGCCGCGGATACGGCTGGCGACAGGCGCTCCCAGCGAGCTCTGGAGTTCCCTTGCGCGCATACAATCCTGGAATACGCCTAAGTCGAGATGGGAGAAACGGAATGAAGATCGTCAATGCATACGTGAACATCTGCTCGCCGGGACGCAACTTTGTCACGCTCAAGGTGGAGACGGATGAGGGCGTGTACGGCCTCGGCGACGGCACCGTCAACGGCCGGGAACTGGCGGTGGCGAGCTATCTTTCCGACCATGTCGTCCCCTGCCTGATCGGACGCGATCCGTTTCAGACCGAAGACATCTGGCAATACCTGTATCGCGGGGCCTATTGGCGCCGGGGACCGATCACCATGGCCGCCATCGCCGCGGTCGATGTCGCCTTGTGGGACATCAAAGGCAAGGCTCTGAATACGCCTGTCTATAACCTGCTGGGCGGGAGAAGCCGCGATGGCATCCTGGTCTATGCGCATGCGCACGGCGCCGATGTCGAGGAGGCCCTGGACGATGTGGGCAGGCAGATCGACATGGGCTATCTCGCTGTGCGGGCACAGAGCGGCATACCGGGGCTTGCCTCCACCTATGGAGTGCCGAAATCCGGCGCGCGCTATGAGCCGGCGGAAAAGGGCCTGCCCTCCGAGAGCGCATGGTCGAGCGAAATGTATTTGCGGCATACTCCGCGGCTTTTCGACCAGGTGCGTCAGCGGTTCGGCGAAGACGTGCATCTGCTGCACGACTGCCATCATCGCCTGACGCCGATCGAGGCGGCCCGGCTGGGCAAGGAACTGGAGCCTTACCATCTGTTCTGGATGGAGGACCCTGTGCCCGCCGAACTGCAGCAGGGTTTTCGCCTGATCCGCGAGCACACCACCACCCCCATTGCAACGGGAGAGGTCTTCAACACAATATGGGACGCGCAGGAGCTCATCCGCCAGCAGTGGATCGACTATATCCGCATGGCGATTGGGCATTCGGGCGGGTTCACCCATCTGAAAAAGGTCGCCGACCTGGCCGCGCTCTACCATGTGCGCACCGGCTGCCACGGCGCAACGGACCTGTCGCCGGTCACGATGGCGGCGGCGCTCCATTTCGATACCGCGGTCCACAACTTTGGCATTCAGGAGCACATGCCGCACTGCGAAGAGACCGACAAGGTCTTCCCCCACAGCTACCGTTTTCAGTCCGGCTATATGTATCCCGGAGATGCGCCTGGATTGGGCGTCGATCTGGATGAAAAACTCGCGGCGAAGTATCCCTATGAGCGCGCCTATTTGCCGATCAATCGCAAACTCGACGGCACCCTCACGGACTGGTAGCCCAACGCTACTGCGCAAAAAGAGACAGCGGAACGGCTTCGCCCATGACGCGGTATCCCGCAGGTGAGGGGTGCAGATGATCGCCGGAATCGTAGGCCGGAAGCAGGCGATCGGGATGGGCGGGGTCGCGCATGATCCTGGCAAAATCGACGACGGCATCGAAATGTCCGGGGGCGCGAATCCATCGGTTCACGGCTTGGCGGTCGGCCTCATCGGCGGCGGTGGGGTGGTAATAATCGGAACCCGTGTACGGCATGATCGTCCCGCCGATTACGAAGAGGCCGTCGGTGTGGGCGCGAAGAATAATTTGCTGGTACGCGGCGAGGATGCGGCGGACCAGCGCGGCATGCGCGGCTGGCGGGACTTCCCCCAGGCGCGTCAGGCCGCCGAGGTCGTTGACGCCCTCCAGCACAATCAGCCAATGAACGCTGGCCTGCGCCAGAACATCGCGATCGAAGCGGGCCAGGGCATTCGGCCCCAGGCCGTCAACCAGAAGATGATTTCCGCCGATGCCTTCGTTGAGCATTCCAATGTCGCGAGTCGATGGAGATTGTTCCAGGTGTTCGGCCAGCACATCCGTCCAGCGATTGTTCCCGTTTGTCGTAGTCGCGTGGCCGTCAGTAATCGAGTCCCCTAGAACGACGATTGAGGTTGCGCTGGCCGTTGCAGCGACATCCACCCCCTCAATCCAATACCAATGATCCACTTTTTGCGGCTTGGGCAGGTTCGCGGCAGAGACCAGATCGCCGTGAGCCACGTACGAGGTGGCACGAGAGCCCGGATGGCCGGTTTGCGTCACCGGCGGCTTGACCATATAGAGCGTGATGGCCAGGTTGGACAGCGGTGCCACGGGGTAGTCGATCGGGTCTGAAATATACTCCGCGCCCGCGGGCACGATCACGCTCGGCCTCCCTGCAAACGTAAGCTGCCGGTCCGATGCGACGTCGATCTTGTCACTCGAAGTAGAAACTGGAATCGCAATGTGGACGGAAGCGATGTGCAGTGGAGTTGTTCCGAAGGCATTCGACAGATGAACGCGCAGCGTGCTGCCGCCAATGGAAAGATGGACGATCTGGCGCAGCGTTGCATCGCGGAGATCCGCAGGAGCGAGGGAGTTTTGCGGCTCCGGCAGTTGCTGAGAAGCCGCCCAGGACCCGACCCAGTGGGCATGAGGCGACGCAGGGGCCGCACCTGCCGGGATGGCAACCGCCAGGAGCAGGCTGGCGAGCAGAAGAGCTGGATTCCTTATAAATCGCATTAGTCTTGCCCCTTTCGCCGACGAGGAATAGCATAGCTTTTGTTTTTGAGAACAACAACAGGCTTGTCTGGAGGCTTGAGATGCGTAGCCGGCTGTCGGTTCGAACAATCGCCCTCTTCTCTGCCTCCCTGGCGTTCGCTGCGCAGCCTCTCCTCACCGCATCCGCTCAAAAGGCCAGTTCGCCTGCCCCCGTCACGTTCACCGCAGAGCAGGACCATCAAAACATGATGGACCAGCTTGGAATCCAGGCGCAGCGCCCCGGCCCGAGCGGCAACCCAAAGGCGCCCAACCACGCCAACTACGATGAGGCGCTGGCCAATCCCTATCCCAACGTGCCGGATGCACTCACGCTGAACGATGGCCAGAAAGTGACCACCCCGAAGATGTGGTGGAAACAGCGCCGGCCCCAGATCGTCGCCGACTTCGAGCAATACGTGTATGGCCGCGTTCCCGCGAATGTGCCCAAAGTGACGTGGACCGTAACCGCGACGGAGAGGGAACACGTCGGCTGGAACCCGGTCATCGCGACGCATCTGAACGGGCGCGTGGACAACTCCTCGTATCCCGCAATCCATGTGAATATTTCCATGATGCTGGTAACGCCGGCAGACATAAAAGGGCCGGTTCCGGTTTTGATAATGTTCGGTCGCGCCGCCTTCCCTTCCCCGAAACAGCCCAACCCGGAAGAACTGGCGAAGATCAACGCCGCTTTCAAATCGGCGCTGGAGAAGCAAGATCCGGCTCTGAAGGCTATCTTCGACCGCCTGCCCGCGTATCAACCGATTCCGCCCAAGCCTTTCGCATTCCCCCATATGAATGCGGACGGCGATCCGCCATCGAACATGGAGTTGATTGCCGCCGGGTGGGGATATGCAATGCTCGATCCCATGAGTGTGCAGGCGGACAATGGTGCCGGGTTGACGCGAGGCATCATCGGCCTGGTGAACAAGGGGCAGCCGCGCAAACCCGACGATTGGGGCGCGCTGCGAGCGTGGGCGTGGGGCGCCGCACGCGGCCTCGATTATTTAGAGACCGATCCCGCCGTGGACGCAAAGCACGTCGGCATCGAAGGCGTTTCCCGCTTCGGCAAAGCCGCGCTGGTCACTCTGGCGTTTGAGCGGCGATTCGCGTTCGGGCTGATCGGGTCTTCGGGCAAAGGCGGAGCAACCCTGTTGCGCCGCAATTTCGGAGAGTCTGTGTCAAACCTGGCCACCGGTGAATATTACTGGTTCGCCGGTAATTTCATGAAATATGACGCATCGAAGGCAACCTTCGGCAGCAAAAATCCAGGAGATATTCCCGCGGACTCCAATGAGCTGATCGCCCTCTGCGCGCCACGACTCACGTTCATCAGCTATGGAATCCCGGCGAAAGGCGACGCCAAATGGCTCGATCAGCGGGGCAGTTACATGGCCACGGTCGCTGCCAGCCCTGTATACACGCTGCTGGGCGTGAAGGGTCTGACGGGACCGGACGGTGTAGCTGTGAGCGGGGACTATCGCACGGCGAAAATGCCTCCGGTGAATGTCGGCCTGCTGGGCGGGCGGCTGGCATGGCGTCAGGACGACGGAGGCCATACCGACGCCCCGAATATGAAGTACTTCATCCATTGGGTGGACAAGTTTATCGGATACTCACCGCATCCTGCATCCTGAAGCGAATGACGGAAAGTTCACCCGCGGGAAAACCTCTCGACGGAAGATAAAGTGCGCAAGACTGGCAAACTTCTTACATTCGCGGTTCTCTTCACTGGGATCCTGCTGACGACAACGAATCTCTTCGCCCGCAGCAGGAAAACTCCGTCTTCCTCGCCCGACGGTTCGGGAGCGTACGCCACCGGCCACTATCACAATCTTTTTCTGGAAGCCGGGCATTCGCAGCGAGAGATTTCAAACAAGATCAATGCTGCGTTCCAGCAGCTCTTTCATGGCGACCCGAAAACGCAGGCGGTTTACTATCCCGCCGGGAAAAACGCCAATGGCCCGCTTGCCTACCTGACCGACGTCGCCCATCACGACGTGCGAACGGAAGGCATGTCGTACGGCATGATGGTCGCTGTCCAGCTCAACAAGAAGGCCGAGTTCGACGCGCTGTGGAACTGGGCCATGACGTATATGTACATCGCCAACCCGAAGCACCCTGCGTATGGCTATTTCTCGTGGTCCTGCAAGACGAATGGAATGCCGAATGAGGAGACGCCGGCGCCGGACGGGGAGGAGTTTTTCGTCATGTCGCTCTACTTCGCCTCCGCGCGATGGGGAAACGGGACCGGCATCTACAACTACAAAGCAGAGGCCGACAAGATCCTGACGACGATGCGGCATCATCCCGTGATGTCCGGCCCGACAAAATTCGGTCGTCGCACCATCGGCACAATGGTGAACGAGCAATACAAGATGATCCGCTTCGTGCCGGGAATGAGACGCGCCGACTTCACCGATCCCTCCTATCAACTGCCTGCGTTTTACGAGCTATGGGCGCGCTGGGGCCCGAAACCCGATCGGGCTTTCTGGGCCCAGGCTGCCACCGTCAGCCGAGGCTTCTTTGAGAAGACGACCAATCCCAAGACCGGGTTGGCGCCGGACTATGCCAACTTCGATGGCAGCCCACATCCCACCAGATGGAACAAGATGTCTGGCAACTTTTCCTTCGATGCCTGGCGGGTGGCCCGCAACTGGTCGATCGATTGGTCCTGGTGGGGCAAGGCCGCGGGGGAAAGAAAACTGAGCGACCGCATTCAGACCTTCTTCATCTCGCAGGGCATCGCTACCTATGGAGACGAGTACACGCTCGATGGGCATGAGCTCGAGGCCAGACATTCGACCGGCCTGGTGGCCACCAATGCCGTGGCCAGCCTGGCCGCGACAAAGCCGCAGGCGAAGCGGTTTGTCGCGGAGCTTTGGAACGCGCCCATCCCATCCGGCGAACAACGCTATTACGATGGAATGCTTTATTTGATGAGCCTGATGCACTGCGGCGGCGAGTTCCGCATCTGGACGCCGAAATAAGTTTCAAGAAAGAGAGCACGGATGGTTTTCACCGGATCGGCATGGCCCACGAAGAAGTTCGCAATCCAGTCATTCCTCTGGGTTGCGCTGCTTTTGTGCGCCGGCCCGCTCCATGCCTTCTCTCTGGGCGAAATCCAATACGTCGAAACCACGCCCTCTCCGGGAAGTTTTCCCGTCGTGCAGCGCGGCCACGCAACCGCAATCTACGTCGACTCCGAGGACGAGGCGGGCGTGATTCGGGCAGCCGCCGATCTGCAGTCGGACGTTCGACGCGTCACCGGGCTTGCGCCGACTCTGATACATAATTCGCCATTCCCAGCGAATGTGATTCTCATCGGCACGATCGGAAAAAGCCGCATCATCGATCGCTTAATCCAGAATAAAAAAATCGACGTCAGCGAAATTCGCGGCAAGTGGGAATCGACCGTGACGCAAGTCGTACTGCATCCTCTGCCTGGAGTTGCGAGTGCACTGGTGATTGCCGGCAGCGATCAACGCGGCACGATTTACGGCATCTACGACCTGTCCTCGGAGGTCGGCGTCTCGCCCTGGTACTGGTGGGCGGATGTTCCGGTTGTGCGTCGGGATGCGCTGTTCGTAAAGCCCGGCAGATATGTTGAAGGTGAGCCGGCGGTAAAGTATCGCGGTATTTTTCTGAATGATGAAGCACCTTCCCTGACAGGGTGGGTAAACGAGAAATATGGCGGTTTCAACCATTACTTCTACGAAAGGGTTTTCGAGCTGCTGCTCCGGCTGAAGGCGAATTATCTATGGCCCGCGATGTGGAATAGTGCTTTTTACGCGGACGATCCCCTGAATGGAAAACTGGCAAATGAATACGGCATCGTCATGGGAACATCTCATCATGAGCCCATGATGCGCGCCTTCCAGGAATGGCAGCATGATGGCGTGGGGCCGTGGAATTACGCCACGAATGCAAAAAACCTCGACGCGTTCTGGGAGTACGGGATCCAACGCGGCCGCAATTGGGAGAGCACGATCACGGTTGGCATGCGCGGCAACGGCGATAAGCCCATGTCTGCAAACGATAATATCGCTCTGCTCGAAAAGGTCATCGCCGCACAGAGAAAGATCATTGCAAAAAACCAGACTCCAACCATCGCCGCCGATCCCCAGGTGTGGGCCTTATATAAGGAGGTGCAGAGTTATTACGAAAAAGGGATGCGTGTTCCGGATGATGTGACCCTGCTATGGAGCGACGATAACTGGGGCAACCTGCGGCGGCTGCCGACTCCGGCGGAACGGAAGCGCGCCGGCGGAGCGGGAATCTACTATCACTTCGACTATGTCGGCCATCCCCGCTCTTACAAATGGCTGAACACCTATCCGCTGACCAAGGTCTGGGAGCAGATGCATCTGGCCCATGCCTATGGCGCGAATCGCATCTGGGTGGTGAACGTTGGCGACCTGAAACCGATGGAATTGCCGATCGAGTTCTTCCTCGACTACGCACGCGATCCCGGCCGATGGAACCAGAGCAATCTTTCGAGCTACACAAAGCTATGGGCAGCACGCAATTTCGGCCCGAAATATGCGAATGAGATTGCGGACATCGTTTCGAAATATACAAAGTACAACGGGCGACGAAAGCCGGAAGATCTGCAACCGAACACATTCAGCTTGATCCATTATCAGGAAGCGAGTCGCGTCTACTCCCAGTGGACAGCGATTACAGATGAGGCGGAGCAAATACAGCAGAAGCTTCCCCCGGCATACCGGGACGCGTTCTTTGAGCTGGTTTTATATCCGGTAAAGGCGTCGGCCATCGTGAACGAGCTCTACATCACAGCCGGCGAGAACCGGCTGTATGCCACCCAGGGCCGCGTGAGCGCCAACGATCTGGCCCATCGCGCACGAGCGCTTTTCGCGGAAGATGCCGCGCTGAGCTACGACTACAACCACAAACTCGCGCATGGAAAATGGGACCATATGATGGACCAGACTCATATCGGGTATACATTCTGGAATCAGCCTCCGCTGAATGCAATGCCCGCCGTCAGCTACGTGCAGCCTGCCCCGGAACCGCGCATGGGCGTGGCCGTTGAAGGTTCTGCCGGCGCAGCGACCGATGGCTCCCGCGACCTGACGCTTCCCGCGTTCGACGATTACAACCAGCAGACCCGATTCATCGACATCTACAACCAGGCTGACAAGCCATTTGTATTCACGGTGCGGGCTGACAAGCCATGGATCGACGTCAGCCAGCGGCAGGGCACGATCGAGAAAGAGAAGCGAGTGTTTGTCCGCGTCAAGTGGGACGAAGTTCCCATCGGGGAAAGTTCCGGAACGCTGTCCATCCAGCAACGCGGGGATGTGACGGTGCGGGTGCATCTGCTGGCGCGGCGCCCCGTAATGCCGTCGCGAAGCGATCTACAGGGCTTTGTGGAAAGCAACCAAATTGTCTCGATCGAAGCGGCGCATTTCACGAATAAAACGAGCGCCGGTTCCGCACATTGGGGAAATATTCCGGACTTCGGAGAGACGCTTTCCGGGATGACGGTCTTCCCCGTCACAGCGGCCAGTATCCTTCCTCCTCAGGCAGCCCCATCGCTGGATTACAAAATGTACTTATTCGGCAGCGGCACTTTTCAGGTGGAAGCGGTGCTTGCACCCACGCTGAACTTCGTTCCTGGCCGCGGACTGCGCTACGCGATCTCGTTCGACGATCAGCCGGCTCGCGTGGTGGACGCGTTGGCGAACAATTCCACAAAGAACTGGGCCATTGCCGTAAGCGATGGGGTCCGCAAGGTCACCTCAACGCTCACCGTCTCTCAACCCGGCTATCATATATTGAAGTTCCGGATGGTCGATCCCGGCGTCGTGCTGGAAAAACTGATCGTCAGCCAAGGCGAGGTTCCGTCCAGTTATTTAGGACCGCCGGAAAACTATCACCGCCTGAGTTGGATGAAATCGAAACAATAGCAACATGGGACCGATGATGATGATTCGATGAATTTTAACGATTTTTCTCGTGCCGCCTGAAGCATTTGCGGCGTACCTATAAACGGCTTATTAACCTGTCCCATCTATTTCAACTTCTATGAGCCCACGCAAACCACGCACCGCGACAGCAAATCCGGTTCCGACACCCGTGCGAACCACTCTGAAGACGCTCGCGAACTATCTGGAGCTTTCGCCGACTACTGTTTCCTTTGTCATCAGCGGATCTCCCCTGGCCGCAATGATCGCGGAGACTACCCGTGAACGGATATGGGATGCGGCCAAGAAGCTAAATTACCGCCCCAACGTTTTCGCGCGCTATCTCCACACCAAAAGAACCTATAGCGTGGCGGTTCTGGTACCGGACCTGGGGGATGAGTATTCCGCTGCCCTCGTCGGCGGCATTGAACGTTATCTGGCGAAGAAAGGATTTTTTTATTTTGTCGTCAGCCATCGCGGGGCGCCGGAATTGATGGAAAGTTCCCCAGACACGCTGTTGGATCGCGGCGTCGAGGGAATGATCTTTATCAACACTCCGCTGCATCGCACCTTGCCGGTGCCGATCGTGGCCATCTGCGACATTACCGACGGGCCTGGAATCACGCGCATCACGATTGACAACGGCGAGGCAGCAGCCCTTGCGGTGGGCCATCTGGTGACGCTTGGCCATCGCGACTTCGCTGTTATCAAGGGCCCGCAAGGGAACGGAGACACGGACGACCGGTGGCGGAAACTCCAAACAGAATGTCGACGTTATGGCATAAAAATCCATCCGGATAACACGGAGCATCTGGGCATATACCCCGCCTGCAATGAAAGGTCGATGTCGGAAAACGGATTTACCGCCGCGAAGAAATTGCTGGCGCGGAAGAGGGCATTTACAGCTTTGCTGGCCTTCAACGATGCCTCTGCGATCGGCGCCATCCGGGCGTTTTCCGATGTTGGACTGCGGGTTCCACGTGACGTATCGGTCATTGGATTCGACGACATTCCGCAGAGTTCGTTCACGGTGCCGCGGTTGACAACGATTCGCCAGCCGCTTTCGTCCATGGGCGAACTGGCGGCCGAGACGCTGCTGGACAAGATTTCCGGGAATAATGGCGCTCCCCGGCTTATAAAAATTGCCCCCGAACTGGTGGTGCGAGAAACAACGGCAAAATTTTCGCGCGATAACGACGGAACGTCATCGCCGCGACGCCTGCGTCCAGCCGCAAAAAAGCCTGATTCATCCGCTGCATCTTTGCCCGTCCGCGACTAAAACGTTTTTTATCGGCATCGGTTCCTGCTCTCGCCTTATAATTGGTTCGCTTGTTGAGTGGCTGCGATCCTGTTCTCCAGTAGGAGGCGGTCCTGCGGCACACATTCGATACCCGAGGATTTTGTCCATGCGACGGTTTTGCCTGCTGCTGGTTCTGGCGGTTTTCCTTCCCACCATTGCTTTCACTCAAGTCCACACTCGGTACCCATTTCAAGACCCCCACCTTCCCGCGGATAAACGGATCGACAACCTGCTTTCGTTGATGACGCTGCAGGAGAAGATCCATGCGTTGAGCAGCGATCCCGATGTGCCGCGCCTGGGCGTCCAAGGCTCCGAGGCCATCGAGGGATTGCATGGAGTGGCGTTGGGCGGCCCTGGCGGCTGGGGACGGGTGTTTCCCAAGGGCTTTAAGTGGGGTAAGGCGGGCATGCATCCGCTGAACGAACCGCTGCCAACAACGCAGTTTCCGCAGGCAGTTGGATTGGGCGAGACATGGGATCCGGCGCTTTTGCGGCGGGCTGCAAAGGAAGAAGGCATCGAGGCCCGCTATATCTTCCAGAGCGACCACCGCGGAGGAATTGTGGTGCGCGCTCCGAATTTGAACCTGGATCGGGATCCGCGCTGGGGACGCTCCGAGGAGTCCTACGGAGAAGACCCGTACCTGGTGGGGACGATGGGCGTCGCCTTTGTGAAGGGTCTGCAAGGCAACGACGGCCGATACTGGCGCACCGCGTCGCTGTTAAAACATTTTGTGGCCTACAGCAATGAGACCAATCGCGGCGGTTCCTCCTCCAACTTCGACGCCCGGCTGCTGCATGAGTACTATACGGTAGCGTTCCGCATGGCCATCGAGCAGGGCGGCGCCAACGCATATATGACCAGCTACAACGCGGTCAACGGGATTCCGATGACGGCAAATCCCATGTTGAGAAATCTGACTATGAAGAAGTGGGGGTTCAACGGCATCATCTGCACCGATGCCGGGGCCCTGACGTTTATGGTCACCCAGCATAAATACTGCCCCGACATGGACCACGCGGCGGCCGCCGCGATTCACGCCGGAATTAATCAGTTCCTCGATAAGTACCGGCCGGCGGTTGAAGGTGCATTGCAAAAAAAGCTGATTACGGAAGCCGACATCGACAACAATCTTCGCGGAGTGTATCGCGTGATGATTCGACTCGGGCTCCTGGATCCCCCGGCGCTGGTTCCCTATACGGCGATCCACGCACAAGCCAACCAGCCTGCTCCATGGGAAACGAAAGCGACTCGACAGCTTGCCCTGAAAGTCACGGAAGAATCGATCGTCCTGCTGAAGAACTCCGAACATCAGCTCCCGTTGGATATCTCCAAACTGAAATCGATCGCGGTCATCGGTCCCCGCGCCGACGAGGTAGATCTGGACTGGTACAGCGGCACCCCTCCCTTCACCATCAGCCCGCTCCAGGGCATCAAGAGCTATTTAGGGTCGGCCGTGAAAGTAAACTACGCGCGGGATAACCAGAATGGCACGGCGGTACAGGCGGCAAAAGCTTCCGATGTCGCCATTGTATTCGTTGGGAACCAGCCCACCTGCGGCATGGGCTGGGGACACTGCCCTGATCCGACCGAAGGGAAAGAGGCCTTCGATCGCAAATCGATCAGCATGAATCCGGATCAGGAAAAGCTGATCGAGGATGTCTATGCCGCAAATCCACACACGATTGTCGTGCTGGTCTCCAGCTTTCCCTACACCATCAACTGGGCACAGCAGCACGTTCCGGCCATTCTCCACATGGCGCATAACAGCGAGGTAGAAGGCACTGCCATCGCAAATGCGCTGTTTGGGCAATACGACCCCGGCGGCCATCTGGTTGTGACCTGGCCGAAGTCGATGGGTCAATTGCCGCCGTTGATGGACTACAACATTCGCGACGGGCGGACCTACATGTACTTCAAAGGCCAGCCGCTGTACCCTTTCGGCTATGGGTTGAGTTATACGACCTTTCAGTATTCCGATCTGCGCGCGAGTTCCTCGACGCTCGACCGGAACGGGCAACTGATGGTCAGCGCAAAGATCACGAATACAGGCCGGCAAGCCGGAGATGAAGTCGCCCAGATGTACATCCAGTATCCGGATTCCAAAGTATTGCGCCCGCGCGAGCAGCTCGATGGCTTCGAGCGGGTCCACCTCAATCCTGGACAATCACAGATCGTGCGCCTGCCGCTGCGCGCCAAGAACCTGGCGTATTGGGACACCGCGGCGGGGCATTTCGTCGTCGAGTCTGGAAAGATCAACATATTGATGGGCAGTTCTTCCGCCGATATCCGTCTGCGAAAAGAAATTTCTGTCGGGGGAAAAAATGCAACTTCGCCGGGTCAATAATTTTTTTGGAGAAGAAATAGTGCGGAACACTTGCAGGCAGCGGATCGGGACCTGGGCAATGGTAGGCTGTTTCCTGCTCGCGTCCTCAGTGGGACTCAAAGCGCAGGCAAAGATCACAGTCACCCGGACATCGACCGGCGCGGAGGTCAAAACTCCGGTGGACACGTTGTACCTTACCGTATGCGGCGCCGCTTCTGTGCATGTCGTTGCCGCCCCCAACAGCGAAAATGGCGGCGACGTTACCGCGGGCACGCCGAAAGAACCGTGGATGGTCCAGCCCTGCGCGCCGGCCAAGTTCACCCTGCATATGCCCAGCGGTGCACCCACGCTGCCGCCGCAAAAGCGGCTGTGGAATCCCGTCGTAGCCACACTGGATACCGGAAAAGTGCGCGTGCTCATCTCGCTCGACACGGGAAGCCTGGAGTTTCAGGATGAACAAGGACATCGCCTGCTTCAGGAGTTTCAGGACAGACCTCGAACCTATCGTCCCGTGGTCCGGAACGGCCAGTCTATGTATGCGGTCGAAGACCGTTTCTATCCGGGGGTGCGGGAAGGCATCTATGGCCTGGGCCAGCATCAGAACGGAGTCTTCAACTATCGCGGGACGGTCATCGAACTGGGCCAGGCGAATACGGACGTAGACGTTCCACTTCTGGTCTCAACCAAAGGGTACGGCATCTTTTGGAACTCGGCGGCGATTTCCTACTATGACAATCGCTTCCCTTCTGAAATGCGGTTAAGCTCCAATGCATCGAACGCGATCGACTACTACTTTCTCTACGGTCCGGAGATGGACCAGATCATCCATCAATATCGCGACATGACCGGTCATGCGCCACTCTTTGGCGAGTGGGCCTATGGATTTTTCCAGTCCAAGGACAGGTATGTCAGCGACGCCCAACTCTTGCAGATCGCCAACGAATACCGCAGTCAGCACGTTCCTCTGGACACCATCGTCCAGGATTGGTTCTGGTGGGTGAAGCAAGGCGATCCCGAGTTCCGGCCGGAAGCGTACCCTGACGTTCCCGGAACCCTCAAAAAATTGCATGACGAACATGTGCATGCCATGCTGAGCGTTTGGGCGGTCTTGAGTCCGCAATCGAAAAACTACCAGATGATGAAAGCCCGCGGCTTCATCATTCCGGGTACGGATGACTATGACGCCACCAACCCGTCGGCCGGTAATTTTTATTGGAAACATCTGGTCGGCAAGCTGTTCGCGCAGGGTTGGGACGCGTTCTGGCTCGATAGTTCAGAACCGGAAGCACAATATCCGCACGGCGGGCAAAGCGACGTTGCGCTGGAAGATAAGAAATTATTTATTGGCAATGGAGCGCGCTACACGAACATCTATCCATTGATGCATACCGGCGTCATTTATCGGCACTGGCGTGCAACAACGGACAAGAAGCGCGTCTTTATTCTGACGCGTTCGGCCTTTGCCGGTCAGCAGCGTAACGCCGCAACCACCTGGTCGGGAGATGTTTTCAGCACCTTCCTCGCATTTCGCCGGCAAATTCCGGCCGGCCTGAATTTCGCGCTCTCAGGGATGCCGTACTGGACAACGGACATTGCCGGATACGGGCCTCCGCTGGCCCGCAATACGCATGATCCGGCGTATCAGGAGCTATACACGCGTTGGTTTGAGTTCGGCGTGTTTTCCCCCATCTTCCGCACGCATGGACATCGCGCCAACAACGAGAACGAACTGTTTTCCTATGGTCCGGTCACGCCGATCCTCATCCGTTATGACCGCCTACGCTACCGCTTGATGCCCTATATCTATTCTTTGGCCTGGCAGGTGACCGATCACGACTATACGATCATGCGTCCGCTGGTGATGGACTGGCGTACCGATCGAAATACCTGGAACATCGGCGACCAGTTTATGTTTGGACCGGACCTACTGGTCAGCCCCATCACGCACAAAGGCGCTACCAGCCGCTCGCTGTATCTGCCTGAGTCGCCGGCATGGTACGACTTCTGGACAGGGAAAAAGACAGCTGGCGGCCAGCATATCGAAGTGAGTGCGCCGCTCGATCGCATTCCACTTTATGTGCGCGCCGGGTCCATTCTGCCGATGGGACCGCAGATCGAATGGGCACGCCAAAAGCCGGACGCTCCCATCGAGTTGCGCATCTATCGTGGGGCGAATGGGCATTTCGACCTGTATGAAGATGCGGGAGACACCTATGCTTATGAGGAAGGGGCGCATGCTGTTATCCCGATCCGGTGGGATGAGGCATCGAAAACGCTAACGATCGGCGCGCGGCAAGGATCGTTTCCAACAATGGCGAAACAGCGAACGTTCAATGTCGTGTTCGTCGGCGTAAACCACGGCTCTGGCGGCGAAGAATCTCAACATGTCGATAAAGTGGTGCGATACAGCGGCAGCGCGGTAACCGTACCGGGCCCCTGAAGCGCGTAAAATCTTCGTACACCCTTGGCGCACCTGGACCATTTCGTTGTTCAACTGTTGCGAACGGTCCGTTCGAGCCAACGGTTTCGGCATCCAGCCGAGAAATTACGTTGCAGGCGAAATCTTCTGAAGATCGGTCGGAGGTGGCTTCGCAAGTCACCTCTCATTTTGCTCCTGCCAACCATCACATGCCCGGCGCAGAAAACGCGGTCGAATGCTCCGGTCCCGGCGTTTCAGGACATCGCTAAATCGGCCGGCCTGACGGTCCCGCATATCTCGACTCCCCAGAAAAAATACATCGTCGACTCCATGAGTGGCGGGGTTGGGTTTATCGATTGCGACAATGATGGGAAACTCGACATTATCACCGTAAATGGTTCCACTGTAGACCGTTACCGTCGAGGCGAGGATCCCATGATCACCCTATACCATCAAGGCAAGGACCTGCACTTTACCAATATAACGAAAGCAGCGGGACTTACTACCAGAGGCTGGGGCATGGGTGTAGCGGTCGGCGATTTTAACAACGATGGCCTGCCCGACATCTACGTCACTGGTTTCGGCCATAACGTCCTATATCAGAACATTGGCGGTTGCAGATTTAAGGACGTCACTAAGAAAGCGGGTGTGGCCGCGGGTGGATTTAGTGCGGGCGCTGCATGGGGCGACTATGATCGCGATGGATATCTGGATCTGTTCGTGACCCGCTACGTGAATCTCGATATCAATCATCTTCCGAAATTTGGAAGCAAGGTGGATTCCTGCACCATCCTGGGCGTCAAAGTACAGTGTGGCCCGCTTGGACTTCCCGCATCCACGAACCTTCTGTTTCACAATCGCGGAGATGGAACGTTTGAGGAGGTATCAAAAAAAGCCGGACTTGCAAACCCGGAAGGCGCGTACGGCATGCAGCCGCTTTGGCTGGACTATAACAACGATGGTTGGCCGGACCTATATGTCGCCAACGATATTGGCCCGAACTATCTCTACGAAAATATGCATAACGGGACCTTTAAGGATGTCAGTCTGCTATCGGGAGCGGCTGTAGACGGAAATGGAAAGTGGCAAGGCTCAATGGGAGTCGATGCCGCCGACTTCGATCACGATGGCAGATTAGACATCTTCGTAACGAATTACGCATTTCAAGCTGACACGTTGTATTGGAACCAAGGAGCTGCCGGCTTTCTGGATGTCAGTTCGAGCGCTGGTTTAGCCCAACCAACTTATCCCTATGTCGGATGGGGGACCGCGTTTTTCGATTACGACAACGATGGCTGGCCGGACATATTTGTCGCCAACGGGCATGTATTTCCGCAAATCGATACGGCCCCGGGGGCAGGACACTACCGGGAGCCGATGCAGTTGTTCCGGAATATGCACAACCGCACATTCAAGGATGTGAGTCAGGCTGCAGGACTTAATCGGCTTCCCATGTTGTCCCGCCGCGGCGCGGCTTTTGGGGATGTCAATAATGACGGGAAGATCGATATTCTCGTATTGAATGAGGACGGGCCGCCAACATTGCTGTTGAACGGGACGCAGACCTCTAATCATGCTGTGCTCTTCCGTTTAGTGGGCACGAAAAGCAATAAGTCCGCTATCGGAGCGCGGGTGACCGTAACCGCTGGAAATCTAGTCCAATTCAATGAAGTGCGGGGCGGCGGCAGCTATCTTTCTTCTAACGATTTGCGACTTCAGTTCGGTCTTGGTCGCCATACTGTTATGGATAAGATCGAAGTTCAATGGCCCAGCGGCGCGGTTCAGACCTTTACCCATCAACTGAGCGGATATATCTATACCATCGTAGAAGGTTCGGGCATTCTGCAGAAGATCCCGTTCCACCACGACAGTTCTCCGCATCCATAATGCCACCGCTATTTTGATAGCGCCGGCAGCAGGATTGTTTTTACAATACCCTTCCCTTCCACGATCGTGTAGATGGCATCTGCAGGTACGTTTTTTAGCTGCTCCTTCAAACCGCTTGGCCACTGGATTTTAATTCGGGTCATAACTGCGGCCCGCCCCAGGCCAAAATGGAGACGCGGATCATTGGAAGAAAGATAGCTGCCGCCGCCTCGCACCTCATCGATCTGCTCCATGCCCGGGGTAAAGACCGTCATGCGCGCACCGATGGCCTCCCGGTTGCTTTTCGTACCTACCAGGCGGAACAGCACGCGATGATTCGAATTACGCGTTTCGTTTAGAAATATCGACGGTGGAGCGCCGACATTGTAGACGACTACGTCGATGTTTCCATCGTTATTGATATCCCCGAATGCAGTTCCACGGCGCGACTGCAGCGGCCCGTCGTTTAACCCGGAACTGTCGGCTACCTCCTGAAACGTCTTTCCTCCCAGATTGTGGAAGAGTTGAATCGGCTCTCTATACTTCAATTCATGCGGCAAACTATCCAGGAGTGACGTGACGTTGCCGTTTGCCACGAAAATGTCCGGCCAGCCGTCGTTGTCGAAGTCTGCAAATCCTCCGCCCCATCGCACGGGGGAGTATGGGAGCCGACCCAGCTTCGTATCCCAGGTAACATCGGTGAACCCCTCCGGGAGATCGTTCCGGTAAAGCGTCATGGGCTGGTAGCCATATCGAGTGACGAGCAGGTCAAGCTTTCCATCGCGATTGTAGTCGCCGAAGTCACCCGCCATGTTGCCCATCGTGCGGCCGTCCTGTCCCAGGGCCGTCCCGGTAAGCATGGCTACATCTTTGAAGGTTCCATCGTGCTGATTGTGGTAGAGAAAATTGGGACCCATGTCGTTGGCCACGAATAAATCCGGCCATCCATCGTCGTCGTAGTCTCCCCAGACCACACCCATGCCGAAACGCTTATCCGGATTGCTGACGCCTGCTTTGACGGACACATCCGAGAACCTTCCGTTCCCCTGGTTGTGGAATAGGAGATCCGTTTCACCTTCGCCAACTGGCACCTCCATCGATATGCCGCGATAGTTGAACGACTTATCGCCCGGCTTTGGAAGATGATGGATGTCGGTGTTTACATAGCGCGAAATAAATAGATCGATGCGGCCATCGCGATCGTAGTCGGCCCAGGCAGCGCCCACGCTAAAGCCGCCCCCGGCAACGCCTGCCTCCTTGGTGACGTCCTTAAATCTGCAGCCGCCGAGGTTTTGGTACAGGACGTTGTGGCCGTAGCCGGTGACGTAGATATCGGGCAGACCATCGTTGTTGAAATCGCCGATCGCCACGCCCATACCCCAGCCCTTGGTTGTAAGCCCAGCCGCCTTCGTTATATCGGTAAAGTGCAGGTTCTTGCCTTGATGATAGAGGGTGACCATCAGATCGCCGCCGTGCAAGTAGTGGTCGATGGTCGAATCTCTGACCGTAACGATATCGAGTTTTCCATCGTTATCGCAATCGAACAGGCCAATCCCACCGCCCATCATCTCAACCAGATAGCGCTTGTCAGGGGAGCTCTCAGGGACCGTGGTTAGACCGGCGCTCCGCCCTATATCGACAAAATGCATCGGAGCCGCCCGCGGCCTACTCTGCGTCGGCAGAAGGATAATACTTAGGAGCGCAAATAGAAAATACATACGATGCCCAGTCTTAGCGAACCCGCCGGCTTCCCGAAAGGTATGGGATTAATGGGACAGGTTCGAGCTTTTTCCGTGGCCAGCAATCGCCTGGGTTTCTGTCTGATTTTGCAGAGCCGTCTGGGCGGTCTTTAGATCATATTCCGCCTGACGGTCCCTGGGATTCAACTGCAGCGCGGTCTGCAGCTCCGCCTTTGCCTGCGGATATTCCCGATGTTGCAGATATGCGGCGCCGATGGCGCGGTGAAGCTCAGCGGATCGCGGTTCCGCACTTTCGAGAAGCTTCAGGCGCCGTATCCCTTCGTCGAAATTGCCTGTCTGGATAAGAGCCTCGGCATAGATTGCGCTCGTTCCCGGATTTGTACTTAGCAGCTCATCCTGGCCACGCAAAACCCGAGTAACTCCGCCGTAGTCCTGAGTGGCATAAAGGCTCGCGGCGAGCCATTTCCTAGGGTCTTGCTGCTGTGGGTGGGATTGGACGTATTGTTGCAGCGGCGGAATTGCCAGCTCAAAATTCTGGGCGTAAAAAGCGGCGCGGCCCAGGTTGTAATGCAGCCCTGGAAGTGCCGGTTTCCACTCAGCGGCGTGTTGGAAGTAGTCAATCGCCTCGACCAGATGGCCTGCAGACGCGGCGATAACACCTAAATTGTTATAGCTATCTGCAATCGCGGGAGCAATCCGCTTTTTGTACGCTTCAACCTGTGCAACAGCCTCGGGAGTTGTTGACGGAGTGGAAGCCGAGGCTGCCGGCGGGGTCGGATTAGCGTCGCCATGCCTTTTCTGCTCCGGGGGTTGGTGGTTCTGCTGAACCACCTTTTTCATCAAGCCTTCTGCGATCTGCATTTGCCGCTGGCCACGGACAGTATCTCCCGACTCCAGCAGCAACCGGGCTAGCAGATAGTGTGCCCGCTGCACCTGATAATGGTTTCGCGACAAATCTCGGGTCAGAGAGATCGATTCCCTCAGTGCGGCCTCCGCTTTCGCAGACTGCTTGGTCTCGACGTACAACTGCCCCAGGGAGAGGAAGACATCCGGGTCTGTCGGGTTGAGCGCCGCCGCCCTACTTAGATATTTCTCCGCAGCCTGAAAATGATGCTGAGAAAGGGCGATATAGCCTAGCTGGGAGTAACTCAGGAAATCGTTGGGGGAAATCTGGAGTTCTTTCTTGAATTCCGCCTCCGCCAATGAGAAATCGATTTGCCCCATGCTCTGGAGATAAGCGGCTCCCAGGGAATAATGCGCGCTCGGCAATCGATGGTTCTTTGCGATGGCAATCTTGAACTGCTGGATTGCCGCATCCGTATAGCCGGTTTCCGCATATGCCAGGCCGAAGTCAAGGTGAAGCTGAGCGGAGTCGCCGAAGCCCTTTCGCATTTCCTGGAAGATGACCTTTGCACCGGGTGGGTCTTTCAGCGCAAGGTCGGACCGTGCCAGGCCAAGACCATCCACATAATTCGGATCCAAAGCAACGGCGGCTTCGAACTGCTGTTTTGCGTGCAGATTGTCGTGCATCTGCAGGAACACCCGCCCCAGCGCCAGATGTGCGGCGGAATCGTGCGGCGCATCCCGGACCGCATCCGTGGCCAATCGATTCGCTTTCGGCAGATCTCCCTCAGCGCTCGATTCCCGAATGGAATCCAATTGGACGTTCAGGTTTGCCGGGTCCAGCTTCAGGCTTTCATCGAAGGAGGCATCTGCATTCTTGTAGGCTCCGACATCCGAGAAGTTGTTTCCGAGAAGATCCAGCGCATTGACCAGAAAAAGCTTGTAGTCTTTTGCGGCCTGTGAAAGGTTCCCTGCGGACCGGGCGGACTCGGCGGCATTGTAATCCCGCTGAACCACTGATCCGGACGGATGTGGGCTTTGCAGGGCCTGGCCGTGCTCCGCGAAGAGAAGGAGGAAAGGAGCGCAGAACAGTAGGAAAATCGAGATGTTGCGAGGTCTCAAGGGCGCCGGCACGGCTTTGCGGAATGGCGGCTCCAAAGGTTCGGACGCCGTCCTCAGGTGATTCATGGCTAGTGAAAGTATAGTCGAGCGGGAAGTCTGGCGAAACTGACTGGTTGTTCCAATCGTCCGCAAAAAATAAACCGGGGCTTCTCTGACGAGAAGCCCCGGATCCAGTGGAGTGGGATTAGAAGTTATACTTGACGTTCAATTCGATAATTCTCTGGTTGGGAGCGCCGGCCTTGCTATCCAGAACGCCGAAGTTCTTCGAATTTCCCCCCGTGTTCAGGACGGCCGCCTTCGTCGCATAGTTGACCACATACCGCAGCGTTAATTGGTTGTTGCTGCTGAACTCCGGCAATGGATGGTTCAGCCAGTTGAACGCCGAGATGCGGAATTGTACGTTCTGACTGCCGTGGATCTGAAACGTCTTGTAGGCTGCCAGGTCGTTTTCGATAAACGCCGCATTCTTCATATATGGATATTTTTGACCGCCGTACTGACCGATCGCAGGCGCGGCGAAGCACTGTTCCTTGACCAACTGCTTTGACGCCAGCCCGGAAATCGGATTACACGTCAACACAGGCATGATGGCGAGAGGAGCATCCGTTCCATAATAGGTCGCCGAGCCGATTCCGTTTCCAATCCCATTCTTTTGGGCATCGGCCGGCAGAGTTGCTGGGTCATATTGAAGCGACAGGCTCTGGACAAAGTTACCCTGGTTCTCCTGCTCCAGACTTCCGCCCGCCTGCCAGGATGAAATCCCGGAAAGCGTCCAGCCATTTGCAACGCCCCGAACGATGGCATCGCTGCCGTGGACTAGATCGCCGAACTGGTAGATGTAGTTGGAGTTGAAGAGGTACGGCCGATCCACACCCAACACGCCGTAGTTCGCGCGGGTTTCGAATGGATTGACCTGGATGGCCGCGGTCCCCAATTGCTTCTGCCAGGTAAAGTTGAAGTCGAAGACGAACCTTCCCGAGCGTTTCGTCCATGCCGCCTGCACCGCGTTGTAGTTGGAGAAGAACGTCGACTGGTGCATATAGACATTAGAGGTGCCGTATGCCTGGCCGAATGGGTGATAGTCCGCGAGCTTGTTGGCGATTTTTGTTCCGTCGGTTTGCTGGCCGACGTTCTCCGGATTGTCGGAGGTGATCTGGGTCAGCGGGTCGGGCTGGAAGAGCGCTCCGACCGGGGTCTTGTTCTGGTCGGCGAGGGCCGCGAAGGTGGAACCGTTGCTGGATTCACCGTCGTTGTCCATCTGGCTGCTGCTGCTGCCGACGTAGGCAATGTCGAGCAGGCTGTTGAAGGGCAATTGCTGGTCGACGGTCAGGTTCCAGCTATAGGTGAGTGGAATCCCATAGTCCGTTGGGCTGGCCCCGGTATACGATCCGTTGGTTCCGCAATTCACAGGCGTTGTGGTGAGGCACCCTGTGGGTGGCTGAAAGCCAGCAGTCCCGGGCCTAGGGGCGGGCGCGACTCCTGCTGCTACACCTGCGGGAGTGTTGATGAAACCAATCTGCGAAGTCAGCAGTTCTGTGTTCCCCGGCAGATTGTACTGGGCAATGTTCTGTGCCGTTTGCAGATCGGCCGCGTAGTCGTTGTACTGGTCCTGCCACCGATACGCGCCCCAGCCGCCGCGGATCATCGTTCTTCCCGTTCCAAACACATCGTAGGACATACCGAAGCGCGGGGAAAGAAAGGCGAGCCGGTTCGGCATGCCGCTGAGCGGTACGCCCTGACTGATACTGTGCCAGTAGAAGCCGGGCTCGGTCTTACCGGAGAAGTAATCCGACGTTACGCGGTTGGCATAAAACACAGCCATGCCGGTTCCGGTGCGGTCATACCAGTGACCCACATGCTCCAGACGAGCGCCAATCTCGAAATTCAGGCGATTGCTCGCTCTCCAGTTGTCGTTCACATACATAGAGACGATCTGATAGGCCATGTCGCTATTGGGCGATTTATTGGCCTCGTTGTACCCGGTCACCGAGCCCAGAACAAAGTTGGCGGTGGGGTTGCCTGGCGAGCCGACGTGCAGCCCCCCCAGGAATGGATTGGGATTGTTGCCACCGCCGAAGCCGAAGCTACCATTCACCTGCTGACCGCCGCCTTGGTAGTTGGCGGTGTTTTGCGTAAAGGCGCCAACTTTTATAGTGTGGGAACCGACGACCTTGGTAAAGTTGTCGGCGAAGGCCGGATCTTCCTTGCGGACCTGATACACGCCCGAGGGCTCGTAGTCGTCTCCCTGGGAGAAATCCGGGAAGCTGTCCGTTCCCTCCGAGCCATAGGCGGGGGCCAGTTTCGACCCTGGACTGAACACCTGGCCATAGCCGGCGCCGGTGGGATAGCCAAAGCTGGTCTTATACGCACCCGACGGGTTGGCGGGCGAGTTCGGCAGGTTGCCATATCCCCAGCTCGCGATCAGCTCGTTGGTAGTGGTAGCGTTGAAGATGTGGATGAAATGACCGGCCGCGGTCTTGGTGTAGGAATACTGGAACAGCCCGCCGCCAGGATACGGGACCGAATTGCCGGGGGTCCAGTAAATGTGCGCTCCGTTCCCCTGGTCGAGTTCGGAACTGAATTCCTGCTGGTAGGAGACGTAGATCTTGGTGTTGTCGCTCAGACTGTAGTCGACCCGGGCGCGCCATACCCATCCGTTCACGTGACTTGCAACCGGCTCATAGTAGTTGTAGCCACCCGGCGTGGTTGCCGGATTCGCATTCGCCTTGGGCCAGAAGGAAGACAAGGCCGCGGCTGAGGGATTTACGAATTGTGCGGGAATCTTCCCGTCGGTGACCGTGGTTCCATCCGGCAGAATGGTGTTGATAAGATTGTTACACCAGCCCGTGCTTGTGGGGCCGAAGCCGTTCGGGCAAAGGGTCACGTTGTCCGCATTGTCGGAAGTAAAATCGCCGGCCATCATTTCCGGACTCGGAATATAGGAGGTCAATACGTTCGCGTTTCCCTGGTTCTGGATCCACTTTTCATAGCCGGCCCAGAAGAAGAGCTTTTTGTGCGTCCAGGGAACGGGTCCGCCGAAATTGCCGCCGGGATAGTAATAATACGCGTTGCCCTTGGGCAGTTTTTGGTGGTTGCTCTGCCAGTCGTTGGCGTCCAAAATGTCGTTGCGGGCGTCGAAATAGGCTTCGCCGTGGTAGTGATCGCTGCCGGACTTGCTGATAGTGCTGATGACCACTGGGCCGAATTCCTGGTCCGCGCCGAAGTTGGAGGTGAGCACCGAAATTTCCTGAACCATTTCCGGGTTGATGGTGCCGATCGATCCGCCCATGTCGCCCGGATCGATGACATTGACGCCGTCCGACAGCAACTGCTGCGGTCCTCTATACTCCGCGCCGCTTACGTTCAATCCGTTGCCGACGGAGCTGGTCTGCGCGGTGACCGTCAGCGCGTTGAACGACGCGCCGTTATTGAGTCCGTTCGGAGTCTCCACCACGCCGGGGAGCACCTTCAACATTTCCGTTACATCGCGGCCTTCTAGCGCGACGTTTTGAATGTCCTTGTAACTGAGCACTTCGGCGCGCGACCCGGTGGTCATCGGGATGATCTGCGTTTCCGCCCTGACCGTGACGGTCTGGGAGGCGCTGCCCACAGCGAGGACGAATTTCGAAATTTCGCGGGCGTTGCCGGCATTCAAAATAACTCCGGTAATGGCTTTCGGACTGAACCCCTTGGCCGACGCCTTGACGGTATAGGTGCCGGGAACCAGGGATGGGAATGCGAAAAATCCGGTTGCGGATGTCTTGGCAACACGCGTGTCCTGGTTGGCTTGATTGATCAAAGTTACGGTTGCGCCCGGGATAACGCCGCCAGAGGGATCCTCGACTGTACCGGAAACCTGGGCGGTGGTCTGCGCATGCGCTAAGGGTAGGAATATAAAGAGCATTAGAACTGCGAGGGCCATGCCCACGCCGCGCTTCATAGCCGATGAGTCCAAACTCACGACTCCGGCGAACCGATTAAACCTATTCATCTTGCCTCCAAAATTGAGAAAAACTGTCTATTTACGATCGCTTGAAATTCAAGACCCGACTAAAACGGTTTATGGAACCGCAATAATGTTTATTACGAGGGCCGTGTGCTTGTCAAGAAATTTTTGAAAAATGGCCTAAATTGTTTTAGATTGGTTGGGATTCAGGTTATCGTCGGCTTCGCCACATGAAACTATTTCCCAGCGGGCGTTACCAATGCCTTCCGTATATATTGGATCTGCGCTTCCAGGCTTCGAATCTGTTTCGAGTATGTTTCGAATTGCCGATCTACTTCTTCAGCGAGGAATTCACCCTGTGACCTCTCGATTTCGCTATTCCCTCCTTGTCGTGCTGGCGTTCTTAATTGTAACGCACGTCGCCGTTGCCGAACCGGCGGCCGCGCCCCACCCCCATTTCAAGGTTGCCGTCTACATTCCGGTGCAGGTGGTCGAGCATATGCGGGACCGGAAGTGGCTCGAGACCTCCTGGGCGAATATCGACGGCCAGGTCAAGGTCGACAAGGTGTACATCGAAACGTACCGCAGCGGGGTGACGGCCGACGATGCCCTGATTGAAAGTGTGAAGAAGTTTTTCCTCGATCACGGGGTCGCGGTCGCCGGCGGCATTGCCTTTGCGGCGGCGGACTCGCGGCAATTTCGTTCCTTCTGCTACACCGACCCAAAAGAACGCGCCGAGGTCCGTCATATTTCCGAGCTGACGGCGCGGCACTTCAACGACATCATTCTCGACGATTTCTTCTTCAACAACACCAAGACCGACTCGGACGTTGCCGCGAAAGGCGGCAAAAGCTGGTCGCAATTCCGCCTGGGGCTGATGGACCAAGTGGCGCAGAATCTGGTCGTCAACGCGGCCCGCTCCGTCAACCCGAAGGTAAAGATCACCATCAAATTTCCCAACTGGTATCCGTATTTTCAGGGGCTTGGGTACGATCTCGATAAGGAACCGAAGATCTTCAACGCCATTTACACGGGAACGGAAACGCGCGACCCGGTCACCACGGACCAGCAGCTCCAGCAATATGAGAGCTACCAGATTTTCCGCTATTTCGAGAACATCAAACCGGGTGGAAATCAGGGCGGATGGGTGGATACCTTCAGTATTCGCTACATTGACCGCTACAGCGAACAGCTATGGGACACCATGTTCGCCAAGGCTCCGGAGATCATGCTGTTCAACTGGAACGATTTGCTGGATCCGGCGACCCCCGGCAAGCGCGACGCGTGGAAGACGCTCGACACCAGCTTCAACTGGAACGCCATGCTGGCGCGGCATAAGGGTTCCGGTGTACCGGGGCCGGCGGATATGGCTACGGTGGCGGGATATTCGCTGGCAGAAGTGGACCCCATCGTCGGCCAGCTTGGCAAACCCATCGGCCTGAAAAGTTATCGGCCGTATCAGTCCAGCGGAGAGGATTTTCTTCACAACTATCTGGGCATGATCGGAATTCCCATCGACATGTATCCCACCTTCCCGTCGGATGCCAAGATGGTGCTGCTGACCAAGTCGGCCAGCTTCGATCCCCGGATCGTCGAAAAGATCAAAGCGCAGTTGCGCGCCGGCAAGGATGTCGTGATCACCTCCGGTCTGTTGCAGGCGCTGCAGACGCGCGGCATCCAGGACATTATCGCGATGCACGAGACCGGGCAAATCCTTGGGGTGCGGAAATACTGGGGAGCCTTCGCGCCCGGCAGCGGAAAGAACCTGGGAGAAACGCAGCCCATCCTGATGCCGAAGATCGGATTCTGGACCAACGATGCATGGCCGGTGGTGCGGGGTACCGCCCATGGCTACGGGGCGCCGCTGCTGCTGATGGAGCACTATTCGAAGGGCATCCTTTTCGTCCTGACCATACCGGACAATTTCAGCGACCTGTACCGGCTGCCGCAGCCGGTACTCACCGCGATCAAGAGTTACATCCTGCAGCAGTTCCCGGTTCAATTGGATGCCCCGAGCCAGGTGAGCCTGTTCGCCTACGACAATCGTCGTTTCATCGTGGAGTCTTTTCGGAATGCGCCGGTTGATGTGACCGTCTCGGTGCTCGGCACGCCCTCATCGCTGCGCAACATGACGACCGGCGCCGTAATTGAAGCGCAGCCCGCGGCGCATTCCAGCGCGGCGAACATGCCGGAGACGCGGCAGCGGACGAATTTCCGCTTGACCGTGATGCCCCATAGCTACGTCGCGCTGGCGGAACAATAAATTCTGAGCGACGCGAGCTTTCGAATGCCGTCCAACGATCGGTCTCCACACATCGAGCCGCGGCGCGCGCGGTTCGATGTATTGCAGGTTGCGGCAGTATTTGGCGATGTTATATTTCGAGCTCGCTCTATCGCTGTCGGCTGCGCGAAAATTGAGCAGCGAGAGCGGCACGATGAAGTAGCAATGCCTCCTCAAACGGATCCGCCGTGTGTATAAATCCAAGATCGCCGCCGATATCGGCCCCGCGCTGGTGGATACAGCCCGGGCCATGTCCACGGCGTAACGAAACCGTCAAATCATTCCATACAAAATGGCGCGTCCGCAGGCGCGCCATTCCTTTTTTTCAGAACTTTTCCTGGCACGTGCATCCATCGAAGGGATGAGATGTGCGTCCACCCATGGGGCCAAGACACGCGGACATTGAAGCTATAGGGTTAAAACGTGAAACCACTGCGCGAAGAGTGCTAGGATTTCGTGTAGCTCCCTTGGAAGAGAATTTGGGCCAGATTTTTCCCGCCCTTATTGGCCATGACCATGCGTAACTGTCCCGGAGAAATGACTTGAGAAGATGGATCATCTTTCTCAGTGCAGCCCTGGCTTTGTCAGCGGTAGTTCTGGTTGCGTTCCCTGCTCCCGCTCTGACCTACGAAGCTGTTGTTGTCTTCCACATCGTTGGAGGCGCCGCGCTGATGGCGCTCGCCTTGCCGACATGGAAGCGGCTCATGGCCGGAAAAACCATGCTGGAAAGGGTGGGCTGGAGCGTTCTGCTGGGCGGAGGTGCGCTCGGAGTTGCCCTCCTCTTTACCGGAGCGCTCCGGAACGATTGGCCGCTGCTCTATACCCACGAAGTCGTTTCGGCGCTCGCAATTGCGGTTCTGCTGTCGGTCTGGCTGGGGCATCGCGGCTGGCTGCGCGGGAGCGCGGGGAAAACCGCACTGCGCTTCGGCGTCTGTCTGATCGCTGTGGCTGCGGTTGCCGGCGGGGCATGGTGGCAGCGGACGGTACCGTGGCAACACGCCAATACCATCCATAACCCCGCGATTGCGCCGGCCAATATGTACCAGGAAGGCGCCGGACCGAAGAGTCCATTCTTCCCCAGCTCCGCCGAGACGGCGAACGGCAAGCCGGTGCCGGCAAGTTATTTCCTGGATTCATCGAGCTGTAAGCAATGTCATGCCGACATCTATCGCCAGTGGGAGAGCTCCGCGCACCATTATTCTTCGTTCAACAACCAGTGGTATCGGCAATCCATCGTCTACATGCAGCAGGTGGACGGCGTGCAGTCTTCCAAATGGTGCGCCGGCTGTCACGATCCGGCGCTGTTTCTTGCCAACAATTTCAACAGGCCGATGGAGCACCGGCTCTTTACTCCAGCGGCGCAGGCGGGCATGCCCTGCGTGTTCTGCCACTCGATCCGACAGGTGCATAGCACAATGGGCAACGGCGATTACGTGTTCCAGTTTCCGCCGCTGTCCAGGCTGGCCGACAGCAAGAACCCGGTGCTGCAGCATGTGGTCGATTACCTGATCTATGAAGATCCGGAGCCGCACCGGCGCACATTCATGAAGCCGTTTATGCAGAAGGATCCGGCGTACTTCTGTTCCACCTGCCATAAGGTCCACCTCGATGTGCCGGTCAACAACTATCGCTGGAGCCGAGGCTTCGACGACTACGACAACTGGCAGGCCAGCGGCATCTCTGGAATGGGGGCGCGCTCGTTCTACTATCCTGCGAAACCCCTAAACTGCGTCGATTGCCACATGCCGCTGGTCCGATCGAACGACGACGGCAATGTTCACGGCTACGTCCACTCCCATCGTTTCATCGCGGCCAACACGGCGCTCCCATTCGTCAATAAGGACAAGGTTCAGCTTGAGGATACGGAGCACTTTCTTGAGGACGGCAAAGTCAGCGTCGATATTTTCGCCGTCTCGCCGGACCGGCCCTTGCCACAGGTCCGCTCCCGGCTTGACAGCGGCATGCGCGAAGAAAGCACATTCGCCAGCGGTGAAGAAGTGGAAATGAAAGCACCGCTGGGGGCCGCTCAAGGGCCGCCGCCGGCGCCCTGGACTGCGCCGCTCAATCGAATGCAGGCCAAGGTCCGCGCCGGCGATACGGTGCGCGTGGATGTGGTGGTGCGAACCATCGGAGTCGGCCACTTTTTCCCGGGTGGGACCGTGGATGCCTTCGACTGCTGGCTGGAGCTGAAAGCGGTCGACGACGCCGGTCACGTGCTGTTCTGGAGCGGTATGGTCGAGGACAACGGCAAGGGGCCGGTCGAGCCGGGCGCGCAGTTCTACCGCTCCCTCGCGATCGACGCGCATGGGAACCCCATCAATAAGCGGAATGCGTGGGCGGCGCGCGCCAGTGTCTACGTGCATCTGATTCCGCCCGGTGCGGCGGACACAGTGCACTTCCGGCTGCATGTGCCGAAGAATCTGCGTGGGCATATCCATCTTGAAGCGAAGCTGAACTACCGCAAATTCGCCTGGGGCTATACGCAGTGGGCCTTCGCCGGGGTGATGATGCCCACCGGTCCACACGATGTAACGAAGAACTATGACGATCGCCGGGTCGTCTACACCGGCAATACCAGCGATGTTTCCGGAAAGATCAAGCACATTCCCAATCTGCCTATCGTGACCATGGCGAGCGACAAAGCGGTCTTGACGGTGGTGCCGGCGAGCGCGCCTCGACCGGCCCCCGAGGAGGTGCTGCTTCCGGCCGACTGGCAGCGCTGGAACGATTATGGGATCGGGCTGTTCCTGCAGGGCGATTTGAAGGCAGCGGAAGCGGCGTTTCTCAAGGTGACCCAGATCGTTCCCGCAAGTCCGGAGGGCTGGGTCAATGTCGGTCGCGTCCGTCTGCTGGCCGGCAATCTGGCGGGCGCCAAAACGGTGCTTGAAAAGGCGCTGAAAATCTCCCCAAAACTGCCGAAAGCAAATTATTTCTATGCCCGGGTGCTGCGTCAGATGGGCGACTACAACGGCTCGATCGCGCACCTTCGCGTGGCCGCCAAAGCCTATCCGCATGACCGCGTCGTCCACAACGACCTTGGCCGCGTCCTGTTTCTCCAGCACAAGTACGCGGCGGCCGCGGCTGAATTTCACAAGGCGCTTGCCATCGATCCGGAAAACCTCGAAGCAAATTACAACCTGATGCTATGCTCGACCGGGTTGGGAGATCACCGAGCTGCCGCCCAGTATGAAGAGCGTTTCCTTCGCTTCAAGGCGAACGAAGCTTCACAGGCGATTACCGGCCCCTATCTGAAGAAGCATCCGGACGACAATCGCGAGCGCCAGCCGATCCACGAGCACGACTCCGTGCCGCTGCCGCTTGCACAAGCCACCATGAACACGACTTCTATTTCCCGTGGCGGAAATTGAATGGAAATCCAAGAATGAAGAATGAGCGCTGTATTGTTGGCCTGCTTGCGCCGCTGCTGTTGTGCGTTCCCGCACTTGCGGTGAAAAAAACTTCCGCCGCCGCCAAAGCCACTGTGCCGCAGCGCATTCATTTCGTCGATATCACCCGCGCGGCCGGCATTCACTTCGTGCACAACAACGGGGCATTCGGCAAAAAGTGGCTACCGGAAACCCTGGGGCCGGGCGTTGCTTTTATCGACTACAACAATGACGGCTGGCAGGACATCTTCATCGTGAACGGGACAAATTTCCCCGGACACCCCGGCCGCGTCACCACGCCCGTGCTCTACCGCAACAACCACGACGGCACCTTTACCGATGTGACCAAACAGGCCGGCCTCGCAGTGCCGATGTACGGCATGGGCGTCGCCGTCGGCGACTACAACAACGACGGCTACGACGATCTGTTCGTGACCGCGCTGGGGCAGAACTATCTCTTTCGCAACAACGGCAACGGCACCTTCACCGATGTGACCAAACAGGCCGGCCTGTGGGGGCCGCACGACTTTAGCACCAGCGCGGCGTGGATCGACGCCAACCGGGACGGCCGCCTCGATCTGGTGGTCGCCAACTACGTGCAGTGGTCGCCCAAGACCGACATCTATTGCACCATGGACGGAAAAACCAAATCGTACTGCACCCCGGAGTCCTACAAGGGGTCCTCCGTCCGCCTGTGGCATAACAACGGCAACGGCACCTTTACCGATGTCACGAAAAAGGCTGGGCTCTACGACACTTCGTCGAAAAGTCTCGGCATTGCGATTTTCGACGCCAACCAGGACGGATGGCCGGACATCGCCATCAGCAACGACACCGAGCCGAACAAGCTTTACATCAACAATCGGAACGGAACGTTTACCGACGAAGGAATTCCCGACGGCATCGCCTACAGCGAAAATGGCGTGGCCCGGGCCGGCATGGGCATCGCCGCCTCCGATTACGACCACTCCGGCTATCCCAGTCTCATCATTTCCAACTTTTCCAACCAGATGCTCTCTCTCTACCACAATGAGCACGGCAATCTCTTCGTCGATGTCGCTCCCCAGACCGCGGTCGGCCGCCGCAGCGTTTCCACGCTTGGTTTCGGCTGTTTCTTTTTCGACTACAATCTCGACGGCTGGCCCGATCTGTATGTGGCCGACGGACATCTCGACCCTGCGATCGAGAGGGTGCAGAAGACCATTCACTTCGCCGAGCGGCCCCATCTGTTTCGCAACCTTGGCAAGGGAAATTTCGTGGACGTCGCCGCTCAGATGGGTGCCTCCTTCGACCGGCCGCGCGTGGCCCGTGGCGCTGCCTACGGAGACATCAATAACGACGGGGCGCTCGATTTGATCGAGACGACCAACGCCGGCCCGGCCATCCTGTACCTCAACCAGGGCACGACGGATCAAAGCCTGCGGATCAAACTCGTCGGCACGAAATCCGACCGCGACGGCATCGGCGCGGTCGTTCTGGTGACAGGAAATAACATGACGCAAAAGAAGGCGTTGCGCAGCGGCTCCAGCTATCTTTCATCGAGCGAACTGCTCCTCACCTTTGGCCTGGGGAAGGCCCGCAAGGTGGACTCGATTGAAATCCACTGGCCCAGCGGCACAGTAACCCATCTGAAGAACGTGAACACCGGCCAGACCATCACCGTGAAAGAGGGCGCCGGCATTATCGAAGCCCGCCCTTACCACAAGCGCGCTTGAAGGAATGCCCGGCGAAGGGGAAATGGGCGGCGCGCAGCAGCTTTTCCGCCGTATCGGGAAGGCCGACGAAGCTGACGACGGCCCGGTGCCCCCCACATTGTGAGCCCGCTGTAGAAACACCGGGTGATCGCTTCGTCACCCTGGTCGAGGGAACGGGGACTGCGATCAGCGGCGAGAAACCGCCCACATTGCCTCTTCCAGGCAGTGGCAAACCTCCTGCACCTGCGCCGAAGAAATCCGATTGAAGAAGGGCAACGCGATCGTGCGCTGTCCCACATGCTCCGTGACGGCGAGCACATCTTTCGGCCTCGGCAAATCGCGATACGCCGGCTGTTGATGGATGGGAGCAAAGTACCGCGCGCAGCCAATTCCTCGTTCACCCAGAAAACGCAGGATGGCGTCGCGGTCGCTCCGCTGAAATCTGTCCGTCAGTCGAACGACATAGACGAACCAGCTCACCCGGCCTTCAGCACTCACTAACGCGGGCAGCACTAGATCGGGATTCCCCTTCAGGCAGTCGTGATACCAGGACGCGACCTCGGCCCGGCGCTCCAGGATGCTCTCCAGCCGCTGCAACTGCGTCCGGCCGAGCGCGCATTGCATCTCCGATAGCCGATAGTTATAGCCCAGCTCGGCATGATCGAACCCGTCGCTAGATGAAATTCGTCCCTGATTGCGCAGAGATCGGGCTGACTCAGCCACCCGTGCGTGACGGGTCACAATCATTCCGCCTTCGCCGGTGGTGATCTGCTTGTTCGGGTAAAAGGCGAAGACGCCGGCGTCGCCCAGCGCGCCGACTTTGCGATCGTCGTATTCAGCCCCGATTGCCTCGCACGCATCTTCGAGGACGATCAGCCGATGCCGCTCCGCGATCGCCAGGATTTGCGCCATGGCCGCCGAACGGCCAAAAGTATGCGCCGCCAGGATGGCGCGGGTGCGCGGAGTCACGGCGGCGGCAACATTTTCTGGATTCAGGTTGAGTGTGCCGGCATCGATATCCACAAATATGGGGGTAGCGGCAACCATCCGGATGGCATTGGCGGCGGCAATAAATGTGAAGGATGGAACGATCACCTCATCCCCCGCTTGAATGTCGAAGGCGCGCATGCAGAGGTGCAGGCCGCTGGTGCCGGAGTTGACCGCGACCGCGTGTGCAGCCCCAATGTAGGCTGCAAATTCCCGCTCGAATGCGTCCAACTGCGGTCCCAGACTCAACTGTGGCGTGCGCAAAACATTCGCCACCGCCGCAATTTCCGCTTCGAGAATGTCCGGCGCGGAGAGCGGAATTCTAATTTGCGTCATCCCGCCTGCCCCCCTAACGGCGCCGGCTGCTTTACCAGCAATCGCTCGCCAAGGGGAACGCTCGTCAACACATTCACAATCGTTTCCGCGGCATGGCCGTCGCCGTATGGATTTTTCATCCCCTGCAATCTCCCGCGAAACTCCGCACTGCCGGCCTCGTCGATTTTTTCGATGATGGAGCTCGCATCCGGTTCCGCGTCGAGCACGTTCGGCGCCCGTTCTCTGCCTTGCTGCCGCATCCCTACATTCACCGTCGGCAGCGCGAACGAAGCCGCCTCCATGATTCCGCTGCTGGAGTTTCCCACCAATAGATCGGCATGCGACAGCAAACCGCAATACGCAATGGGATCGAGATTCACAAAGATTCTGCCCGCCTGGCGCGATTCCAGAAAGCGCTTGGTACGCTGCAGCAACTCGCGGCTGCCCGCGTCCGCATTGGGATAGCAGAACAATAGTTGGCCCTTTACTCCCTCCAGCGCGGCGAAAAGCGCGTCCGCCTCGCGCAGAGTATCCTGCGCAATCGTCACCGGGTGGTAGGCCACCACAACGGTCTTTTCGTCCAGGTCGACCTGGAATCGCTGCTCCAGTTCGATTCGCGTCGGCAATCGACTGCGCCGCAGGTGGTCGAGCGAGGGCGCGCCCGCGCGATGCACGCGCCAGGGTTCTTCGCCCATCTCGATGACCCGCCTGCGCGCCGTCTCCGTCGAGGTGAAATGGATATGGCTCATCTTCGTCAGCGCATTGCGCACCACATCGTCGATGGCGCCCATGCTGATCTCGCCGCCTTCAATGTGCGCGACGGGAATACGCAGCGCCAGCGCCACCGACGCCGGCGCCAGCATCTCATATCGATCGGCGATCAGCAGCAGCAGGTCGGGGCGCATCGCGCCCAGAGCGTCGGCCAGTCCCAGGGTCGCCAGGCCAATCGTCTTGGCCATGCCGACATCGGTGTCGGAACTTAAAAGACACTCGATTCTGGAGTCGATGCGGAAGCCGTCGTCTTCAATTTGCCGCACCGTAGAACCGAACTCGGGCGAAAGGTGGGAGCCGAGAACGATCAACCGCAAATCGACCGCAGAATGCGCCGCCAGGTCTTTCAGCGGCCAGTACAGATGGCTGTAGTCCGCGCGCGACGTGGTCACCGCCGCGATGGTCCGCTTGCTATCCATGGCGGTCATCCGTGCCACTCAAAGAAATTGCCGGGGTGTATGAGGGCGCCAGCCGCCAGATCGCCTGCAACATTTCCAGCGCACTCCGCGCCCGTGCGGTACGATCCAGCTCCGCCATCGCGGCCGCAAAAGCATCGGCCGCCGGTGCGCTGCTTTCCAGCCGTCGCAGCCCTCCGCCCAGGTCTTCACCCGATCTTTCATCAGCGGCAACAAACTGTTCCCGCATCTTGTCTCCCGGTCGAAGGCCAGTAAAGACGATGGGTATGTCTCCCGCCTCTGCTCCGCCATGCTTTCGAATTAGATCTTGCGCCAGCGCCAGAATCCGCGTCGGCGAATGGGTCTGCGGGATCAACACCTGCCCTCCCCGCGCGCATTCGATCGCGCTCATCATCAATGCGATCGCCTCGTCCAGGGTAAAGAAAAACCGTTCCGCCTCGGGATGGGTGACGGTCACCGGACCTCCACGGGAAATCTGCTCCAGAAAATGCGGTATCACGCTGCCCTGCGTGCCGAGAATATTTCCCAGTCGGATGCTGTCCATCGGGGCGCGTTCACGGCTGTGCACCTGCAGAGCCAATTCGGCGATACGCTTTGACGCGCCCATGATGCTGATCGGATCCGCCGCCTTATCGGTGGAAATCATCAGCAGATGGGCCGCACCATGATCCGCCGCGACCTGCGCCAGACAATCGGTTCCCAGCGCATTGTTCTGTATCGCCGCAAAGGGATTCGCTTCCATCAGCGGAACATGCTTGTACGCGGCCGCGTGATACACCAGGTCGGGACGGTACCGCCGGAACGCGTCCTCCAGCAATGGCCGATCCGCCACACTGCCGACCAGGGAACGTGTCGCCACCTCTGGGCACAGGCTGCCGAGGATGCGATCAATGCGGTAGAGAGCCGCCTCCGATGCATCCAGCAGAACCAGAACGCGCGGCTTCGATCGCGCAATGTGAACCGCCAGCGCCGATCCGATGGAGCCGCCCGCGCCGGGGATCAGCACCGCTTTCCCGGCATGAAATGTAGACAGCTGGTCGAATTCCGCGACGTTCGTGGACCGACCCAGCAGTTGCGCCCACTCCCCGTCCGAGCTGTCGAATCCCGTCATCCCTCTAAAACTGCCGCATCGCGCCATTGCTCAACAATCCAGACCATAAGCCCATCATAGCGTCCGCGCACGATTGCCTCGCCGGCTGTTCCGACTGGTGCAGCAGACGCATTGCGGCCACCATTCCGTCTAGTAGACTGAGAAATCGAAGGCCATTGTCCCCGTCGCCCTCTCGAAAGGTTCTCCGCTCATGTCCGCATGGTTCCGCAAATGGATTTCGCACGGCTGCCTGTTGTTCTGCGCGGCCCTCCCTGGCGCGGCGCAAACATTGCTCCCGGCCGCCAGCGCCATCCAGCTCAACAACCTGGGCGTGGCGCACATGAACCGGCAGAACACGGCCAAGGCCGAACAACTCTTCTCCGAGGCCTATCGCAAGGACCACCAACTGCTGACCGCACAATTGAACCAGGGAATTGCGCTGGAAAACATGCAGAAGCCCGCTGAGGCCGAAAAGGCTCTGCAACATGTGGCAACAAAGGAGCCCGGCAACGTCGCCGCCTGGTACAACCTGGGACTGGTCGCCCGTAGCAACGGCGATCAAAAAGCCGCCATCGCAAACTTCCAGCATGTGCTGCAACTGGACCCCGACAACGCGGACGCCCACTACTTGCTGGGATCCAGCTATGCTGACGCAAACGACACTACGCATGCCATCCCGCAATTGGAGCGGGCGCTACAGTTGAACCCGCTGCACGCCTCCGCCGAGTACGCCCTGGCACGCACCCTGATGCATGTGGGAAAAACCGACGACGCCCGACGGGACTTCGCCCGCTTTCAGCAAATCGTCGACAAAAAAATCGGCTCTCCCATGGCCCTCGCCTACGGCGATATGGGGCCGTACTCGCTGGCTCAGTCGATCCACGAAAACTCCCCGCAGGTCGGTCCCATGATTTCCGTCCATTTTGCGGAGCAGCCGATCGCCGGTGGATTTCTCCAGCGCGACAAAGCAAGCGACAAGAATGCCGCGGGCGGGGGCGGCTGCCTGCTCGACATCTACGGCGACGGACGCATGGATTTGGTTGCTCTCGATGACGGAGCAAATGCGCTGCATATCTATCGCAATCTCGGCGACGATCGCTTTCAGCAAATACCCGCGAAACAGGCCGGGCTCGCTCTCTCCGGCAACGCTCTCGCCTGCACGACGGGGGATTTCGACAATGACGGACGCACCGATCTTGCCGTCGCCATGAGCGATCGCGTGGTGCTGTTTCGCAATCTTGGCAATGGAAAATTTGCCGATGTCACCAAGGCCGTGGGCATCCATCCGACCAACCGGCCCGCCGGTCTGACCTTTGTCGATTACGACCATGATGGGGATCTCGATCTTTTTGTCACCGGAAAACCCACGGCCAAGTACCCCCACCCCAACACACTTTGGCGGAACAACGGCAATCGAACATTCACCGATTGGACAACGCCGGAGGGCCTGGGCGGCACGGGAGAAACAACGAACGCCATCCTGTCGGACATCAACAACGACCGCGCCGTCGATCTGGTAACGACCGGATCGGGCACCGCGCCCACTTTTTATGCAAATCCCCGTGAGGGAAAATTCCGCGCCTCGCCGCTCTATAAAGACGTAAATCTGCCGCCGAGCAGCGGCATCTACGTATTCGACTTCAACAAGGACGGCTGGATGGATGTGGCCTTGACCCACACCGGCGCGCCTGGTATTACGCTCTGGCGCAATGGAAACGGCAAGCGGTTTCAGCGGGTGCCGCTCCCCATTCACGACGCCACCAGCGGCTGGGGCCTGACCGCGCTCGACTTCGACAACGATGGATGGATCGATCTCGCCGTGCTGGTGGATACCGCCCACGGCCCGCAACTGCGCATCTTGCGCAACCTGGGCAACCGAGGCTTCGTCGATGTCACTGCCAAGGTTGGCCTGGCGCATTTGCAGCTGGACCATCCCCGTGCACTGCTCACCGCCGATCTCGATGGCGACGGCGACACCGATCTTATCGTCACTGAACTCGGTCACGCTCCCATCCTGCTGCGCAATGAAGGAGGGAACCGCAATCACTGGGTACGACTCCGGCTGCGCGGACTGGCCGACAACAAGTCCGCCATCGGGACGAAGGTGCAGATTTTTGCCGGGCGTCTCTGGCAAAAGTGGGAGATCGCCGGCGCGACCGGCTACATGGGCCAGGGCTCGCCCGAAATTCTCGCCGGGCTGGGCAGCGAAACTCACGTGGACATCGTTCGCATGTTGTGGCCGACCGGCGTGCTGCAGGACGAATTGAATATCGTCGCCGACAAATCCAACACCATTGGCGAAATTGACCGTCGCGGCAGCTCGTGCCCAACCCTGTTCGCATGGAACGGCAAAAAGTATCAATTCATCTCCGATGTCATCGGCGCCGCCGTCGTTGGACATTGGACCTCGCCCACGACAACCAACATTCCCGATTCCGGCGAATGGATCAAAATCGACGGTAGCAAGCTGCAGCCGCGCAACGGCTATCTCAGCCTGCGTTTCGGTGAACCGATGGAAGAGGTCAATTACATTGACCAGCTTCGACTCGTCGCCATCGACCATCCCGACGGGACGCAGGTCTACCCCAACGAGCGCTTCCTGAGCGCGCCTCCGTTCCCTCGCGAAAGGACCATCGTCGTCAACGCGCCGCATCCCCTGGTTGCGGCCTGGAACGAACGCGGGCAGAACGTTTCCTCACTGCTGCTCGATCGCGATCGTCGCTACGTGCACGGCTTCACCGATCTTCCCTATGACGGGTTCGCCAACACCCACACGCTGACGCTCGACATCGGCCGCTGGACGCCCACGCATCCGCTGCGCCTGCTGCTTTACGGCTATGTCGACTATTTCAGTGCGACTTCCATGTACGCCGCTTGGCAGGCGGGACTGAAACCCATCCCGCCGATCCTGGAAGCGCAAATGCCGGATGGAAGCTGGAAGCGGGTGCTGAACGACATGGGCTTTCCAGCAGGGCTGCCGCGCACCATCACGGTGAACCTCACCGGAAAACTTCCCGCCGGCGTCCATCGCCTGCGAATTGTCACCAACCTGCAGATTTACTGGGACCAGATCCTGGTCGACAACGGACCCGACCTGTCGAACCGCATCCGTCAAACGGAGTTGCCGTTGGCTCTGGCGACGCTGGAATTTCGCGGCTATCCGGAACAGATCGAGGGGAAATCTCCCGGCGATCTCACCTATCGCTACGACCGCATCAGCGCCACCGGACCCTTTGCGCACGAACGCGGAGAATATACGCACTACGGCAACGTCACCCCCCTGCTGCGCAAGATCGATAACCATTTCGCCATCTTCGGCAGCGGAGACGACATCGACGCCGAGTTCAGCACCGCCTCTCTGCCCCCGCTCCCCGCGCATTGGCGGCGAGACTATTTCTTCTACGCCAACGGCTATGTCAAAGACATGGATTTCCACGAGGCCTCGCCGTTCTCCGTTTCTCAAATGCCGTTCCACGGCATGAAGACCTATCCCTATTCAACGTCGCAATCCTATCCGACGGACCCGGCGTCCTTGCGATATCGCCTGCGCTGGAACGACCGATTCAACTCCGGACAGATTCCGCAGGAATATAAATTCAACTATCGCCCGGCAGTCTCGTTCCCCATTCAACCGCGCGCCGCGCAGCCGAATGCAAGCTCCTCAACTCCGCTGAGGACAAATTGAAAGCTGTCACCCTGCTTTCCGCCGTCGAGCAATTGGCCATGCTGCGAGCGTCCAAGATCTCGCCCGGGGAACTGGCGGAAGAGCACATCCGCGTCATCGAGCAGGTCAATCCCCGGCTGAACGCAATCGTCCACTTCGATGCGGAGCACACGCGCCGGCAGACCCGCGCCCTCGAGGATGCCGCCCCGCCGCACGGGCCATTGCATGGTCTTCCCGTAACGGTGAAATCTTCGCTTGCCGTGGCCGGACGGCATTGTGGGCTGGGGAGTCTGCTGCGGCAGGAGAATCTTTCCCGGGAAGATGCGGTGGTCGTCACCCGCCTGAAACAAGCCGGAGCAAACATCCTGGGAACCACCAATTGTCCGGAATTCCTGATGGCCTACGACACCGACAACCGGCTGTACGGACCCACCCTGAACCCCTGGAATCCGGAGTACACGCCCGGCGGTTCGAGCGGGGGAGAGTCCGCCGCCATTGCCGCGGGAATGTCGGCGGCGGGTCTGGGCAGCGATAGCGGCGGCTCTGTCCGCACCCCCGCGCACTTCACCGGAATCTGCTCCCTCAAACCCACTCCCGGCCGCATCCCCGCCGCCGGCCATCAGCCGCCCTGCGTCGGCCCATTTTCCATCCTCGGCGCTGTCGGCCCCATGGCCCGCACCATCGAGGACGTCGCTCTGCTCTTCCGTACGCTCAGCGGACAGGATGCAACCGATCCCGCCAGCGCTCCCGTCCCGCCGCGCACTATCGATGAAGCGGAATTGAAATCGGTCCCGATCGGATACTTTGAAGACGACGGCCTCACCCCCGTCACCGCCGAAACCCGGCTGGCAATCCAGGCCGCCGTCCAGGCGCTGGAGCGGCGAGGGTTCCATCCGCGCCCGTTTCGCCCAAAGAACCTGGAAGCGGCACGCAAGCTGTGGTGGAAATTTTTCGTGCGCGCCGGCGCGATGTTCATTGAGCCGATCGTCCGCGGCCGTCAGCAGGATTTAAGCCCGGGCCTGCGCGAGTTTCTCTCCATCGCACACCAGGATCCGCCGTTAACGGGCGAAGATCTGCTGATGGCCTGGGCCGAATGCGATCACCTGAGAAGCCGGTTGCTGATCGAGATGCGCGAGTTCCCGATTCTGTTGTGCCCGGTCTGCGCCATCCCCGCCTTTCGCCACGGCGAACGCTCCTGGAACATAGAAGGCACACAGATCGCTTATCTCGACGCCATGCGCTATACCCAGTGGTTCAACCTGTTGGGCGCGCCCGCAGCCGTGGTGCCGATACTCCGCTCACGCGAAGGATTGCCGATCGGCGTCCAGATCGCGGGACGGCCGTTTGCGGACGAACTCGTGCTGGCCGTCGCCGGCGTCATCGATCGGGAATTCGGATTCGTCGCGCCTCCTTCGCTCCCATGAACGCATGTGCGCCGCATCCAACGGGAACGAGCCTTCGTGCGTAGCCACGCGTCTCATCACAGCTACCCAATCACACAGCCGGGGCGATATTGAATCTCGGTCGGAGGCGCGCAGCCAAACGATGCCCGCGCTCCCAGTCCTTCCCAAACCCCTTTCTCCGCGCGATTACAGAAAGACAGATCACCGCACAACACGAGGCAAACCGCTGGCTAGCCGCAGTTAGCGAATCGCCAGAAATAGAACCGGCGAACAGGCGCGTGAAAAAGAGAGATAGTTTGTCGCCCTGCTGTGGACGTCAAACTATCTCAAATGGGAGCACAACACTCGAGCCGATTTCCTATAGCTCTAATCAAAAGCGGTAAGTCCCCGTGCGGCTTTGCCCTGGACACCCCTCATCGTCGAATCCCGGATGCTTATCCAGAACTCGTGCTAGAGCATTTCTCCTATAGGTGTATATCGTAACCGCAGTGATGGAACCAGGCTTGGGCGTTGCTGGATGAGATGGATGGGATGGCCTCGGAGATGGCTTGTTGGAGGGCATCGACGGAGCGGGCTTT
>Ga0208717_1000045_pt1 | contig 85123 bp, 83 predicted proteins | sample NGESurF53shallow_FD_184489 | JGI IMG/M metagenome (GOLD analysis project Ga0208717, IMG submission 184489) | Arctic peat soil microbial communities from Barrow, Alaska - NGEE Surface sample F53-3 shallow (SPAdes) | ecosystem: Environmental > Terrestrial > Soil > Wetlands > Peat ... | reverse complement strand
AATGGCTTACATACGTGTTTGAAAATATCAACGACCATAAGATAAATGCGATAGAGGAACTGCTACCGCAAAATTATACCGCATTATTGAATAAGTAATGAAGGGGTTAGTGGAGAGGATACGATAGTCATACAAAGTCCCTTTAAAAGAAAAATTAATTTCAGTCAGTTTTTTGCGGTCATCAACAAGCAGGTATTTTATTTTTTTCTCTTTGCAAAAACGAAGTAGTGTGCGGGCAAAACCTTTCGGCAATAAAACAGAATCATCTTTTTCTTCCAGCATTCTGAAATAGGATTCCGTACCAAAAGTGTTTTTACCCAGTTTCTTTTTGATGATATAATCTGAGTTAGCAAAGTTGAGGTTATCTCTTAAAAAGCTTACCAGTTCGGAGGTTAATTGTTTTTTTGAAATTGTAATTTGATTATTTAATATAATCCGGATTTCATTTTCATTTGATAAAGATGTACCTGAAATTATTTTGGTATCAGGGACTGGGCTTGCGATGGAATTGAAGATATTATCTAATCGTTCAATTGGAATTCTTTGTATGGTTTCTAAAAAATTCCATTGGTCTCCGAAAGGTAATTGACTATCCGGGTCAATAAAACAAGAGTTATTTTTTTCCAATGCTTTTTTTTGAAAAGGCAATGCAATCAAATTTCCCAGGCCTTTGCCGGAATGATTATCCTGGTTTGGGAAAAGCCTGTCGTAATTATAATTTTTATCAAAAGGTGAAATGATACCTGTAATTTCTAAAATATGGAGGGCTATTTTTCTGCTTTTATAAGCCGGGTAATTTGATTGGAAAAATATCCAGACATGGCCGCCCTTGCCGCTTCGGGAGCGTTCAAGATAAGCGGGAAGTTGGTAGTGATTGCAGCCTTCAATAAACAACTTACATTCCTCAATCCAGCTTTTTTTACTTGAAAGGTTTTCATCAAAATCTGCAACAACAAACCAGGAAGAATTATCCTGCAACAAAGGATAAAGCCCGATAACTTCTTTTCCATCCAGGTGATTGGTAATTCTTTGCTGCGTTAATCTTGAATATTTTTTATTTGAGAAATCTTTTAATGTGCCACCTTGGGCTTTATGTTTTGCAAACTCATCCCAGCTAAAATCGTACGCCGGCATATAACCACTTTTGCCATCCCCGCCTGACGGACCGGCAGGTTTTTCCCAACGAATTGCAAACACATCCTCTCTCCCTTTGAAAAGAGTTTGAAAGATATTTATTTGTTCATTGGAAATAGTATCCATAACGTAAAGGTGGTTATATTGTTTGGTAAACCGGACGATAAAGTAAATGAACAAATAATTGAGATTTCCATTTTTGTTGGCATTGTGTTTGTCGAATCCTTATTTTTATGAGTCAAAATATAAATCGAACGGCAATGATAAGTTGGATAACCGCTGATGCTCAATATGGGGCTTAGCGACCGGCAAGTAAAACCTGTATTTTTTGTGAAAGAGAAAGGAAAAATATGCAATAAAGAATATCAGGGAATGAATAATATATCTGATAGGAATGCATTAAGGGATTTGGAAAATCTTATTGTAATAAATGTTTTGTTAAAGAGTGTGAAAAAAAGGAACCACTTATAAACTGAGGTTTGACGGATAAATGACGGATAAAATACTAAATATTGAATTGCACCAATTGTACCTGTAAAACAACAGCGAAGTTTATAAAAGAATATTTTGGAAGCACTCTAAATTATTTGAGTCATTAGAAAATCACAAAAAAGTTGATGAACCCCGATAATTACTACATGCACCTTTGCGAAATATTAGGTGAAGCCGCCGCTAAAAAAGGCAATCCACCCGTCGGTGCTATTATTATAAAAGATGATGAAATAATAAGCGAAGCAGAAGAAGCGGGCAAAAGTAAAAATGACATTACCTGCCATGCAGAAATAGAGGCCATCAGGATTGCCGTAAAAAAATTAAACTCACCTGATTTGTCAGGATGTATCATGTTTACCACTCACGAGCCTTGCATTATGTGTTCTTATGCAATAAGATTTTATAAAATAAAAAAAGTGGTGTTTCAAAATAAGGTAGATTACCTGGGAGGAGTTACTTCTTCTGTGCCACTACTGGTTGTAGGTGATGTACCTCCGCATTGGGGAAAGCCACCGGAGATAGTGCACCTGGAGTTAAAAGGAGAATAAATTAAATGATCGTGAGTAAACTCTTTTAAAGAAATTTTTTATTTATATGTACCTTTCGCGGCATAACTTTTGAGGCTTTTAAAACATTAAAATAAAAAATAAATAATGAACAACTTACAACAAATACACGATTTAGGCCAGAGCATCTGGCTGGATTCTTTTGACAGAAAATTAATGGATAGTGGTGAACTTCAAAAACTGATTGATGAAGATAGTTTGTGTGGAATCACTTCAAATCCTTCCATTTTTGAGAAAGCAGTTTCTTCCAGTTCTGATTATGATGACGATGTCAGAAAATTGGCGTCTGAAGGGAAAAATAATGAAGAAATATTTTTTGGATTTGCAGCAAGCGATATTCAACGCGCAACAGATATATTAAAACCGGTTTATGATGAAGCAAATGGCACTGATGGTTTTGTAAGCCTTGAAGTGTCACCTCATCTTGCTAATGATACTGAAGGAAGTATAAAACAGGCAAGGGAATTATGGAAAACAGTAGGCCGCAAAAATGTGATGATAAAAATACCAGGAACTAAAGAAGGATTAGCGGCGATACGCCAATGTATCAGTGAAGGAATTAATATCAATATAACCTTATTATTTGGTCTGCCACGTTACAAAGAAGTAACAGAAGCATATATCTCCGGATTGGAAGACCGTTTAAAAAACAACCAACCTATTGACCACATTGCATCTGTAGCCAGTTTCTTTCTTAGCCGCATAGACGTGCTGCTTGACCCGATTTTAAAAGAAAAAAAATTAGATAACCTGGTAGGTGAAATAGCTATTGCGTCAGCAAAAAAAGCTTATGAAATGTATAAAGAAGTTTTCTTCGGTGATCGTTTCAGAAATCTTGAAAATAAAGGTGCCAAAAAACAAAAAGTTTTATGGGCAAGTACCAGTTCCAAAGATCCTTCATTCAGCGATGTAAAATATGTAGAAGCCTTAATAGGCCCCGATACTGTTAATACACTTCCAATGGAAACTATTGATGCTTTCCGCGATCATGGTAAAGCCGCAGATCATTTGGAAAATAATCTTATGAAAGCAACACAGGAATTGCAACAGTTGAAAGATAATGGGATAAATATTGATGAACTTACACAACAATTAGAAGAAGAGGGAGTACAAAAATTTAATAAAGCTTACGGCACATTGTTGAACGCTATTGATGAAAAGAAGAAAAAGCAATTGGCTTAAACAGGATTCTTTTCTAAAAGTTGTTTTACTGTTCTTTCTTTTATTAGCTGCTTTTGGAACAGGATTATTTTTTAATATTTATTTTTTATAAATGAAAAAGATTGCCATTAATGGTTTTGGACGAATAGGACGTGCATCTTTAAAAGTGATTATGGATACTCCCGAACTTGAAGTGGTAGCCATAAATGATTTATTAACGATTGAAAATGCAGCCTATCTTTTAAAATATGATAGTGTTTATGGTATTTATAATAAAGAAGTGGTAGTTGATGGTAGTTACCTAAAGGTTGGCGATAAAAGGATTAGTTATCTTTCAATAAAAACCCCCTCCGATCTGCCATGGAAAGACCTTGAAGTTGATACGGTAATTGAAAGCACGGGATTATTCACTAATCGTGAAGATGCAGAAAAACACATTCATGCGGGAGCAAAACAGGTGGTAATTTCCGGGCCAACGAAAAGTATAGATACACCTACTATTGTTCATGGAGTCAATACACAGGATGGAAAAGTAGCTATCTTCTCCTGCGCAAGCTGCACTACAAATAATATAAGCCCGGTAATAGAAATTATTGGCAGGAGAATAGGAATTAAAAAAGCAATTTTAAATACAGTGCATGCCTATACGGCATCGCAATCTTTAGTAGATGGCCCTTCAAAGAAAAAACACAGAATGGGAAGGGCTGCTGCTATAAATCTTGTTCCGGCATCAACAGACGCCGCCATTGCTACGATCAAAACATTACCTCAATATGAAGGTAAATTCGATGGGATCGCCATTCGTACACCTGTAGTAGTAGGCTCTATTTCTGATATTACTTTCATTGCAGAACGAAAAACTTCTGCGGAAGAAATTAATAACATTTTAAAAGAAGAGGCTGCTACAGATCGGTATAAAAAAGTGATCAGAGTTTCCAATGAACCATTGGTTTCTACCGATATTATTCAAAGTACTTTTGCTTCCACTATTGATATGGAAATGACGCGTGTGGTAGATGGTGATCTCTGCAAAATAATGGCATAGTATGATAATGAATGGGGATTTACCAATCAAATGATCCGTCAAATACTTGAGAATTAAAAATAGCTCTTATTAAAAATTATAATTTACTTTCCGAATTAGTTGGTCAAACGGATATTTATCTTCTCGATCAAATCATGAAAGGCCGTTATCAGCCGCATCAAAAAATATTGGATGCGGGTTGTGGAGGCGGAAGAAATATGAAATGGTTTTTACAAAACGATTTCGAAATATATGGGGTGGACAGCAGTGAGGCGGCTATTATTCATTTAAAAGAAGTGAATGATTCATTGCCGCCGCTACGTTTGCAAGTAGCCGGTTTGGAGAAATTGCCTTTTGAAGAAAACTATTTTGATCATGTTATCTGTAGTGCAGTATTGCATTTCGCTGTTGATGTTAATCATTTCAGGCAAATGCTGTCAGAGATGCTCAGAGTACTTTCACCTTCCGGTACTTTATTCATACGAATGACTTCAGATATAGGTATTGAAGATAAAGTGAAATTGATTTCCAACGGTAATTATCAAATTCCGAATGGTTCCATGCGGTTTCTATTAACCCGTTCCTTACTTGCAGAATGTATGAAAGAGTTTAGTCTTAAATTTTTGGAGCCATTCAAAACCGTCAACGTTGATGATCAGCGGTGCATGAGTACTTTATTACTACAGAAAAATGGTTTTTGTAGTTAACCCTATCGAACACATCACGCTATTCCAAATGTCTATATAGACCATATCAATTTATATTGAACTATTATTACATTAGGTATAGGCCAATTTGTTTACAACAATAACATAGCATTTTTATAGCTCCATCATAAAATGACAATCACTGAAAATATTATTGAATCTTATTTAAATTGTCGCTACAAAAGTTATTTAAAACTATCACTTCAAATTGGAGAAAGACATTTATTACAAGAAAAGTATGATAATGATATTTCAGACTACATATGCAAATTCCAAAAGTTACTAATTAACAATAAGAAATCAATACTAGTTTTTGACAATGAATCTAATCATATAGAAATTGTAAAATCAAAAGCATGTGAGTATTTTTTTAATACATATTTAAAAATAGATGAGCATGAAATTACAGCCATTATAAAAAAAAGTACTGATAATAACGAAGTGAAATTTTCTCCGATACTAATTGTCGGGGAACATAAAATTAAAGATAAACACAAAATTCTCCTTGCTTATTATTCTCATGTGCTTCAAATTCTATTTTCAACTACCACAGATTATGGAGAGATAATTTATAACAAACCAATTACCATTAAAAAAATATCCTTAAAAAGGTTCGCACCCAAAATAATTCCCTTATTAAATGAAATAAGAAAGGTATTTGAAAATAATGAACAGTATTTTCTTCTGAACAAGCATTGCAAAATATGTGAATATAACAAAATATGTAAACAAAAAGCAATCGAATTAGACCATTTAAGTTTAATAACAACAATTAAGGAAAAAGATATTCAGCAACTAAATTTAAAAGGGATATTTACTGTCAACCAATTGTCTTATACTTTTAAGCCCAGAAGAAAACCAAAAAGACAAAAAAATAAAATTCAAAGGCATTTTATTGCTCTCAAAGCCTTAGCAATAAGAAAAGGAACTGTATATATTTACAATAGCACCATTGAACTGGAAAATGTTTCTACTAAAATTTATTTAGATGTCGAAGGTTACGGAGAGGACATTAAATTTTATTATCTTATTGGCGTTCTCATTGAGAAAGAAGGCAATTTAATAAAAAAATCATACTGGATTTCTTTTAGGGAGGAATCAAAAGAAGTATATAAAAGGTTTGTTAATGACCTAGAATCATTTTGCAAAGTTGATTTCATTTTATTTCATTATGGAACCTATGATGTTGAATTTTTAAAAGATATATCCAATTATATGGACACAAGTGAAGAAAAGATTTCTTTACAAAAATTTGTTTCTAATAGCATAGATGCTCTGCCATTTTTTTTGTTTAAATTATATTTCCCAACATTTAGTAATGATTTAAAATCAATTTCCAACTATATAGGGTTCAACTGGACATCCAAAAACGCTTCTGGTCTTGATGCTATTGTCTGGAGACAATGCTGGGAACATGAACAAAATATAGAATGGAAAAATAAATTAATAACATATAATCTTGAAGACTGTTTTGCATTAAAACTTGTCGTAGATTTCATTTATTCAATTTCCGCCGACAATCATAAACAAATATATAAAAATGTAAATATTTCTACAGATTTTACAGAAGAAATTAGACAAAGATATGGTGGTACTAACTTTGGAAATAGTAATTATATTCTAGAAGATTTCAGTTTCATAAATAAAAGAGCATATTTTGATTATCAAAGAGATAAAGTATTTATTAGAACTAATAAACGGAAACTTTTTAGTCCTGGAAAACCCAGAAAACGTTTTACGAATAAACCTAATCAAATAATAATTTTAAAAGATCTGGAGCCTTGTATTTTCTGTGGGTCACTGAAAACCACAATCTCAAAAACACAAACTGAAAGAGTAATTATAGATATTAAAAAATCCAAGAACGGGCTTCGGAAATGGGTAATTAAATACGTTGCTCATCAAATTCATTGTAAAGATTGCAACAAAAGGTTTAATCCAAGCGCATATAAAGTAATAGGGAAAAGATATGGATTTAATTTAGTCATTTGGATAATCTATCAGCATATTGCAAATAATACCAGTTTTGAAAAAATTGGGAAAACTCTTGAAGATTTATTTCAAATCTCAATTGGAGGAATTGGTAGTCGTAGTTTGCATGATTTTAAAGAAATAGCTGCAGAATACTATAAGGTCACCTATCAAAAACTTATTGATAGCATAGGTCAATGGCATATTCTTCATGCCGATGAAACTCGCCTACGTCTAAGAACATCGAATGGTTACATTTGGGTACTTACAAATTTAGAAACAGTCGTTTTCAAATTTAGATCTGATAGGACTTGCGGTTTCCTTGAAAAAATTACAGAGAATTTCAAAGGTGTGTTTATTTCTGATTTTTATAAAGGGTATGAATTTTTAAAATGCAGGCAACAGAAATGTTTAGTTCATCTTTTACGTGATGTAAACGACCTCCTCTTTAAGGAACAGCAAAATGATGAAGTGAAAGTAATTGCAAATAAATTTGGTAGTTTGCTAAGAAAAATTGTTTCGACCATAGATAAATATGGATTAAAAAAAAGGAATCTCAATAAGCATTTAAAAGACGTGGAATCTTTCTATAAGGAAATTAATCTCATTGAATATAAATCAAAAAATGGGAGAGCTTTATTTGAACGATTTACAAAATCAAAAAAAAATCTATTCACATTTTTATCTTGCGATAATGTTCCGTGGAATAATAATAATGCAGAGCATTCATTCAAACATTTTGCGGTATACCGAAAGCAGGCAAATGGATTGTTTACAGAAAAAAGTATTGAAGAATATTTAATTCTTTTATCCATCTACCAAACGTGTAAATACAGGGGAATTAATTTCTTTAGATTTCTTCTATCGAAAGAAATTGATATAGATGAATACTTTAATAAATACACAAACAACGGGACCAAAAGAAGAAATAAAAGTAATAATTCTGGCTAAACAACGTCAAATTGCCTGATATCTCAATGATATTTAATACCTATTAGTTAATTCATTAATTTACGATTTGCGGGTGAAGGGCTACCTACAACATTTAGGCTTGGCAATAGGGCTGACGTGCATCATCAACTTTTGTGATACTATCATTGGGAGTCCGGGCTGAAATTTCTTTGTTCAACTTTTTGTTCATAATTTCATCTTTGGTAATTCTATTGGGCTGACATTCGGGCGGAAGAATATATAATTCCCTGCCAAGCCCTGAACGATACCTGAAATCTAACTCCTTCCATAAACTTTTATCACCGGTTCTCTTATAGCACTTCCTTCTTCACCTGAATAAAAATAAATAACATCAGCAATTTGAGATGGCAACATCCAGGCGCTGTAATCCTCATCAGGCATGGATTCCCTGTTCTGCGGCGTATCAATGATACTTGGCACAATAACACTTACTACTACATTTTTCCCTTTAGCTTCTGCATTCAGAAGTTCAGCCAAAAGTAACTTTTGGAAAGTTTTAAACTTTCCAAAAGTTCGGAGATTAGAATGCCCGAATAATAATATTGCAATTACAAAAATCTCATTAGTAAAGAATTCGGATTCTTATTTTATTATTTAGTACCAATAAGCATTTGCAATAATAACTCCATCCTCTTTTTTATAATTGCTTTATATTTAGTTTTCTAAAAAGATCATTTACAATAAAAACAGAAAATTATGTGGTGGATGTATGCATTGCTTGCCGCTTTTTTTGCTGCGCTCACAGCGATCTTTGCCAAGATAGGGATCAAAGGAGTTGACACAGATCTGGCAACAGCTATACGAACGGTTGTAATTTTAATTCTTGCCTGGGGAATCGCTTTTTTCAGAGGAGGAACTTCTACAATGAGCACTCTTACCAAACAAAACATTTTGTTTTTATGTTTATCTGGCATAGCTACAGGGTTTTCATGGATTTTCTATTTCAAGGCGTTGCAATTGGGAAGAGTATCACAGGTGGCGCCCGTAGATAAAATGAGCGTTGCATTTGCTTTGATACTTTCATTTATTTTTCTCGGAGAACCAATGAATTTAAAAACGATTGTAGGCGCTTTACTGATTATTGGAGGAACTGTTGTATTGATCCTTTAAGATAAAAGTTCAGGTCTTTACATTAAGTCATAATCCAAAACACGACGTAAATATTTTTTATCCTGGATGATCCAGGTTACTTCATAACTTCCGGCATTGTCTCTGCTAAAAAGATACAGATACACATTATGTCCGTCTTTAGAAATGTAAATCGCATCAGTAGTACGTTCTACGCCTTTATCAGAATAGGTGAAATTTAAATTAAAAAGATCGGAATAGGCAATCGGGGGTATTAAAACGGTATCATTATCTATGATCATGGAAACTTCACTTATATAAGTTGTTGGTACATTAGGATAACCACCGTAGTATGGTCTTCGGTCAATTCTTACTAAATATTTATCATCAAAAATGAGCTTATGTTTTTTAGGATCAAAAGGATCTGTTTCCACTTTTGCTTTTATTCCATCTTCATCAAAAGCTATTGAGTTTTCTTTCAAAGAAGAATAAGTAATTTTTTTTAAAGGAAGGGCACCTACACTTTCGCTGATACCGGCTAAAGTAAAAGTGGCCAGGTCTGCACGCATATCCGGGTAATGAAACCTGGCAAAGGATTCTGTTTTCCTCCGCGAATCAGGCATATCATCACTCTGTGCTTTGCAAAAAGAATAAAAAAATATTGCTAAAAAAAAGAGCGCAGATATTTTTAATGATCGAGACATGATTATATTTTTCAATTTTTCAATTGCTAAATTGTTGAATTGCTTTTATTATTCCTTACGATTCGTAACTCACTATTTTCACTACTCATCATTCACTACTCACTGCTCACCGTTCACCTGTGGGTATCCCTTTGCTATCCAATCTGTTTTAATATTGTGGGGCAAATTGAGCAAATGATAATTGGTGAATTTCATTTCTTTTAATGCTGCTATTGCCGGGCGTACATCAGGACAATGATCAAAAGGGCAACATCCGCAATACACTACTATATTGGTATCGCGGGGTAATTTATTAATGACATCTTTAAATTTCTGAAGATTATTTGCATCCTTTGTCATTCCAATATTAATAGAATGCGGAATAACAACGCCGGGCCCAACGCAATAAATAGCAGGAATGTCTTTGTTACTTTCAATAGTTTGTGCCAAAGCAGCAGGTTCTATCAATTGTTCCTTTGTCCAGTTCTCAAGTTGCTGTGCTTTACATTGCAGAAAGCTCAAAGCAATCAATGCAAAAAATAAATAAGAAAATATTTTTGTTATTTTCATAAATAATATTTCTTCAAAAATAAAATAAAAATGGGGGAAACGAAAAGGATTAACTTTTTGATCATCATGGACAATCCTGAATTTATTTTATCAAAAACCAAAATCATTGGTTAGTTAAAACAGTATCCACCACCACTCTTGTGTTTTCTTTATCTTTTTTTGCTTTCTTTTTAAAATAACCGCGAAGTAAAAAATTATGTTGTGCCGCTTCCAGGTCTTCATCTAATTTTTTACTGGCCGATTGCAGATTTTGTAAAGTAATTTTTAATCCGGCAGCAGTTTTTTCATCACCCAGCAACATACCGGCAGGAGCATTTTTATTTTTCAATCCGTTATTTAAAGTATTTCCTGCTTCCTGTAAATTGCTAATTACCTCTTTGGATTTACCGGCTACTTCCTGCAATTGAGAAACTGTGGAACGCAGCTTGCTGAAGATAACTGTGTCGGTTACCAAATCATTTGCTAAAGTACCTTTGCCATTCAACTTTGCTGTATAAGAAGTAACATTTGCGGAAAGTTTTTCAAGATTGTCCGATGCCTTTTTTATAGTAAGAATGGTATTGTTTAAATTATCTGATAATTCATCTGAAGTAAGTAGTTTGCCGATAGATCCTTTACCCTCCGCTATTCTGCCACTGATTATTTTAAAATTACTGGTAACGGCAAGAAGATTATCATTATTTTTTGAAAGAGTCTTCATCATCGCATCGGTGCTTAATATGGTATCATTGGCAAGTATATCACCATTTTCTATTTGTGGGGTTTGGGAATTGCCTCCGTATATTTCAATGATTTTATTACCTATCAATCCATCGGTACTTAATTTCGCCCTTGAATCTTTATGAATATAACGTGCCGATTTTTCCTCAATATTCATATCCACTTCTACTTTGCGATTGCCTATCAGGTTTACCTTTTGAATGGTACCCACTTTCACCCCCGAAAACCAAATATTATTTCCTTTCTGTAATCCATTTACATTTTCAAAGAAAGATTTTATACTAACAAAATCACCAAATGACTTCTTTTGCGACCCAAGCGTGAGCACAGTGATAATAAAAATAGCGAGCCCGAGGAAAATGAATATTCCCACGATTATTGCTCTTCTGCTTCCTGTTGATCTCATAATTAATGAATAAAATTGTATTTATAAAAGTTTTGTATTACCTCATCATCACTGCTGAAAACTTCATCAAATGTGCCCTGCTTTATAAATTTTCCATCGTATAACATTGCCACTTTGTCTCCTGTTGTTTTTGCGCAGGTAAGATCATGAGTGATAATAATTGAAGTTGTATTAAATTTATGCTTTACATGGTTGATAAGATTATTAATTTCAATACTCGTAATAGGATCAAGACCGGAAGTAGGCTCATCATACAACATAATCTGTGGCCGCAAAATCAGTGTGCGTGCAATACCTACCCTCTTTCTCTGGCCGCCCGACAATTCAGATGGCATTTGATTCAAAGTTTGCAACAAGCCTACGTCATCTAAAACAGATTCAATCTGAAATTTGGCTTCTTTTCTTGATAAATTTTTGGAATGCCTTACCAATGGAAAAGCGAGATTCTCCTTTATCGTCATACTATCATATAAAGCACTGCTCTGAAAAGAAAAACCAATCTGTAGTCTGAACTTCTGTAATTCCTTATCATTTAATAAATCTACTTCTTTCCCCAACACATTTACAGTGCCTCTATCCGGTTTTAATAAGCCACAAATAATTTTTATAAGTACCGATTTGCCGGATCCTGATCTGCCTAAAACTACTACATTCTCCTTATTATGTACCTTCAGGTTTACGCCTTCCAATACATGATTGTCGCCAAATGATTTATACAAATCTTTTATAGAAATGACTACTTCATTTAGATCATTATCCGGATTTTCATTTTGCATTTATTATCTTAAACTATTAGTTATTTGAACAATAAGAATCTCCTCTATAAAAATTAAAAACATTGAAAGCACTACCGATGAATTGGCCGCTTTGCCTACGCCTTCCGTTCCGTTTTTGGCATGAAAGCCTTTGTAACACCCTACAATACCAATTGTAAATCCATATACAATACTCTTAAACAGCGAAGCAAAAATATCCAGGAACGAAATTTTTTCGAATGCCTGCTGAAAAAAAGTGATAAAACTGGTCGCTTCATTTTGATGCACATTAAGAAAAGCCCCCATCATCCCTACAAACCCTGTAAAGCACATGAGCATGGGTATCATCAGCGTAGTAGCCAAAACCCTGCTAACCACTAAGAATTTGAAAGGATTGGTTGATGAGACTTCCATTGCATCTATTTGTTCCGTCACCTTCATTGAACCTAATTCGGCAGCAATATTTGAGCCTACTTTTCCTGCGCATATTAATGCGGTAACCAATGGTGCTAATGCCCGTATAATAGCTATGGCTACAAGGCTTGGCAACCAGGAAGTAGCACCGAATTCGGATAAGGAAGGGCGTGATTGTTTCGTAAAAACAAGACCTGTGATAAAACCGGTAAGGGTAATTAAAAAAAGAGATTTGTAACCTACCTCATAGCATTGTTTGATAATTTCTTTAAATTCGTAAGGAGGGGTAAATAATTCTTTGAAAAACCGGACAATGAATTGAAAAGCAGAATAAAGATCAATAAAAAATCCATCTATTTTTTTTGAAATCAATTTTCTTTCAACCAGTTTTAAATTCATCATGCTTTATACTCTTTTTTTATTGCAAGCAAAGATGAAGCCTGAAAATTAGAATTCCATATATTTTATTTAAAATACATCAGGTAATATAAAAAAATGCTAATTTCAATAAAATTTTCAACTATGACACTTATCGGATTCCTTGTCCTGTTATTAATCGCCGCTATTTGTGGCGGAATTGGCCAATCGCTTGCAGGATATGATCTTGGAGGATGCCTGGTTTCTATTGTTGTAGGATTTATTGGCGCCTATATCGGTTTGTGGTTTGCTGCTAAAATGGGATTACCTCATTTTTTTACGGTGAACGTGGAAGGCAAACCTTTTCCTATCATCTGGGCAATAATAGGATCCGCTATATTTACATTTATTGTTGCTTTACTGCGCCGTGCATTTACCGGCAAAGGATAAATGCCTGCCAGATATCATTTTCGAGAGAATAGTCTTAAGAAATAGTTTTACTTCTAACTTTTCTCTTCTTTATCAAAACCGAGTACGACAGAGTTAATACAATATCTCAACCCGGTTGGAGGAGGTCCATCTTCAAATACATGACCGAGATGGGAATGACATTTACCGCAATCTACTTCTGTACGTTTCATCCCAAAAGAATTGTCAGGAAGATATATAATGCTTTCTTTGCTGATAGGTTCAAAAAAACTGGGCCAGCCGCAGCTACTATTGAACTTCCCATTACTCCTGAAAAGAGGATTACCGCATACCGCACAATAATAAGTGCCTACTTCATCATGTTGGTAAAATTTCCCGGATCCCGGTCTTTCAGTACCCTTTTCGCGGGCAATACGATATACATCCTGGGGTAAAATTTTTTTCCACTCTTCATTCGTTCTTTCCAAAGGATCTTTATCCTCCTTTGAAATAACCGCATTTTTTTTATCAGTGTTCATAGTATTTTACTTTAGTTTGAAAAGGTAATGAACATAACTTCGTAAAATTACGAAATGATAATTGCATAAACTGTCAAAAAAATTAAAAGGTTTTTTCGATTAGCTCTGGATTTTTAAATTCCATCCATTATATTTGATGTTCACAAGGACTTTAAACGCCAATGTTCAATCTTATATTATTTGGCCCACCGGGCAGCGGAAAGGGTACGCAATCAGAAAAACTGATAACAAAATATCATTTGAAACACCTTTCAACGGGTGATTTATTAAGAAGTGAAATCTCACAAAAAAGCCGTTTAGGATTAGAGGCAAAGAAATTCATGGATAAAGGCAATTTAGTGCCTGATGAAGTAGTGATAGGGATGATCAATGAGGCGCTTGACCATAATCCTGATGTAGCAGGTTTTTTATTTGACGGATTTCCGCGTACTGATGTACAAGCGGAAGAATTAGATAAATTATTAAAGAAAAAAAATACCTGCATAGATGTTATGCTGGCGCTGGATGTAAGCGAAAATGAGTTAATAAAAAGGCTGATAAAAAGGGGGGAAACCAGTGGTCGTTCTGATGACAATAACGAGCAGGTAATAAGAGCTCGCATTATCGAATATCACAAAAAAACTGCTGCAGTTGCTAATCATTATCAACAAGCTCATAAAGTGATTATGGTAAAAGGCGAGGGCAGCGTTGAAGAAATTTTCAACAGACTTTCCAAAGAAATGGACCGTCTTATGAAACTAGATAACTGCTGATTATTTTCAACTCATTTTTTATAATGATTAAGACAAAAGAAGAATTTCTTAAGAATGATTTTATTCCTTTACTGGGAAAATTAAATGCAGATGATAAGGCTAAATGGGGTGTAATGAATGCGCAACAAATGGTAGAACATTTTGCTGATGCAGTAAAAAATGCCAGTGGAAAACTAATACTGCCCATATTGAATGAAGGGGAAAGATTACAAAAGTCGAGGGATTTTTTGATGAGCGAGGAACCTTTCAAACAAAACATCAACAACCCGCTCATTCCCAAAGAAGGAATCCCGTACCGACAACCGGATTTACAATCTGCCATCAATAAGTTACAAAAAGAACTGAATTACTTTTTCGAAGCTTTTGAAAAAAACCCAGGGTTACAAACGGGAAATGCTTTCTTCGGGCAGCTTGATTATAATATGAATATCCAATTGCTGCATAAACATGCGCTGCACCATTTGAAGCAATTTGGATTGCTTTAAGATTTGTAACTTTGTTTCCGAAGAGATACTAATTAATTTTTTTTCCACACAATATAGTTTTCGTTAAATTTTTTTAAGTTCTCTAAACTATTGATAGTCAGTTACTTTTGAATTGTTTACCTCATGCATGAGGTAAACAATTCACATCTTGTCCACAAAATTTGGAAATATGAATGATTTAACTATGTCTGCGATTGACAGGCAAAATGTTCTGAACAATTTGAATGCCGTTGAAAACATACAAAAATATTTAGGAATATCCGGCATGTTGTTTAATGGTGAATATGTATTTACTCGCCAAAAAGTTGCTGATTTTTATCTAATAGACATCTCTACAATTGATAGATACCTTGTCCAACACGAGCAAGAGCTTAAACATAACGGGTATATAAATCTTAAAGGCAAAGGGTTAAAGGATTTTAAAAATCAATTTGGGTGGATGCTGCAAGAAGGCGCTAAGGCACCGCAATTAGGGATTTTTAATTTTAGGGCATTCATAAATTTAGGAATGTTGTTAGCCGAAAATGATAAAGCAAAAGCACTTAGAAAAGCTATTCTTGATATTGTAATTGATACTCTTAATCAAAAAATAGGCGGCTCTACAAAGTATATAAATCAAAGAGATGAAGATTTTTTTTATGCAATATTAAAAGAACCGTATTACCGAAAAGAATTTACTTCTGCCCTTAATCAATATTTGGAAATGGGCATTTATAAATATGCATTATATACAGATGCTATTTATAAAGCAATATTTAAAGAAAACGCATCGAACTATAAACAAATATTGCAATTAGAAGAAAGAGAAAATCCAAGAGATACTATGTATGCGGAAGTGCTGAAATTAATTGCTTCTTTCGAGTCCGGAATATCTTATGAAATGAAAAAAAGGTATGAAGAATTAAGAAGAAAGTTGCAACCGGAGGAATTGGATATTCTTATTAAAGATTTTTCTGAACATCCACTATACATACCTTTAATTGAAGATGCCAGAAGTAAAATGGCCAGCAGGGATTATGGGTTTAGAAATATCGTTCATCAAAGACTGCAAGAATATATTAAATGTGTAAATCCAGAGGATTATGAAAGATTTTTAGGGAGTAAAAGCAAAGAGTTAATTGATAGAGTTGAAGAAAATATTGATGTTTTTAAGCGCTTAAAAGACAGATAATATGGGATTTATTTATTTTAATATTGAACATGCTATTCAGGTTCATGATGAAATCATCAAAAGATCGGGAGGAATAAATGGTATCCTTAATCTGGGAATTTTAGAAAGTTCTTTGGAGCATATTCAAAATGACATTTATTATCCATGTCTTGAAAATAAACTTACGCATTTATTTTTTTCAATTAATAAAAATCATAGTTTCCAGGATGGTAACAAGAGGTCATCTATTGCTTTATCGGCCTATTTTCTTGAAGTAAATAATTGTGATTTTGCAATAAACAGGTTTATAAAGGAAATGGAAAATCTTGCTGTAGATGTTGCTGATAATTTAATAGATAAAGAACTATTATTCGAAATTATAAGCTCACTTATTTATGAAGATGATTATAGTGAGGAATTAAAATTGAAGATAATTAATGCAAAAACGGTTTAAAGAATTTGAATCATTTGAAATTTTCTCTACAAAACTTTTTTAGATTTTTAAAGTAAAATAAAAATGAAACTCGGAAACTACATTACAGGCAAGTGGATTGAAGGCGATGGCGAAGGGCAACAATTGTACAATGCAGTAAACGGAGAAATAATAGCAAATGCCACTACCAAAGGTTTAGACTTCGCTTCCATCCTTGATTATGGAAGAAAAACGGGAAGCCCTGCTTTACGAAAAATGACTTTCCAGGAAAGAGGAAGAATGTTGAAAGCATTGGCGCATCATCTTTTAGAACATAAAGAAAAATTTTACACGCTTAGCTATAAAACTGGCGCAACCCGTGCGGATAGTTGGGTTGACATCGAAGGCGGCATCGGAAATTTATTTTCAAATGCCTCTTTAAGAAGAAAATTGCCTGATGAAATATTTACTTTGGATGGAGAAAATATCGGTTTAAGCAAAGGAGGAACTTTTGCTGCGCAACATATTTTATTGCCCAAAGAAGGAGTAGTAATTCATATCAATGCATTTAATTTCCCGGTGTGGGGAATGCTGGAAAAAATAGCTGTAAACTTGCTTGCTGGCGTAGCCGCGGTGGTGAAACCTGCATCTATCACTTCTTATTTAACCGAAGCGGTTGTAAGAGAAATCATTGCTTCAAAAATTTTGCCCGAAGGCGCGTTGCAACTGATTTGCGGAAGCGCCGGAGACATTCTTGACCATGTTACATCACAGGATGTGATTACGTTTACGGGGTCTGCAACTACAGGATTAATGCTGAAATCCAATCCGAATATTCTTCGCGAAAATGTGCCTTTCAATCTCGAAGCGGATTCATTGAATTGCATCGTTCTCGGCGATGATGTTACGCCTGAAATGCCGGAATGGGATATTTTTATAAAAGAAGTAAGAAAAGAAATGACTTCTAAATGCGGGCAAAAATGTACTGCCATCCGCAGGATATTTGTTCCTGAAAATAAAATGGAAGATGTGTGGAAAGCGATAAGTAAATCGTTGGCACAGACAACCATAGGTAATCCTGAAAATGAAAAAGTGCGCATGGGTTCACTCGCAGGTCAATCACAAAAAAAAGAAGTATTGGAACAGGTTCAAAAATTATTGGCTTCTTCACAAATTCTTTATGGAAGCCTTGACAGCGTTGAATTAATTGATGCCGATGATAAAAAAGGCGCTTTTATGAGTCCACTTCTTTTAAAAAACGAACAACCTTTTCAAAGCGATGAAGTGCATAATATAGAAGCTTTTGGCCCCGTAAGCACCATCATGCCTTACAAAAATATAGAAGAAGCGATTGCGCTTGCCAAATTAGGAAAAGGAAGTTTGTGCAGCTCGGTGGTTACGGCAAACGAACAATTTTCAAAGAATTTTGTTTTGGGTGCAGGCACTTATCACGGAAGAATTTTGGTACTCAACAGGGATTGTGCAAAGGAAAGTACCGGTCACGGTTCGCCATTGCCGATGCTTACTCATGGCGGTCCGGGGCGTGCAGGCGGTGGCGAAGAAATGGGTGGTTTGCGCGGCATTAGGCATTATATGCAACGAGTAGCAGTGCAAGGTTCACCGACAATGCTAACTGCAATTACGAATGTTTATCAACCTGGCGGACAGGGAAAAACTGATACGGTTCATCCGTTTAAAAAATATTTTGAAGAACTAAAAATCGGCGACCAGTTACTCACTGAAAAAAGAAAAATTACTTCTGAGGATATTGATAAATTTGCCGATTTAAGCGGTGACCATTTTTATGCGCATATTAAAACAACCGATTTTACAGATACTATGTTTGAACAACAGGTGGCGCACGGATATTTTATTATGAGCGCCGCTGCGGGTTTGTTCGTTGATAGTTATGAAAAAAATCCTGTTTTATTGAATTACGGAATTGACGAATTGCGTTTTACCAAACCGGTCTATCCCGGCACGGAAATCTTTATCCGCTTTACATGCAAAGAAAAAATTGGACAAGAACTAAAAGAAATTACTCCTGAAACCGCTAATGTAAAAGGGATTGATATTCCAAAAGGAATCGTAAAATGGTATGTTGAAATATTAGATGAAACAGAAAATCCGGTAATTGGTGTGGCTACCATATTAACAATGGTGAGAAAGAAATACTAACTTTATAAAATGGAAATTAAAAATCTAAAAGATTTGGAAAATTATTTTAAGAAAGCGGATTTATTTGCTTTGCTTGGGGTCAATAGAATTGGAGTATTTGGTTCTTTTGCAAGAAATGAAAAATTTAATGACATTGATTTATTGATTGAAGATGATGTGAATTCGGAATCCCTCATTTCTTTTCAAAAAATATTAAAACAAAATATTAATGTTCCGGTAGATATTGTTCTGAGTAAATATGCTGAACCTATTATTTTATATAGAGCCCAACAAGATTTAAAGTATGCGAAATGCTAATAAGGATTTGCTTTATCTCTTAAGAGTATTAGAGTCAATTGGTAAAATATTATTGTACTCAAAAGAATATAAAAAAGCTGAAGATTTCTTTTTTACAAATAATCAAAAAGATTATAACGCGTCACTTTTATTAATGATTCAGATTGGTGAACAAGCCAATAAGATTAGTAAAGAAACCAAAAAAAAGTTCCCGAAAATTAAGTGGCAGATAATAAAAGGATTAGGAACAGAGTTGTTCATGAATATGTAAATATTGACAGTTTAATTGTATTTTCTATTATAAAAAATGACTTCCCTGAATTAATATTGCAAATAAGTAATTGTATTAAAGAGCAGATTCAGGATGGAGTATTTAATATAAAAGAGCTGGAAATTTCTAAAGGAAGTATTTTTTATCAACATATAAACTTTTCATTGTTACAATAATTTTTTTATGATGACTAACACCAAAGAGGGGTATGTAACCTCTCACACAGAACACGGAATTACCACAATCGAATTTTTTCATCCGCAAAGCAATTCACTGCCGTTAAAATTATTAGATGCATTAGCACAGGAAATACATTACGTAGGCACACACGACTCGAAAGTAGTAGTATTGAAGAGCGCTGGAAATGGCGCTTTTTGTGCCGGTGCAAGTTTCGATGAACTGATAGAAGTTAAAAATGAAAAAGAAGGAACGGAATTTTTCCTGGGCTTTGCTAATGTTATTAATGCCATGAGAAAATGTACCAAACTAATAATCGGTCGCATCCATGGTAAATGTGTGGGGGGTGGCGTAGGGCTTGCTGCCGCAGTGGATTATGCCATCGCAGTAAAAGAATCGGAAGTAAAATTGAGCGAGCTTGCTGTTGGAATGGCGCCTTTCGTTGTTGGCCCTGCCATTATAAGAAAAATTGGAATATCTGCTTTCAGCCAGCTTGCAATTGACACCACTCTCTGGAGAAATGCTGATTGGGCCAAACAAAAAGCCTTGTTTGCCGAAGTACACCAATCCGTTGATGATATGGATGAATCTATTGACCGTCTTGCAAATTCACTGGCACATATGAACCCCACTGCAATGGCAGAAATGAAAAAAACATTTTGGAGCGGAACAGAAAATTGGGACACACTTTTAAAAGAAAGGGCAGCTATCAGCGGACGCTTGATTTTAAGTGATTTTACAAAAAATGCCATTGAGACTTTTAAGAACAAAGTGAAGAATAAAAAATCAGCGTTGAGAACAAACTAATCATTGTAGGAACTTACAAAACAATGTGAGGGCAAAATTAGAAATCTGTAATATTTGCTTGCACGCTGGTAGGTTTGTTCCTAAAATTCTAAAGAGAAAATAAAATATATTTGTTTCAACAACAGGTATAAAGAATTAATTAATAAAATCTATTATTATGCAATGGCAGGGTAGAGCAGAAAGCGATAATGTGGACGACCGCCGTGGGGTATCGGGTGGCGGATTGGCAATCGGTGGTGGGGTAATTGGTGTGATTTTTATTCTCGTCAAATTTTTATTGGGCGATGGTGATATCAATGACCTGAGCCAATTGGTACAGCAACCCCAACAGCAGCAAACAGAGATGACTACAGAACAAAAAGCGGCCGATGATAAAGAAGCCGATTTTGTAAAAGTGGTACTTAAAGACACAGAAGATGTTTGGGGGAAAATATTTAGCGATATGGGCAAAACCTATACAGACCCGACTTTGGTTCTTTTCAGGGGTTCCACCACTTCCGGATGCGGAAATGCAAGTGCAGCAAGCGGTCCGTTTTATTGCCCTGCCGACCAGGATGTATATATTGACCTTTCTTTTGCACAGCAGTTAAAGGACCAGTTTGGCGCCACCGGCGATTTTGCAATGGCGTATGTAGTTGCTCACGAAGTGGGGCATCACGTGCAGGATTTGTTGGGCGTTACTAAAAAAATGCAGCAGATTCAGCAACAGGTAAGCGAAACGGAATACAATAAATATTCTGTCCGTTTGGAACTACAGGCAGATTTTTATGCAGGCGTGTGGGCGCATTACGACCAGAAAATGAAAAATGTGATTGACCCCAATGATATCCAGGAAGCGCTGACAGCAGCCAATGCAATTGGCGATGACCGTTTACAGAAAGAATACCAGGGAACTGTAACGCCAGATTCATTTACTCACGGCACTTCTGCACAAAGAATGTATTGGTTCAAAAAAGGCTATGACACCGGAGACCTCAACCAGGGAGATACTTTCGCGGCGGGAAGTTATTAATTAGCAGATTAGTTAATTAGCCAATTAGCGAATGAATGTTCCGGACTTTTTGTGCTTATGCGCATTAAAAATTTCGTTAGAATAAAATCAGAAATTCTTGTTATTTATTTGTCTGCTGGAAGAAAATAATTCGTGGAAATTCCCTGTCTGCATGACGCAGTCAGGCAGGGTGCAATTCGTGGCTAAAAAATTTTTTTGTGAAGCAAAAGAAAAAAAATCCATTTTTTAATTTTCTTTTAAATACAATACCTGGCAATTGTTACAATAAAAACTTCGCCGGTTTGTTTTTCCACAATGTTTTTTAATGAATGGAATATTGCAACGGGGACAAATCGTTTTTGTATGTGCCAGCCAATGCTTTCTTAAAACATATTGCTTTTTCCATTCCAGGAATTCAAAACTATAATTGCGCGCCTCTTTTATTAATTCATTAATTTTTTTCGCAGGAATCTCTCCCACCCTGCTTTCGGGGTGAACCCTTGTTCTGAAAAGCACTTCATTTTTGATGATGTTTCCCACACCTGTAAAAATATTTTGATTGAGCAATGCATCACAAATCATTGCATCGGGAATTTCTTTTAATTTTTGTTTGGCAGCTTTCGCATTCCATAAATCACTCATCACATCTGATGTCCAGTCGTAAATTTCATCCAGGGTTTCTTCGATAAATTTTACAGAACATGCGTAGAAATTTATCTCGCCTTTTTCAAAAATTAATCTCAATCTCGGCGCGCTTTCTTTTTGTTCGTTGATACGATAACTGCCAAATAACATGAAATGAATGCGAACGGTAAAGTCCTTGAAACAAATTAAAAAATGCTTTCCCCAACTTTTAAAATCAATTATTTTTTGTCCTGATAAACGCTGAATATCAAGCTTACTATTTCCTTCTACCTGTAATATCTTCTTTCCAATAAAAGATTGAACCTCTTCTTTTATAATAATAATGGACGGACCTTCGGGCATTTAGTATTTTTCTTACTATTACTTCAAAAGTCAAACCAATTCGTTAAACGAGGACAAAAAATAGAAATTCGAATTATTTATTCGTTTACTATAATGGCATTTAGAATTTATTTTTGTAAAAACTTTTCAATATGCCAACGGATTCAATGCAACCAACTTTTTTTTCTAACTCAAAAGATTTCAGAAAATGGTTCGAAAAAAATCATGAGAAGGCAAAAGAATTGTTAGTTGGATTTTATAAAGTAACCAGTGGAAAGAAAAGTATTACCTGGCCCGAATCGGTCGATGAAGCCATCTGTTTTGGCTGGATTGACGGAGTTAGAAAATCCATCGATTCAGAAAGTTATTGTATTCGTTTTACGCCTAGGAAATCAACAAGCATTTGGTCTGCAATTAACATTAAAAAAGTAGAAGAACTTGCTAAAAAAGGTTTAATGCATCCACCAGGAATTGCCGCTTTTTCTAAAAGAAAGGAAAATAAATCAAGAATTTATTCTTATGAAAAAGAAGCAGAAAATTTGTCTGAAGAATTTTTGAAAAAATTTAAGTCTAATAAAAAAGCCTGGAACTATTTTCAATCCATGGCGCCTTCGTATCAAAAAACTGCAATCCATTTGGTAATGAATGCGAAACAGGAAATTACAAAAATGAAAAGACTTGATGAATTAATAAAAGACAGTGAAGCGGAAAGAAAAATAAAAAGATTAAATTATTGACTATGATTTACGACAGCATTGTTATAGGGAGAGGCATGATCGGTTCTGCTGCTGCAAAATATTTGAGCCAATCGAAACAAAATGTATTGCTGATAGGACCAGATGAAGAAAGATCTGAGAAAGAAGGAATTGTTTTTTCGAGCCATTATGACCAATCGAGGGTACAAAGAATTATCGGAAAAGACGAAACATGGACGTTGCTCAATCAGCAATCGGCGAACGAATATGATTCGCTTGAAAACACAACTGGTATTCAGTTTCATTCCAATGTGGGTTGCCTTTATGTGAATCCTTATGGAAGAGATGCTTACCTGGATAATGTACCAACATTGGCAAAAAAATTTAATCAAAATTATCAATCGTTTTCTGATAGTAAAGAGATACACTCCTCTTTTCCTGCTTATGATTTTCCCACCACATCTAATGGAATATTTGAGCCTTCTCCTTCAGGGTATATTAATCCGCTGCTTTTGATAAAAGCGCAATTAAAAGTGTTTGAGAATAACGGTGGTGAAATTTTAAACGATACTGTGACTGACATCAGTTATATAAATAATGAAATAAAAATTTCTACCATTAATGGGAAATTTTATTATTCAAAAAAAGTATTGCTTACTGCAGGCGCTTTTATAAATTTTTTCAATCTTTTAAAAAGAAAGCTGGCTTTAAAATTGAAAAGTGAAACTAATATCCGGGCAAGAGTCAGCGCTGCCGAAGCACGCCGCCTGGTAAAGTTTCCATCACTTTTATATGAAATAATGGAACCGGAAATTCAGAATATTTATTTGGTTCGCCCGCTACAATATCCTGATGGAAATTATTATGTAAAAATGGGCGCTAATCTTCCCGGAGATATTTTTTTCGATAGCTTAGATGATATCCAGGATTGGTTTAAAAGTGAAAGCAACTGCGGCGATTTAAAAACTATGAAAGACGCTCTAATGAAAATAATTCCCACACTTTCTATGGAAGAATGCACTCTGAAAAAATGTATCGTCGCTTTTACTACACATGGCAAGCCCTATATCGGCGAAGCCAATAAGGGATTGTATTTTGTCGCTGGTGGAAACGGATATTCGGCTATGTGCTCTGATGCATTGGGAAAAATTGTTGCAACTTTTTTGTTGAAAAATGAGTTTCCCGAAAAATATAATGCAAAAGATTTTGAGCCGGTTTTTGTGGGGTAATTTCCCGGTTTAACTAAAAATAAATTATGTACAGCATCCGAAAAATATTGGCTATATCTGGTAGCACGCGGCAGAATTCTACCAATCATCGCCTGATAAAAGCAATTGCCGAAATCTCAAAAGATATTTTTGAATTACAGTTTTATAATGACATTTCTTCGTTGCCACATTTTAACCCCGACAATGATAATGAACATGTTGACAAGGAAGTAATTCATTTCAGGCAGCTGTTGAATGAAGCAGATGGAATAATTATTTGTACGCCTGAATATGCGCATGGGGTTCCGGGCACTCTAAAAAATGCTATTGACTGGACAGTTGGCACAAATGAATTTTATCATAAGCCAACGATGTTGATTACAGCTTCCACAGATGGGAAAAAAGGGCACGAATCGTTGCTTGAGACACTGCGCGTAATTGAGGCAAAAAATATTGATACACTTCACCTTATCATTTCTTTTGCGTCCACAAAAATCAATACAGATAATAGAATCAGTGATGACAAAACTCTTCAAAGCGTAAAAAATCTCCTTAAGAATTTTCAAAAAACAATTAATGAAAATGTGGAGAAGACTGAATGAAAACGAAATAGCAAACAAACTTTTGCTCACGATTTTCATTTTATAACCAATAATTGCTTTTTATTTTCTCTTTCATTTCATTTCTCCGGTACGCCATTTGAAGTAAAATGAGAAAGTCAATTTATGAAGCCGGGAACTATGCTTCAATATTTTCATTGGTACTTACCCAATGATGGAAACCTATGGAAACAATTAAAAGATGAAGCTGGCCGTCTTAAAGAAATGGGATTTTCTTCTATATGGTTTCCTCCGGCATGCAAAGGTTCTGTAGGCGGTTACAGCCAGGGATACGACATTTATGATTTATATGACCTTGGCGAATTTGACCAAAAAGGATCTGTACGAACAAAATATGGAACCAGGGAGGAATACTTAGAGGCAATAGATGCTGTACATGCAGCGGGTATGAATGTAATAGTGGATATAGTTCTCAATCATAAAGCAGGTGGTGATGAAATAGAAAAAGTGAAAGTGGTAAAAGTAGATCCTGACAATCGGAATAAAGTAATTTCGGCGCCTTTCGAAATAGAGGCTTTCACCAAATTTACTTTCGCCGGAAGACAAAAAAAATATTCCTCTTTTATCTGGGATTATATGTGTTTCTCTGGAGTTGATTATGCTTATGATCTTAGCGAAAATGGCATATTCAGGATTTTGAACGGTTATGCTGATTCGTGGGAAAAAGTGATTGGCGATGAAAAAGGAAATTATGATTATTTGATTTATAATGATATTGACTTTAGAAACGAGGCTGTACGGAAAGAACTCATCTCCTGGGCTAAATGGTATTAGTACCAAAGAAATTTTGAAGGTGTAAGATTAGATGCTGTGAAGCATATCACTCCTACGTTTTATCCGGAATGGCTAAAACAATTAAGAGAAGATGCGGGGAAAGAAATTTTTGCTGTAGGAGAATATTGGGCGCCGGGGCAATTGAATTTATTATTGAAATATATTGAAGTGACCCAGGGAACCATGAGTTTATTTGATTCTTCGCTCCACAAGAATTTTCACAATGCTTCTACCCTGGTAAATAAATATGATATGCGAAGGATACTTGATGATACTTTAGTAAAAGCAATGCCTGATAAAGCAGTAACTGTAGTTGATAATCATGATACACAACCATTGCAGGCTCTGGAAGCGCCGGTAGAAGCGTGGTTCAAGGCCATTGCCTATTCTATAATACTTCTCCGCACAGAAGGATATCCTTGCGTTTTTTATCCTGATCTATATGGTGCACATTACAAAGATCATGGTAAGGACGGAAAAGAATACGAAATATGGCTGGCAAAAGTGGATGAATTAGAAAAGTTTTTATGGGCAAGAAATAATTATGCCTACGGATTACAGCGCGATTATTTCGACCATCCCAATTGTATTGGCTGGACAAGAGAAGGCGATGAAAACCACGGTGGCTGCGCGGTTGTATTAACCAATGGCGACAAGAAAATAAAAATATGGAAATAGGAAAACGCTATGCCGGAAAAAAATTCATTGACATGTTGGAGAAAAATCCTGTTGAAGTAGAAATTAATAATAATGGATGGGGAAATTTCTTAGCACCTGCAGGAAGTGTTTCTGTGTGGGTGGAAAAATAAATGGGAAGTGATTCTTTAAAGTGTTTTCTCTAATTCAATTTTCCTTTTTCATGCAGTAAACGAACAAATAAATCAGATTCTGCTTTTATTTTTTTCGTAGAAAAAAATCCTTTGTGCCCTTCGTGACTTTGTGTGAAAAAAATCTTTTGCGAAGCAAAAGAAAATACAGTTTACACACAAAGCCACAAAGCACAAACTTGCCTGACGGCATACAAAAATTCCTGTGGAATTAAAAACAGAACAAACGTTTTATAAGCAGATGAAATCTATCAAATCGGTACCGAAGTACTATGCTTAATTTCTCCCATCACAAAAATACTTTTCACACTGCCTATACTTTTTAAAGAACCCAATCCACCCAAAACAAACTTTTGATAGGCAGGCATATCTTTCACCAGGATTTTTAATAAAAAATCATAATCGCCGGCAATGTTATAACATTCTACCACTTCGGGCAGAGATTGAATTTCTGCAACAAATTTTTTCCCGTTCTCATTGGTGTGCTGCTTTAAAGAGACATTGCAAAAAACAGTTAACCCTTTATCTAATTTTTCTTTATCAAGAATGGCTACATACTTTTTGATGTATCCATCTTTTTCCAATCGCTTGATGCGCTCATGCACGGGCGTAGTGGTGAGATGCAGTTGCAACGAAATTTCGCGGTTGGTAATGTGTGCATTTTCTTGCAGCATTTTTAGAATATCAGTATCAATAGCATCTAACATGATGAAAAGTTTATTTTTCTTTCAAAAGTAATATATGTGAGTTATAATAGAAAATAATTCTATTATAATTATATTTATAGAAAATAATTCTAAATAAACTTTTATTTATAAGAATATTAGTCTTTAGAATACTTTTGACATCAACTTCTGAAAAAAATAATTTTTATGATAACGCATAATTTAGGCTACCCAAGAATTGGCAATCATCGTGAATTAAAAAAAGCCAACGAACAATATTGGGCTAATAAAATTTCAGCTAATGAACTGGAACATACCGCGAAAACTATTCGTCGTCAAAACTGGCAATTACAAAAAGATGCCGGAATCAATATTATTCCCTGCAATGATTTTTCTTATTACGACCACGTGTTAGATACATGCCTTATGGTGGGCGCGGTTCCGGAGAGGTATCATGAATTAATGCAGAAAAAACAATTACCCGATATTGATTTGCTTTTCGCAATGGCCCGAGGTTATCAAAAAGGAGATTATGATATTACTGCGATGGAAATGACAAAATGGTTTGATACCAATTATCATTTTATCGTTCCTGAATTTAAAGCCAATCAGAAATTTTGTTTCTTTTCACAAAAAATAATTCATGAATTTCTGGAAGCAAAAAGAGAAGGCTTTAATGCAAAGCCGGTTTTATTGGGACCGGTATCCTTTTTACTTTTAGGAAAAGAAAAAGAAGAAGGGTTTCATCGTTTGGAACTAATTAAAAATTTACTGCCTGTTTACCTGGAAGTATTGAAAAACCTGGATGATGCCAATGCGCATTACATTCAGTTTGATGAGCCATGTCTATCATTAAATCTTACCGATGAGGAAAGAATTGTTTTTGTAAAAGTATATAACGATATCAAAAAAGCATTCCCGCATTTGCATTTTATCCTCACCACTTATTTTGAATGTTACGGCGATAATTTGCAAACAGTTTTACATCTTCCCATACAGACTTTGCATTTGGATTTAGTTCGTTGCCCCAATCAATTAGATGATATCCTGGCAACAAATATTTCAAAATCAAAACTCAATCTTTCGCTCGGCGTGGTAGAAGGAAGGAATATATGGAAGAATGATTTTGCTAATTCGCTTTCATTAATTGATAAAGCAAAAAAAGCGATTGGTGAAGATAGAATTATGATAGCGCCATCCTGCTCTTTGCTGCATGTGCCTTGTGATTTGGATCTGGAAACGGATGAAAAAAACCTTCCTTCGGAAATCAAAAACTGGATAGCTTTTGCCAAACAAAAAATTGATGAAGTAGTAGTATTAGCAGCACTTTCAGCAGGAAATCCTTCTACAGATGTTTTTAAAAAATTAGAAGAAAATAAACAAGCTATAGAGCTTAGGAAAACATCTTCTCTAATTCATAAACAATCCATAAAAGATAGAATAAAACGGGTTACTGAAAAGGATATAAAACGTATTTCTGGTTTTTCTCAAAGAAAAAAATTGCAACAGAATGCATTGCATCTTCCTTTATTTCCTACAACAACAATCGGCTCATTTCCGCAAACAAAAGAAGTAAGAAGCTGGCGCGCCAAATTGAAAAAAGGAGAATTAACCAATGAAGAATATGATACGTTGATAAAAAAAGAAATTGAAGAATCCATAAAATGGCAGGAAGAATTGGGCATTGATGTTTTGGTTCATGGCGAATTTGAGCGTAATGATATGGTGGAATATTTCGGTGAACAATTAGAAGGATTTGTATTTACAAAAAACGGTTGGGTGCAGAGTTATGGCAGCCGTTGCGTGAAGCCTCCGGTGATTGTTGGTGATGTGGAAAGAAAAAAACCAATGACGGTTTATTACACACAATATGCACAATCACTCACCAATAAATTAGTAAAAGGAATGCTGACGGGACCGGTTACTATTTTGCAATGGAGTTTTGTACGTAACGACCAGCCTCGATCCGAAACCTGTATGCAGATTGCCTTTGCGATACATGATGAGGTTATAGATTTAGAAAAGGCCCAAATAAAAGTGATACAAATTGATGAACCCGCTATTCGTGAAGGTTTGCCATTGCGCAAAGAAAACTGGCGTGAATATTTAGACTGGGCGGTGAAAGCATTTAAGGTTTCTTCATCAGGAGTAAAAGATGAGACGCAGATTCATACACACATGTGCTACTCTGAATTTAACGATATTATTGAAGACATAGCGAAGATGGATGCTGATGTCATCACTATTGAAACTTCACGTTCGCAAATGGAATTGCTGGATGTTTTTGCAGCATTCAAATATCCGAATGACATTGGCCCCGGCGTATATGATATTCATTCTCCGCGCGTTCCGTCAAAGGAAGAAATGACCGGATTAATTCAAAAAGCGATGAAAGTGATTCCCACTAAACAATTATGGATAAACCCTGATTGCGGATTGAAAACAAGAGCGTGGCCGGAAACTAAAGCTGCTTTGCAGGCGATGGTGGATGCAGCTAAAGAATTGAGAAAAAGTGTGAAGCAAACTGTAGAAGTTTAGTTAACAGGTTCTTTAAGTAAAGACTGTCGGAAGTTTTTTTCGGCAGTCTTTTTAATTCTGTAATGCCGGTTTACAGGACTCCCATTTTTCAAGACCTTCAGTTTTGGTAAGGGTTCATTATTAAATTAGCGTTATAATATTTTGCATCACCGGTTACCTCCCGCTCTACCCATTCGGGGATATCAAAAAGTTCACTTTCGCTTTTCAATTCAATTTCTGCAATAAATAGTCCATCATTATTTCCTGAGAATTCATCAATCTCCCACAGTTTATTTTTGTATTTTATTTTATACCTCGTTTTTGTAAGTGTGCCAATGCAAAAATTATCTAACAAATCTCTTGCATCGTTTACAGGTATTTCGTATTCATATTCGGGTCTCGATGCCCCGATGGTTCTTCCTTTTATTGTAATAAAACCGTGCATCTCCGCAAGACGTATTCTAATAGTTTTATCCGGTTCGAGCAAAATATAGCCCTGTTTATAATGCTGGCCTGGTGGTTTTGAAACCGATTTCCACCTTTCCTTATTAACCAAAAATTTTCTTTCTATTTCAATTCCCATTTGAATTCAATTTAAAAGATTTTTAGTTCCCGGCATTTCAAAATGTACCCTGAATTGTTTTTCCAAATACAAATTTAATTATAATTTACCTTTATTCATCTTTGTCCTAACTGCTTTTACATTCATTGTTTTATCGAAAAATCAGCTATTTATCCAGAAACTTTTTCAGGATAAAGTTTATAGATTTTTTAATTATTTTTTTAACAGTATTTCCCAAAATATAATTTCCCAAAAAAAACTTTACGACATTTACACGAATGGAAAGATCAAACTTTATTGACTTAATAAAAATATTTTGCAGTAGCGGCCACGGGGGAGCGGGTATCAGGCATTTTTTAAGAAATAAACTTACCGCCTTTGGCGGTCCTGATGGTGGCGACGGAGGACGTGGGGGGCACATCATTTTGCGTGGCAATAAAAATCTTTGGACGCTGTTGCATTTGCGCTATTACAAACATATTCATGCGGACAAGGGTGAAAACGGAAGCAAGAATAACTGCACGGGTCATGATGGGAAAGATGTAATTATTGAAGTGCCGCTAGGGACCATTGCTACCATTGAAGAAAATGGGAAAAAAGTAGAAATACTGGAAGACGGCGAGGAAAAGATTTTACTAAGTGGTGGCCGTGGCGGACAGGGAAATTCTCACTTTGCTACTCCTACCAACCAGGCACCGGAACACGCACAGCCAGGCGAACCAGGAGAAGAAAGTTTTGTTACTTTAGAATTAAAAGTTCTTGCTGATGTGGGACTGGTAGGCTTTCCCAATGCCGGAAAATCAACGTTGCTTTCAGTAATCACAGCAGCTAAACCCAAGATTGCTGATTATGCATTTACTACATTAACGCCCCAGCTTGGAATTGTATCCTATCGCGACAATAAAAGCTTTTGTGTCGCAGATCTCCCCGGAATTATAGAGGGGGCAGCCGAGGGGAAAGGGCTTGGCCACAGGTTTTTAAGACATATAGAGCGTAATCCGGTTTTGCTTTTCGTAATCCCTGCAGATAGTAAAGACCATAATGAAGAATTTAAAATTCTGCAGAAAGAATTGAAAGAATATAATCCGGAATTGCTCGATAAAAAATTCCTGATCGCCATTAGCAAAAGTGATATGCTGGATAGCGAACTGAAAGAAGCCATTGAAAAAGAATTGCCAGAAAATATTCCTCATATTTTTATTTCATCACTAACAGGAAAAGGACTTGTAGAATTAAAAGATATGCTTTGGAATGCGTTAAACTGATCTTTTAATTCGCATTTTATTACATTAATAAATGATTTTAAAACATACGATTTTGTTTTATAATTTTAAATTTTAAAAAAGAGTAAAAACGTAATCATAGAAATTTTATGAGTCGTAAAATTTTATTTTTTATCAATCCCATTTCAGGTACTCAAAACAAATTGTTTTTGGAAAAAGAAATCATTAAAAAATGTGAAGAAAAAAGCATTTTTTTTGAGATTCTATTTACCTCAAAAGATGGAGATTATGATTTTTTGCATGATAAAATTAAAAATGAAAATATAACTGACATTGCCATTTGCGGGGGTGATGGAAGCATATCGCCCATAGTATCTTCCATTTTAAATATTGAGGTAAATATTGGTATTATTCCACTTGGGTCGGGAAATGGATTAGCGCGTACCGCCGGAATTCCTAATTCTGTTGACAAATCAATGGATATTATTTTAGCCGGCAACGCAAATTATACAGATGCATTTTTTATCAACAACAGGTTAAGCACTCATTTGTGTGGTTTAGGCTTTGATGCAAAGGTGGCTTCCGATTTTGCTCAACTAAAAAAACGAGGACTTCATTCATATACTAAGCTGGCATTTAAAAATTTCTTTTCTGCCAAAACCTATCCATTTACGCTTGAACAGAATGGTAACTTTATTAAGGTAGATGCATTTTTAATTTGTATTGCCAATAGCAACCAGTTTGGAAATAATTTTAAAATTGCTCCCAAAGCCAGTATTTGTGATGGCCTTCTGGATATTGTCGTACTGAAAAAAACAGCTAAAGCAAAAGCCGTATTAGCTTTTATAAAGCAAATATTTTCGGGGAAAATAAAAAATACTGAAGAAGAAAATTTTCATAAAAACAGCATCCTTTATTTTCAAACCAAAAAAATAAAAATTGAAAACTTTCAATTAGCTCCTTTGCATATTGATGGTGACCCTGCAGAAACTTCAAAATATTTTTTAATAGAAATAATTCCTTCTGCATACAAACTTATACAACCCTTATCCTGATACAAAATCGCATTATTTGTTGCCCTGCTGTTCAGAGTTCGATTCTAAAATATTTTTGATCTGCTTAAAAGCTTCCACATTATTTTCTCTGCTCAATGAAGCTTTCACTTCTTTCTTTTCACTGGCGGTTAAATGAAAATTCATGGGCACTCCTTCTTCCGGAGTTTTTGGGATATACATCAGTGACACGCGATGAAGCCTTCCACCAAATTCATTTTGTATATATGAAATCTCATCGTCTTCAAAATAATCCTGAAGCCTGAACCAGTTGGTTTGCATCATGGTAAATGGGTCAGTAATAATATCGGAGATACCTCCTGTTTTATAAGCATCATCCCAGCTACCTTTTTTCCTTGAGCGTACCTGTATGATCAATATCCCTCTTGTATTTTGATTGATCCAGTCTTTAAACACATGCAAAAAGCGAAGGGTATTTTCCTGGCCCGTATTATCACGCAACCCGGCATCCATTACATCTATAATGGGCCTGGAGGGAAGCCATACACTCGGTAATACATACGGATAAGTGGCATTCATCCTCAATGCAGTGAGCATCCTTAAATTAAGGGGATTCATATTTTTAAACAAAGCGGCAAAATCAATGGCATCGGGGCCCGACATATCTGAAGTGCTGTCTTTAAATTCAGATTGCATCATAAAACTTATCGGCTGCGAACATACCAGCATCTTCTTAAAATCTCTTGTAACAGTAGAACTTAATATCATCAACGGAATCTGAGCATTCTTTTCAGATTCGCTGTAAAACCCAATCGGCTTATCCAAAACGTGTCGTGTATTATGATCCAATTTCTGCTCAAAAGCATAACCACGATCTTTCACATAACGGTAACCACCAAACGTAAATTTTTGAGAAGGGGAAATAAGATCGCGTGCAATCAAAGAGGAAAACACAGGGTTCAGCAGGTCTTCAGAAATATTATTAAGATATTCTTTGTTTCTAAGATCAATATTAGCCCCATCTGCTTTTAGCCTGTACAGTTCACGAAAATACGCCGCAGCAAGCATTCCGCCGGAAGCGCCTGTCATCATCATCGTTTTATTCATGATAGCACCATTGGTAATACTATCTAATTCCTGTAAAACATTCATAGAAAAATCGGCGCTCCTTACGCCTCCGCCACTGAAATCAAAAAGTACCATCAGGGGTTTTTCTTCATGCTGTTTTTCTTTCCAGTTGTTGAGAATGGAAACCATATTTTTTTTATCAGCGTCTGTTTTCGCTTCTGTATTTAGTGCTTCCAGACTTTTAAGAGAATATTCAGGTCTGTCAGGATTTGCATAATTAAGCCCGTAAGCTTTATTCCTTGGATCTATGATATCATATTTGTAAAGTACATTCAGTACAGCATACAGCAAAATCATAAACAAAAGGCTCCAGCTTCTCAAAAAATAAGAAAGTGCGCCAATGACGGCAATTAATATGGCAAAAAAAATGAGAATACTTGCAGCAGCAGGTATTTGAAAAAATTTATTGTCCAGGAAAAAAGCAATAAATATCATAAAAAGGAATGCCAAAAGAATAGTAAGCATTGCAGAAAAATGATGTCTTTTAAAAATGACATCCAGAAAATTTTGGCTGTAATGGCCTACGGGCCGTACTTTTTTTATTTTGAAACGACTGCTCAGATAATTAGTTACCGGCAATCCAAAAGTATCCGTTAGTACTTTCTCATCAGTGGATTCCGGGATTTTATTTTCATCAAAATCCAAAACGCCAGGCTCAAATGTTCTTACAATTCGCCTGTCGGCAGAAAAAAAATAAACAAAAGAAATCAGGATTAAAAGAAAAAGACCACCCAGGAAACCTCCTGTAATCATTAAAAAGCGTGGCAATGGAATTAATTCTTTAGTCACATCAAAATGTAACGCCTCAATAAAGTAGATAATTAAAAATGAAATTGGTATTAAAGCATTATTAATACAATATTTAAAGAAGGGTTTTGAACTCGTAGCCAGGAAACGAAAGCGGGTACTATGCAAAATGAACGTAGTAATATTCCAGCTCATAATAAATACACCGATACATACCCCCGTAATAGCTGCGCCACCTGCATTTACATTTCCCAAATATTCTGGGGCCAAAAACAATGCATTGGCTCCAAAAAATTCCATGAAATTGCCAGAAACCGTAAGAAAAAGTATGAGCCATACAATCAGCAAAACCTGGGATTTCCTGAAATGAAGCAATACTAATTGTATAGGAAATGAATAATAAAAATTATGAACAAATTTCTTCATTACAAAAATTATTGCAATAGGTAAATGTTATAAATATCTATTCTGTACAACGGGTGGACGCAGGATATACAGCATAAAAATAATTGACATCAAAAATAATATGGCTACTGTCTGATGGGCAACGCCAAACCATACCAGGTTATTGCGGTATGGCGAAAGAACTACTGTGGTAATCCCAAGCGCTACCTGCAATAGAACGAGGAATAGGGGGATGAATTTTGCCCTTGAAAATAATGCGCTTCCTACTATTTTTTTTGCTTTTACCCACCATATAATTACCAAAACTAAAATAGTATAAGCTAACCCGCGATGAATAAATTGCACCATAATTTTGTTATCAATAAAATTTTTCCAGCCCGGAGACAGACGATACAATGTATCAGGAATCCACTGGCCATTGATTGTTGGCCAGGTAGGAGCAGCTACTGCAGCATGAAGGCCAGCCATAAAAGCACCATATATCAATTGAAAAAAGAGCACCACTATAATTGCCCACGTTATTTTCCGTAACGGCTTGTTTACTATTTTCATTCTCGAAGGAACGGAAATACTTAATGCAAACCACAAAGTATAACACAGCAACACCAAGGCAGTCATGAAATGTGTGGCTAATTTAATGTGATCTACAAACATTCTTTGGGGAACCAGGCCGCTTTCCACCATTATCCATCCAATAGCGCCCTGAACCATTCCCAGCAAAAACAAAATAATAAAAGGAATGATCATGTCTTTATTAAATTGTTTTTTTATTAAGAAATAAAAGAATCCAACCAAAAAAACAACTCCCATCAGCCTTGCACATGTACGATGCAACCATTCCCAGAAAAAAATAAATTTAAAATCGCTTAGAGTAAAATCCGCATGGATGTACCTGAACTGATCGGTGCCTTTATATTTGGCAAACTCGGATTGCCATTGAGCTAAATTCAAGGGCGGCAACGCACCGGTGATAGGATTCCACTCAGTAATGCTCAGCCCCGATTCGGTAAGCCTTGTAATACCGCCCAACATGATCTGGATTACCAACATGAAAACCCCGAGGTAAAGCCATTTGGCTACATTTTTATTGGATTTTTTTAATACGATTTCAGCCATTGTATTTTTTCATTTTTCATTTTAAACCTGGGATATTCAGAATTCACATTGAACAAAGATAATTCCATGAAGGCATACATTCCTATTTCGGTTCAATATAAACTGTTGTGTTGAAAATTCTATCCATTACATGCAAAAGTTGGGCTACATTTGAAAAAATATTTTTTTTAATTGTTGCTTCCTTTTTTTCATAATAAATTCATTGAAGCCGGTGTGGATGAGGTAGGCCGCGGTTGTTATGCAGGGCCGGTTTATGCCGCCGCAGTAATTCTTCCAAAAGATTTTTATCATCCTTTATTAAATGATTCCAAAGAACTCACCAGGGAAGAAAGAAATCTGCTAAGACCAATAATTGAAAACGAATGTATCTCTTTTTCGGTGGCAAGTGTCAGCAACCTAGAAATTGATCGGATTAATATTTTACAGGCATCTTTTAAGGCAATGCATCTTGCATTAAATAAACTTAAAAGTGTACCGGAACTTTTATTGGTTGACGGAAATCGTTTCAATTCTTATAAAAAACTTCCTCATCAATGCATCATAAAAGGGGATGGTATTTATGCCTCTATTGCCGCAGCAAGCGTGCTGGCTAAAACTTACCGCGATGAATATATGGAATCACTTCATGAAAAATTTCAAATGTATTATTGGAATAAAAATAAAGGATATGGAACCCGCGAACACCGAGGTGCTATTGAGATTCATGGATTATGCCCCTACCATCGCAAAAGTTTTGATATATGGCCAGCCTTTGAAAATACAGAAGAAAATATTTTAGAAATTGAATAAGAATCTACATTATTTATTTATCTGCTGACAAGGCAGATTTGTTTACTGGTATTCCTATATCCCACTTTTTAAATTCTCTCCTGAACTATAACTTAATTCTCCGTCCAAAATTTTTGCTGGTGCTGTATATGGATGTTCTTGTTCTTTCCCCACGCCCATAATATGCATTACTTTCCAGCCATGCACTTTCAGATAATCAGAAACCATAGACCGGTGACAGCGCCACCATACAGCTTCTGAGCACATATAAGCGGTACGTTTTTCTAAAGCAATTTTTTGCAACTCTTTGATTCCTTCGTTAAAATCTTCCGTTTCCATATAATCTGCATAACCTCTGAAAGCAATATGACGCCATGCGGTATTTTTTGAATCGGGATTTACTTTTCTTCTTCCGCCTAACTTTTTTAAATGAATGTATTGTATATTTTTTTCAGGTAAAGAAATTTCAAGCGCTTCTTTATTAAACTGTGGGTAACGCCGCGATCCGGGATAGCTTCTGATATCTGCTACTATTTCAATATTATAAGAATGTAGCATTTCAACTAATTCTTCAAGCGTACGTGTGGAATGGCCGATAGTCCAGATTGTTTTATTTTCAGATATTTTTTTCATTGAGTGAAATTGGTCTTCTATTTTTTTATCACAGCATATTTTGTAATTAATGTTCCCTGCTCATTTACTTTTTCGCAATTGATCAACCGAAGATCAATATCGAGTTTTTCCTCAATAACAAGATTGCCACCGGTTCCAAATATTTTTGGCTCTATCGTTAACCACAATTCATCTATCAATTGTTCTTTTAAAAAAGAAGTAGCAATGCGAGCGCCACCTACAACGGTCATTATTTCAATATCTTTTTGTTGAAATTCATGCACAATATCTTTTGGCTTGCTATCGGTAAATTCAATCTGGCCGCTGACTTTGCATTGATTGTATTTTGAAACCTGCCGTGTCATTATCAAAAGAAGATGATGCGGTGAAGCAGAAAATTTTTCTGCAATAAAAGTATTACTGCCCATCACTATCACTTCAGCATCTTTCCAAATTTGCTTATAATATTGCTGATCCTGTAAAGATGACCAATCTCTCACATGAGGAGCGCCCCATTTAGTAACCTTCCCGTCCAATGTAGATACAAAAACTAAAATTACTTTCATTTGAAACTAAAAATTGAAATTTTTTTTACAAAAGCATAAATTTATCAATTACTATCAATGTTCATTCCATATAATATAGATATTGGAAAACTATTCAATTAAGTGAGGATTTTTTGGACGTTTTACGGCTATTGCAAGCACACACAGAATAAGTAACAAAGGTAATAAAGGTAAAAATTTTGAACCATGATATTCTATCCATCCTGTAAAAATTGCCGAAAATATATAAACAGAAAACACCATTATTTGCAATTCAATCCTTTGCTCCAGATTTTTTGGTATAGGTATTTCGTTATTCCGATTTTTGTCCCGTTTTTTAAATCCCAGGCGCAAACCCTTAATAGCGCTCATTCCTATACTGGTAATAGTGCCGGTAATAAAAGTAGTAACCACTCCGGGTATATTCAAATGGCGAATGGTGGAACTTTGCATACCCATAGCAATGGCTGATAATAAGATCGCAATGTAGAGTGAATTATTATCAAGAGCTTTGCTTTGCTGAAACCAGATGACTGCAAGTATAGCAATGAAAATGCTTTCAATGGTAAGGCTAAGTGTTATATAGTACGACCAGCCTTTTTTTGTGTTTTCTACAATAAAAGCACCCGCAAATGCTCCAATCAAAAATCCCGCTAAAGCAGCCAACGAATGTAATGAAGAAGAAAGTTCACCCTGGCCGATGGAAAGCCCGAGTAAAATAGTGTTTCCTGTCATGTTTGCCGTGAACACATGGCCCAGCCTGTAATAGCTCATTACATCTATACTGCCTGCTACACCTGCAAGAAGCATCAGCATTATATCAAACCAAACGGAAGATTTATAATTAATTGTGTAATGCTACTTCATTGAATTTCAGTGATAGTGAAGAGAAAAATACTTGCTTATTTACTGATAAAAAATTATACCTGTAAAATAATAAAACAGGATATTCACAACAACTCAAATTACTTCTTCTCATTAATAATTGCCGCAAGTTCTTTATCCCAATATCCTGTCTTTCCATATTCTTTCAGACGACCAATCTCTTTCCCATCTTTCATCACAATGATTGTTGGAGTAGCGGTTATATTCATTGCCTGTGCAATGTTGCCTATAGCATGTTTATGCCTGTCAACAGCAAAAAGTAAAATCCTGTTTTCAGGGAAACCGCTTGCTTCCTGTATTTTAAAGAATTTGGGTAAGATAAAATGCGTGTCTTCGCACCAGGTACCACCAAATATTATAAAATATATTTTGTCTTTATTATTTCTGAAAGCTGCTACAGCAGAGCTATCCGGCTTAGGATAGATGCCCAGGCTTTCTGCATACCATTTAAAAGCAGTATCATTATCAATATCTTCTTTGGTAATTATTCCACGTAGCATTTTGGAATTATTATCAGCGGAATCAGTAAGTATTTGATAAGTCTTTTGTGCCACACTAGCATAAGAAATAAAAAAGAAAAGCAGGGAAACCATTATTTTGTTCATAAAAATTGTAGCTATTAGATTTACAAGAGGTTTATCTTTCTTCTTTTGCTTTCCTCCTTCACAGATTATTTTTTAATTCTAATAAAAAGGATTTTATTTTTTCCAGAGATTCTATCATTTCATGCTTTTCACCGGCAGCTTTATTATTTTTTAAAAACTCTTTGGCGCCTTCAATTGTGTATTTCCTTTCGCGCAACAAATGATAAATCATCTTCAGATTTTTTACATCTTCAGGTCGGAAAAAACGATCACCCTTTTTATTTTTTTTCGGTTTTAAAATCGAAAATTCATTTTCCCAATATCTTATCAAAGAAGTATTTTCTTTAAACATCAATGCCACATCACCTATAGAATAATATTGTTTTTGAAAAAGAATTTCATCTTCAGGGACGGCAAGTAAAACAGGATCTGCGTCATACTGCTTCAGGCTTTTTCTTCCCCTTGTGGATTTAGGTTTTATTTCCGCCCGAATGGCCGCTAAATTAGCCTCGCGCGCAGCCGGGCGTGGCTTTGCTGTTTCTTTGGATTCATTTTTATTTGTTGAATCTTCACCGAAATCAAATTTTATTTGTGAAAGTGCCATATATGATGAATTGGTGTTTTAGCATGAAAAAAGAAATTATTTTTAAATATCTGTAAAAAAATCCGGCATGTTTGTAAATGCACTCAAACCAAATACCTTTGCGGCATTAAAATATTTTTAGCAAACAAAGATAACTTCTTAATACTCTAAATCATTCATAAAATTCATATAAATCTATGATGCAAAGCGCGGAAATAAGGCAACAATTTCTTGATTTTTTTAAATCAAAAGATCATCATATTGTTCCTTCTGCACCAATAGTAATTAAAAACGATCCTACTCTTCTTTTTACCAATGCAGGCATGAACCAGTTCAAAGAATATTTTTTGGGAAATAAACCTGCATCGTATTCGCGCGTGGCTGATACACAAAAATGCCTTCGCGTAAGTGGCAAACATAATGACCTGGAAGAAGTAGGCGTGGATACATATCATCACACGATGTTTGAAATGCTGGGTAACTGGAGCTTTGGAAGTGCGACAGGAAACCCGAAACCATATTTTAAAGAAGAAGCGATTGCTTGGAGCTGGGAATTGCTTACTAAAATTTATAAAATCCCTGTTGAAGATTTATATGTTACCGTTTTTGAAGGTGATGAAAAAGAAGGATTGCCACGTGATGAAGAATCATTGAATTTTTGGAAAAAGCATATCAATGAAGACCGGATTATTTTTGGAAATAAAAAAGATAATTTCTGGGAAATGGGTGATACCGGGCCTTGCGGACCATGTACTGAAATTCATGTGGACTGCAGAAGTGAAGAAGAAAAAAAATTGATCCCCGGAAAAGATTTGGTAAATAATGATAATCCGCAAGTAATAGAAATATGGAATGTGGTATTTATTCAATACAACAGAAAAAAAGACGGATCGCTGGAATTGCTTCCTGCAAAACATGTAGATACGGGAATGGGCTTTGAAAGATTAGTAAGGGTTTTGCAAAATAAAAAAAGCAATTATGATACAGATATTTTCACAGTAACGATTGCTGAAATTGAAAGGATATCAGAAAAAAAATATGATTATTCCGATTCAAAAGAAGCGGTTGCTTTTCGTGTAATTGCTGATCATATTCGTGCAATCGCTTTCCCGATTTCAGATGGACAATTACCTTCAAACACAGGTGCAGGTTATGTTATAAGAAGAATTTTAAGAAGAGCTGTACGATATTATTTTTCCTACCTCAATGTAAAAGCGCCTTTGCTTTATAAATTAGTTCCGGTAATCGCAGAGCAATTTAAAAATGTATTTCCTGAATTAGATAAGCAAAAAGATTTTGTAACGAAAGTGATTCACGAGGAAGAAAATAATTTTTTAAGAACATTGGATAATGGCTTAAAAATGCTCAATACTTTATTTCAAGTATACCATGAAACTAAAGAATCAGGAATTACAAATAAGCCAATTTTAGAAAGAACTTTAGGGGAATACACCAAAGGTCATTTTCTTAAAGAAAAATGTATATCAGGTGACTTAGCCTTCATATTATATGATACTTATGGTTTCCCAATAGATTTAATTCGACTAATCGCACAAGAAAATAATTTTAGTGTCGATGAAATTGGTTTTGAAAAAGAAATGCAACAACAGAAAAACCGTAGCCGTGCAGCATCTGTGGTTGATACTGAAGATTGGATTGTAGTAAATGAAAATAGTTCTTCAAAGTTTGTTGGTTATGATTTATTAGAAACAGAAAGTAAAGTTTTAAAATACCGGAAAACAAAAACCAAAGGGAAAGAAATCTTTCAATTTGTTTTGGATGCTACTCCATTCTATGCTGAAAGCGGCGGCCAGGTGGGAGATACAGGAGTTTTAATTTTTGGTGAAGAAAAAATCCCTGTTATCAATACTAAAAAAGAAAGTGAACTGATATTGCATTTTACTGAAAAACTTCCTGCGAATATTGGAGCAAAAGTCATTGCCAAAATTGACTTTGAAAAAAGAAAGAAAACAGCCGTTCATCACAGCGCTACGCATCTTATGCATGCTGCATTAAGAAAAGTTTTAGGAACACACGTACAACAGAAAGGAAGTTTGGTGAATGATGAATATTTGCGTTTCGATTTTTCTCATTTTAGTAAAATGAATAAAGAAGAAATTGAAAAAGTAGAGAAAATAGTTAATCAAAAAATAAGAGAAAATGTTCCCGTGGTGATAAAGCAAATGCCAAAGGAAGAAGCATTGAAAACCGGTGCGATGGCGCTTTTTGGAGAAAAATATGGCGATGTGGTGCGTGTGGTGATTATGGATTCGGATTATTCAATTGAATTATGCGGCGGCACTCATGTAGGAAATATAGGCGAGTTGGGATTTTTTAAAATTACCAACGAAACTGCTGTTGGCGCCGGTTTGCGAAGAATCGAAGCGGTGAGTGGAAAAGCTGCGGAAGACTTTATCAATAATGAATTAAAAGAATTAGAATCAGTAAAGGAAAAATTAAAAAATCCGAAAGACGTTCAGAAATCCCTGGAATCGCTTTTGACAGAAAAGGAAAGATTAAATAAACAGGTTGATCATTTGGAGTCACAGATACTTGCTACAGTAAACGAACAAATAATTAAGAAAGTTACTTTAATAAATGGCATAAATTTTATTGGAGAAATAGTGTCCGTTTCTAATGCTGATTCTTTAAAAAAACTGGCTTTACTGGTAAAAGAGAATTTGAACAATTTTGTAATTATTTTATGCGCCGATATTGAAGGCAAAGCAAATGTGGTGGTAGCGATTGATGAGAGTTTAATTTCTTCAAAAAAATTAGATGCTGTTAAAATAATTAAAGAAGTTGTGGCTCCTCTTATAAAAGGCGGCGGCGGTGGACAAAAAATGCTGGCTTCTGCTGGCGGACAGGACATTTCAAGATTGAAAGAAGTGATTGAGAAAGTAAAAACATTAGTCAATGAAAACTAAATACGAAATAGTAATTTACTGGAGTAATGATGACAATTGTTTTATAGCCGAAGTGCCCGAGCTTTCTGGTTGCAAATCAGACGGAAAAACTTATGCTGAAGCTTTGCAAAACTTAGAAATAATTATTTCTGAATGGATTGAAACTGCAAATCTTATTGGAAGAGACATACCTAAACCAAGAGGGAAATTAATGTATGCCTGATTTGGTCAATGAGAATGTTTCATAAATTGAAAATATAAATGCAGAAATAAATGCCAAAAAAATGATCTTTACCTGAAAAAAATAATAAACTCAATGAAAATTATCAAAGGAAATTTTTCTGAAAAAAATAAAGTAACCGAAAATAAAAATCAGGAATCTAAAAATCTGTTTTTAAATCCTTTGGAAGAGATAGAGGTGTCTTATTCCGCCATGCTTATTGATTTAATAAGGCCTTATATGGAACCTGAACCCGACGTCTTTGAGTTGGAAGATAAAGTTCAACTTGGAATTGTGGCCTGAAATATGGCTCTTTCAGAATCATTAGGTGTACCCGGATTTAAACAATTGCTTAACACGGTCATTAGTGAATCAGGCTATTCCAAAAAAGAAATTGAGATTGTAAAAAAAATCATGAAAGCGAAGCAACAGAGGTATGCTGAATATAACAACTTTATCGAAAAATATGAATTGAAGGAAGGTAAAAATGGTGAAATGAATGTGGTGGTTACCAATAAAGCTGTGTTAGATTTAATGAGCGATGAAGGCATAGACGAAACAGATGATGTACAAGTTGAACCAGGACTTGTAAACAGGAGTGCCATCTCCCTGAAATACAAGCCTGCTTTTGTGGAATGGCTTAATCGGAATAATGATTCATTTACAGGTTTGTTTGAATTAGAAGATAGTACTATTTACCTTATTGAAGAAAATGATTCTCATAAAGAAGTTTCTCAATGGCTAAAGAAAAACTTTGAAAGAATTATGATCAATGAACTGGAAGATATAACTTTTGATGAAAAGAAATGGCCACCGAGAACGTATAAAGTATTTTGTGATCTTTTTGAAATCCGGTTTCATGATATGGTCATGGATACAGAATACGAGCCTGTAAACAAAATTGGCTAAATTATCTGATTGATCCCAGGCTATCATATTTTAGCAGGAAGCAAATGTTAGCGCATTTTATGTTAACATTAAACTATTTATTTCAAAAAAAGTTTGTATTCCCGTTGCCACGTTTTACTTTGAAAATACAAATTTTTTATTTCAAAATCATATTAAAATGAAAACAATTTTTTTATCAGCAGTGATTACAGCTTGCTGCGGATTGTTCAGCAACAATGGTTTTGCACAAAACGAACAACCTCAGATTCAAAAAAGAGAAGAGATTATTATAAGAGAAAATAATGAAGCTCCTTCTAAGATGACTATCGAAATTGATAGCAATAACATTACTGTAAATGGAAAGCCGCTTTCGGATTTTAATGGGAATGTTACCATTACGAAGAGAAATTTTATGGGTGGTGAAGGCAATATTTTTTTTACACCCGGGCAGCATTTTATGCTAAATTCCGAATCGGATAAAGCATTTCTTGGTGTTCTTACTGCCAAAGTTGAAAAAGGAGCGGTTATTAAAAATGTAGTTGATGGAAGCAGTGCTCAAAAAGCCGGATTAAAAGAAGATGATATTATTACAAAACTGGGCGATAAAGAGATAAGTTCTCCGGATGATCTGCGAAATGCAGTTCAGGCATATAAGCCCGGTGATAAAGTAACATTGAGTTATTTAAGGGATGGCAAGAAGAAATCTTCACAATTGGAATTAGGAAAAACGATGAACACTTCAGTATTTAATTTTAATACTGACAGTCTGAGGAATTCTATGAACAGGTCTGGACTAAGGCGTAATTATAATTTCAGAATGCCCCAAATGCCGCGATCTTTTTATTTTAATCATTTCACCAATCGCCCTAAGATGGGTATGAAAATTGAAGACACCGAAAATGGCAATGGCGTTAAAGTACTGGACGTGGAGCAAGGCTCTGCTGCTGATAAAGCAGGAATTAAGAAAGATGATATCATAACAGAGATAAATGGCGAAAAAGTGAACGGGGTGAATGATGTGATGTCACAAATAAATCAATCTGCCAATAAAAGTGATTATAAAATAAAAGTAAGACGTGATAATAATGAAATGAATTTTGACGTGGTAATCCCCAAAGTTTTGAAGAAAATAAATGTGTAAGTTAAAGGATGTCTCTGTTGAAAGCCCCGGCAGTAATTCAGAAGCCGGAGTTTTCTTTTATATCACTCAATTAAGTTGAGATCATTTAATAGCAAAATAAAAAATTAAATTATTTCTTTGTTATTGTTATCCGCTCACTTACTTATTCCAAAGGCCTGTTAATAAATTTTACCAAAGGCATTAGTGCTTTGAAGGATTGAGCTACTTCATTGGTTAAATTGGAAGAGAGGATATCAGAATCAGAAATGTTTTTGGTAGCAACAAAACTTTTCCTTCTCAAAAAATCTGCCGCGGGGTTATCTTTTTCATAGCCTTTGGGAACATTTACCAGCATTTGCTTTTCATCTTTTTCGAGTTCGCCATAATGTTTTTTAAATGCTGGCGCCGCAAGGATTTTTTTGAATTCCGGAAAGCAATAATCAATTTCCTGGCGCAGCTTTTTCAGATCCGCAGGTTCCGGCATCCAAAGACCGCCGCCCACAAAACTATTTCCCCCCGGTTGCAAATGAAAATAATAACCTCCGTAAATTGATTTTTTTCCGCCGCGATTGAAAGATGCGCTGAGATTGATTTTATAAGGAGTTTTATTTTTTGAAAAGCGGATATCGCGGTTAATTCTGAAAGTGCAATTTTTTGCTTCAAGCTCTTCCATATCGCTATCAAACAAAACCATTTTTTGCAACAGCAAAGAAACAAATTCTTCAAAATTATATTTTGCAGTAAGATACTTTTCACGGTTCGTATCAAACCAGGGTTTGTTGTTATTTTTTTTAAGCTCTTTTAAAAAGGCTATAGTAGAAAAAGAAATCAAGATTAAAGAGAGATTTTATTTTTTATTACAAAAAATTTTGAAGACACTACAAACTGTGAAATACGAATTTATTATTAACACAATCGAACAGGCCACGGAAGAGATATCCCGACTGAAACTATGAAACTATAAACTAAATCTTCCCCCAATTCTCCCCGCTTTTTATTCTGTGAATGGTCATCAGGCTTACATGATATTTATCAGCGATTTGCTGGTGGGTGAGCTTCCTTTTTGGATTGGCAAGAATCGTTTTAATAACCTTTACCTGTGTGGCATTCAGTTTCAACCCCTTGGTTTTAGCTGTCTGAACTTTTTTATAGGCCAATTTTTTAGGGCTTTTCTGTTGATGTGTGTTCACCTCATTTTGGGTGGACCATTTTAAATTTTTTATATTATTATCCTCTTTGATGTGATTTATGTGAATTACATATTTATGTTTGGGAGATTTTTTCTTATTGAAAAGCTTAGCTATTTCCCGATGAAAATAAAGAGTGCTGTTATTTCCATCAATGTGAAGATTTAAAGTTTTATACCCTGAAGTAAAGGAACCATCAAGTAATTTACCATCTGCAAGAATATCACTCTTGTAGCTGGCAGCGCGCCCGTGAGAGGATAAGGCATACTTGTTCCGCATAAGATGCGACCCTGTGAATTTAATTGGTTTCCAGATTTCGCCGTTATTTTTTTTGATCATAGCTAAAAATTTAGAGATGAAGTTACAAAACTAACTTTGTATCATATTCAAAAAATCTTCTTCATTTATAATTTTAATTGATTTTATTTTTTTTGCCTTATCTAATTTGCTTCCGGCGGCGTCTCCCGTTACCAGGTAATTCAGGTTGCTGCTCACCGACGAAAGTAGCTTCCCGCCGTTATCTTCCGCCATTTTTTCGGCGGCGCTCCTTTTTAAGGTAGGCAGCGTTCCCGTAAAAAGGAAAGTAAGGCCTGAGAGTTTCCCGGAAGCCGGGATTGTTTTGTCACCGTTGATGTTGATTCCCTTATCAGCAAGCTCTTCAAGCATTTTTATATTATCTCCATTATGGAAAAAACTGAAAACACTTTCCGCCACTTTGTCCCCAATATCTTTTAGCTGCATCAGATTTTCCAGGGAGAATTTTTTAAGATCGAAAATCGTATCCACACTTTTTGCCAGAGTTTTTGCCGTGGTTTCTCCTACATATCTTATCCCTAATCCATAAATCAAGCGGTTCAAATTTTGAGTTTTTGAGTTTTCAATTGCCGATTTAAGATTGTCTATAGATTTTTGTTTGAAACCTTCGAGCGAAGCAATTTTATGGTAATCAATAGAATAAATAGAAGGAATGGTACTGATTATTTTTTCTGCATAGAACTTTCTCACATTGGCTTCGCCAAAGGTTTTCATGTCCATGGCATCCTTGCTCACAAAATGAATAATGCGCTCTACCACCTGTGCTTCGCAATTAATATTTACACAACGCCAAACGGCTTCTCCTTCAGGTTTTATTAAGGGATCGTCACATACAGGACATCTTGTTGGAAAAACGATTTTCTTTTCTTTCCCGGTTCTTAATTCGGTTAATGGCTTTACAATATATGGAATCACATCGCCGGCTCTTTCCACTATAACGGTGTCGCCTAACCGCAAATCCTTTTCTTCAATAATCCCTTCATTAAAAAGTGAAACAGAAGTAACGGTAACGCCGCCAATAGGTACAGGAGTAATTTTTGCAACCGGTGTGATAGAACCTGTGCGCCCCACCTGGAATTCAACATTCAATAATTTGGAAGTAGCTTGTCGCGCTTTGAATTTATAGGCAATAGCCCATCTTGGATGGTGCGTAGTGCTGCCGACCTGCTGCTGTATTTCTATTTCATTCACTTTCACTACCATTCCGTCTATTTCATAAGGAAGCTCATCTCTTTTGGTTTCAAATCCCAGACAAAAATTGACTACATCCTGAATATCATTAAATACTTTTTTCTCATTAACAGGTGTCCGAAAGCCGCAATCAGACAGCATTTGCAAAATACCGGAATGCGTATTCAACAATTCAGGATATTTTTCCAATCCTTTTTTATTTAATTCAATAAAGCTTACATGATACAAAATCGCTTCGAGTTTACGCTTTCTTACTGCAGAAGGATCCTTCATTCTTAATGATCCGGCTGCAGCATTTCTTGGATTGGCGAGTGGAGCAAGTCCTTCTTCGGAAAGTGATTCGTTGTATTTTTTAAAATTTTCTTTATTTAATAATACTTCTCCCCGGATTTCAATTTTTTTAATTCCATATTCCGAAAATTTTGCCGACAAAGGGATAGAACCAATTTGCCTGATATTGGTAGTAATATCATCTCCTGCTGAACCATCGCCGCGCGTGGCGCCGCGAACCAAAAGATCATTTTCATAAATTAATGAAATGCTGGCGCCATCGTATTTGGGCTCTACGCTAAATGATACTTTTTGGCGATCCACGAGTGTTTTTAAACGGTTATCCCATGCTATCAGGTCATCAGGATTGTAGCTGTTCTCGAGGCTAAGCATGGAAACTAAATGCGGAACTGTTACAAAATCTGTATTAAGACTATTTCCCACTCTTTGCGTTGGCGAATCGGGAGTAACGAGGGAAAGATCTTCATTTTCGAGTTTTTCTAATTTTTTAAAAAACCTGTCATATTCCGTATCAGAGATCAATGGATCGTTTAAGATATAATAACGGTATTCGTGAAAATGAAGTACTTCTCTTAATTGCGCAATACTTCCTCCGTTTTTAAGAAGAGTGTTGGTTAGATTTTGTAAATCCTGTATCTGGGTTTTTGTGTACATACATCAATTTGAGAAAAATTAAAACTACAAAAAAAACAGATGTAGGTATGAAGTAGCAGGAAGTAATTTTACAGTAAACAAAGGTTTATTAATGATTTTGATTTTATTTTTTCAGGAATTCTATTTCCTTTTTGAACTTATTTTGAAATCTGCTATTTAGACTATTCTTTCGTAAAGACAATCGTTGTATTATTGGTTGTATTTATATTAAGATTCCCGCTGGAATCAAAAAAATAGCTCTTCGAAATTGTGATGTTGTTCAAAAACTCGCTATCCCACTCAGACGAACCCCAGAATATATCAAATCCAACTTTATCAATGTCATAATAAACCAAAGGAATCGAAATCGTTCTCTGTTCTCCCACAGTAAAACTACCTCTCACCGGAGCGATTGTGGCATTGCCTATCATTTCTCCTTTTCCTGATGATGAATAACTAAATACTATTTCAACATTTTCATTAACAGAAGCTGGTTTAGTAAATACAGTATCGTTTGTGTTGTCTCTTACTTCAATCATTTTCCATTTTCCAACTAATGCCGGGTCTTCAAAAGGACTTTTTTTACAAGAGAAAATTGTGAATGCTGTTAATAAAATGATTAAAACTGAAGATATTCGCATAGTTTTTTATTTGATGACAACTTTTATTGGATAAACGTTGCAAACGCTAAAAAATATTTTTTAAAACATCGCAGTAAACGAACAAATATCTCCGATTCCTGTTTTAGTAATTCCAATAGCAATTTAATAAATTAGCAATTGCCATTCCCACAACAAATGAACAAATATTCGTCATTCCTGTTTTCTAAAAAACCTAAAATTCTGCATTCTTTGGAAACCTCGGAAAAGGAATAACGTCTCTTATATTAGTCATTCCGGTTACAAACTGGATCATGCGCTCAAAGCCAAGCCCGAAACCCGCGTGAGGCGCACTTCCGAATCTTCTTGTATCAAGATACCAATTCATTTCTTCTACCGGAATATTCATTTCCTGCATTCTTTTTTCTAATACTTCTAATCTTTCTTCGCGCTGAGAACCTCCTACAATTTCACCAATACCCGGGGCAAGAATATCCATCGCGGCCACTGTTTTTCCATCATCATTTTGGCGCATATAAAATGCTTTAATTTCTTTGGGATAATTGATAAGAATTACAGGTTTTTTAAAATGCTTTTCTACCAAATAACGTTCATGCTCGCTTTGCAAATCAATGCCCCATTTATCTACCAAATACTGAAATTTCTTCTTTTTATTAGGAGTGGAATCTTTTAAAATTTCTATCGCTTCTGTATAAGTCAATCTTTCAAAATCATTGTTGATCACAAATTCCAGTTTTTCAATCAATCCCATTTCGCTTCTTTCATTTTGTGGCTTTTGTTTTTCTTCTTCCACAAGTCGCGCAGCCAAAAAATCCAAATCTTCACGGTTATTATCAAGTGCATATTTAATAATGTATTTGATAAATTCTTCTGCAAGATTCATATCGTCTTCCAAATCTGAAAAAGCCATTTCCGGCTCTATCATCCAAAACTCAGCAAGATGACGTGCGGTATTAGAATTTTCTGCTCTGAACGTAGGCCCAAAAGTATATACATCCCCTAATGCCATAGCTGCCAGTTCTGCTTCCAATTGCCCGCTTACTGTAAGATTGGTAGCTTTCCCAAAAAAATCTTCTTTATAATTAATAGATCCGTCTTCATTTTTTGGAGGTTTTTCAAGGTCAAAAGCTGTTACATGAAAAGTTTCTCCTGCGCCCTCAGCATCAGAAGCAGTTATAATAGGCGAGTGCAAATAGACAAATCCTTTTTTATTAAAAAACTCATGGATGGCAAAAGCAAGAGAATGCCTGATCCTGAAAATAGCTGCAAAAGTATTGGTACGAAAACGCAGGTGTGCAATTTCCCTTAAAAATTCAAGACTGTGTTTTTTAGGCTGAAGGGGAAATTTTTCCGCATCACTGTCTCCCAGAACTTCTACTGTTTGTGCTTTTAATTCCACTTTTTGCCCTTTGCCTAATGAAGATACCAGTGTTCCCGAAATTTTTAAGGCTGCACCCGTTGTAATTCTTTTCAAAAGCGAATCGTCAAACTTTCCCAATTCGAGCACAATTTGCAGATTTGTATTAGCGCTACCATCATTTAAAGCTATAAACTGATTATTCCGAAAGGTACGTACCCAGCCCATTACTGTTAACTCGTGGTTAATTAATTCATCCTTTAAAACTTCTTTAATTCGTGCGCGTTTATTAAACATTTTCTATTTTTTATAAAAGCAAATATAAAGTATGGGGATAAAGTTTTTGGCCTTATCCTTGTTTTACAGTTATTTTAATAAAGAAAAAAAATGGAATTCTGTAACGGATATGTAATAAAAAAAGAAAAAAATTTATTATTTTATAATTTTAATGTAATATTGCATGAAATTAAAACTGACTAGTTTTCTCTTTTGCTACAACAAGCTCAGTATTAAAAGAATCCATTCCATATTAAATATCAAAATTTAGATTTTACAACTTCAATTAGTGTTTTTGACTATTAACCTATACGTCTCTTTATGTACGACATCTTACAACTGAACGACATGCTCGTTCCGGAGTTGCTCGATATTGCAGAGCAACAGAATATAACTAACGCTGAAAATTTAGAAAAACAGGAATTAATTTATAAAATTCTCGATAACCAGGCATCCATGACAACAACAGAATCAACAGAACCAACAGAACCAACAGAAAAAAATGAAGGTACTTCCCCAAAGCCAAAACGTAAGCGTATAGTAAAACCTGTTTCCAAAAAGGACAGTGTTGAAAAAGCAGATGTTGAAAAAGAAAAAATTGACTTAGAGGAACCTAAAGAAGAAAAAGAATCCAGGCCCAAAAAGGTAATGGATAAGAAAAAAGTGGTGCATAAGCCCAAAGAAAAAATTACAGATACTGACATCAATATTGACGAATACGAGGATATTGATGATGGACATGAACACCTAGCAGATCCTAAAACAATTGCACCGGCTTTGTTGGAATTATTAAAGGATGAAGACGAAGAAGAGGAAGCAGAATTGACTTTGACTCCGTCAAGTAACGGTCATCAGCAGCATCAAAAAGGATTTCCTCAAAAAAAGGAACCGGCATTTAATATTGAATTTGATGGTATCATTCTGGCCGAAGGAGTTTTGGAAATGATGCCTGATGGATATGGCTTTTTAAGAAGCAGCGATTATAATTATCTCTCCTCACCGGATGATGTATATGTTTCTCCGTCACAAATAAAATTGTTTGGATTAAAAACCGGCGATACAGTTTATGGCTCTGTGCGCCCGCCAAAAGAGGGTGAAAAATATTTTGCTTTATTAAAAGTGGAAACTATTAATGGAAAAGGACCTGATGAAGTACGCGACCGTGTTCCATTCGATTACCTTACTCCTCTATTCCCTTTCGAAAAGCTGAATTTGTTTTTAACTCCTAATAATTTTTCTACAAGGATCATTGATTTATTTACCCCAATAGGTAAAGGCCAACGCGGATTGATTGTTTCTCAGCCTAAGACTGGTAAAACCATGTTGCTGAAAGAAATTGCCAACGCAATTGCTGCCAATCATCCGGAATGTTATTTAATGATTGTGCTTGTAGATGAAAGGCCTGAAGAAGTTACTGATATGGAGCGCAGTGTAAAGGCGGAGGTGATCGCTTCTACCTTTGATGAGCCTGCAGAAAAACACGTGAAAGTGAGTACGATGGCTTTGCAGAAAGCAAAACGCCTGGTAGAATGCGGGCATGATGTGGTGATTTTATTAGATAGTATTACCCGTCTGGCACGTGCGCATAATACGGTTTCTCCAGCAAGCGGAAAAGTATTATCAGGAGGTGTGGAAGCCAATGCAATGCAAAAACCAAAACAGTTTTTTGGCGCAGCCAGGAAAATTGAAAATGGAGGTTCTCTTACAATTATTGCAACTGCATTAGTAGATACCGGAAGTAAAATGGATGAAGTGATTTTTGAAGAATTTAAAGGAACCGGCAATATGGAACTTCAGCTCGACAGAAGATTATCTAACCGCAGGATTTTCCCGGCAATTGATATTGTATCCTCATCTACCCGCCGTGATGATCTGCTGCTTGATAAGGACGTACTGCAAAGAATGTGGGTATTACGCAATCACATGGCAGATATGAATCCGGAAGAAGCAATCACCCTGCTGATGAAAAATATGAAGGGGACCAAGGATAATGCAGAGTTCCTTACCTCAATGAATGGATAAAATATAAATTTAGAATATTTCTCCCGCCACTGTAAAAACACAGTGGTTTTTTTATTGGAACAAAATGTAATTTCAATTTGATATAATTTGCTGAAAATGCCTGTTGAAAAAATTAATATTGAAAGTTTTTTAAATCTTTCGACAGATCTTCCCATTCTGGATGTGAGAAGTCCTGGCGAATTTAATCATGCACATATTCCGCAGGCATATTCGGTTTCTATTTTTAACGATGAACAAAGAGCCATAATCGGAACTGCTTATTTGAAAGAGAACAGGTATACCGCGGTAAATCTTGGATTGAATTATTTTTCTGAAAGAATGAAAATAATTCCCGGAGAAATTGAAAATATTATTACAAAACGGAAACTCAAGAATACATCTTCTTCTTCTTTAGGAGATCGGGGTCTTCTGATCCACTGCTGGCGTGGTGGGATGCGGAGTGAAGCAGTTGCATGGCTAATGAATTTATATGGTTATAAAATTTATTTACTAAGTGGCGGATACAAGGCATTTCGCCGATGGGCACTGTCGCAGTTTGATAAGAAATATTCTTTAAAAATTGTAGGCGGGTATACAGGTTCCGGTAAAACCGGTGTATTAAAAGAATTACAAAGAAGGGGGAAATCAGTGATCAATCTTGAAGGACTGGCAAACCACAAAGGTTCTGCATTCGGTGCATTAGGCGAAAAACCTCAGCCATCACACGAAATGTTTGAAAATATGCTCAGCATAGAATTATGGAAAATAAAAAAAAATAATTTTAACGGGAAAGATGGTATGGAAAATAATAATGCTGAAATTTGGCTCGAAGATGAAAGCGTACATATCGGCAAAGTGGGAATTCCCAAAATATTCTGGGGACTGATGCGGGAAAGCCCATTATTTTTTTTAGATATTCCCTTTGAAGAAAGGTTGAATCATATCGCCGATACTTATGGAGTATTTGATAAAAACGAATTGATAGAATGCATTTTAAAAATCCAAAAAAGACTGGGAGGACTTGATGCCAAAAATGCCATTCAATATATATCACAAAATAATTTAAAAGAAGGTTTTGCTATTTTATTGAAATATTACGATAAGCAATATGCCCAAAGCCTCCAGGAACGAAAAAACTTTCCCTTATTATTAAATAAAGTAAATTGTAAAACCGTTGAGATTGGTAATGCAGATAAATTAGTGATTCAGTAATAACTTTGAGGGAAATATCCATTTAAATTTTATATGAAATATCTTCTTATCATTTTTCTTTTCCCTTTAAAGGTTTTTGCGCAGGATATTTCAGGCGTGTGGGTGGGATATATGTATAATGATACTACTAAGGAAAATATTCAATATGAATTGGCTATTAGTGATTTTGATGGAAAACCAACTGGTTATTCCCATACTATTTTCATGATTGACAGTGTAAAAAATATCGGTGTAAAAACAGTAAAAATAAAAGAAAAGGAAGGGCATTATTATATTGCAGATGATAAGCTTATTTATAATAATTACCCGGAGCCGCCAGCCAAAGGAGTAAAGCAATTCTCTTTTTTGACTCTTTCTGAAAACGATAGCTCCGATGTACTAAGCGGAATATGGAGAACCAATCCTACCAAAATATATAAGCCACTAACAGGGACTATTTTTCTTGAAAAGAAAAAGAAAATAAAACCAGAAGAAACATTAATCGTTACCAAACTTATTCAGCTGGGACTTTCTGATAAACTTTCCTTTTTACCTCCCTCTGTAGCGTCAAATAATATGGTGGCAATAAATAGTAAACCAAATGTGCCTGAAAAAACAATTAAACCTTCGCCGGAGCCTTCAACAAATACAAATAAGGAAGTAACCCCTACTAAAAAGGAAAATGCCCGCGAAATAAGAGAAGAAAAGAGAAAGGAACAAAAAGAACTGGAACAAAAACAGGCGCCGGTAATTAAAAAAGAACCGGTAATTCTGCCTCCATCCCCGCCAGCGGCAGATCTTGCAAAGCGAATAATAACTAATATACGTACTGTTGAAATAGCACATGACAGCCTTGTTTTTTCTCTCTTTGACAATGGAATCATTGATGGCGACACAGTCAGTATTTTATTGAATGGAAAAGTGATTATGCCCCGTGTAGGTTTATTGGCAAAAGCAGTTAATAAAACCATTTATCTTACTCCTGAAATGGGAGATTCTATTCATGTGATTATGTATGCTGAAAATTTGGGTAGCATTCCTCCAAATACAGGCCTGCTAGTCGTACGAGATGGCGAAAGAGATTATGAGATCATGTTTAGCGGCGACCTGAAAAGAAATGCTGAAATAATACTGGTACGAAAAAAGAAAAAGTAATTGGAAAATACTGATAAAAACGAAAAGATAAAACTCACACAATATTCTCGTGGTGCGGGATGCGGATGCAAAATATCTCCACAGGTTTTAGAAGAAATTTTACAATCACAGTTTACCTTTCCCGATAATAAATTACTGGTGGGCAACAACAGCAAAGATGATGCTGCCGTATTTGATCTGGAAGATGGAAATGCCTTAATCTCTACTACTGATTTCTTTATACCCATCGTGGATGACGCGTACGATTTTGGTCAAATTGCCTCGGCAAATGCTATCAGCGATATTTATGCAATGGGAGGAAAACCAATACTGGCCATTGCTTTGCTTGGATGGCCCGTTGAAAAATTACCGGCATCTCTTGCAAAAAAAGTTTTGGAAGGTGCGAGAAATATTTGTTCAAAGGCAGGAATATCCCTGGCAGGCGGCCATAGTATTGATTCTGCTGAACCATTTTTTGGCTTATCAGTAAATGGGATCGTTGCGATCAATAATCTTAAAAAAAATAATACTGCCCGGGAAGGTGATGTTATTTTTATAACCAAACCTATAGGTGTGGGAATATTATCTACCGCACAAAAAAGAAATGTATTAAAAGAAGAACATTCAAAAATTTTAACCGAACAGCTTACTTCATTAAATATTATCGGAGAAGATTTAGGAGAAATAAAAGGCGTTACTGCAATGACCGATGTTACCGGGTTTGGCGTTGCCGGGCATTTAATTGAAATGGCAGAAGGGAGTAATTTATCTGCCGAACTCTATTACTCACGGTTATGCATAATCGAAGGTGCCCGGGAATATCTTTCTCAGCGCATAATACCGGATGCCACATATCGGAACTGGAATAGCTATAGCAAAAAGATCAGCTTTGAAAAAGGAGTAAACGTAATGGAAGCCTTTTCAATATTACCTGATCCTCAAACAAACGGTGGATTATTAATTGCTGTAAATCCAGGTTCTGTTTCGGAAGTACAGGAAATATTGAAACAAAACGGATTAGAAAAATTTTCAAATCCAATTGGTACTTTTATTTCCAAAATAGAAAAAATAATTGAGGTTAAAGTATAGAAGAATTTTTCTCTGATATTTTTTCTCAACTTCAATCAGGCCTTACAGTAAACGAACAAATAAGTGAGATACCAGTTTTATAATTTAGAGAAGCGTGGCCAAACGCAGAATGATTAATAATACCATCTTCCCCTGGAATCTATAGTGGTAAACAAGAATTGCGAAATTGTTTCTGAATATTTATTCACTTAAATTTGTTTTTCATGTTTTTAGCTGCAATTGTATTATTTAAAAAAATGAAAAAATGTAAACACTAACCATAGATATTCTTAATAACAAAGCTGTAAAGCTTTTACAGGATTTAGAACTCCTGCAACTTATTCGTGTACGTAAAGAAAAACGAACAACTTCAACTGAAACAAATTGGGTTACTAAATACAAAGGTGCGATGGCAAAGCAACCTCTAAATGTTATTGATAATCAAATAAACGAATTACGCAACGAATGGGAATAAAACATTTGTGGGATACGAATACTGCAATATATTATTTACAACAACAGTTCCCTCCCAATGCTGAAATGTTCATTGATAACTTATTGAAGGATGAACAGCCTGTAATATCTGCAATCACAGAAATTGAATTGCTTTGTTGGAAAACCGATAAGGAGGAAGATTTGAAAGTACTTCGCGATTTCATTAATGATGCTTTTGTAATAGAATTGGAACAACTTATAAAAATAAAAACAGCAGAGATTCGAAAAGTAACCCGTATCAAACCTGCCTGATGCTATTATCGCCGCTACAGCTCTCGTATATGATTTCACCCTCCTAAGCCGTAACCTATCTGACTTTATTAATATTGATGGATTGAAAGTTATTAATCCCAGGGGTCTTTAAAACAGTCTTCCGTAAAAGGGATTTCTATAAATTCATATATTGCTCCTTCAGTAAACGAACAAATAAGTGAGATTTCATTTCTAAAACAAATTTTCAATGAATTGGATATTATTAATCATCGCGGGATTTTTTGAAGTTGGTTTTGCAACTTGTCTTGGCAAAGCAAAAGAAACTTCCGGCACAACGGCGGCCTGGTGGATCGTCGGTTTTTTTATTTGCTTATCAATAAGTATGTATTTATTATACCGCGCCACACAAACATTGCCCATAGGAACCGCTTATGCAGTATGGACTGGAGTTGGCGCTGTTGGAACCGTTATTGTTGGCATATTATTATTTAAAGAACCTACAGATTTCTGGAGGTTGTTTTTTATAACTACGCTGATCTGTTCTATCGTTGGATTGAAAGTGGTAACGCATTGATGAAAAGAGTATAGCCACTAATTACACCAATTTTCACGAATTATTTTCTACATTTTGATTGCTATACTTTCCAAAGGATTTTTTGCACTCATTCGTGGAAATTAGTGCAATTCCCGCCTGAACAAGGCCTTTCGGGCAGGCGTGGCAACCCTACAACCCATCAATAATCTTCGCCAGCTTTTTATCTTTTTCAGTAACCACATCTCCTGCGTCATGCGTTGAAAGCCACATTTCCACTTTGTTATATTCATTCGTCCACTTAGGATGATGATCCATTTTTTCGGCTGCCAATGCTACCCGTGCCATAAAGGCAAAGGCTTCAGAAAAATCTTTGAATTCGAATTTTTTATGAAGCTTATTGTTTTTTTCTTCCCACATAATATTGATTTTTAAAATTTTTTATTGAATTGGAAATCTTCTGAGGTACTATTAGAATGGCCACACGAGACCGTTATACTTTTTAAAAAACCAGATGTTGTTTATTTTTTATTTTTTCATTTGTCAATTCCACAACCAATTGTACAGAAGGTATCGTTCTTATTGAATTTATCAAAACATTTACCTCGGAATCTTTCATAATATCATCTTTCATCAGCCATAAATAATTAAAGTGTTTCAACTCAGGAAGTAAATATTCTCCATCATCTTCATTGTTATAAAGGTAATGATTTATGGTTCCCGAATGCTCTCCATACTGATAAATTGTAAAAAAATAACTTCTAATTTTTTTGTTAAGCCGTATTTCAATACTATTATTTATCCTGAAATCGAAGTTGAGGATTTGATTTAAATGCCAGCAAAAACGATATTGTTCTATAGATGCTACAATTCCCAACAGTCTTGTATTTTCAAAAAAATCGCCCAGCATTGCTTCATTATCAATTCGCAATTTCATTTTCCATTTTTTTAAAAAACCACATCAAAATTCTTTTCTTCTTTTCCCCGCATCACGGTTAATTTGGCAGTATCTCCTTTTTTAAATTTACTCAAAGCCGTCATATAATTATTAATGTCGGTTATTGTAAAATCGCCCAGTTTAATAATAACATCGCCGGCCATCATTCCAATTCTTTGCGCTATTTTCCCATCAATAATTCCATCCGCCCTTACGCCGGTTCCGGAATAAGTATAATCAGGCATGAAGCCCAGGCTTACCGCAAAATGAGCGGTTTGCATTTGTGGATCACTCGTTTTTGAAAAAGCAAGTTTGGTAGTATTATTGGTTTCTTTTAATACATTTTCGATGTATTGGATCACCCGGAATTCACCTTCAAAATTTATTTTGTCCACATCATCGGTTGGTTTATGATAATCAGCATGAATGCCGGTAAAGAAAAATAAAACCGGAATATTTTTGAGATAAAAAGAGGTATGATCACTGGGACCAATCCCGCTTGAATCAAATTTTACATTGAGAGATTTGGTTTTTTCAGGTAATAACTTTCCCCAGGCCGGAGAGGTTCCATAACCACCTATTGTAATAGCGTGTGTGGAATCATTTAAACGCCCTACCATATCGCAATTGATCATATAATCTACCTGGTCAAGCGGTATAGTAGGATTTTCAGTAAAATATTTTGAACCATACAGTCCCAGTTCTTCTCCTGAAAAACAAATAAACAGATAATTATTGTTTTTGAGTTTTGAGTTTTTCATAATCTTAGCCAATTCCAATACCAACGCAGTTCCGCTGGCATTATCATCAGCTCCGTTAAATACTTCCGGCTTACCTGTCCATAAAGTATTATGATCTTCGCCATAACCCAAGTGATCAAAATGAGCGCCAATAATTATCGTATGTGCAGCGCCGTTATCTATATACCCGATCACATTATGCCCGCTTCTTTTTTTATCCCCCAATGCAGTTTGCATATCAATATTCAAATTGGCAGACTGATCGGACAAATATTTTTTTGCCGCATCTTTTGTAATAAAAATTACCGGGATTTTTAAGGCAGCTATTTTTGATTTTCCATCAAAATTTAATTCATCGTCTATGTTTCCGGAATTAAAAACAATACATGCAGACGCCCCCTTTTTCTCAAAGTCAATTACTCTTTTTCTTATCGCATCTTCCAGGTCAAAATGGGGATTATTTTTATTCGCTTCCAGTTTATCTTTAATATCCAAAAACCAGGGCATTCCCTTTTCCTGGAATGCCGGCGAGGCATCTGCTTTAATGCTTCCATTACTACTGAATATAAAAGGAAAAAAATCTTTTTCTGAAACAAGAGAATTTCCATTAATAATTAAGTGAGTGACCGGTAATATTTGCTTGCCCTCATTTATTTCAAAAGCCTGTAAATAAGTATTACCATCCCCTTTAGGAATTAAGCCCGTCGTTTCAAATTGAGATGATAAATAGTCATAAGCCAACTTTTCCCCGGGGGTACCGGTTCTTCTGCCTTCTAATTTATCGCTGGCCAGATAAGTGATCTCTGTTCTTAAATTCTCAATAATTGCTTTGTCCGATTTCTTAAGGCGCTGCCCAATTGCGCCATTTGAGATTAAAAGAAGAAAAAGTAAAATGTTTTTCATAAGCTGAAAATTGATTGAACGCACAAATTTAAGATGAATATATTAATGCAAATAGCAGTAAATAATATCATAAAATAATCGTGCCAATTATCTCTTTCCCTATTTCGTAAAAATATTATAAGCCGTTACCACTACTTTTGACGATTATTTCATAATAATTTGAGCCATCAGTTGCATATTGCTTTAGTAGGGAATCCCAACAGTGGAAAGAGTTCCCTATTTAACTCACTCACCGGCTTAAATCAAAAGGTAGGTAATTTCCCAGGCGTTACGGTGGATAAAAAAACCGGGATCGCCAGGATCTCCGATAGTCTTTCTGCCAAAATTATAGATCTTCCCGGTACCTACAGCCTGTATCCCAAAAGGCATGATGAATGGGTTGCTTATAAAGTTTTATTGGATCAGGACCCCAAAATAAAAGCTGATATTATTGTATTAGTAGCCGATGCAAGCAATTTAAAAAGAAATCTTCTTTTTTGCTCCCAGATCATTGATCTAAAAAGGCCCGTGGTAATAGCACTAACCATGATGGACATTGCAAAGAAAAATAATATCCAGGTGGATGTAGCCGGGCTGGAAAGAGAGTTGGGAGTTCTGGTAGTACCTGTAAATCCAAGAAAGAATAAGGGAATTATTCAGTTAAAAAGAGCAATTATCCAAACTGTAGAAAGTATTCATCTGATTCCGGAGAGAGAATTTATCAATATGGAGCCAATGGCATCCGAAGCCATTAAAAAAGTACAGCATATTTTCCCGGAGGCCGGCAATTACAGGGCAGTACATTATCTTATCAATCATGAAAGTTTTACTCTTTCGGACGAACATCAGATTGCAATAGAAAATATAGAAACCGAAACAAAGTTCAATTCTACAAAAACCCAGGCCGAAGAAATTTTACAACGTTATGGAAAGATAAAAACAATCATGAAGCAAACTGTAGTGGAAACGGATCCATTACAAAAAGCCTTATTTACCCAAAAACTGGATGATATTTTATTGCATCGTACCTGGGGCTACCTGATATTAATGGCCGTTCTGTTTTTATTGTTCCAAAGTGTTTTTGTAATTGCGCAATTTCCAATGAATGGGATCGAATGGACATTTGCAGAAGCGGGAACCTGGCTTGGCAGAATGCTTCCCTCGGGCTGGCTTACCGATCTTTTTATCAATGGAATCATCGCAGGCTTAAGTGGAATTATTGTTTTCGTTCCACAAATCATGATACTATTTGGGTTGATCACTTTACTGGAAGATACTGGTTACATGGCGCGTATTAGTTTTCTTACTGATAAAATTATGCGCAAGGCAGGACTCAACGGAAAAAGCGTAATGCCTATGGTTAGCGGCCTGGCGTGCGCAGTACCCGCTATCATGAGTGCAAGAAGTATAGAAAATAAAAAAGAAAGGTTGCTCACCATTATGTGTACGCCACTCATGAGTTGTAGCGCCCGCCTGCCGGTTTATACGGTATTGATTGCTTTGGTAATTCCTCATAAAATGTATTTCGGTTTTGTAAGCCTGCAAGGAATGGTGATGATGTTGATGTATTTTCTGGGAACCTTTATGGCGTTGCTGGCTGCCTATGTGATGAAATGGTTTATCAAAAGCACAGAAAAAAGTTTTTTCATCCTTGAGCTTCCTGCTTATCGGGGGCCGCGATGGAAAAATATTTTTACTACGATGGTTGAAAGAGCCAAAATATTTGTAGTACAAGCTGGAAAAGTAATTATGGTAATCAGTTTATTGCTTTGGATTTTGAGTACTTATGGACCATCACAAAAAATGAAAAATGTAACTACAAAATATGCTGCCCTCACAGAACAAAATCCCTCACAAGCTAACGAATACCATAAACTGGAAGCTACCGAACATCTTGAAAATTCCTATGCCGGCATGCTGGGGAAAACCATTGAACCATTGATTCATCCACTGGGTTACGATTGGAAAATAGGAATCGCACTTATAACTTCGTTTGCTGCACGCGAAGTATTTGTTGGAACCATGGCAACTTTATATAGCGTTGGCGACAATACGGATGAAAACAGTGAAACACTACGTCAAAAAATGAATGCTGCCACCTGGCCAAATGGTCAAAAAGTTTATACACTCGGTGCCGGCCTATCCCTTCTTGTTTTTTATGCGCTCGCCATGCAATGCATGAGTACTTTGGCCGTTGTAAAACGCGAAACACACACATGGAAATGGCCAATCATTATGCTCGTTTATATGACCGGACTTGCATATATCATGAGCTTTATCACTTTTCATTTGTTCAAATAATGCCGTACGTGTTCAAATAATGCCGTACGCCAACCACTGCGCGACTGTGTCTCAAATTAATAGTACCTTGTAGATCATTTAATTAATTTTTAAAATATGGATAAAACCCAGGTTGCAAAAGAGGTAGTAACTCATTTAATGGAAAAAGATCCTTTCAGCAAATGGCTGGGAATTGAAGTTTTAAATATTAAAGAAGGTTACAGCAAAATAAAAATGACTATTAGAAATGAAATGCTCAATGGGTTTGGAATTGTACATGGTGGAATCACCTTTTCGCTTGCAGATAGTGCATTTGCATTCGCTTGCAATAACCGTAATAACTTATCACTCGCATTAGATACTTCAATTAATTTTATAAAACCGGCGCATGTTGGCGACGTGCTTACCGCAGAAGCAAAGGAAATCCATAATGGAAAATCTACGGGGCTTTATCAAATTTCTATAACCAACCAAAACGATCATTTGATTGCGCTTTTTAAAGGAACTTGTTTTCGAACTGAAAAAAAACTGATTGAATAATTGAATTAATTGTGCTATTTAATTACACATTTTATTTAGTGTCTTGCCAAGTGACAATCATGAAATCATTAATTTAGTTACTCAAGAGTTTTTATTCGAATATCCCTAAAATAGACCACCGACCCATGCCCTAGAAAGCCAATATGCCCTATTTTATTCCCGAGGCCTGGATGGGATTTGTGATCCATAGTTCCATTAGCAATTGAAGGTGCAATATCCCCATCTACTATCACATGGCCATTGAGTGTTACTTTAATTTTAGTGCCATCCGCGCGTATCTCTTCTTCATTCCATTGACCCACCGGTTTTAAATATCCACGTTTTGCCGGAATGACACCATACACTGATCCATGATATTGATAAGGATGCAGGTCTTTATATTCATTGGCAGTATTATCCAATACCTGGATTTCCATACCTACATAAGCAGCATCCCCTTCCAGTGGCGCCCGGATACCAATTCCATTATTAGCACCTGGGTTAATTTGAATTGAAAACGTAAAACAAAATTCCCAAATTCTTTTTCCGTATATAAATTCCCAACACTACTATCTTCTCCCAGATGTACGACAATGGCACCATTTTCCACGCGATATCCAGCTTTATTTCCTGTCCAACCATCCAGATTCTTCCCATTAAATAAGGAAACAAAACCCGAATTACTTTGGGCATGAAGGCCGGAAAAACCAAATACAATTAATAATAGATTAAAGAATATTTTTTTCATGAGCATTTGTTTTATCAAAATAAATTATAAATTTAAAAGGTGAAGCTGAAATGCTCCACCTTTCATTTTTAATTTAAAAAATAACATCAGAATGTCAATTCTGGCCAGCCTGTACGATAAGTACGTTTTACAAACTGATTTGCCGCATCAAAGTTGGTTACCTTCATGTTTACTGCATCCCATTGAAGAGTGATGCCACGTCCGGGATAATTAAACCCTTTGCCATCAGCCGTAGGCTCCCTGTAATCGAAGCTGCGGATAGCCAGGTTGGCCATCAATATACTTTGAGTTAGTGGTACTGCATATCCTATGAAAGGTGAATCTACTTCCATATTACCATAACCCGCCAGGCATGCTTCAACCCACTGGCCGTAATGCCCATCAGCACCACCAGGCACACGTGGGTATTTTTGGGGTACATGTACTTCGTTGGTACGCGATGTGGGAAGCAATTGCGGATCCTCTCCATATACGCCGCACATCATTTTACCTTTGGTGCCTTCGAAAATCACACCATTTCCTGTATCACCTTTGCCACCCATTATTTCGTTAGGGCCTAATTCTTCCGGACGCGGAGGTTGTATGCCACCGTCCATCCAGTTCAGACTAACATCCTGGCCACTTTTCCCTTTAAATTTCAGGTGTGAAGATGAAGAAACAGGGCCACTCATCGGGTAATATGCCTGCTGCCAGTTATCTACATAAGGCGTACTTACACTACTAACGACTTCGGTTGGATATTGAAGTCCCAGCACCTTAAATACAGGGCCAACAATATGACAGGCCATATCACCAATAGCCCCGGTACCAAAATCCCACCATCCTCTCCAGTTAAAAGGAGCAATCATATCTTCATAAGGATGCTCCTGAGCTGTTCCCAGCCAAAGATCCCAGTTAAGCCCGGCGGGTACCGGTGGATTTTTTTGTGACCAGGGAATTCCCTGAGGCCACACCGGGCGGTTAGTCCAGCAGTGAACGGTATGCACCTCTCCGATAATACCTGCCTCATACCATTCCATCAACTGGCGAACTCCATCGCCCGAAGTACCCTGGTCGCCCATTTGGGTAACTACTTTATATTGTTTTGCAGCTTCGCCCATCATGTGAGCTTCCCAAATATCATGAGTTAAAGGTTTTTGTACATAAACATGCTTGCCCAATTGCATAGCATGAAATCCCACAGTGGCATGGTTATGATCCGGGATACCCACATCTACTGCATCGAAATTTTTATGCTCTTTTTCAAACATCTCCCGCCAGTCATGGTAATATTTAGCTTTTGGAAATAATTTACGATTCTCCACTGCCTGGCGATCATCAACATCGCAGAGAAAAGCAATTTCTGCTTTTCCCGTTTTGGCAAAATGACGCTGATCATCACCACCTTTACCTCCCGCGCCTACACCTGCAATTAATAGCTTATCGCTTGGCGCTACAAAACCTCTTCCTAATACATGACGGGGTACAATATAAAACCCCGCAGCGGCAAGGGAAGTATTGCGTATAAATTTTCTCCTGGAAACGGATGACTCGTTAATAATCGGTTTTTTTTCTGACATGGAAATTGTATTTTAATAGTTATAAAATGAAATAAGATACTTAATTGCTACAACAAATATAATTATAAACGTTAAACGCACACGAGGTGCATTTCAATTAATATTTTAAAATATGGATAAAACTCAGGTAGCAAAAGAGGTAGTAAATCATTTAATGGAAAGAAGACCATTTCAGCAAATGGCTGAAAATTGAAGTTTTAAATATTAAAGGCAACGTGCTTACCACAGTAACAAAGGAAATCCATAATGGAAAATCTACAGGGCTTTATCAAATTTCAATAACCACCAAAACGAGCATTTGATTTACGCTTTTTAAAGGAACCTGTTTCCGAACTAATAAAAAGCTGATAGGATAATTGAATTGACTGCACTGTGGGAATCTGACTTTTAAAATTCTCAAAAGGTTTATTTATAAACCATGAATTTTGATTTTTTGTTGCTTTACTGATCCAGTACTTTTTTATTTTTTATCCATCATTTCTCAGCTTCTTCCTGGCTTGCCATAATAATCATAAAGGCTGCGCTCGTATGATTCATTTAAAAGCTGATCTATATCAAACTCAGGACTGTTTTGCACTTCAGTAAGACTTACGCCAACTATTACGACCGAATTATCCCAATTCACTTCGCGAATCCATTGCGTGGATAACAACACTTTTCTGCTGTTAAGCCATGTGCCCGTCTCCACTATCAAAAATTTAATTTTCCAGGTATCATCGTCAATTATATAATCCACTACTTTTCCAATTTCACCATCCGTAGCATGAATTTTATAACCGGTTACATTATCAGTACTTCTTAAATGTTGATCATTATTCTCTTGCTCAGTCACCACATTGCCGGCAGTGGTATCTTCTACCTCGCTTTTGTAAAGTTCACTTGGCATTGCTCCAAATATTCCTGCTCCATGTTCGTCAGGGTCGTTACCCCAATACGTGCCCCATGGATAATAGCCATAAAGCTGCTCCTCCTGTTGGCGGGATACAGGCTTATCCGTATCAATGTCCGGACTATTTTTAATTTGTTCTTTAGTAAGATTTACACTAAATTCTTCGTTTTCCCAATCAGGTTCTTGCAAAGATTTAGGCGAAATAAGTACTTTACGGCCGGTGAACCAATTCCCTGTTTTTACAACCAAATACCTGATTTTCCAGGAAATGTCATCGAAATAAAAGTCTTCTATTTTGCCGATTTCGCCATCGGTTTCTTTAAGGCTGAATCCAACCAGCACCTTGATATTTCTATTCATAAAAGAAGATTTTTATAAACATTCTACAATGATTGTTCCAAAAAAAATCAGAGAGAGCACCATGAACCTTAAGCCGATTTAATTGACCGTTAAATAGATTGGTTTTAACGTTATTATTCACCACCATTCGTTTTTTAGTGTTTAATAGATTTTTGTGTGTTACCTGAATTGAGTTTGTCGTGTGCAAAATATTAAGCGACCATTTTTGTTGCTTTACTTTCGTTATAAACTTTTTTATAAAATAAAAAGGGATACAAATTTTCGGATCCTGTATTCTCCGGGTGAATCTTATTTGTAAAAAGGTTTTCTAATTTTCCCGGATATTTTCCCAAAATATTTTCCCGTTTCTTTTTTCCTTTTTTATAAAATGCTGGCTTGCTTTTAATTCCTGCATTACAGGTATTACCATGCTGAGGGAAAGCACAGCGGAAGCAAGGCATAAGGTACACCAGGTATGCAAAACAACGGGTTGAATTATGATGAGCAAAATGCTGACTAAGCCCATCATTGCTACAAGAATGGAATATAATATTACCGCCCACGGTTTTGTTTTCCAGCGGGTGCTATTGCCAATAGAAACTAAAATGATATCGCATAAATATCCAAAAGCGCCGATAAGCCCATCAGGAATAGGAAGCGAACGCGAAAAAGAAGACTTTACAACTGCGTTGGTTCCGTTTCCAAAAAAAGGTTCCCAAACATTTGAAAAAAAATGAAGCTGGTACAAACCTAAATATAGGCCTATAAGGAATCCTGCTATCGCCATTATTAAAAGCGGACCCCTTTTGCTCCATGAAGACGGATTGGATCTGCTGCTGTTAGGGATGTTATCATTCAAATTCATTCTGTTTTATCATTTTTATTTTCTTCGAACACGGAAATTAATTTTTCAATCATTTTTTTAAAATGGGAACCTGGTAATTTTTATTTTCCCAATGGTTGGCTTTTTTCCAGAAAAAAGTAAACTGTATTTCCTCAGATCGGGATTTTTTTAAATCAATGTCCACCAGTTGAATACCTAATTTTGTGTCCGTGGTTTCTGTATCATTGCTTGTTTTCCAGTTATCCAAAGACCAACGTACCGTTGCCGATGCAAGTAGTTCAATCCTAAGACTTTTATTCTTTGGAACATTTTTACAAGGCCATGAAAAACGCCAAACCACAAAAGGGGATGTCGCCTTGTTTTTAATATACCTTTCCACAGTGTGCTCTGACCTGTCAAAAATTTCCTTTTCTTTTATAGAACTACACAATTTGATGTATTCGGCGTGTGCCCATACCAAAGGCATGGCTGAACCGGAATGTTGGCCAAAAAATAATTCCTTTTCAGGAATATCATCTGTATCCCATATCTGTTCGGAAAGAAGTCCGTTATTAGCAAATTTGTCTATGGATTTTAAAATCTTTTTTGCGCCTTCTATATTACCGGCGGCTACTTCATAATGCCCTCTTTCGCCTGCTAATAAAGGCCATGCCCTTCCTATTCCCTGATAGTCTCCAGAGAATGGTTTCCCATTTTTATCTTCTCCATAACCATCATTTGTATAACGGTGCCAGCAAGGCCCATTGGGCGTATCTACTTTTAATTTAGCATCAATTACTTTTATGGTATTTAATATTTTAGGATCGTCAGCAGCACGCAAACCAAATCTTACCAGGGCCAAAGCATCGACGCAAATCAATTCCCACAAATGCATTTTCCCATTTTCCCTGTTCCTGTTCTTTATATAAATAAAATTATTTTTCACGTCTTCTGCCGGTTCATGAGTATTATTGGTGCGCATATAATATCCATCTACGCCCACTTCTTTAGAAAGTGGCGTATCAGTAACGTAATTCCATTTTTCAATTTGTTCATTCCAGTAATCAGCGGTTTCACGGCAATATTTTGCCATGTCCATATCATTATCTATTTCTGCGAGGTGGGCTGCACTTAATAAAGCGGTGATTTCAGCGGCTAAAGTGAAAGCGGTTAATCCCCGTTCTTCTTCCCACCTGTCTTGTTGCGTATCAGGACCATGAATAATTAAAAACGAAAGCGCTTTTTTTAACCCCGGCCAATATCTTTTTAATCTTTCAGGACTGGCTTTTTTATCATGAAAACATTTATCTACCAAAACGATCGGCAAGGCAATTTCATCCATTTGCAAACCCGTCCAATTCGGTTGTCCACCCAGCCACATATTCTGGCTCCATTTGCCGTCAGCTTCCTGCGTAGCCATCAGGTAATTGAGTATCTGTATTGCTTCATCTTTTGAATCTAAAGCCACAAAGCCACCTGAAGTCTCTACCAAATCCCTCGGCCACACCAGGTGATAGCCGGCTTTATCGCTATCTCCTTTTGCTTCTCCCCACGGTATGGAAAGACTAGCGACTACGCCACCGGGAAATTTTTTAGAAAGATTTATATTTAAAACTGCAGCGCTTGTGCGATAATTTTTACCAATTGTATTTTTATCTGATTTTACGCTATGTAATTTTTTTTGAAATTTTTTCCAGCCATTTATATACTCTTCCCGCGCAGTATCATAGCCATCCAATAAACTTGCCCAGGCATGGTGTGCCGCATCTTCTTCTTTTACGCCAAAACTTATGGCAATTATAAATTCCTGCGTTTTTGAAATATCAATTTCGGCGGTAAGAGCGATATTGCCATTGTGAGCTTCTGAATATTGCCATTCCATTTTTTTATGCTGTTGTATATCTGTATATCCATCTGAAGTACCCACATAACCAACAGATCTTTTAATAAAATCTGCATAAAAGCACGCAACCGCCAGCGTAATGCCTTCCCGGTTGGCAAATAACATGGGTATGCCTTTGTAATCTGCTATCCATCCGTCATTGTTGCCTCCCTGGTCGTTAAGATGTGGAGCTAATAGTAAAAAGATTTTATACTTTGATTTATCGCCCTTTTTGGTTGCTTTAAAACGCACTCTTTGCAACACGGTTTCTCTCCATGGGTCGGTTATGATTTCCTTTTCGATCGTGTATCTTTTTTCTTTGCAGGTGTTTACAATTTTAAAAGCGGGAATACCATCTTCAACCCATTGAATGGAATGGTCAGTGTCTCTTTTCTCTTCTGAAAAAAAATTCTCTCCATCAGTAACAAGGAATTCCATATCCCTGGTACTGGCTATATCTTCCCGGGGATAATATATTTCATCAAGGATACCGTGGCTTACGGTGAAGATAACGTGGGATGAATCGTCAAAAGATTTTCCTAACCCGGATTTGGAACTGGATGTCCAGCGGGGAGAAACCCCGGGCGCTCCGGGGGGTATTTTGTTATTCGACATAAAATTAATTTTATATTTTTATTAATGGAATCCCTGAATCTTTATCCATCTCCCGCTTTAAATATTCAGGCGATTCGTTCAAAATTATTTCAAGTGTAGGATGAACAATTGCTTTCATCAGATGGCCACCATGCGCAGAACCATCGCTTCTGCCCAAAACCACATGCGCATGTATTTTGTACTCCTCTTTATAAATCGAAATATCACCGGTCAGGGCAAGGACTTCCATTTGTTCTTTAAAAGATATCTTTTTATAATCTTTTATAGAGAAATCAAAAAATCCGACAACTGATTCGCTGAAAGCGCCAATAGCTGTGAATTGCGAAGCAGACACTTTTTCTTTTTTTGCAAATGCCATTAACTGATCTGTTACTTCATCGCCACTATCCATTATAATAGCATACGTTTTTTGCTTAGCATCATTTATTAATTTAAAATTCATATTATTTGTTCATTTACTGGTTTTGAAAACTTCACAGGTTTTAGAAATCTATTAGGTTTTATTTTACTCTGTGTAAGCTATTGTTGTTATTAAAGCATTGGCATTTTGTCTTGAATCCAACCGGGTATATTGTAATACAATCGGCTGATCTGAAATAAAAACACTTGAATAATCCGTTTCTAAAGGCACCGGCTGTGGATCGGTTAAATTATTGAACCGTAAATGTTTTGTTCGCCTGGCGGGTACCGTCACATGATAAGGCCCTACCGGCTCCTTGTCAGCAAAGTATAGCATGATTTGCACATGCGCATCTTCGTCAGAAGTGTTTAAAATGCAAGCCGCTTCATGGCTGATGAAATCGGGCGGCGGCCCATTGCTGTAGCCTGGAATATATCCTTCTGCTATTGCCCATATTTTTTTTCCTATTGCCATTTTATTTTGATTAGTTTTTGTTTTTTAAAATAACTGCGGCAGTGATGCCCATTGCAAGACCTGCAAGCATTCCCAATGTTGTTTTTTTATGAGTAGCCATCCATACTTCAGGACTGGAATTCCAGGATTTAGCAGCGAAAGTTCCACGTGCGCCATGATCTCCCGGAACAGGTTTCCATAAATTATTTTGTCTGTCAGAAGATACCGGCTCATCGGTTTGCTGTCCTTTGAATCCTGTTTTTGCGAGATAATTATCAAGGTATCCCGGCAACACTTTGTTACCCCATATAGTTTCAACTGTTGGATAGCCTACATACAATTCTCTTTGGTGATTTCTTGCTACATCCACCACAGCTTTGGCCGCAACTTCCGGTTCATAAATAGTACCCATTGGCTTGGGCTTGTTTTTTAAATAACTTTTTACCCAACCAAATTGGGTGGTGTTCATCGCGGGCATTTGTACCATGCTTAGTTTAATATTGCTTTTGTCGTGAATTAGTTCGCTACGCAACGATTCAAAAAAACCGTGAATCGCATGTTTGGAACCACAATACGCAGACTGTAGCGGAATGCCGCGATAGGCTAATGCAGACCCAATCAGGATAATCGTTCCTTTGTCTTTGGGGATCATTCTTTTTAAAGCGGCGTGTGTTCCATACACCTGGCCGAGATAAGTGACATCGGTAACATGCGCAAAATCCTTCATTTCCATTTTTTTGAATGGACCGAAAACACTTACCATCGCATTATTTATCCAGACATCAATTGTTCCAAAATGATCTTCTATTTTCTGCGCCGCGTTTTCTACTTCATCTGCGTTAGACACATCGGCTACCGCAATATAACCATGACCGCCCAACTCTTCTACCTCGTCATTTGCCGCTTTCAGCCCGTCTATTCCCCTTGCGATCATTCCTACGTTGGCTCCATGTTTTGCAAATTCTCTAACCATCGCTCTTCCTAAACCTGCAGAGGCTCCTGCGATTACTACCGTTTTGCCTTTAAAATCTTTTTTCATGTTTTATAATTTTATAATCGAATTTTCCGGCTTTTCCTATAGTTTTTAAATAATGATTTTTAAGAAAAAAGCCTGATATAAAGTTGTTAATTCTCTTTGGTTCTTCTAAATTTTGCAAATTTATCTTCGCCAGCCTTTCTTTCTTTTCTTTTGCTTCCTTTGCAAGTGATGCAATCAAAAACCCAACCAGTGGTAAAAACATAAATTAAATGAAAGAAAACATCGGTTAAGATCACCCTGGGTTTTTCTTTCGTAACTGGTTCAGTTACTTTCAAAACCGGCAGCATCAACGATTTGCCTCCCCAGATAATCAAGAAATGAAGAGTAGAAGCCACATACCCTTTCAAACCAAAGAGGCTCATGGCTCCACGAATAAGGCCCAGGGAAGTACCATAAACCCAATGAATTTTTGTCGAAACTTCCCGGCTTTTATCTTCCGTTACCGGTTTTATGTTCAGTATTTCTGTTACAGCTTTTGATGGGATCACGCTTGGTTTGCGTCCTGTTTTTTTCATTTCAGCTCTCTGGCATAAAGTCATCACTACTGTACCCGCAAATCCTGCAATAAGTCCTACGCCAACTGCAGTTCCTACTGCTGCCAATGCATTTTGTTTTTTACATTCTTTCATAAAAAATCATTTTAAGTTATGCAACTTTTTTTCTTAAATTCCTTTTCTTGCAATCGTGGTTAATATCTTCTAACCGTAGCATTTAATAGTTTTTTATAAATAATATTTTTTGTTTTATTTTGAAAAAGTCTTTAAATTATACAACAAACCAACAAATAATCGTAAGTCTTATTTTCAGTGATTGTTTTCTCTTTTAATTTTAATGAATTTATCTTCAAGAACACTTTTAGCTTCCTGATATTCTTCTTTGGTTATTTCTCCTGATGCAAACCGTTTTCTTAGAATGTCATAAGAGGTGTCTCTTGTACGGCGATAACCCCAGGGTGTAGCGAAAATCCAGATGATAAAAAGTATCCAAATAATCCACCAGATAAAATGCATGCCGCCCCAATAATAATTATAGTACATGATGTTTTGTTTTAATAGTGAGTAAATAACTTTTTTGATCATTGTTTAACAATACATTCCTTCTTAGACAAATAATCAATAACCTGAATTTCTATTTTCTTCTTTCTTTTGTACCGGCACGTCATTAATTGCTGCATCTATTTTGCTTTTATTAAACTGATCTTCAAGAACCCTTTTTGCTTCCTGGTATTCTTCTTTGGTTATTTCTCCTGCTGCAAATCGCTTTCTGAGAATGTCATAAGATGTGTCCCTGTTTCTTACGCTGCAATAAAAGAATGGAGTTACAAAAACCCAGATGATAAAAAGTATCCAGATGATCCACCAGATAATGTGCATCCCCCCAAAGTAATAACCATTATAAAATATAAACACGTCGTCTTTTTTTTAATGAATAAATATTTTTTCAGCAAACAAACCTGTCTGTCCGACAGGCAGGCATTTATGTAGCTTTTCTATTTTGCTTTCAAATCATTCTACTACACAGTTATAATTTTTTAACTCTTTTGCTTTTCTTTTTGGCAGCCAATAAACAGCCAACCGCTACCAATCCTATTAATGAAAGCATTACTGCTGTTCTCTTTGCCGTCAATCCTGGTGAATGAAGTTTCATTTCATCTACATATTTTCTTTCAGGAAAGTTTTCTGCTGTGTCTTCAGATTTTCCATTTTCATGCAACGCCATTTGTAGTACCTGGGCAATGTGCATACCTTCTCTATCGGTCAACTGTTCTATTTGTTCGCGGCAGCTATATCCATTGCTTATGACGAGCGTTTTTTTGTCTGCACCTCTGACTGCAGGCAATAAAACTCTTTCTCCGGCTTTTACCGACACCTTGTATTTATCGTCCTTCAGGTATCCGAAGTAACCTGCCATTCCACAACATCCTGAATCTAAAACCTGATAATCTAACCCTATCTTTTTTAATAACTTTTCTTCACTATCTATTTTCATAATTGCCTTATGATGGCAGTGGGCCTGAACAATGGCATTCCTTTTTAATTGTGGAATTTTAAAATCAGGCGCCTTCTTTTCGAGGAATTCTGCAAGTGTAAAAGTTTGAGCTTTTAATCTTTTCGCATCCTGGTTTCCCAGGAGCAAATCGCACATTTCATCCCTGAAAACAGAAACGCAACTCGGCTCCAAACCAACAACAGGAGTTCCTGCCCTGATTTCATCGCGCAACGTATCCAGAATTTGAAGTAACATGTCTTTGGCTTTATCCAACATACCAAAATCATATAATGGCCGGCCACAACAAATAACTCTTTGGGAAATGATTACCTGGAAACCCGCTACCTCTAAGACTTCCAACGCTGCTACCAGTGTTTCAGGCTTAAAGAAATTATTCCAGGTATCAACCCATAAAATAACTTTTGGTTTATCCGTATTCCTTTTTTGTTGGTTGCCAAACCAGTTTCTAAAAGTTTGTTGCGCAAAAGAAGGAATGGTTCTTTTTTGCGTTACTCCCACCGAAGATTTTAAAATATTCTTTAAAATGGGAGCATGCGTCACAAAATTTACAACCCCTGGTATTACTGAAGCCAAACGCGACCACCAATAAATCCAGCCAAAAGCAAACGCAGAAGCAGGCCGTTGATTCTTCTCATAATAATGAGATAAAAATTCTGATTTTAAAGTCGCTATATCCACGTTGACCGGACAATCACCTTTGCAACCTTTGCAAGCCAGGCATAAGTCCAAAGATTCCTTTACGTATTCGTCATTCCAGCCATCTTTAATCACATTTCCGTTTAGCATTTCAAAAAGCAAATGCGCACGTCCTCTTGTACTATCTTTTTCTTCACGCGTAACCATGTAACTTGGGCACATGGTGCCTCCTTCATGCTGGCGGCAATTTCCCACGCCTACACAACGAAGCGTAGCACGCGAAAAACTTCCTTTATCATCATCGTCCATAAAATGAAAATGAGTTTTGGGCGTGGGTGGATTATAGTTAGGCCCCATTCTTAAATCTGCTAACTGGCCATAGCTGTCAATCACTTTTCCAGGATTCATCAGCCACTGGGGATCCCAGATAGATTTGAATTCATGAAAAGCTTGCATAATCTCTTTGCCATACATGATATGCAGCAAACTGCCTCTCGACTGCCCATCGCCATGCTCTCCGGAAAGAGATCCACCATACCTTACCACCAAATGAGAAGCTTCCTCTGTAAATTTCTTATAGGTTTCGATTCCCTCTTCTGTTACCAGGTCAAATGAAACGCGACAATGGATACAACCCTGTCCGAAGTGGCCATACATTGAAGCTTTGAATCCATACTTGTTGAATAAATCTCTTAAATCTTTTAAATAACCGCCCACTTTTTCCGGTGGAACTGCAGAATCTTCCCAACCCGCCCACATATCCGGTTTGTTTGGAACAAACGCGATAGCTCCAAGCGCTGATTCCCTTATTTCCCAAAGCTTTTGTTCCTGATCAGGGTCATCAAAAAGACTCATGTTTGGAGGGTTATCTCCTTTTTTTAACTCTTCCATCACTTCTTTACATTTCTTATCCGATTCTGTTTTGTCTTTCCCGTCAAACTCTGCCAGTAGCCAACCTCCGCCTTTTGGCAATAGTGGCAGATCATCTAAATCCAAACCTTTATCTTTCATAAACTGAATCAACAGATCATCGAAACCCTCGAGTCCAATGGGCTTATGTTTCATTATTCCAGGACAGGCATGGCCGGCAGCATATACATCAGGATAACCCAAAACTAACAATGAACGTGCTTGAGGTTCAGGCATTAATTTCATTTCTGCTTCCAGGATAACAACACAAGTTCCTTCGGAGCCAACTATGGCTTCCGCTACATTAAAACCTTTGTCAGGCATGAGTGATGGCAAATTATACCCTGAAACACGCCGGGGAATATTCGGAAACTTTTCTTTTATTTTATCAGCATACTTATCTCGTAAATCTTTTAATTGCTGATAAATTTCTCCTTTTCTCCCTCCTTCTTTTATTATTTTTTTGAGTTCATCATCAGATGTCGGGCCTATCTTAATTTTGATGCCATCGTAAGTAAGAATGGTGAGCGATTCGGTATTATCGGCGGTACGAGCACCGTATCCGTAAAATTGTGCCATCACGGAATGAATACCGCAGGAATCATTGCCCAACATTCCTCCAATCGCACAATGACTATGTGTTGCAGGGTCAGGTCCGAAAGTGAGGTTCGCTGCTTTTTTGGTGGCTTTCCGCATTTCATCCAACACAATTCCAGGTTGGACAGTTACTGTTTTTTTCTCTTTATCAATTTTTAAAACCTTGTTGTAATATTTAGTCATATCCATTACCACGGCCACATTACAACAAGAACCTGTGAGGCTGGTGCCACCGCCTCTTGATAATAACGGTGCGTGGTATTTCCGGCAAATTGCAACGGTATTAATTATATCTTCTTCAGTTTTTGGAAGCACGACACCTAATGGAACCTGGCGGTAATTGGAAGCATCCGTTGCATACAATGCCTTGGTTCCGTAATCGAACCGGACCTCTCCCTCAATTATTTTAATTAATTCAGCTTCCATAGAAGCCACATCTACTCCCTGGGAATATTTTGTTTCGTAATTCAGGTCTAAAGTATCTGTTGCCATATTTTTTTATTTTCAATCGTTTTTATTTTAATCGGTCAAGATTATAAACAGTACCTTCTCAAAAATATTTTTATCCAAAAACTTTGTATTTTTCCGCATCCTGATATTTGAATTCCAATCCCAAACCCAGACGGCTCATATCTGCGTGCAGCGCTCCATCCACGGGTTGTGCTACTCCGTCAAACAACATATTTTCAATCCGTACATGGTCATAAAAATATTCGGCCGTAAAAAAAGACTGCAATGACAATCCTGCATGCAAATGAAGGGATGGCGCGCAATGAGAAGAAAAAGGCAATTGATGCGCTTCGCAATTATAGCCTGCTTTTAAGAAGGTAGAAATTCCACCACAACGCGTAGCATCGGCCTGCAATACATCTACACTTCCCGCACTCATCATTTGTTCGAAATAGGGCAGATTATATCCATATTCACCTGCGGCGATATTTATACCAGCAGGTGCATTTTCGCGGATTAAATGCAAACCCTTCAAGTCACTTGCAGGAACCGGTTCCTCAAACCAACTAACACCCAGATCAGCAAATTTTTGCGCCATCTTGAGCGCTTGTTTTGCAGTGTACGCGCCATTGGCATCTACAAATAGTTCCACCTTTCTTCCTATTGCTTCCCTCGCTTTCCCTACACGATAAACATCTTTGCCAGGCTCGCGTCCAATTTTCATCTTCACTTGTTTGATTCCCTTTTCAGCCCAGCCTGATAACTGGCTTTGTAATCTTTCGATAGAATAAGATGTGAAGCCACCGCTTCCGTAAATTGGGAAATCGTCGCGCACTTTTCCCAGCAATAATGCCAATGGCAAATCAAGAATCTTTGCTTTTAAATCCCACAAAGCGTTGTCAACAGCGGATATAGCCATAGAGATTATTCCGCAATTGCCACTGTTTCGTACGCTGGCCACCATTGATTTTAAGATCCAGGGGATATCCAGCGCATTTTTGCCAACAACTATTTTCTTTAAATTTTTTTCAATAAAATATGCAGACGAAATATCAGCATAACTGTAACCAATACCTGATTTTTCGCCTGCATTTATTTCCACTAGCACCATTGTAGTGCTTTCCCACTCAATGGTTCCGTCTGACTCAGGTGCATCCGTAGGTATTGTGTATGCCGAAACTTTTAAGTCTTTAATATTAATTGCTTCATCTTTCATTAATGAAAAATAGTTGACATTTCACTTTTCCAGCTTGACTTAATTATTTCCCATTCGTCAGGATCTCCTTTCAGTAAAGTCTCGCCATATTTTACCATCATCTTAAATGAAATATGTGGTGGAAGAGGCGGTACATTAGGATCAGTAATTACCTCCAACACTGTTGGCCTGTCTGCGGAAAGAGCTTCATCCCAACCATCAGAAATATCGTCCGGATCATCTACGCGAATACCTTTTAATCCCAATAGCTTTGCGTATTCTGCATAAGGGAAATCCGGAACATCCTGGGATCCGGAAAATTTAGGATCTCCGGTCATCACCCTTAGTTCCCAACTTACCTGTGCCAGGTCATTGTTGTGAAGCACCAAGATTACTAAACGCGGATCTTTCCATCTTTTCCAATATTTTGAAATGGTTATGAGTCCGTTATTTCCAAGCATCTGCATGGCGCCATCGCCGACCATGGCGATTGGGATTCTATCCGGATAAGCAAATTTTGCGGCTATCGCATAAGGCACGCCCGGGCACATCGTAGCAAGATTGCCGGATAAAGAGGCTTTCATTCCTTTACGGATTTTGAGATGGCGTGCAAACCAGTCTGCGGAGGTACCGGAATCAGAAGAGAGGATACAATTATCAGGCAGTTTAGGCGATAGTTCCTGGAAAACCCTTTGTGGATTAATGGGTTTGGCGGAATCCTTTGCTCTCGCATCCAAAAGTTCCCACCATTTTTTCATGCCTTTTTCAATTCCTTCACGCCAAGAACGATCTTCTTTTCTTTTTAAATGAGGAATAAGGGCTTTTAAAGTTTCTTTACTACCGCCTACTAAATTTATTTCCATCGGAAAACGTAGGCTTAACATTTTTCCATCAATATCGATCTGCACGCCTCTTGCCTGTCCTAACTTTGGCAAAAATTCAGAATAAGGAAAACTGCTTCCCACCATCAGCAACGTATCGCAATCCATCATCATTTTATAACTTGGTTCCGTGCCTAATAAACCAATTGCGCCGGTTACATAGGGAAGATCGTCGGGTAAAACCGCTTTTCCAAGCAGCGCTTTTGCAACACCCGCACCCAACAATTCAGCTACCTCTATTACTTCGTCTGCGGCATCTAACGCACCCGCTCCGACCAGGATCGCAACTTTTTTACCCGCATTTAATAAATCAGCAGTTTTGATCAATTCTGAATCAGGCGGAACTATTCGCACTACCGGAAAACCAATTCCCGTATGAATGGTACCGTGTCCGCGTGGTGGCTCTTTGGCGTCCATTTCCTGGATATCATTAGGAATCACCACACAGGTAACCGTTCTTTCGGCTTTAGCAATTCGGATAGCACGATCCAGTAATTGCTGCATTTGCGAAGGCACAGACACCATGTGAATATATTCATGAGCCACGTCTTTATACAAACTGTTTAAATCAACTTCTTGCTGAAAAGCGCCACCCTGCGACTCCCTGGCCGATTGGCCTACTATCGCGACCACCGATTGGTGATCCATTTTTGCATCATATAATCCGTTAAGAAGGTGAATAGCACCGGGGCCGGAGGTGGCCATACACACTCCTACTTCTCCCGTAAACTTTGAATGTGCACAAGCCATAAAGGCTGCATCTTCCTCGTGTCTTACCTGGATAAAATCCATCTTATCCTTCGCACGATCGAGGGCGCCGAGAATGCCATTAATACCATCGCCGGGGAAACCAAAAATGCGCTTAATATTCCATTCTAATAATCTTTCAATTAAGAAATCACTTACTTGTTTTGCCATAAAAAAATTTTATTAATAGATGAAAAAAATTAGGAAATCCTAAGTCATCATAGGTGAGTACATCAAGATGCAGGGGGTTTCTCTTATACGATTGCCAATCAAAGAGCGTGCCTATAAAAAACCTGTAGTTAAAAAAGCGGGTTTGAATTACTTATACTATTTGTATTACTTGTATTAGAAGTAATACAAATTCTTTCCTGCCTGTTTTTTTTAACTAAGGGAAGACAAAAATTTTTACACAATTTGTTTTATCGGGAAAATTTTTCTCCGATTTGAAAAACGCATGTTTGGTATTTTTTTTATTCGAGTAATTTATGTTATCAACTACTTTTTATGGAGCTGCGCGATAGAATTATTTTATTTGGTAAACCAACAATAGGGGATCTTTTTCCCTAAATGGCAAGCTAATATGTCTCGCATAAAGTACAAAAGCAGGCAATTTATAAATTTGAATATTGACATAACAATTATCTGTAAACGAATATTTAATCCTTATTTCTATTTTCTTTTAAATTACCAATAGGCACAATGTTTGATGTCGCATTAAAATAGTTGTCTTTAAAAAGATCAAAACTTTTTAATGATAAACAGAATGTGTTTTATGCAGTTACCGGAGAATGAGTTTCATTTTTACTGAAGTAAATGGTTTTCTTTTTAAAGGAGATTTTAAAAAATATTCATTTAAAAAGGAAAGTAATGTTTTATAGGAGGAAAAGATAATAATGTTTTTGAATAAAGATATAACCCAGATATGCATAAAAGGAACCGTCCGGACGAAAAAAAAGTTAACAGATTTTTAAAAATAGGGTCTAATAAGAAAGACAAGAATTGAAAAATAAAATAATAAATCTATATCGATTTTAGCCGATTTCCATCAACAACTTTTTGAAGTTGACTAATGTCAATCTAAAATTTTAAATTAAATCAAATGAACACAATGAAAGATTCACAAATTCAGTCAAATTCTGATAACTATGATTATGTAGTGGTGGGTGCAGGGTCAGCAGGCGCAATTGTTGCGGCTCGCCTGTCTGAAGATCCAAAGATTAAAGTTCTGCTTCTTGAAGCCGGACCCAAAAATAACAGTTACTGGTCTAAAATACCCCTCGGTTTTGCAAAGATTATTTTCATGCATAAGTATATGTGGTGGAAACAATATTCAGAACCTGAGCCAGGGCTGGATAACAGAAAATTTCCACTTCTTCATGGAAAAATAATGGGCGGTTCGAGTTCAATCAACGGGTTGGTTCAGGTAAGATGTTCTCCAACTGATTATAATACATGGGAAAAAATGGGCGCTGAGAGCTGGGGATACGAAGATGTGTTACCCTACTTTAAAAAGTATGAACACGATCACCGTGGAGCAAGTAAATATCATGGCGAAAGCGGCCCAATTGGAATTGAATTAGCACAGTGGAAAAATCCTCTCGCTGATACGTTTATCACTGCAGTAGTGGAAAGCCTCGGCGTTCCCAGAAATGACGACTTTAACGGGCCGACTCTTTTAGGCGCGGGGTATTGGGATCTCATTACATGGAAAGGACACCGTTCCTCTACTTCAACCTGCTACATTAAACCAAATCGTGATCGTCCTAACTTAACTATTATCACTAAAGCCTTTGCTACAAAAATTGAATTTGAGGGTAAGTCAGCAGACGCAATTATTTATGAACGGGATGGAAAACTTCACCGGGTTAGAGCCAATCGTGAAATCATTTTAAGTGCAGGTGCGTTAGGGACACCACAATTGCTTCAATTATCAGGAGTTGGTCCCGCAGACTTATTAAAAAAGTACGGTATTGATGTGTTGCTTGATTTAAAAGGGGTAGGTGAAAACCTAATGAATCACCCGCAGGTATCCCGAAAATACACGACGTCAAGCAAGTACACCTTCAATAAACAAGTAGGCAACATATTCTCCCAGGCATGGTCCGGAATCAAATATTATTTGGGAGAAAAGAACAGTCCGTTAAAGGTTGGCGCAGCTATGGCCGGGGCATTTTTATACACAAAAGAAGGATTGATAGCTCCGGATATTCAACTGCATTTACTTCCATTCATGCAAGGCAAAAAAGTTTGGAATCTTGCTAAGGTTTCCGGATTCCATTTGAGTATGTACCAGGTTCGCCCCCTCAGCCGTGGACGCGTTCAAATCACCTCAACCAACCCGAAAGACAGCCCGTCATGTTTGTTCAATCATTTAACTGCGAAAGAAGATGTTCATACTATGATGGAAGGATTGAAAATGGTTAAACGAGTCGGTGATGCAATGATGGGTAAATTCAATATCAAAGAAGTTGCACCGGCATCTGACGGTGACACCGATGAAGGGTTGCTTAATTACATTCGTAAAAACGCCTTTATCGCCCACCATTTTGCCGGCACTGCGCGCATGGGCAACGATGACATGTCTGTAGTTGATCCCCAGTTGCGGGTACATGGTTTGAACAAACTGAGAGTTATAGACGCATCGGTGATGCCGACTCTTTCATCAGGTAATATTAATGCAGCCGTTCTCATGATTGGTGAGAAAGGAGCAGATTTGGTAAAAGCCGGATGATGTCATATAAATCAACAAATAAGAAATGCCTGACATCTCGGAAGTGATTGGTCGTGATAAAACTGAGGAAGTAACATAAATCTTCCGGAGTATTTTTTAAATTAAATAAAGGTGAAAAATTTTCCCGGTTTATTTTATCGGGGAAATTTTTCTTCAATTTCAAAAACGTATGTTTGGTATTTTTTTTCTACTAATGTATGCTATCAGCTATTTTTAATAGAGTCGAGCGATAAGATTTATATAATTATTTCATCTGTTACCCCATGAACAACGGTCTCTTTTGGACTAAAAGACAAACTAATACGACTGGCGATGAGAACAAAAGAAGAGCTATTTGTAACAAAGAATACTGATCTAACGGTTATCAGTAAACGAATAAATAATCCTTATTTATATTTTGTCAAAATTGCCAATAGGCACAATGTTTGATGTGCTATTAGAATCGTTTATGTTAAATAAATCAAAACTTTTTAATTGTAACAAAACTTTTTCTTATTACCTTAGCAATCTCTTTTATTATACCGGTAAAGAACTTAATAAAATCAAGTTCTTAAGCAATGATATTTTTTTCAATTGTTGAATCTTTTTATTTAAAAAAGTGAATTAAAATTTCAGGTCCGTCCTGATAACCATCGGGGTTAGAAACGCTTAATAAAATCTGATTAATGATTAATAAATGTTTAAATCAATTCTATATTTTCTGAATCCAATTCTGTTACAATCGGTTGAAAATCCTGCGTCGCAGCAAGCAGACAGAATCAATAAGCTGTTTAATTATTTTAATGTTGCTGCAGGTGCGATGCTTTTACTAGTAATTTTTTTGATAGTATATATCTGTATTAAATTCAGGCAAAAAAAAGGCGAAACGGATGAGCCGGTGCAAACATCCCACAATAACAAGCTTGAGGCGGCGATGATTGGCGGCCCTACTTTGTTACTTGCGTTTTTCTTTTATCAAACTGTTACTACGATGAATGCAGTGTCTCCTTCAGTTCCAAAAGACAGGCAGCCCGATGTAATTATCACCGGGCATCAATGGTGGTGGGAAGTAGATTATCCGGGAGCTAATGTAGTTGCTGCTAATGAAGTGCATTTGCCGGTGGGCAAACAATTATTGATGGAAATGCGCTCGGCAGATGTGATACATGATTGGTGGGTGCCGCAGTTGGGAAATAAAATGGACCTTATTCCTAATCATCCTAATTACTTATGGCTTAACATTCATAAACCTGGTAAATATATCGGCGCTTGCAGTGAATTTTGTGGAGCACAACATGCCTGGATGCGTATAAACGTAATTGCTCAAACCGACAGTGATTTTAATAAATGGCTTGCTGCAAACGCAACGGCTGCCGTACAGCCCACGGACGAATTAGCCATGAAAGGCGCTGAATTAATTCAATCAAAGTCTTGTGGAAGTTGTCATCGAATTGTAGGAACAGTTGCTACTTCAAACGTAGGTCCTGATCTTACTCACCTGGCAAGCAGGCACACGCTATTAACAGGATTAATGGAAAATAATGAAAACAATTTATTCAAATGGATCAGTCATCCGCAGGAAGTGAAACCCGGTGCTCACATGCCTGATTTTAATTTGGATAAGGATTCAGTAAATGCGATTGTACATTATTTGGAAGAATTGAAATGATTAAAAGAGAAGCTAAGAACCTGCCTTGTCAGCAGACAGGTGACGCGAATTGACACGAATTTTTGTTGGATACAATGAGCAATTTGCAGTGGAGAGCAGGGAAGCGTCTTATTTATTTTGACATAAACTCAGAGGGTATTTTTAAATCAGTGATTAATGACCGGGAAACCGGGAATGAATGTTATTGAGATGAGTTAGCAACCGATTTCAATAAGAAAGAAAAATAAAAAGTTAGGATTAGGTAGATTAAGCGCAAATCTTTTATGGAATTAAATTTAGAAGCATATGATTTTCAAATGAATTGCCACTTGCTTTAGTGGACAATATTTATAAGAATTGACAGGCTAAAGCCGAATTCTTATAAGAGTTTTAGGCTAAAGCCGAATAAAGATTTCTTTAAACACCGGGTTGAAACCCGGCGCAATTAAAAGCATAGCACGATTGCGACTATTCTACCTAATCCTATAAAAAGTAATTGCCAACAAAAATTCAATTTGTTTAAAAAAATGAGTGAATCAATCTCCATACCGGAACCATCAAAATCCTTTCCCAGTATAAGTGTTACCGGAGACCAGGGTTTACTTCAATGGATTTCCACTGTAGATCACAAGATGATAGGCATCATGTATTTATTGGTGGCGCTGCTATTCATGATAATTGGTGGAGTGGAAGCATTGCTGATGCGCATCCAATTAGCCGAACCATTGAATCATTTTATGGGGCCTGAGGCCTATGATCAATTCTTCACGATGCATGGGACTACTATGGTTTTTTTTGTTGCTATGACCGCTGTTTTTGGTTTTGCCGTTTATTTCACTCCTTTAATGATCGGGGCAAACGAAATGGCTTTTCCCCGATTAAACGCATTTAGTTTGTGGATGACAGTTTTTGGAGTTGCCCTGATTTATTTTAGTTACCTGGCGGGTGGCGCTCCGGATGCCGGCTGGTTTAATTATGCCCCGCTCAATGAAAAGAATTATTCTATCAATCCGGGTATTGATTATTACTGTATGGGTTTATTACTTGCCGGAATTGGAAGCGTAACTGTCTCTGTAAATCTTATCGTTACCGTACTGCACTATCGCACGAAAGGCATGGAGCTGAACAAATTACCCATGTTTGTTTGGATGGTATTTGTAAACGCATTTTTATTGTTGGCCGCCTTCCCCGCGCTCAATGCGGCGCTTTCAATGCTTTTGTTAGACAGGCAATTCGGTGCACATTTTTTTAATACGGCTTCGGGTGGTTCTGCATTGTTGTGGCAGCATTTATTCTGGATCTTCGGGCATCCCGAAGTGTATATCGTAATTCTTCCTCCTTTTGGAATTATATCAGAAGTGATTCCTACATTTTCACGTAAGCCGATTTTTGGTGCTGCATTTGTTGCGGCATCTTCTGTTGCCATCGCTTTGCTTGCATTTGGAGTGTGGGCACATCACATGTTTGCTGTTGGCATGGGCAACACAGCAGACGCATTCTTCTCTGCAAGCAGCATGTTGATAGGCATCCCGACCGGTGTAAAAGTTTTTGCCTGGATCGCCACGATGTATGGAGGTAAAATAAAGTTTACGGTCGCGATGATGTTTGCGGTTGCCTTTTTAATTGAATTTACTATTGGTGGCCTTTCAGGTATTGCATTTGCCATTGTGCCGATTGACTGGCAATTGACCGATACTTACTATGTAGT
>Ga0208717_1000044_pt1 | contig 86212 bp, 80 predicted proteins | sample NGESurF53shallow_FD_184489 | JGI IMG/M metagenome (GOLD analysis project Ga0208717, IMG submission 184489) | Arctic peat soil microbial communities from Barrow, Alaska - NGEE Surface sample F53-3 shallow (SPAdes) | ecosystem: Environmental > Terrestrial > Soil > Wetlands > Peat ... | reverse complement strand
TATCCAATGGCTTACATACGTGTTTGAAAATATCAACGACCATAAGATAAATGCGATAGAGGAACTGCTACCGCAAAATTATACCGCATTATTGAATAAGTAATGAAGGGGTTAGTGGAGAGGATACGCATCTGTAACTTTATACAAATTCAATAGTTTCTTTTTTATCGTTGTTATGTCAATATAGGAAAATGCAAGTAAATCAAAGAGCAATAAAATCAGTTCTGCTTTTTTTATTCTGAAATCATAGTCAACGTTTTCAAATTTCTCCAGTGCTTTTTCAAGCACAAAGAAACGAAGGTTTTTATATCTCACCTTGTCTTTCATGTAAAAAAGTGAAACAACAATGGTGAAATAGTTTAAATCTGATTCGCAACTAAAAATCCCGGTGTCTTTTTTTATACATAAATAACTTGTAAGAACATCTTCAGTCAGCCAGTATTTATTTCCAAGTTCTCCCAAAGCAATAAGCAAATAAAGTGTTTCTACCTGTGTATGTTTAATTGATTTGTTTTTGTGTAGAGTGAAAATGATATTGTCGTAAATCTTTTTGAAAACAAGATGTTTGAAGTCAATGCTGAACCTGTCTTTCAAATTTAGAGTTGTTGTTGCTAATCTTAAAACTCTACAAAGTTTAATCGTTGTGTTTACTCTTGGGGAAACTGAATACAAAAAGAAAACAAAGTCAAATAATTCAAGCAAAGATTTAATGAATTCTTTCTCGGTATTTTTCTCACGGACAATTTTGAAGTAGGACTTTATTATTGAACGAAGTTTGCGTTCAATGATTGCGAAAGTGAAATTCAAAATATCCTTGTAATCAATTTTTGATTCAAAGATTATGGTTTTGAATTTTGTAATGAGCTTGTTTGAATCAATATAGATTTTCCCTTTGTGCTTTTTTACTGGCTCTTCAATTCCGTCCTCCTTTATAAGTATTTCCTCAAGGTGATAAGAAAGTGAATCATTTAGAAGGTCATTTATTTTCTGCTTGGCAATTGTGATTTCAGTAATAATGGGCTTGTTGTAATGCTGTGTCTTTGACTCATTCAAGTAAAGTTTGAATTCTCGTAAACCTAACCTAAATGCAGTAAGAATTTTTTCTTTAGCTGGTTCATCATTGTAAAAAACGAAGTAGTCGTCAACATACCTGAAAATTTCAAAGTCCTTTTTTGAAAATAATTTTTCTTTCTCAAGTTCTCTTTTGGCGTTATCATCAATCTTTTGCAAAATCAATTCTGCAAACATTCTTGAAAATTCAGGCCCAATTACAATTCCGTTTGTTTCGTTGTAATTGAGTTTCTGCATTAAATTATCAAAGACATGGCCGAAAGTTTTTTTAGAGTCACTTAAATTCTTTTTTACAACTTCTTTGTCAAGCAAAGCCCAAGTGATGGAGTGAGTGTAGATACTGTCAAAGCATTTTGAAATATCGAATTTAAATAGTCGGTTAAATTTCTTTTCGCAGCGGTGATATTGATACGATTCATAAAACTTATGAATGTTGCTGTATTTCTTGTAGACAAAAAATGTTTTTAGGTTTTCATATTCCAAATCATTTTGCTCGACTATTTCATCTGTTAGTTCTGCAAGTTTTTCTAAATGCAGATGGTCTTTGAAGTAAGTGTATTTGGCAATACGACAAGGTTTTCTAATTGAGAAAGGGCTGATGCTACTGTAGTAGAGAATCAAATCTCTGTATTTGTCATAAAACTCAATTACTGCAAGTTGGTTTTTGGGATGTATGATTGTGAGTTCACGGAAATCATTTTCCTTGTGAACTATTTTGTAACCAAAGAGAATGGAATCTCTTTCATCATCTTTGAAATTTACTTTACCGTCTGCACTAAATGGTTTGGCTGAATTTATCCCAAACAATAGTTTCACAATTTCTTGGTTGACAGGAGTGTTATTTCTGTTGATGCCAATTTTTTCTCCGTCTAATTTGATTTTGCAAGATAATAAATAAGAATACAAATGCCTGTTTGAAAATGTTACAGGCACTTCAAAAGGCAAAATATCAGAAAGAATAACTCTTTCTTTTTTGAACTTAATATATTTTTTCTTCTTGTTTCTCATTTTGTCCAGCTTTTCATCATGGCATTAAATTCAATGGCATTAAATTTTGAAATGCAAGTCGGATTGAAACCTGCGACAAAAGAATTCTTGGGGCATATCCGATTTGCCAATGCGGTAGGTAAAGCAAATACTCTAATCAACCTTGTAAAGTATCGGTCTAACACTTGAAAATCCGAGATTGTATTTACCAAACTATTGGTGTAGTAAATTCCTGTAATTACATTTCGTTTATTGTTTACCAATCGTGTATTACTCATCAAGAACTTAATTCTCTTTACAAAAATTTTTCGTGCTTGCTTTTCATTTCCTTTGGCTTGCTGTTGATAAATTGTGAATGCTTTCAATAGTCGTTCTCCGTATCTTGTTTTCTTTCTTTTAGAAATTGTTAGTGTAAGTGGAATTTGCTTGTTAGCATCATAGCCCGAAGTAAATTTATAGCCCAAATATTCAATGAAGTAAGTCTGCTTTCTGCGTTTGTCCGTTAAGTCAATAATTTTTGTCTTGTCTATATCTTCATTCATTGTTAGTCCTTCATCAGTAATAATATCTTTGATGGTCTTTTTGTAATCACGGGCTGTATTGTCAATGTCAGGCATGAAAATCACAATGATGTCGTCAACATATCTTGCGTAATACATAACATTGGGAATGTTCTTTATTTTGGCATCAACATCTCTCATGTAAAGTTCAGTTAAGTAGGGGCTAATGCCGATTCCCCTTGGAACTCCTTTTGCTGTTCCTGCTATGTTTTTAAACTCACTTAGAATTTGTTGAATGAATCGTCTTGATAAATGAGTAAGTAAATTCTCATTGTATATTTTCTTTATCAACTTGTCATGTGGAATGCTTTCATAAAATTCCTTTATGTCTGTCTTGATAATAATTTTTGGAAAGCCGTCATCAAGTAAATTTTTCAGTTGACTGATAATTGAGTAACGGTTTGACTGTTTTACTTTGTAGAGTTTTCTGAAATTGTATTGAAGTTGTTTAAACGTCAGAATGTTTTCTAAAGTATGTGCCGTTTTATAAACTGGCTTTGAAGAAATTGTGGTGTCAACCACAATTTTCAGTTTGAAATTTTCGGTTGTAACTGCTGAACTAACAATAGCCAATTTTTCAATTAGCTTTTCTTCCTTTTTTGCTTTTAGCTCCTCTTTCTTTTCGTCAATCGTTTCCCTCTCTTCAATGTAATCTTCTTTTGAAAGTCCCCTAGTTCTTAAAGTTCTAATGTCTGAATTTAAGTCCTTAATTTTTTTGTTTATCACATCAATGTCAGTAAAGAATTCTCCTTCAAGGTAAATTCCCTTGCGGTTTTCGAAATCAAATATCTTCCTAAAATTTTCTGCTGAAAATGACTGGTCTAACATTTAAGCAATTAGTTGTTTTAACTCAATTTTTAACTTTTCTTGTTTCTGTTTTATGTTTGCACTGTCGCCATAGGGTTGACACCACGTTCACATTTACGTTATAATTCAAACAACCCGATTATACAATCATGCATCCTATCTATAATCTTCGTTTTTTTATTGCTGAGTTGCTTAAATCCAATCACTCTTCCAAAGTAACCCTTTTATCCATTCTACCCAAAGCATTCAAAATATTTTAAAAATCCCTACCCTTCTCCTTCCTTATCACCTCCGCAATCACTCCCGTCCATCCCGTTTGGTGCGAAGCGCCTACTCCTTTTCCATTATCACCATTGAAAAATTTGTAAAACAAAACCAGGTCTTTAAAATGCTCATCGCTATTGAATAAAGTGGTTTGGCCGTTTACCTTTCTTCTTTCTTCATCGTCTTGGTAAAAATTCACTTTTTCTTTTTTGATTTTTCCTTCAAATGTTTGTTTACAGTTTCTATGCTTGCTATAAATTGCTTTTCAACTTCCGAAAGTTCTTCCACTGATTTTCTTTTATAGCTGTCATATTCCGCAAGCGCTTTCTGCTTCGCCAGTTCAGCAGAAATTTTACCTGCATCCATAAGTATATTTTGCCTCGACATTTTTATAAATCCGTGAAGTACCTCTATCCAGTCTTTCATTGTCATCGCTTTTTGCTGTAAAGCATTCACTTCTGCAATGTCGAGATATGCTGAAACCAGGCGGTTTAAAATGGAAAGTTCTTCTTCTTTGAGGTAATTTTTTGCAACGGTTATTTCGCTTTTCAAAGGCATGCTTCCTTTAAAAGCCGTTAATCCCATAAAAGGTTGCTGTGCATTGGCTCTTTGAAAAATAACTTCGGCAGCCGTATGGCCGTGTGCTGCCCAGTGCAACTTATTTTGCACGGTTTGAAAAAATAGTTTTGTAGCATCGGCATTGGGATTATAATCTATGCTTGTAGCATATATTTCCAAAACCTTACGGTAAAACAGCTTTTCGGATGAACGAATATCACGTATGCGGTCAAGCAGTTCATCAAAGTAACCACCACCCTGTTTTAGTAACTCATCATTCATGGTAAAGCCCTTGATAAGGTATTCCCTTAAACGCTCAGTTGCCCATATACGGAACTGTGTGCCCCTCAAAGACTTTACCCGGTAGCCAACAGAAATTACCACATCAAGATTGTAATAGGTAGTATTATAATTTTTCCCATCGGCGGCAGTTGTTCGGAATTTCCGAACAGCTGAATTTTCTGTCAGTTCGCCTTCTTCAAAAATATGTTTGATGTGCTCGCTTATATTTGGTTTTGATGATTGAAACAAATCAACCATATCGGCTTGTGTTAGCCAAACTGTATTGTCATTTAATTGCACCTGTATTTTGGTAATTCCATCTTCAGATTGGTACATCAAAACTTCTGATTTCTCGTTTCGCTCATCCATAATTTTTAATCTTTTTTAATAAAACGGTTAATCATATTGTTCAATTTAGTGATGTTGGCTGCAATGTCTTTGCTACCCTCCAAATAGAAAAATTCCCCTTGTTGGGGCCAGTCTGAGCCGTTAGTACCCGGAAGCCTTTGTTGATTTCCGACTGATTTAATTCTTTATGCAATAATATGAACGAATGCCTGAGCTAACTTACGTAATATTTTTATTTAGTCCCTAAAGCATTCAAATTACTTAGCTTCCCCTTCCTTATCACCTCCGCAATCACTCCCGTCCAGCCCGTTTGGTGTGAAGCTCCTACTCCTTTTCCATTGTCGCCATTGAAAAATTCGTAAAATAAAACCAGGTCTTTGAAATGTTCATCGCTGTCGAATAAACCGGTTTGCCCGTTTACTTTTCTCTTTCCTTCAGGGTCTTTTGTAAAAATTCCGGTGAGGCGTTTTCGCAATTCGTCGGCTACGGTTTCCAGGCTGGCCATATTGCCAGAATGAGACGGAAATTCTACCTGTAATTCTTCTTCAAAATATTGATAATACTTTTCCAAAGCCACTATCATCAGGTAATTCATCGGCATCCATACAGGGCCGCGCCAGTTGGAGTTGCCGCCGAAGAGTGTGGAATTAGAATCGCCGGGCTGATAATTGAGCCCGAATTCTTTGCCATCAATATTAATTTTATAAGGCTCTTCATGAATTTTTGAAAGCGAGCGTATTCCTCCCGGGGATAAAAATTCTTTTTCATCAAGCAGGGCGCATAAAATCTTTTTTAATCTTTTATGAGGAGCCAGGGAAAGCAGAATCTTATCTTTTTTACCAGTATCTTCTGTCACCTGGTATTGGTCATTTTTTTGCTGATATCTTACAAACCATTTCAGGCGGCGATGAAAATCAGGAAGCTTTTTCAACAACGATTTATCAATTACATGCACGGCAAATAATGAAGTAAGGCCCACGAGAGAGCGCACTTTCACCGGTATAAAACTTCTGTCGGGCATTTTCAGCACATCATAAAAAAAGCCATCTTCTTCATCCCACGCTCCTTTAAAATCTTCGCGGATGTGATTGATAGAACTGGCGATATAAGTAAAATGTTCAAAGAATTTTGTTGCCAGGTCTTCATAAGCCTTATTGGTTTGAGCCAGTTCCAGCGCTATTTCCAGCATATCTAAGCAATACATTCCCATCCATGCGGTACCATCGGCCTGCTCAAGTCGTCCGCCGCCGGGCACATTGTTTCTGTCAAAAACCCCGATATTATCAAGGCCTAAAAATCCACCTTCAAAAACATTGTTGTTCAACCTGTCCTTTCTGTTTACCCACCAGGTAAAATTGATGAGCAGCTTTTGAAATGTTCTTTCTAAAAATAAGGTATCGCCAACGCCGGTTTTTTCTTTATCCATTTTGTAAACCTGCATACAGGCCCACGCCTGCACCGGCGGATTTACATCGCTGAAATTCCATTCGTAGGCGGGTATCTGGCCATAAGGATTCATATACCATTCTCTTAGCAATAAAATCAATTGATCTTTGGCAAACTGCACATCCAGAGAGGCTAAAGGAATGCAATGAAAAGGAAGATCCCACGCGGCATACCAGGGATATTCCCATTTATCGGGCATGGAAATAATGTCTTCATTATTCAACGTTTGCCATTCGCTATTACGTCCGTGCTTTCGTTGTTCAGGTGGTGGAAGCTGGCCAGGGTCGCCCTTGAGCCAGGCCGGAATATCAATATAATAAAACTGCTTATTCCACAACATACCGGCATAAGCCTGGCGTTGAATATTTTTTAAATCTTCATTTTGGCAAATAATTAATTGGTCATAAAACTCGTCGGCTTCTTGTAAGCGTTGGGCAAATATTTCATCAAAACTTTTACTAAGTGGCTCTTGTAATTGTTCTTTGCTTAAACGTAATTTAAGCGTGACGGAACGTTTCGCTTCCACCTCAAAACAATAGAACGGCACACATTTAGTACCACTTTTTTTATCGTCAAATATTTTAAAATTATTGGTAATAACCGCCTCGTGAAAAGCATCTTTTACATAGGGGTCTTCATTAGGAATATTGTGCAGCCGTTGATTATTGGTTTCATTTTCTGTAAATAAAATCTTTCCGGGGTTTTGAAAATAAAACGAATATTCTCCCATTTTGGCATCCTTAATTTTTACTTCACCAACATCAATATTTTGTTCTGTTAATTCTAAAACCGGCTTTTCATTTATTAATCCATACGACCATAAATTCCGCATCCATAAAGTGGGTAATACAGTAATTGGCGCATTTTGTTGTGACCTGTTGTGGATAGAAATTTTTATACAAATATCTTCTTCATTATTTTTTGCATATTCTATAAAAACATCAAAATAATGGCCATCATTAAATACGCCGATATCATTGATTTCGTACTCATCCTGGTTCTTGCTTCGGATTTTATTTTTTTGCTCCAGTTCATGATACGGAAATGTAGCCTGTGGATATTTGTACAAATATTTCATGTAAGAATGCGTGGGCGTATTATCCAAATAATAATACAATTCTTTCACATCTTCTCCATGGTTTCCATATTTGGGCGTAAGCCCGAAAAGCCTTTCCTTTAAAATTTCATCTTTACCATTCCATAAAGCGATGGCAAAACATATTCGTTGCTTGTCATCAGAAATTCCTGCGATTCCATCTTCGCCCCATCGGTAAGCTTTTGAACGCGACATATCGTGCGTAATATAATTCCATGCATCTCCATCGGCACTATAGTCCTCTCTTACGGTACCCCATTGTCTTTCGGATAAATAAGGACCCCACTTCAGCCACTTTTTATTTTTGGCGTAATTTTCTTTTAACCGATTTTGCTCCTGTGTAATATTTTTAGGCATGGAATAATTATTAAATTGATTAGAGCATCCGTTCAATCAGGAAAGGATTTTAAAATTTCTTCTCCTTTTGAAAAGAAACAATTTTGGATAAGAAATTTGTTTTTTTAATTTGCCTTGTTGGATGTTCAAGGTGCAACAAGACTATTAAGACCTGCTTGATTTTTAAAACCCTCAAATTCGAGGGTTTAAATTCGGATTAGATATTAATCCAAAAAATAACAGCCCAAAAGGGATTTTTTGCTAATCCAATTTAAATGATGGAATCTAATTCACCCTATTAATAAACTATTACATCCGGATTTCTCTATCCCATCTTCGCTTTTTCCACCGCTTCCATCTCATCTTCGGCCAGCGCAGAATGTGAATATGCAGCGCCTGCTCTCATTTCCGCAGCAACCCAAACGGCTTCTATTATTTCTTCTTTGCTGGCGCCTTTTTTCATCGCCTGCTCAGTGTGGCTATGGATGCAATAAGGACATTGCGTAACATGCGCCACTGCTACCGCAATCAATTGCTTTGTTTTTTCATCAAGCGCACCGGCTTTAAAAACCGTTCTGCTGAAATTGCGCCAGGCGTCCATTATTTCGGGCGCAGCTTTGGCTCTTGCCTCTGCATTTTCCCTTGTTGGTATTGAATACAAATGTTCACTTTTCATGATAATTCTTTTATGGTTAAAAATAACTTTTGTCAAACCTACCTGGATGTCCTATCCGAACTGGTTCATCCCCGTCCGACCGGGTCATCCGGGCAGGCGGCCATTCAGACAGGGACTTTTTTTAATAGCTGCTTCTTATTGTGGAGTATAGCTTCCCGGAACGGCACGAAAACTAATCGCCAGTCGATTCCATCCGTTGATAGCAATAATCCCCATAGTCAGGGCAACCATTTCTTTTTCATTGAAATGTTTACGAACTGAATCATACAACGCATCAGGTACATCATTTTCCGAAATCACAGTGAGCGCCTCTGTCCATTCTAAGGCAGCACGTTCGCGGTCAGTATAAAAGGGCGTTTCCCGCCATGCGTTCAAAGCGTACAAGCGCTGTTCTGTCTCACCCGCTTTACGAGCATCTTTTGTATGCATATCAAGGCAATAGGCACAGCCGTTAATTTGCGAAGACCTGGTTTTAACGAGTTCATATAACGGACGTTCAAGCCCGGACCCATGAACATACTTTTCAAGCTCCAGCATTGCTTTTAGTGCATTCGGAGCAACTGTCGCATAATTTAATCTTTCTTTCATCATCTTTAGTTTATTGTTATAAAAAAATTTATAGTTCTCTATTTTATCTATGGCAATTTTTCCATTGTTAAGAAATGGTTTTTTGCCACTAATTAGCAAAAGTTTTTTCAGAACAGAAACATTACAGTAAACGAAGGAATATCTGAAATTTCTATTCGCGAAACATTGGTACGTTTGCTGGGAGCTATTTTTTAGAAGCCTTCCGCGTGGAGCGAAGCAGAGAAACCTGGCTGAACATAGCTAAGGGGGAAATAGAAATTTCTGTTTTAACTCAGAAACGATTGTAAATTTATTTCTGGTCTGAGGATTTTCGTCAAACCGATAAATGAATTAATAAGTCACACAACGACGACCAACCCATGCATAAATAAGTCAGACGGAGACCGTCAGACTTATTTATGCAAAAACTGCCTCAACACATATTGCAGGATTCCTCCATTTCTGTAATATTCTATTTCAATCTGCGAATCCATTCTTGCAATGGCATTAAATTTTATTTCAGTGCCGTCCTCTTTTTTTGCAATGACCTGCATTTCCTGTAATGGTTTTATCTTTCCTGATAACCCGGTGATAGTAAATATTTCCTTACCGTTAAGTCCAAGGCTTTGAGCGGTTTCTCCTTTTTTATATTCAAGAGGCAATACGCCCATTCCTACTAAATTACTTCTGTGTATCCGCTCATAACTTTCGGCTATTACTGCTTCTACACCTAATAAAAAAGTACCTTTCGCTGCCCAGTCTCTTGATGAGCCGCTGCCATATTCTTTTCCGGCCAATACAATCAATGGTGTTTTTGTTTCTTTATATTTTATGGAAGCATCATACACGCTCATTTCTTTATTTTCCGGCAGATAAGTGGTGTATCCTCCTTCTTTTATGGCCAGTAGATTTTTTATACGCACATTGGCAAATGTGCCACGAACCATCACTTCATCATTTCCACGGCGCGAACCATAAGAATTAAAATTCTCTTTTTTTACTCCTTTGCTGATAAGGTATTGACCTGCGGCGGATTTTTCATTAAACTGCCCGGCAGGCGAAATGTGGTCTGTAGTAATACTGTCTCCCAACACTAATAAAGCCCTCGCATTTATAATGTCTTTGGTGGCTTCTGCGTTATCCGGAAGATTATAGAAGAAAGGAACCTCTTTTACATAAGTGGAATCTTTGTCCCATACATATAATTTATCTTCCGGCACTTTCAGGTTTCTCCAGATTTCATTTCCATCAAAAATTTCACCATAGTTTTTAGAGAAATCTTTTGGTGAAAGCACTCTGGCCATCACTTTATTTATTTCATCATCGGTAGGCCAGATGTCTTTGAGATAAACAGGCTGTAAGTTGGAGTCATAACTTATCGGTTCTTTGGTTAAATCTATATCAACGCGGCCCGCAATAGCATACGCCACTACCAACATTGGCGACATCAAAAAATTCATTTTTACCTGTGGATGAATCCTGGCTTCAAAATTCCTATTACCTGAAAGTACAGAAGCTACTACCAGTTCATGCTCTTCTACAGCCTTTGCCATATAAGGAGGAAGTGGTCCTGAGTTACCAATACAAGACGTGCATCCGTAACCAACCAGGTGAAAATCCAATGATTCCAAATCAGTAAGAAGGTCGGCTTTTTTAAGATAATCCGTTACTACTTTCGACCCTGGCGCAAGAGAAGTTTTCACCCAGGGTTTTTTATCAAGCCCGTGTTCACGCGCTTTTCGCGCTACCAGGCCGGCGCCTATCATTACAAATGGATTGGAAGTATTGGTACAGGAAGTAATGGCTGCTATTGCAACTGAGCCGTCTGAAATTTCAAATTTTTCATGCCCTAATGTAACCCAAACTTTTTTTGTTCCGTTTTCCACTTCTTCCATGACAGTGGTAGGTGCAACAGCAGGCGCTACAGTATCGACCGGCTGGCCACCGCCTTCTGCAAACCATCGCGACAATTGTTTATCCGGCACTACATATTTACGACCATAATTCTGGTCCATCAATTCAATGAATTTACTTTTAAAATTCTTTAGGAGAATTTTATCCTGTGGTCTTTTCGGTCCGGCTACCGCGGGTTCAATAGAATTTAAGTCAAGGGTAATTTTATCTGTATAAGTGATTTTTTCTTTACCTGTTCGCCAAAGCATATTGGTCTTACAATAGTCTTCCACCAATTTCACCTGCTCTTCGGAGCGGTTGCTTTTGCGCATGTATTCAAGCGTCTTATCATCAATCGGGAAATAGGTAATGGTACATCCAAACTCGGGTGACATGTTTCCGATAGTGGCCCTGTCTGGCACAGAAAGATTGTTAAGCCCGTCTCCAAAAACTTCTACAAATTTTCCAACTACGCCATATTTTCTTAATACTTCAGCAATGTTTAAAACAAGGTCCGTTGCGGTAGAACCCAAAGGAAGTTTTCCTTTTAATTCCAAACCGATTACTTCAGGCATAATAAAATATAAAGGCTGACCAAGGATTGCCGCTTCTGCTTCGATACCACCTACGCCCCACGCTACTACTCCTATACCGTTTACCATTGGCGTATGGCTATCTGTGCCGACCAATGTATCCGGGAAAACTTCACCATTTCTTTCCACTACTCCTTTTGATAAAAATTCAAGATTTACCTGGTGGCAAATACCCATTCCCGGAGGGACCACGCTAAAATTATTAAAAGATTTTTGCGCCCATTTTAAAAAAGAATACCGCTCCTGGTTGCGCTTGTATTCTTCATCCATATTTTTTTGATAAGCGTATTCGGTTCCAAAATAATCTACCTGTACAGAGTGGTCTATCACGAGGTCAACAGGGATTAAGGGATTTATTTCTTCGGGATTTTTTCCTTTGCGCGCAGCTTCCGCACGAAGTGAAGCAATATCTACCACGGCGGGAACACCGGTAAAATCCTGCATCAGCACGCGCGCCGGTTTAAATGGAATATCTTTATCTGATGCTTCAGGTTTCCAGTTTAAAAGCGTCTCTACATTCTCTTTTGTTACAGAAAAATCATCAAAATTACGCAAGACATTTTCCAAAAGAATACGAATAGAAAAAGGAAGCTTACTAATGTTGTGTCCTTGTTTTTCCAATTCAGGAAGGCTGTAGTAAGTGAAGTTTCCGTCTTTGGTTGTTAGGATTTTTTTTATTTGATAAATATCTTTTGACATAATAAAAATTTTAAATCAGCGTATAATATAATCATTTTTTGTCCAATAAAATCTTAACCTTGACAGTAAACAAATCTTTTTTGAAGATTTCTATTTTTAAAATTGTTCAATCACTATTTTGTCTTCCTTCACGCCAAGTTTCAAAAGATCTTTTTTAATGTCTTCAATCATCGCATCCGGTCCACAGATATAAAAGTATTGGTCTAAATTTTTTATTTTTTCTTTAAGATAATCCGCGTCTAATTTTCTGTGTTCATATTGAGGATTATTTTCTTCCGTAAGTGTATTAATAAAATTATCCCCAAGCATTTTGGTAAACTCATCTTTAAGAATAATATCCTGGGATGTTTTGTTGGAGAATATCAGTTTATTGTTACCGATTTTATTGTCTTTGTACAACTGCCGGAAAATTGCAATAAAAGGTGTAACACCCGCACCGCCTGCTAAAAACACACCTTCACCTTCGTAATGTATAGCGCCCCAAATGTCATGAAGAATCAATTCGTCTCCCTCTTTCAATTTCCCTAATTGATTGGTCACGCCATCATGGTCGCTGTAAATTTTAATGGTAAATTCGAGTTGGGGCCAATCATTTAAGGCTGTAAATGTGAAGGGTCTTCTTTCTTCCTTCCATTTCGGCAAATTAATCACGATGTCAGTAGCCTGGCCTGGCTTAAAAACGTATTGGGGAGGTTTGCTGAGCCTGAATCGTTTTACATTATGCGTTACAAATTCTGTTTCCAAGATTTTTACAATATGTTCTTCGTTTGGATAATCTGCCATATTAATAAGTTTTATAGGTTAAGTTTAGAAAGAACTTTTTAATACCTCATTTAAAAAAGGTTGCAATCTCTTAGAGTGATTATCTGTATAAAAAGTTACAATAACAGGTGCAATCTCTTATTCCTCTTTTTTTACAGGAATTATGAACAATGGAATCGTACTTCGTCGCAATACTTTTTCTGCTACACTTCCCATTAATATTTTCTCCAGGCCACGCCTGCTATGAGTCCCCATTACAATAATATCTGCATTAAGTTCCTTCACAGCCTCCAGGATTGCATCGCCGGAGTCACCATCTTTTATCATAGTTTTAATTGTATCATCCTTCAAAAATTCCTTTATTTTTCCTAAATAATCCTGGGCAGCATTTTGCAATTCGATTACGGTATTGGTTTGTAAAACTCCCAGGTTGCTGAAACTATCAAACCCCATAATAGGGGAATAATCCAAAGAAGAATAATAGGTATAATCGGCCACTACATGCAATAAGGTAATCTCCGCGTTCATTGATTTTGCCAAAGAATAACCGGCTTCAGCAATATTTTTGGCTGTCGGGTTATAATCAATTGCAATCAGTATTTTTTTCATATTTCAAATTTTATTTCATATTAAATTGTTCCGGCTTTTTCAATTCAAATTTATAATCCCAACTTATTTCAGCAAAGCTTTCCCTTTCGCAATTACATTTTCCACGCTAAAACCATATTCTTTCATAACCTGTTCTCCCGGCGCTGATTCACCGAATCTATTTATTCCGATTACATCTCCATCATCAGTTATGTATTTGCACCAGCCAATTGGAGAACCCGCTTCTACAGCTAAACGTTTGCGTATTTTTTTGGGAAGAACCTGTTCTTTATATAATTCGCTTTGCGCGTCAAATAATTCCCAACTTGGGAAACTTACTACCCGCGAGCGGATAGATTCTGATTTTAATTTTTCCTGAGCTTCTATCAATAAATGCACTTCGCTTCCGCTACCCATTAATATCAACTGAGGTTCACCTTCACAATCAGATAAAATGTATGCGCCTTTTTCCAAATTATCAGCTTTCGCATATTTTTCCTGATCAATTATTGGTAAATCCTGCCGTGTAAGAATTAAAGCAACCGGGCCGCCTGAATGCTCAAGCGTTACGCGCCATGCCTGCGCAGTTTCATTAGCATCTGCAGGACGAATAACTGTTACGTTCGGAACAGAACGCAACCCGATCAATTGTTCAACCGGTTGGTGGGTAGTTCCATCTTCTCCTAACCCGATACTATCATGCGTATAAATAAAAATGGGGCGAATCTTCATGATAGCCGCAAGGCGCACCGGTGGCCGCATGTAATCCGAAAAAATGAGGAATGTGGCGCCATAAGGAATAATTCCTTTTGTGAGTGCCATGCCGTTTAAAACTGCTCCCATCGCATGTTCGCGAATTCCAAAGTGAAAATTCCGGCCGCCATGATTAAGGTCTGAGAATGATTGATAATCATTTAAAATAGTATCGGTTGAAGGAGATAAATCCGCAGAACCTCCAATCAACATCGGCAACTGAGCAGCAATAGCATTCAATGTTTTCCCTGAAGCTTTTCTTGTAGCTATTCCTTTTGCATCTGCTTTAAAAACGGGTAAATTATCTTTCCATCCGTCGGGTAATTTGCCGCTGCTCAACAATTCGTACTCTGCAGTTTCAACAGCATATTTTGTTTTATATTTCGCATAAAGGTCTTTCCAATCCTGTTCTTTTTTTATTCCAGCTTTTCCTTTGCTTCTGTAATAATTCAATACTTCATCAGAAACCACAAAACTTTTATCAGGATCAAAACCAAAATTTTCTTTTACCAATCTTACTTCATCTTTTCCTAATGCAGAGCCATGAGCAGCCGCAGTATCTACTTTGTTAGGGCTTCCGTAACCAATATGTGTACGCACTTTTATCAACGAAGGACGTTTGTTTTCATTTTTTGCATTTTGTATGGCAGTATAAATTGCTTCTGTATCATTACCATCAGTTACAGATTGCACATGCCATCCATAAGCCTGGAAACGCTCGGTTACATCCTCATCAAAAGTGATTGAGGTATCTCCTTCAATAGTAATTTTATTATCATCATACAAATAAATAAGATTCCCCAATTTGAGATGTCCTGCCATAGAAGCAGCTTCTGCACTTACACCTTCCATCAGATCGCCATCACTGCAGATGGCATAAATTTTATAATCGAACAAATCAAATCCCGGTTTATTATACCTGGAAGCAAGAAATTGTTGTGCAATTCCCATTCCCACGCCATTTGCAAAACCTTGTCCCAGTGGGCCAGTAGTAACTTCAATGCCCGCTAATAATCCATATTCAGGATGTCCGGCAGTTTTACTATGTAATTGCCTGAAACTTTTTATATCATCCATAGTAATGTCGTATCCGGTGAGATACAAAAAACTATATTGTAACATGCATGCATGACCGCACGATAGAATGAAACGGTCGCGGTTAGGCCACTCGATATCCTGTGGATTGTAATTCATCACTTTTGTCCAAAGCACATCGCCTACTGGCGCAAGCCCCATTGGAGTTCCCGGGTGACCCGAATTGGCTTTTTGCACCGCATCTGCTGAAAGTACACGCACTGTATTAATTCCTAATTGTTCAATTGATTCCATTTTTTCTTTACTTTTAAATTTGAATATTTTTTTTATCTCAAAGGGTATGCCGATAAGATATTATACTTTTAACAAAAGTAACGATAAAGAAAGTCTTGGAGAAAAATCAGGAAGCATTTCCAATTTTCTTATAGAAAAATTAAAATCTGTTTTATTTATTGCTTTGCTGTATTAATTGAGAATATTAACCGGAGCAATTTTTGTAGCGTTAGCGATAAACAATATTAAAATGGAACACAAATTTAAAACCGGTGATCATGTAAAATGGAATTCTGAAGCAGGATATGTATCAGGCAAAATTATAAAAATACATACTTCCGATTTTGATTATAAAGGCTATCAACATCATGCAAGTAAAGAAGATCCACAATATGAAATAAAAAGTGATAAAAGTGATCACATTGCGGCGCATAAAGGTTCTGCTCTTTCATTAATATAAAATAGAAGCTCCGAAAAATATTTTCTAAATTGCAATTAAACAAATAATAACATGGAAGCAAAGCATAATGAATCTACTGAGCTAAGGCCTGAAGGCGGCCGATTAATGGATGCAACATTAGTTAGCATGAATCTTAGAGATTTTGTGCACCAGATAAAATCTGAATCAGCCTGGGAGAAGAACGACCGTAATGCAATAACCATCTATAAAACAGATGGAATGCGGATTGTATTGATTGCTTTACATGAAGACGCATTAATGGCCAAACATACTGCCGATGGAGTGATAAGCGTTCAGGTATTGGAAGGAGAAATAATTTTCAATACTGATCATCAATCTGTAGTATTGAAGAAAGGTGAAATGATTGCTTTACATAAAGGTGAGCCTCATAGCGTAGCCGCCGCAAAAGAATCGGTCTTTTTATTAACGCTCGCTACTTCACCGGAGAAATAAATTGAACCAGTAAAGTATCCTGCCAGATACCACCACACAAATATCCTGGATTTCTATTTCTTTCAAAGAATTAGAATAAATAATTACAACTTTTTTTATTTACCCTTTTTAAGGAAATAAATCATTCGCGGTTTTGAAGTCCATGTTGTAAAATTTTGATTTCGAGTATGTATTCTGCAGACTGATCTTCCTTATTTAAATTACGAAACCTTCCTGTAATTTTTTCAAACAAAAAATCATTAATACTATTTATAAGGCAAGTAAATATCCCTACAGCGTTAGCTATTGAATTCTATTTTATTTTTGTTATATAAAAATTTAACTGCCAGATAAAAATGGGAAATATACCAGGAATGTAATTAAAAATTCATCCATCAATCTTTTATCTTCACAATTGTTTTCAAAACTTGTAAACTTTTTTAATGCTGTTTGCTGAAGCAAAAAAAACATTGAAACTTGCTTTCCCTATTATATTGGGAGAAGTAGCGCAGATGATGCTTGGCATTATTGATACTGCTATGGTGGGTGCGGTAGGATATAAACAATTAGCAGCTGCTGCCCTGGTAATGAGTGTCATGAACATTCCTTATGTTTTTGGAATCGGTATTACCATTTCTGTTTCTCAAATGGTGTCCATGGCGCATGGCCGTCGCGATGGGAAATTAGTAAGTCATTATTTGTATAATGGTTTTTGGCTTTGTGCTATTTCGGCGGTATTCATTTCTTTGGGAATAGAATTGAGTAAAAATATTTTATTTCACCTGGATCAGGATCCGGAAGTAGCGGTGCTTGCGCTGCCTTATTTACAAATAATGGGCTGGTCTGTAATTCCAATGTTGTTATTTCTTGCATTGAAACAATTTACTGATGGCCTGGAGTTTACAAAAACTGCAATGATTCTATCATTATCTGCAATTCCATTAAATGCTTTTTTAAACTGGCTTCTGATCTATGGGAACTGGGGCTTTCCAAGGCTGGAATTGCCCGGCGCTGCCTGGGCAACCTTGATCACAAGGGTATTCATATTCATCATTCTTGGATTCATTATTTTAAATCATGATATTTTCAGCAGATATGTGGCAGTAAGGAGTAAAGTTTGGAAACTGAAATGGCATACAATGAAAGAATTGCTCCATATTGGGATTCCCAGTAGTTTTCAAATTACTATGGAAGCAGGCGCCTTTGCGGTTTCAGGTATATTAATTGGAACCATTGGCGCTGTAGAGCAGGCGGCACATCAAATAGCGCTGAGCCTTGCTTCCTTAACTTTTATGGTTTCTATGGGCTTATCTCAGGCAGGCTCTATTCGCACCAGTAATGCATTTGGACGTAATGATACCAATGTGATCCGTTTGATTGGGAAAAGCACATTAATAATGGCTTTAATTTACGGAACGTTTTGTGCCCTCGTATTTATATTATTCCGTTATCAATTGCCGTATCTTTTTAATAATGATAAAGAAGTGGTTTCCATGTCAGCATACCTGCTTTTATTTGCAGCTTTATTTCAAATTTCTGACAGCACTCAATCTATAAGCGCAGGTTTGCTGCGCGGAATAAAAGACGTAAAAGTGCCGACATTTTTTATCGCTATTGCTTATTGGGCAGTAGGCATTCCGGTTGGCTGTCTTTTGGCTTTTTATTTTAAAATGGGAGTTGCCGGTATCTGGACAGGTTTTATAACCGGGCTTACTTTTTCGGCAGCATTTTTAAGTTTGAGATTTAGAAAAATGATTAAAAAAAATAAATTGCAGCAGGCAAATAAATACTAACGATTCCTGTTTTTGGGAAACTAAATTAATCCATCTTCAATCAACTTTGCCGCAACCACTCTTCTTGCATCTTTACTATTGAACGGCGCTGTTTTTGTAAATCGTTTCAAACCCAGCAACATCATTTTTTGTTCATCGCCTTCGGCAAATGAATTGATGGCTTCTTTACCGGCTTTTGCCAAAGCATCCACCGCATCATTCAGATAAACATGAAGCATCGCCAATTGAACCTTGTTGCTTTCTTCGCCGGTTCTTTCCACCGCTTTCATCACGCGAAGCAACATACTTTCAGATACAAAAGTTTTGATAGCCATATCTGCGATGTTCATGATAATTTCCTGCTCTTTGCTCAAAGTTGTCATTAGTTTTTGTACTGCTGCACCAGCTACCATCAGAATGCTTTTTTTCATGTTCGCAATTGTTTTTAATTCGGTCGAAAATGGCTTGTCGTCTCCATCGCCGAATTCAGGAACGCTCATCAAATCTTTTTGCACTGCCATTGCCGGACCCATTAAATCCAATTGCCCTTTCATCGCGCGTTTCAACATCATGTCCACAGAAAGAAGCCGATTGATTTCATTGGTTCCTTCAAAAATCCTGTTGATACGGCTATCCCTATACGCACGGCTGATGCTGTATTCATCACTGAAACCATTTCCGCCATGTATTTGAACACCTTCATCTACCACATAATCCAGCACTTCGCTACCATGCACTTTTAAGATAGCACACTCAATGGCAAACTCTTCGGCTGCGCCCAAAAGCGCTTCATTAAAGGGTTTTCCGGCAGATAATAATTCATGTTCCTTCTCATCAATCCATTTTGCCGTCCGGTATAAAGCGCTCTCATCTGCATAAATTCTAATGGCCATTTCGGCTAACTTATATTTTATAGCGCCAAATTTTGCAATAGGCATATTAAACTGCTCGCGCGTCTTGGCGTATTCAATTGAATCTATCAAAGCCCTTTTGGAACCACCATTTGCTGCTGCATCTAATTTTAGTCTTCCGATATTTAAAATATTAAATGCGATGATATGGCCTCTTCCGATTTCACCCAGCACATTTTCTACGGGCACTTTGCAATCCTGGAAATACAATTGCACAGTAGAAGAACCTTTAATACCCATTTTGTGTTCTTCATGCCCCTGCGTAAAACCGGGCATGCCACGCTCAAGGATAAACGCAGTAAATTTATCTCCGTCTATTTTTGCAAATACTGTAAAAACATCCGCGAAACCACCGTTGGTTATCCAACATTTTTGTCCGTTGAGCAAATAATATTTTCCATCCGCAGAAAGAGTAGCCGTTGTTTTAGCGCCTAACGCGTCACTGCCGCTTCCGGGTTCTGTTAATCCGTATGAACCCTTCCACTCGCCAGTGGCTAACTTTGGAATATATTTTTTCTTTTGTGCTTCAGTGCCAAAATATAAGATGGGTAATGTGCCGATTCCGGAATGCGCGCTCACTGCCACACTGAAAGAATTACCACCGCCCAATGCTTCACTTACTAATGTAGAAGTTACAAAATCCTTTCCCATACCACCCAATTCTTCAGGCACAGAAACGCTCAAAAGGCCCTGCTCGCCTGCTTTGTCCATCAAAGAAGACATTAGTCCGGGTTCGGCTTTATCAATGCGCTCCATCACCGGAATTACTTCGGTTTGTAAAAACTGAAGGCACATATCACGTATCATGATTTGCTCTTCAGTAAAATCTTCAGGCGTAAAAATGTCATCGGTCGTTGCGGGTTTTATCAGCCATTCGCCGCCTTTTAATGTTGATACTGTTGCTGTTTCCATGGTTGTTATTTTTTAATGATTTTTTATTTTTTATCGTGACAGATTATCATATACCATTTGCAATACTTCTTTTGCAATTTCTATTTGCCCATTGGTGACTCCCTCAAGCGCTTCATTTAACGTACGATTCGCTACTTCCATTGTTTTTTCTTCCAGGGTTTTTCCTTCTTTGGTAAGAAAAATAAGATTACTTCTACGGTCATTTTTGGAAGCGACTCTCTTTACCAGTTTCGATTTTTCCAAATTATCTACCAGCCTTGTAATGCTTGGTTTATCCCTAAAAGTGGCCTCGCACAATTGCTGTTGGCTTTGGCCTTCTTCTTTCCATAAATGATATAAAACGCTCCATTGCTCAATCGTAATATCTATCTCCGATTCTTTAAAGTTTTTCTGCAATCTTCTCGCAATGGCAGTAGAAGCTTTGCCGGTAATAAAACTATAAAGTTCGCCTCTTTTAAATTGGTTGTTTAGCATATAGTTGTTTATGCAACTACAAATCTAATATTTACTTTTGATAGCAAAAAATTATTTTTGTACAATCATTGTTATTTAATTGTATATCTGCATTTCTTAACTTTTTGCATGATTTTTATAATAATCACCATTTTGTTTTTATTGCCTTATGTCGTTCTTATTCTTTATTATAGAACCAGTTGGTTGGGTATTCCCGATTTTATTCCTTCACGAAGAATACCGGAGAGTGAATTGCCATTTGTGTCTATAATTATTGCTGCAAGAAATGAAGAACAAAACATTGGCAATTGCATTCAGTCCATCATTAATCAAACCTATCCTCAAAATAAATGGGAAGTGATTGTTACAGACGATCATTCGACGGATAAAACAGTTGCTATTATTAATTCTTATAAAAAAGAAAATATCCGTGCTATCAACCTGGCAGATTTTACCAAAAATAAAATTTTAAATTCCTACAAAAAAAAATCTATTGAAACCGCCATACAATTTGCCAAAGGCGAATTAATAGTAACTACCGACGCGGATTGTGTGGCTTCCGCAAAATGGATTGAAACGTTGGTTGTTTTTTATAAAGAGAAAAAGCTCGTATTTGTTGCTTTACCGGTAGTATTCCAAAATCCATTATCGCAGGATTCTTTTTTCAAAAGTTTTTTTAATACATTTCAGTCGCTGGATTTTATGACTTTACAGGGAATCACCGGCGCTTCTGTCTTCAAAAAGTTTCACAGTATGTGCAACGGCGCTAATCTTGCTTACGAAAAAAAAGTGTTTTATGAGGTAAATGGCTTTGAAGGAATTGACGAGATAGCAAGTGGAGATGATATGTTGCTGATGCACAAAATTCAAGAAGTGTATCCTGAAAAAATTATGTTTTTAAAATCAACGGATGTAATTGTGCAGACGAAACCGGCAGAGACTTTAAAAGATTTTATGAATCAAAGAATCCGCTGGGCAAGCAAAGCGGATAAATATACTGACAAAAAAATAACTGCAGTTTTATTCCTGGTTTATCTTTTAAATGTTTGGATTTTTATTCTCGGTGTTTCTTCTTTCTTTTTTATAAAACCTTTTTTCATTTTTTTGATTGCCATTATTATAAAAACGATTGCTGAAATATTTTTTCTGTATCCTGTTGCAAAATTTTTTGGAAAGCAAAAATTACTTTGGTGGTTTGTGCCTGCGCAACCGTTTCATATTATTTATACACTCGTTGCGGGATGGTTGGGGAAATTTGGAAGTTATCGTTGGAAAGGAAGGACGGTGAAGTGAAAACTGTCTGACAGCATAAAACAATAAAAATAGCCGTTACCAATTTGGTAACATTATTGTATATTTACAATATTGATGAGAGTGATTGCAATAAAAACGCTTAGGGATTATTGGGAAAAATTCCCTCGTGCCAAGGAATCTTTACTTTCATGGCATGAAGAGTCTGTGACAGCAGATTGGAATAATCATAATGAATTAAAAGCTCAATATCGCTATGCTTCAATTATTAGTAATAAACGAGTCTTTTTTAATATTCACGGTAATAATTACAGGTTAATAGTAGATATGGAGTACCATCTCAAAATCGTGTTTATTGTGTGGTTTGGCACTCACAAACAGTATGATAAAATCGACGCTAAAAAAGTAAATTATGTTAAAACCAATAAAAAATAATCAGCAATATGAAGATGTTTTAGAGCGTGTTTATATGCTGATGCAAAAAAATATAAAACCCGATTCAAAGCAATCTGACGAATTGGAAATTTTATCCATTCTTGTCAAAGAATATGAGAATGAGTATTATCCTGTACCCAAACCCAATCCTTTAGAAGCCATTAAATTCAGGTTAGAGCAAATGAATATGTCAGAAACAGAGTTGTCAGAAATTCTGGGAAACCGCTTTCGCAAGTCTGAAATTTTATCGGGGAAAAGAAAATTAAGTTTAGAAATGATTCGTAAATTAAATGAGGCATTACGCATCCCTGCGGAAGTTTTAATCCAGGCTTATTAAAAAAAAGTGGCATTAGATTTAAGTTACACACGAAATAAAAATAATTAATTTCCAACTATTTCTATTTTCACTAAAAGTTATCTATTTTTATTTCGATGCAGCAATCCTTTTCTTTTTCTCAAAATGCATGGCGAAGGCTTAAAAAGAATAAAGGCGCAATGGTAGGATTAATTGTTATTTGCGTGTCCGTTCTTGTGGGAATCTTCGCTTATTATCTCGGTACTGATTCTACGCCTAATGCAGACAGGCAGGTGGTGGAAATAATGGCGAGCAAGCCGGGTTATACTCAACTTTTTATCAGGGTAAAAAAAGAAAAACATATTGATAATACCAGTTTTTTCAAACGCTTATTATTCGGTGCGGAAGATAAATATTTATATGTGCCGATAAATAGTTACCAGGAAAAGGGTGATTCCATTTATGTAGAAAAATTTATTGACGAAGGGTTGCAGGAAAAAAGAGTGTACGCCAAAAATGAACTGGCCGATAAAAATTTTATTGAATCAAAAACCTTTTGGCTGGGCACCGATACTTTTGGCAGAGACATCCTCAGTCGCTTGTTGGTAGGAGTTCGTGTAAGCCTTGCCGTTGGTTTAATAACGGTTATCATCTCTCTTTCCATAGGAATTTTCCTGGGAGCCACAGCCGGGTATTATGGAGGTAAAACGGATAATATTATCATGTGGTTCATCAATGTGATATGGAGTATGCCAACGTTACTGCTGGTTTTTGGAATTACACTTACTCTTGGTAAAGGCTTCTGGCAAATATTTATCGCTGTTGGATTAACGATGTGGGTGAGTGTAGCGCGCGTGGTTCGCGGACAGGTGTTGGCTTTGCGGGAGTTAGAATATGTACAAGCTGCAAAAGCATTAGGATTAAAAAACCTTCGTATTATTATCCGCCACATTCTTCCTAATGTGCTGGGACCTGTGATTGTAATTGCCGCGGCTAACTTTGCGAGCGCTATTATTATTGAAGCAGGCTTGAGTTTTCTCGGCGTGGGAATTCAGCCCCCTACTCCAAGTTGGGGATTAATGCTGAAAGAAAATTATAATTTTATTATTACTCATAATCCGGCACTGGCGCTGGCTCCCGGAATTGCCATTATGATATTGGTTTTGGCATTTAATCTACTCGGAAACGGATTAAGAGATGCGCTGGATGTGAGGGGATAGCTACTGCTCAGCCATTTAGGAGATGCTTCTAAGAAATTGCTTCTTTCGCAAATGAAAGGGAATAACGAATATTTGTCTGTTTACTGTAGTAATAAAATAAAGCTGATAACTTTTTAAAAGTGCCAACTCTGGTATCATTGCTCATTTTTAGGATAATCAAAAAATAAAAATTCTTTTTCAGCAGTGTTGAAATCTTTCCAGTTCTTTGTTTTTACTTTAATCGCAAATACGGCGCAGGTGGGCATATTGTAAACGGGCGGCCAATCAAGTGAATTTACAAATTGGGTAATACCAGGATTGTGAGAAAATAATGCAACTGCATCATCTTTATTATTTAATGTCTCAATCGCATTATAAAAATCTTTTACTGAGGCTTCATATAAAGAAGGAATGATTAATAATTTTTTTTCCTTTTCATTAAATTCTTTCATAAAAATTTCCGCCGTTTTTTTTGCACGCTTCGCAGGGCTAGAAACAAATGCATCAATTTTTATTGAATTTTTTTTCATTCTTTTAGCCATCATGGCTGCGTCCGATTTTCCACGATCAGTAAGAGTTCTATCAATATCTGGAACAGATGCATCGTCCCATCCGCTTTTTGCATGTCGGATAATGAGAAGTGTTTTCATGTTTATTTTTTTCTGAATTCCATACTTTCTTATTTCTTATTGATTATTTCTCAAAGCGTCATATAACTTTGTAAAGCCTTTACATAATTTTCAAAAGCAATAATACCTTCGGGTGTTATTTTGCAAATAGTTTGAGGATAATTATTATTGAACTGTTTTATTATTTCAATATAACCAGCTTCTTTTAATTTACTGATTTGCACGCTTAAATTTCCGGATGTCGCATTTGTTTTTTCTTTCAAAAAAGTAAACTCTGCTTCCTTTACACTTATGAGTAGCGACATAACTGCCAGTCGAAGTTGTGAATGCAATATAGGATCGAGTTCTTTAAATTCCATTACGCTGATTTGCAATATTCTTATAAAATCTTTTTCTTAAAATAAATCCTGGAATTATCCACGCAATGACTGCGCCTAAAGCGACAAGCAAATAAGTAAAATGGCTTTGGGAAAAAAACGCGATAATACATAAAACCCAACACGTGATCACACCGATTATAAAAGGTCTGAATTTATTGATACATCCTGAAATAAAAGTGGGGATAGCAAATAATAATAAAAGCATTGGCAAAACAATGTAACCGATTTTTGCAATACCTCCTGCTATTACCAACGTCAAAAGGCTTATGAGAAAAGCCATCCAAACATAATGATGCGCTTCGTCTTTATAAGTTACAGCCTTTTGAAACCTTTTTTCCTTTTGGTCAAAATAAAACTGTAATATAAAAGTGATTACCATTAAATAAAAAGGATTGAATGGCATATGGAACCATTTTACACTTGCTTCTAAATAAGCAAGTGTAAAACAAATCACATTTGTAAATCCCCATAACAATGCACCCAAACCACTTTCATAATAATGATTTTTTGCTTTGCTTATCATATTTGATATCAGGGCAAGACTTTCTTGTTCTGATAATTGTTTTTCTTCCATGTCAGTTTATCTTTTTAAAATTTTGTTTTAATAGATATCCGGGAATGATCCAGCCGGCAATAATTGCTGCGGCAGTCAATAATAATTGATAATCTCCGGGAATAAATACCGAAAGTATGGAAAGCATCCAACAACAGATTCCGCCAATGATCAAAGATTTGAATTTTAAAATGATTCCTGATAAAAAGGTTGGCATTCCATATAACACTAGTAACATCGGGTTAATCATTTCATATCTTTTTAAATAGGTTCCTATAAAAATGACTAACATCAGGCATATAAAAAATACCAACCACACAAAACCGTTTATTTCGCCGGTGTAAGTTTTTACCTTGTTAAATTTTTGTCGCTTCCCAATATAAAAAAATTGGTAAATTAATAATATCCAGGTGGAAAACCAGATATAATATGAGTTGACATAATTAAAAAAATGCAAGCCAATAAACTGAACAATGCAGCAAATCAAAATCAGCCACCCCCACAATAAATACAAAGTGCCCGTTTCAGAAACCCTGTTTTTTGCTTTGTTAATCATGGAGGTGATCAGTTCCATGCTATCTTTTTCTGACATTTTTATTTCTCCGCTTTCCATAAAAATTTATTTGTATTGAGATAAGAAATAATCCAGGCTGCTTCTTCCCCAGTTTGGAGAAATATCAGATTCGGGTTTAAAATTGTCGAACAAAGTTTTCGCTTTTACAAGTAATGGATTGGCTGCGTCTTTGCCGCCGCCATAAGCTTCCGGGGTATAAAATTTATTTTCTCCTTCAAATAATACCGGCCGTGGATTAGTAGGATCAAGCGTTTCAGATTTTTGAGTGTTATCACTGATCTCAGATCCATAAGTCATATAACGGTTTTGAGGATCTACCATCATGTGAGCCGTTGCGATCATAGCTTTAATTAAAACTGTTTCAGAATTATCTTTTCCCAGGATGGCATCTGCTTTTGTAATTAGCGTGTCTGCTTTATCAGCTATCGCATCTTTTTTTGAATTATCCTGTTCTCTTAATGCATCAATCACGTAGCAATAGGAAGCGTAATAATAAGGAAGCCATTGGGTTTTTTCGGCATCGCCTATTCTTATGAAATTATTGGCCAATTCCACATAATTGTTTTTTGTCATCAGGGAATCCAATTGAGCAATATTGGTTTTCATGGCGCTTTCATATTTGGCGCTTTGTGCAAATGTGATGCTGGCAAGTGAGATGGCAGCAATCAGTAAAATTGATTTTTTCATTTTGACTCTTTTTGTTGTTATTAGAAAATTATTGTTTGTTTTTAAGTTTGTGATACTCTTTTTCTGCCATCGTTTTGTTTTTTTTGAAAGCATATAAATAATTAAATAGTAATCCGATACCCCAACCAACCATCGGCCATATAGGCCATGGTATTGCGTCTATACGGGTAGGTGGAGTTGGTGTATTTTTGAGACTGATGTACCAAAGTGTCCAGAAAAAAAAATTCATGATAAAATAAATAAGTACATGGTATTTAAATTCTGCTCTTCTTTTAGCGGTCTTCCATAATTCAGGATCTTTTTTTTCTAGTTCCATAATAATTTTTTAATTTTTTTTAAAATTTGAGTTTACAAATGGTTATTAATGTCATCCTGCGTTCTGTCTATTCCTAAACTTACATAATATCCCAGGTAGATAAATCTTTTCGAAGGAGGCGTTACCACTACTTTGTTCTGTCCGTTCACAGAAAAGTTATAACTATATACATTATTAAATCCTAAAATGTTCGTAACCGAAAATATAAAAACTGAAAATGCTTTGGCATTTGTTTTCCCGATTGATGGCAGATAATTTACACTAAAACTTAGGTTATTATAGTCTTTGGTTCTTCCCTGTTCTAATAAATTATATTTGTTTTGAGTATAATCATAAACAAGATCATAATAAGGCCTGCCGGTCGCAAATGTATAAGAAGCGTTGAATTGGGTTTTTATGGGTGTAACAAATTTTTTCATCACGAGTGAGGCAGTATGTTTTGCAGCAAATGAAGGTTCCAATTCAAAAGGATAATTTAGAAAATCGCGTTTGGTATCGAGATAAGAATAAGAAATCCAGTAATCAAAATTCTTAATTGTTTTTTTATCCCGCCAGAAAAATTCAATTCCTTTGGCATCTCCGAAACCATCATTGTTAATCGCTTTAAAAGTTTCATTATTAGCGCCGGTAGTTTTTATCAGATCGGCATATTTTTTATAAAATAATTCTGTTCTAAAAGTCCGATCGTTGGTAATCTTTTCATATTGGACAATATAATGTGTGGCTTTTTGAAAATGCAATGCATTCAGCGAGGGCAAATACTCACTGTTGGGATCCTGGTAATAAATTCCATAGGCAAGCGATACCTGGCTTTTATCAGGAAACTTGTAGGCAAAAGATAAACGCGGAGCAATATCGGAAGTATTTAATAATTGGGAATGCTCTGCGCGAACGCCTACTCTGGCTGCTATATTGTTGGTAAGATATATATCGGCCTCACCAAATCCTGCCAGGATGTTTTCTTTTATTTTTTCGGGATAACTAATGCCATTATATTGATTGTAAACTGAATTTTCATTACTGAAATTATCCTCACTCCCGAATCGAATGGCACTCAGGTTTTTTAATTTTTTCTCAAAAACTACTTTTGCATTTATATATTGTCCTTTATTGATGAGGTTGAAATTTTTATAAGTATATAGGGGATTATCAGTTATTTCCTGTTTTTGATTATCGGCATTCTGAAGTTCATTATTGATGTTGTTTTTATTTGTACTGTAAGATGAACCTACGTTTACCTTCCACCCTTTCCCTATATATTGTTTCCAGGATAAATTGTGATACATATTAAAGTTTTTGAGGCCGAAAGCATCTTTCATATTTAATGAATCAACATCCTGGTTTCTGTATCCAACATTGGTGGTACTGAAATAACCATAATATTTGAGCATGCCGGTATGAGAAGTTTTTATTCTGAAATTGGCATCAGCTTCCTGAACTATAGGTACCTGGAAATAATCGAATTTTTGTTTGATCAGATTATATACCAATGATAGATTGGTGTAGCCATAAGTAATTCCCCAGGATGATTTTTTATTTTTAGAAAGTTTTTGAATTCCTGCATTACCACCGAGATAAGAAAATCCAAAATCTGCTGAAGTTTTTTCAGGAAGATCTATAGATTCTAATAATAGGACAGATGAAAGAGCCTGCCCATATAATGCCGAATAGCCACCCGAACTGAAAATAGTTCCTTTGAATAAAAATGGATTGAATCTTCCCCGGGTTGCCTGTCCGGGTTCGCTGCTGTAATAAAAATTATTGACTAATGAACCGTCAATATAATATTTGGTTTCGTCCGCGGTGCCACCTCTTACAAACAAACCTTCACTTTCGCCAACCTGTTGTGTGCCTGGTAAAGTTTTTAATGCGGAAGTGATATCACCATTGGCGCTTGCAGTCGTTACAATATCAATCGGGTTTAAAGCAGTTGCCCTTTTAGCATCGCTGGCTTCAAAAGTTCCTGCACTTATTATTACTGCTTTTAATTCAGTTATTGCATCTTTCAATGAAATGTTCAATACAATTGGTGAATTGATTATGTTTATTTTTTGTTCAAAAGGTTTGTATCCGGACGCAGTTGCGTTCAATAGTTGTTCCCCTTTTTCTGAAGTGGAGAAGGAAAAATTTCCTGATGAATCTGTTGTAGCTCCATCGTAAGAATCTTTGATGCTGATGCTGATCCCTGATAAAGGATGGTCTTTATGGTCTGTAACTTTCCCACTTATTTTTATTTGCGATATTGCACTACAGCTAATGAAAAGAAAGGAAATCAGAATTAACTTATACATTTCGTAAATTTGACACAAAAATAAAGTAGTTTATATTATAAACCAAATATTCCATAAATATTTTTTCTTGAAAAGAATCTAAACGCATATTATAAATTATATCTAATTGATAACCAATATATTAAAACTTTATAAACGAAGTTGTGACTATATGTGAAAGGATAGAAAATTTATTCACATCTCTGAAATTTAATTTGTTTATCTAACTGCAATTTGTAATTTAGCAATAGAATTTAATGGGTTAGTAAGTACAAAGAGCTGGTGTTATTACCGGCTCTTTTACTTTTTAGCTAAGGGGGATTTTCTCTATCTTTTTACTCAATATTTTTTTTCCTGCGCCTGGATTTTTAAATTTAATATTCCTTTTCTCATTCAGGATTTTCTTTTTCGTTCCTCCTTTTTCAAACCTAATTTATGATTGTTTAATTTCATTCGGTAATTATCATCATCTTTATCACTAGAAAAATTTGATAAATGAGTAAAACAAAGACTGCTTTTTTCTGTATCAATTGTGGACATGAAAGTGCAAAGTGGGTTGGCAAATGTCCTTCGTGTAATGAGTGGAATACTTTTGTGGAAGAAGTGATTGTAAAAGGAAATGAAAAGCAGGAAACAGAATGGAAAGAATTTTCTGGATTGAGTGGCGGACTCAAGACAATTTCTTTAAAGGATGTAACCAGCGGAGAAGAAAAAAGAATTGTCACCGAAGATGCAGAATTAAATCGCGTTCTTGGCGGTGGAATAGTTTTGGGAAGTATTGTATTAATCGCAGGTGAACCTGGTATCGGTAAGTCCACTCTTTTTTTGCAGGCTTCTTTGCAGTTGAAAAACATTGTTACTTTATATATAAGCGGAGAAGAAAGTGAGCAGCAAATAAAAATGCGGGCCGATAGGTTACAAATAAGTAATGAAAATTTTTATCTTCTCACCGAAACGAATACTCAATCTATTTTCAAGGAAATAAAAAAATTGAAACCACAACTGGTAATTATTGATTCTGTGCAAACACTTCAATCTCCTTATATAGAATCGGGCCCGGGAAGTATTTCGCAAATAAGAGAAAGCGCGGCAGAGTTTCAGCGATTTGCTAAAGAAACTAATATACCGGTTTTTTTGATCGGTCATATTACCAAAGAGGGTGGTATTGCCGGGCCAAAAATTCTGGAACACATGGTGGATACTGTTTTGCAATTTGAAGGCGATCGTCATTATGCCTATCGTATTTTGCGTACTTTAAAAAACCGTTTTGGCTCCACATCCGAACTGGGTATTTATGAAATGACCGGTGAAGGAATGAAAGAAGTTACCAATCCTTCCGAAATTTTAATTACGCAAAAAGAAGAACAATTAAGCGGCGTTGCCATAGCGGCAACCATGGAAGGAATTCGACCGTTACTGATAGAAGTGCAGGCGTTGGTTACACAAAGTGTATATGGAACTCCTCAAAGAACTAATTCAGGTTTTGATCTAAGAAGATTGCAATTGCTGCTGGCAGTTTTAGAAAAACGCGGCGGTTTTCAATTCGGGGTAAAGGATGTTTTCATCAATATTGCCGGTGGATTAAAAGTAGAAGACCCATCCATTGATCTGGCTGTTTTGAGCGCATTGCTTTCATCTTACGAAGATGTACCGTTACCAATGCATTTATGTTTCGCCGGAGAGGTAGGATTGAGCGGAGAAATAAGAGCCGTAAACCGTATAGAACAAAGAATTGCCGAAGCACAAAAACTGGGATTTGAAAAGATCATTGTAAGTAAATACAACACCAAAGGCCTCGGGAAAAATAAATTCAAAATAGAAGTAGTTCCGTTGGGGAAAGTAGAAGAGTTGTACAAATATTTATTTTGAAAATAAAGTTGATTTTCTGATCGGACAAAGTGTTTTATATACCTTCAACTTAAAAATTTATTTATATGAAAAAAATAATTTCACTTTTAACCCTTGTGTTCTTTTTCGCAATGGTTTATGCTCAAAATTATCCGAGCGGCTATACCGATGGGAAATATGTAACAGTAAACGGAGCAAAATTATATGTAGTATTAGTTGGTCATGGCGATCCTTTAATCATTATTCCCGGCGGTCCCGGCGGCACTCATCTTGGATACCGTGTTTTTGATTCTTTGGCAAAAGATAATGAGATCATTTATTTTGATGCATTTGGCAGAGGGAAAAGTGATACGGCCAAAGATGTAAAAGAATATACATTGGCACGGGATATTGACGACATTGATGGTTTGAGAAAGGCGCTTCATTTTGATAAAATAAATGTGCTGGGCCATTCTTATGGCGGAGTGGTTGCGCAGGGTTACGCTTTAAAATACCCGGATCATGTCAGTCATCTTATTCTTGCCAACACTTTTCACAGTTATCTTATGTGGCAGGCAAATGATGACAACAGCAATCATGAAATAAAAACCAATTATCCTGAAATATGGGATTCTTTGATGATCATTCGCGAAGCGGGCGCAGTATCGAGCGATCCCGAGCATCAGAGATTATATGCTAAAGTTCCCTACGGATTTTTATATGCGTATAATCCCAATAATTTTTTATCGCGCGGCCAGCAGCCTTACCCTAACCCTTTCAATTCAAAATTATATTATCAAATGGTAGGAAGGGATGGTGATTTTATTGTAGGAAGTGATATTGGGAGTTTTGATTACCGGAAAGAATTGAAAAATTTAAAAATGCCTGTTCTGATTTACGGTGGAAGATATGATCGTGTAGCTGTACCAGTAATGATGGAGAAATTTAAAGAATATTGCCCGCAAACAAAATTTGTAATGTTTGAAAGATCAGGACATAATCCTCAAATAGAACAACCTTCTGAACTTTTTCCTTTGATAGAAAGTTTTCTTCATCCATAATTTTTCTTAAAAATCATTTGCAATAAACCGACAAATAAGCAGGATTTTATAATAAGCAATTTAGCAATTTAATATTCCCTTACAATAATGTCCGCCTGAACGATCATTCGGGCAGGAACAAATATTGAAGATTCCTGTTTTTTATAAAACTATAAACTATCTAAGCTCTCGAATAACCAAACTTGGCACTCATATTGTATTTCAATAAAACTAAATTTCATTAAAAAATAAAACCAAACAATTATGGCAAAAAATACGAAATCACAGGACAATTTAAACACAGGGATTTCTAATGCTAATAGCAAAAAAGTGGCTGATGAGTTGAACAAAGTACTGGCTGATGAATTTGTTCTTTATACAAAAACATTGAAATTTCATTGGAATATTGAGGGGCGCGATTTCCACGCATTACATTTATTCCTTGACGATCAATATAATCAACTGCAAACAATTATAGACTCTGTAGCCGAGCGTGTGAGGAAAGTGGGTCATTTCGCTATAGGAAGCATGAAAGAATTTCTCTCTGAAACATCTTTAAAAGAACATGCCTCTACTTCACCTGTTGCAGAATCCATGCTTGCAGAATTAGTTTCCGATCATGATGCATTGATTAGAAAGACACGAATTTTAATTGATGATTTCGATAAAAAATATGATGATAAAGGAAGCTCTGATTTTATTACTGGTGTTATGAAAGAACACGAAAAGATGGCGTGGATGCTAAGGGCAAGTGTGACGAATGCGCGATAAGAAAATTTATCTTTCAAAATAAATTAGGATTAAACCAATTGATAAAAACTTCCAGGTTTTACAGCCTGGAAGTTTTTTCGTTTAAACCAAAGCGCTTTTCATTTATATTTGAAATGCTATAAATAGCCACGCAAAATGGATAGACCTTCTTTTATAAAAAAGATTGAAACCGAAACAGATAGCTGGGACATAATTATTATTGGCGGTGGAGCTACAGGATTGGGAATTGCGATGGATGCTGCTTCACGTGGATTTCGTACATTATTATTGGAACAATCAGATTTTGCCAAAGGAACTTCCAGCCGAAGTACAAAGCTGGTGCATGGCGGGGTACGTTATTTAGCACAAGGAAATATTGGTTTAGTTTACGAAGCGCTGCATGAGAGAGGATTGCTGATAAAAAATGCGCCTCATTTAGTAAGTAATCTGAGTTTTATTATTCCCTGTTATAAAAAAGGGCAACAATTATTTTATTTAATTGGTTTGAAATTATACGATTTATTATCTGGCAGATTAAGTTTTGGAAAATCAAAATCTATTAATAAAACTAAAACTTTAGAAGTACTTCCGACTATAAAAAAAGAAAAATTAAAAGGCGGCGTTATTTATCATGACGGGCAATTTGATGATGCGCGGCTTGCCATTAATATCGCTCAAACTGCTGCAGAAAAGGGAGCGGTCGTTTTAAATTATTTTAAAGTAATTGATTTATTAAAAGAGAATGAGAACATAACCGGCGTAATGGCAGCAGATTTGGAAACAAATAAAACCTATTCTTTCAAAGCGAAAACCGTCATCAATGCAACAGGCGTATTTGTAGATGAAATTTTAAAATTGGATGATGCAAAACAAAAGGATATTGTGATGCCAAGCCAGGGAATCCATTTGGTTTTTGACAAGTCTTTTTTAGGAAGCGATGATGCAATCATGATACCTAAAACAAAAGACGGAAGGGTTTTATTTATAATCCCATGGCACGATAAAGCGCTTGTAGGAACTACTGATACGCCATTAAAAAAACATAGTTTAGAGCCAAAAGCTTTAGAAGAAGAAATTGAATTTATAATTTCTACAGCGGCAATTTATTTGAAACACCCGCCAACAAGAAAGGATGTGTTGAGCGTATTTGCAGGATTGCGTCCTTTAGCTGCGCCAGATAAAGAAGCAGGCTCAACAAAAGAAATTTCACGAAGCCATAAAATAATTGTTTCCGGTTCAGGATTGATAACAATTACCGGGGGTAAATGGACCACTTTTAGAAAGATGGCGGAAGACACTGTGAATAAAGCCATCAAAACTGCCGGATTACCTTTTGTAAAATGTACAACACAAGCTTTACGAATACATGGATTTCAAATCAACAAACAAACCTTGCCTGACAGTAAACAAACCCCGCCTGACTACGTCTTTCGGGCAGGAAATAATGATGTTTTTCAAATATATGGAAGCGATGAAAAAGTAATAGAAGAATTGATTAAAAAAAATCCTGAATTGGGTGAACCCATATTTCCGCAAAAGATTTATTTAAAAGCGCAAATAGTTTGGTCAGTTCGCGAAGAAATGGCGCGAACAGTTGAAGATGTTTTAGCAAGAAGATTAAGAGTGCTTTTTCTGGATGCAAAATTGGCGATAGACATGTCGCCAATAGTAGCGAAAATAATGGCTCAAGAATTAAATAAAGACAACGATTGGCAACAACAGCAATTGAATGATTTTGTAAATCTTGCTAATAATTATTTATTAAAATCTTATTTTCCCTCCTGGTTTCATTCTTACAGCAATCCTAATTCACATCAATCATGACAAAATACATTCTTGCATTTGACCATGGAACTACCAGCTCGCGTGCAATGGTTTTTGATAAATCAGGAACTATTATTTCAATTGCACAAAAAGAATTTACTCAAATTTATCCATCGCCCGGATGGGTAGAACACGACCCAAATGAAATATGGTCAACACAATTAGGAGTGGCTGCAGAAGCAGTTTCCAGGGCAGGATTGAGCAGTAAAGATATTGCTGCGATCGGCATTACCAATCAGCGTGAAACAACAGTTGTTTGGGACAAAGAAACAGGAAGGCCCGTTTACAATGCCATTGTTTGGCAGGACAGAAGAACCGCTGACTTTTGCGATAATCTAAAAAAACAAAATCTCGAAAACAAAATCCGCGAAAAAACAGGGCTTGTAATTGATGCTTATTTTTCAGCAACAAAAATAAACTGGATATTAAAAAATGTAGAAGGTGCGCGGCAAAAAGCTGAAGAAGGAAAATTAGCTTTCGGTACAATAGATTCGTGGCTTATTTGGAATCTTACCAAAGGCGCAGTGCATGCAACAGATATTACCAATGCATCGCGTACTTTATTATTCAACATATATAAACAGGACTGGGATGAAGAATTGTTGCAAATATTTGATGTTCCAAAAAGTATGTTGCCCGTAGTAAAACAATCCAGCGAAATATTCGGGACCACTTCCGCGGCATTATTCTCTACTGAAATACCTATAGGCGGAGTAGCCGGAGACCAGCAATCAGCATTGTTTGGGCAAATGTGTACTTCGCCGGGAATGGTAAAAAACACTTATGGTACTGGTTGTTTTATGTTGATGAATATTGGCGACAAACCAATTATTTCAAAAAATAATTTACTCACCACAATCGCCTGGAAAGTAAACGGACAAATACAATATGCATTGGAGGGAAGCATATTTATTGCGGGCGCTGTAGTACAATGGCTTCGCGATGAATTGGGAATTATTCGTACTTCTGCAGAAGTAGAAAGTTTGGCAACAAAAGTAAAAGATAATGGCGGCGTTTATTTTGTGCCTGCATTTACAGGATTGGGAGCGCCGCATTGGAATCAACATGCAAGAGGAATGGTGGTAGGAATGACACGCGGAACCAATGCAGCACACATTGCAAGAGCCGCTTTGGAAAGTATCGCTTATCAAACTATGGAAGTATTGAAAGCGATGGAAGCAGATTCAGGAATCAGTATAAAAGAGTTGAGAGTAGATGGCGGCGCTACAGCCAATAATTTATTAATGCAATTTCAGGCGGATGTTTTAAATACAAAAGTTATTCGTCCGAAGATAACAGAAACGACAGCGATGGGAGCGGCTTACCTTGCGGGGCTTGCGGTTGGTTTTTGGAAAGACATGAATGAAATAAGCGCACAATGGAAAATAGATAAAAGTTTTGAACCCGGTAATGCAGAAAAAAATATGGCAGAAAATATTAAAGGCTGGAACAGGGCGGTGAGAGCGGCTAAAGTGTGGGCGCAGGAGTGAATGGTGAATTCGATAATTAATGAGAGGCAGCAAACAAACAAAAAGTTAGGATTTAAGATTCAGAAAATAATAATGAATAATCAAAATTCAATTATCAAAATTCAATTATCAATGTAAGGCAGCAAGCAAACAAAAAGTCATGATTTAAGATTCAGAGATTAATAATCAATAATCAATAATCAATAATCAATGTAAGACAGTAAAGAAACAAATAACCTGAATTTCAATTCAACCATCAACTCCTAAAACTCAACAATATGACTCCTTTTCTTGCAGAATTTATCGGAACTACTTTCCTTATTCTTTTAGGAGATGGTGTAGTAGCCAATGTGGTACTCAAAGGAACCAAAGGCAATAATAGTGGATGGATTGTAATTACTACCGGATGGGCATTGGCAGTATATGTAGGCGTAGTATTCGCAGGGCCATATAGCGGCGCGCATTTAAATCCGGCGGTCACGATTGGCCTTGCACTTGCCGGACAATTTGCCTGGAATAGAGTTGCTATGTTTATTGTGGCGCAGTTAGGCGGCGCCATGTTGGGTTCATTTTTAGTGTGGCTAATGTATAAAGACCATCTTGATAATACTGAAGATGTTAGTTTGAAATTAATGACCTTTTGTACCAAACCGGCCATTAGAAAACCGGTAATGAATATTATAAGTGAAATTATCGGAACCTTCGTACTTATATTCATCATTTTTTATTTTACGAATGCAGAAATTGTAAAAGACAAAACGCCGATAGGTTTGGGTTCCCTGGGCGCGATACCAGTGGCATTTTTGGTATGGGCGATAGGATTATCACTTGGTGGAACCACGGGTTATGCTATTAGTCCTTCACGGGATTTAGGCCCACGCATCATGCATTCGATTTTACCCATAAAAGGGAAAGGAAGCAGCGAATGGAGTTATGCCTGGGTTCCGATAATAGGCCCGATAATAGGAGCGGCGTTGGCTGCCGGGCTTTATTTATGGATAAAATAAAAAACGAAAAACATTCTATTCTGCCTGAAAATAGAGAATTAAATCAATCAATTTTCTGAAAACCAATAGGAGTCTCTTAATGCGCCTGATTAAATGATTCTCATTTTGCTATATTCTGTCTTTGCTCTAATTTTGCACACCATCCGGGCGGATTTGTTTATTGTTCAGCCCGGGAATTTTTTGGTAAAAGTTGTATCAGCTTTAATTGAACTAATAAACGAAAACATTCTGCATTCATCCACAGGATTTAAAATTTCGTTTCATTCATTTTTGTTCAACTTTTGCATAGCATCTTTTATAGAAATATTTCTATGAAAGTAATATTGAAGAATAATGAGATTAACGAAATTATTTACGGAGTTTTTTCAAAGTGAAAAAGGCGCGGGTATTCTTCTTATACTTTGTACTATTATTTCTCTGTTACTGGCCAACTCGTCATTTCAGGAAACTTATTTAAGTATTTGGCATTACCATTTTGCGGGTTTAAGTACAGAGCACTGGATTAATGAAGGCCTGATGGCTATTTTCTTTTTTCTGATTGGATTAGAATTAAAAAGAGAAATATTTGTTGGCGAGCTTTCCAATTTCAAAAATGCCTTGTTACCGGTTTTTGCCGCTATTGGCGGCATGTTGATTCCTGCATTCATTTATGCTTTCTTCAATTATGGTACAATAACACAATCCGGCGCAGGAATTCCAATGGCTACAGATATTGCATTTGCGATTGGTGTACTTTCTCTTTTGGGAAACCGCGTTTCGCCATCTTTAAAAATCTTATTAACCGCCATAGCGGTAATTGATGACCTGGGTGCAATTATAGTGATTGCCGTTTTTTATACAACCTCTTTATCATTGGTCAATTTATTCATCGTTTTGGGAATATTTGTTGTTTTGCTGGTGTTGAATAAATTGAAAATAAATTTTCTGATACTCTATATTATCGGAGGAATTGCTATGTGGTATTTTATGCTGCATTCCGGCGTTCATTCCACTCTTGCGGGAATTTTATTAGCATTCGCTATACCTTTTGGTAAAGGTGAAAAAGAATCTTTGTCTTACAGATTACAACATTGGTTACATAAACCTGTATCACTAATCATTCTACCGCTTTTTGCATTGGCAAATACTGCTATCATTTTCAGTACCGGTTGGAATACGGGCCTCGCAGAGCCGGGAAGCACTGGTATTTTCGCAGGATTAATTATTGGAAAACCTTTGGGTGTTTTCTTATTTAGTTTTTTGGCGGTTTCAATCGGAATTTGTTCCTTGCCGGGAGATTTGAAATGGAAACAAGTTCTGGGAATTGGCTTTTTAGCCGGCATTGGTTTTACAATGTCCATCTTCATTACGTTGCTGGCGTATAATGATGCTACACTAATTACAGAATCAAAAATCTCCATTCTAATCGCATCGCTGGTTTCGGGAATCTTGGGATACTCATGGTTACATTATAGCTTAAAAAATCCGGTGGCAAAAATGAAAAAGATTCGATAAAAAAACTTTTTATAAAATGAAAAAAACAATTCAGGATTGTCTGAACGAACGCATCTTAATTATAGATGGCGCTATGGGAACAATGATTCAACAATATAAACTGGAAGAGAAAGATTTTCGCGGGGATAGATTTAAAGACTGGCATAAAGATGTAAAAGGCAATAATGATTTGCTGAGTATTACTCAACCACGAATAATTCAGGCGATTCATAATGAATATCTCCAGGCCGGTGCGGATATTATTGAAACCAACACATTCAGCAGCACCTCTATTGCCCAGGCAGATTACGAAATGCAATCGCTGGCTTACGAACTCAATGTAGCCGCCGCGCAGTGTGCAAGGAAAGCAATTGATGAATTTAACCAAAGCAGTAAACAAACAAATAACTGCAAATTCATTGCTGGTGCAATCGGTCCACTCAACAAAACCTTAAGCCTTTCTCCTGATGTAAACAATCCCGGTTTTCGCACGGTAACTTTTGATGAAGTTGCCAATGCTTATTATGAGCAAATAAAAGGTTTGGTTGGTGGAGGAGTTGATTTGCTTTTAGTAGAAACTATTTTTGATACGCTGAATGCAAAAGCTGCGATTTATGCTATCAAAAAATACTTTAGAGATACTAAAAAAGAAGAGTTGCCAATCATGATTAGCGGAACTATTACAGATGCAAGCGGCAGAACGTTGAGCGGACAAACCCTGGAGGCGTTTTATATTTCTGTATCACATGCCAATCCATTAAGTGTTGGTTTAAATTGTGCATTAGGCGCAAAAGAAATGCGCCCTCATATAGAAGAACTGAGTGGAATAGCAAGTTGTTATACTTCAGCATATCCCAATGCCGGCTTGCCCAATGCTTTTGGAGAATATGATGAACAACCTGAAGAAACCGCGCACATCCTGGAAGATTGGGCACGCGAAGGTTTTGTAAATATTGTAGGCGGATGTTGTGGGACTACTCCGGAACACATAAAACATATTGCGGAGCAGGTGAAGAAATTTGAAGCGAGAAAATTGCCGGTTGTTGAAGAACAATTTGAAAGTGTGGAGGGATAACTTGAAGTCGCAATTTGCGACTTCAAGTTGTTTCATGCTTTTGATATCGGAATTTGCCATATCAAAGATTGAACAGATTCTAAGGATGCAAATTGCGACCTTAGAGCAGTGAACGAACTTTTAAGTTGATTTTTTATTTTAGAAGTGAAAGATAGCTTGAAGTCACAAACTGTGACTTCAAGTTGGAACAGCAGAATTGATATTCCAAAATGGAATATCAAATTTGTAAAAGCTTCTTCATCTTGAAATCACAAATTGTGATTTTAAGATCCTAAAATGAAGGTTTTTAAGATCGCAATTTGCGATCTTAAAGTTGAATAGTTTGGAAATTAAAATGTTTGATATCACAAATTGTGATATCAAACGAAAAATACTGCAGTTCTAAGGTCACAATTTGTGACCTTAGAGAATTATTCAAACAGTAAACAAACAAATATGCCAAAATCTACATTACCGGTTGTAAGTCTTTCCAAAGAAACAATTGTGGAAAAAATTTTTATTATAAGAGGGCAGAAAGTAATGATCGACCGAGATTTAGCGAAGATGTATGGAGTTGAAACATCTTATTTAAATCGGGCAGTTAAAAGAAATTTTACAAGATTCCCAATTGATTTTATGTTTCAACTTTCAAAAGAAGAATTTCAAAATTTGATATTCCAAATTGGCATATCAAAGAAAAAAGGAAGAGGCGGCACAAGAAAGTTACCTTATGCCTTTACCGAACAAGGCGTTGCCATGCTCTCAAGTGTTTTAAATTCTGAAACCGCTATCCAGGTTAACATCCAAATAATTCGCTTGTTTACTAAAATGAAACAACTGATTTTGGACAACAAAGATCTCTGGATGAAAATAGAAAAAATAGAACAGCATCTGGTGAAAAATGATGAAGAAATAAAAACAGTATTCGATTATTTAAAGAAATTATTGGTACAGGAAAATAAACCGAGGAATCCGATTGGTTTCAGGGCTTCGGGAAAAACAAAATAAAAATGTCAGCAACAAAAACTATCAAACCTTATTTACGGCTTTCGGGTTTAGAACCGCTTGTAGTGCGCCCCGAAACACTTTTTATAAATATTGGCGAACGCACGAATGTAACGGGTTCCAAAAGATTTGCAAGGTTAATTCGCGGCGGCAATTTTGAAGAAGCCTTATCCGTAGCGCGTCAGCAGGTAGAAGGCGGCGCACAGGTATTGGATGTAAATATGGATGATGCATTGCTGGATAGTGAAAAAGCGATGACCACATTTCTGAATCTATTACAGGCCGAGCCTGACATTGCCAAGATTCCGGTGATGATAGACTCTTCCAAATTCAAGATTATAGAAGCCGGGCTTAAATGTGTGCAGGGAAAATGCATTGTCAATTCCATTTCAATGAAAGAAGGAGAAGAACTCTTTTTAGAACACGCTTCAATCTGTAAAAGTTTTGGCGCAGCCGTGGTAGTAATGGCATTTGATGAAAAAGGACAGGCAGATACGATTGAGCGCAAAATAGAAATATGCAAACGCGCCTATAAATTATTAACCGAACAGGCAGGCTATAAACCGGAAGACATCATTTTCGACCCAAACATTTTTGCGATAGCCACCGGCATTGAAGAGCATAATAATTATGGTGTGGATTTTATAGAAGCTACACGCGAAATAAAAAGATTGATGCCGCTTACCAAAATCAGCGGCGGCGTGAGTAATGTTTCATTTTCTTTTCGTGGTAATGATACTGTGAGAGAAGCGATGCATGCAGTTTTTTTATACCACGCCATAAAAGCAGGAATGGATATGGGCATTGTAAACGCAGGCGCATTGCAGATTTACGAAAATATAGACCCGGTTTTAAAAGAACTTTGTGAAGATGTAATATTAAATAGAAAAGAAGATTCCACGGATAAATTATTGGCATTTGCAGAAACCGTAAAAGCAAAAGGAAAAGAAATAGTAAAAGATGAAGCGTGGAGAAAAGAAGAAGTGCAAAAGCGTTTAAGCCATGCGTTGGTGAATGGAATTACAGATTATATTGAAGCAGATACAGAAGAAGCACGGTTGAAATATCCTAAACCGTTGGATGTTATTGAAGGCCCGCTGATGGATGGAATGAATGTGGTAGGCGATCTTTTTGGAAGCGGAAAAATGTTTTTGCCGCAGGTGGTAAAAAGCGCGCGGGTGATGAAAAAAAGCGTGAATTATTTATTCCCTTTTATTGAAGCAGAAAAAGAAAAAACAAAGCAAGCAAATATTGACGCAGGAATCTTAAATGTTGAAGGCGAAGGCCCTGCTAAAATATTAATGGCCACCGTAAAAGGCGATGTACATGATATTGGAAAAAATATTGTAGGCGTGGTGCTTGGCTGTAATGGTTATGAAGTGATTGATTTGGGAGTAATGGTTCCGGCGGATAAAATATTGCAGATAGCGAAAGAAAAAAATGTTGCCATGATTGGGTTGAGTGGATTGATTACGCCTTCATTAGATGAAATGGTGCATGTGGCAAGGGAAATGAAAAGGAATAATTTCACGATTCCTCTTTTGATTGGCGGCGCTACTACTTCGCGTTTACACACTGCCGTCAGGATTGCCCAGGAATATGATAACGGAGTTATACACGTTTTAGATGCTTCCCGTAGTGTAACGGTCGCTGGAAATTTATTGAACCCTGAAAATAAAAATGGTTTTCTTGAAGGGATAAAAACAGAATATGAAAAACTAAAAAAAGATTTTGGAAATAAAAGGTCATCAAAAGTTTTATTGCCATTTGAAAAAGTGCAACAAAATAAGTTTCCTGTTGACTGGAATAATTTTATTCCGGTAAAACCCAATTTTGTTGGGATAAAAGTTTTTGAAGATTATGATCTTAATGAAATTTATGAATACCTGGATTGGCAGCCATTTTTTATTGCATGGGAAATGCATGGGAAATTTCCGCAAATATTATCAGACGAAAAGATTGGCGAAGCAGCTACAAAATTGTATGAAGAAGCGCAGGTATTTCTAAAAAAATTGATTAAAGAAAAATGGCTTACGGCAAAAGGAGTTGTTGGTTTTTGGGAAGCCAATGCGATTGCGGATGATACAGTGGAAGTAAAGAATACCGATGGGGAAAATTGTAACCTCGAATTTTTGCGTCAGCAAATAAAGAAAGCCCCGGGACAACCGAACATGTCATTGGCTGATTTTATAAAACCGGAGGAACAGGGTGCCGATTATATGGGCGCATTCGCTGTTTCAATCCACGGACTTGAACCGTATATTGAAAGGTTTAATAAAGAGTTTGATGATTACAGTAAGATAATGTTACAAGCCTTAGCCGACAGGCTTGCAGAAGCCTTTGCAGAATTACTGCATGAAAGAACAAGAAAAGAATTTTGGGGTTATGCAAAAGAAGAAACTTTTTCAGCAAAAGAATTAATTGAAGAAAAATATTTGGGAATCAGGCCTGCCCCCGGATATCCGGCGTGCCCTGATCATACAGAAAAATATAAACTTTTTGAATTACTTGATGCGACTAAAAACGCCGGTATCACTTTGACCGAATCATTAGCAATGTATCCTGCTCCATCTGTGTGTGGTTGGTATTTTGCCAATCCTGAAAGTAAATATTTTGGGATAGGAAAAATTGCCAAAGACCAGGTAGAAGATTATGCAAAGAGAAAAAATATGCCTGTGGAAGAAGTGGAAAGATGGCTCAGGCCGCAATTAGATTATGATGCTTAAATTTTTAAACAAACCTGCTTAAGTTTAATTGGTCAATAATATTAAAAATCAATTTTACACTGAAGAAATACTCTTTAATTTTTTCTTTACTATCAGGCTTTGAGATGGAAGGTTTTAATAAATCTTTATTAATAGAAATTGAAACATAACAAATTCCTCCCACAAAAGACAGCCTTATATCTTTTTCTATTTCCTCTTTAAATTTTGCCAAACGATGCATCAAATCATAGTCTGCAATAGATGAAGCCGCAGAGGGATTGGTGCTATAAACAGAGAAATTATTTTCAAAAACAGTGTCAACATAATATACATTAGGCGAAGGCAATAGCCTGTAATATTCATCCATCATGCTTGCTGCAAGTTGTTCTTCTCCTGCAGGCCAAATATAAATAGCGCCAGGAAAATAAATTTTTAATGGCGCTGCAAAAAATAATCCCTTAAAAATAGTAGTTACAGTATTTCCTCCGTCAGACATGCCTGAAGGCCTGTCGTACGACACTTCTAATTCGGAACAATAAAATTGCATCTTGTTATAAATGCCTGAAATAAGATCGCTTCCACCGTAATAATCATATATTTTTCTAAATAGATTACTTTTTTCATAGTCCGTAGGCGACATGTATTCGTTGGGTTTGTAAGTAAAATCCGGATTCAAATATTTTATTATCTCTGCTATGACAGTTTCTTTATAATTCTCCGCAAATAAATTCTTCTTTTTTGTGTACTTATAAAAACTTATTAATGCCAGGATTGAACAAAGAATGCCTATAATAATTAGCTGCTGCAGAAAGCAAAAAATCGCAAACATTATAAAAAATAAAACAGAAACACTCCAACCGGAGGTATCATTACTTCGTAATTTTATATCACGAAGATTTGGATTTAGTTCATTATTATAAAAACTTTCAAAATCTTTTATTTCTTCCATTTGTGTAATAAATGTATTTCTTTTTTGTAACTCTGTATTGTACAAATAATTTGTATGCGCATCATATCATACAACGTAAACGGAATAAGAGCCGCTATAAAAAGAGGCTTCATTGACTGGCTTAAATCTGAGCCTGCTGATGTAGTTTGCATCCAGGAAATAAAAGCCCATGAAGAGGATATAGACCTTGCTGCTATTGAATCTGCAGGCTATCGACCTTATTTCTTCCTGGCACAAAAAAAAGGATATAGTGGTGTCGGAATCTTCACCAGGTTAGAACCCAATAATGTAGAATATGGACATGGAAGGACGCAAAGTGATTTTGAAGGAAGGGTATTGCGTGCCGATTTTGGAGAAATTACAATAATCAATGCTTACTTTCCTTCAGGGACTACGGGAGAGATCCGTCAATCCTATAAATACATTTGGCTTGATGAATTTTTGGATTATCTCAATGAATTAAAAAAGACAAGAAAGAATCTGATTGTGTGTGGCGATTATAATATTGCCCATAAAGAAATAGATATTCACAATCCTGTTTCTAATAAAAAAACATCAGGCTTTTTACCGGAAGAAAGAGCGTGGTTCGATAAGTTTTCAAAAAATGGTTTTACGGATGGATTCCGCCATCTCAATAAAAATCCTGATCAATATACATGGTGGAGTGTAATGCGCCCCAGTACAAGGTTAGAGAATAAAGGCTGGCGTATTGATTACATTAATGTTACCAATAATCTTGCAGATCAAATACGGGCAGTAAAAATTTTTCCTGAAGTAAAACACAGTGATCATTGCCCTGTATTTCTTGACATAAAATTATAATCATGTTTATTTATAACATCACTGCAAAAGTGGATCATGCTATTGTAGATGAATGGTTGCACTGGCAAAAGGAAATTCATATACCGGAAATAATGGCCACCGGCCTTTTTGCAGAACACAGGTTTTACAAACTATTAGAGCATGATGATGATGAAGGGAAAATTTTTGTAACTCAGTTTGTAAGCCTTTCAAAAGCAGATTACGATTTATATCTTAAGCAGTTTGCACCACTGATTACGAAAAAGGTTTTAGATAAATGGAATGATAAAGTTGTCTCTTTTAGCACACTTCTTCAAAATGTGCAATAAGTGTTTATATTTTATTTTAAAATCCTTTTTTCGTAAATCTACTTTTTCTCAAATCTCTTTGCAACAACGGTTTTTTTACTGATTTTGGTGGAAACCCTTTGCAGCATTTGATTACAGGGGAATGATATCTTTTATTTTTTTAAGTAAAACTCCTAATGCAAAGCTAAAAACCGTACCGATTGCGGATTTCATAACATTAAGTGGAAAAAAATTTTTTCTAAAAATATCATTGCATTGAAAAACCTTCTATATTTGTCGCTGTTAAAAAAAATCAAATAAAATTATTATGAACAAAGCTGAACTAATCGCCAAAATGGCCGATGATGCAGGAGTTACAAAAACACAGGCTAATGCCGCTTTAGATTCTTTTACAACAGCAGTTACTAAAACATTAAAAGGTGGCGGAAAAGTTACCCTTGTAGGTTTTGGTACTTTCTCTGTTAGCAAAAGAGCAGCACGCAATGGCCGTAATCCTCAAACAGGAGCTGTTATTAAAATTAAAGCTAAAAAAGTAGCTAAATTTAAGGCAGGTAAAGAACTTTCATCGAAAATCTGATTTTCGTAAAAATTTCTAAAAGCAAGATGCATTATTGTATCTTGCTTTTTTTATGATTGTATTTTCACTCTAAATAAAATAATCTCAATGGGACGCGGCGATAAAAAAACAAAAAAGGGAAAAATTTTTATGGGCTCTTTTGGTAAATCCAGGCCAGTAACTAAAAAAGTAAAAGAGGCTGCAGCTGAAAAGGCTAAGACTAAAAAGGAGAATTGATTTTTTGAAATTGGTTAATTGGTTCAACAGGAAACCTCGATATTTGTTTGTTTGCTGAATTCTCCCGTTGCAAATCTAATAGGTATTACCTGCTCTAAGGAGCGAGCCTGTCAATAACCCAGACATTATTTTTGGTAAGAGAATATTGCAACCTGTCGTGAAGGCGTCCTGGCCTTCCTTGCCAGAATTCAATGCAGTTAGGTTCAACTAAATATCCTCCCCAATGATCGGGTCGTGGAATATTTCCTTTTCCAAATAGTTGATTATATTTCTCTACATTTTGTTGTAGCACTTCCCGGTTTTCAATAACCGTGCTTTGTGGAGAGCTCCAGGCCCCTATTCGGCTTTCGCGGGGACGGCTGGAAAAATATTCATCACTTTCTGAAGAACTTATTTTTTTTATTTTCCCTTCAATCCTTACTTGTCTTTCCAGTTTTTTCCAAAAAAATAAAAGAGACACAAAAGGATTATCCTCAATCTCTTTTCCTTTTCTACTATCATAATTAGTATAAAAAACAAAACCATTTTCTTTAATACCCTTTAGCAAAACAATTCTTGATGAAGGCTTTCCTGAAATAGAAGAGGTAGAGAGCGCCATTGCATTTGGTTCCTCAATATTACTATCTATTGCCTGTTGCCACCAGGTTTCAAATTGTTTAACTGGATTGGCATCTACTTCTTTTTCTAAAAGAGATTGTAATTGGTACACTTTTCGGATATCTGCGATGGATTTAGTTTCACTCATCCTTAAAATTTGCTTTTATATTAATAAAACAAAATTAGTAAAGGATTGTGGAAAAGATTTATTTAAATAAAAAAGCATTCTTTATAGAATGCTCTTTTAATGTTTTTAAAATAATCTCTTACATTCCGAAACGGCTAAAACGACCGTAACCAAGCCCATATCCAATCATACCTCCAAATATTGCCATCAATACAGCAGAGATTATCAATACAATTGCGATCATTATTATAAAAGCTACAATCATATAAACTACTTTTTTATCTTCCGGAGTTTTCTTTAATACGCCCAGCCCCAAATAAAAAAGATAGATAGAATAAATCCATCCGGCGATTACCAATAAAAATCCTATTACCGGAATAAATGAAAGTAAGCCAGCTATCCATGTTGGTGTATTAGAATAAGCGACCAATTGTGCAGATTTGTTGAGATTCTTTTCTGAACCAAAACTTGGCGCCAACATATCAATTACATAAATAGAAATGTAAAAGGAAATGATTATGGAAACAAAACCTATTACAGCTGCCCATATAAAATAACTTCCAAATACGCCCACCCACATAAATCCACTTAGTATCTTTCCTATTGAAGAAATGATGGCCATAGGAAAAACATATCCGATTAATAAGGATGGTGGTGTTGCTGATTCGGAATTCACAACAGGCCATTGTGTTTTCGGGGTAAGAAGAATGTTTTTAGCACGTTCAATTAAATTCATAGTTGATAGTTTTAAGTTTGATAATAAAATTTGGTGAGCAGATTGGAAATTATTTTAAAAAGAAATTAGTTTCTCTGTCCAATATTTCTTCATAATATAAACTTTATTCGGAAGATATATTCAAACTATTAATGACTGGAATAAAACAAATTGAGAAGGAGATTAAAACAAATTTTATTTGTTGGTTCATTGCTGGAAAATTCATAACAATAGTAACTTTCATGTTAATAATTGATGCCATTTTCGGTCAGTCAGCAACTCTCATAAACTACGGATGATTTTCTGCCAGGTAAATGTAAAGGAATTTTTGTGAATACTTATTATGAATTTTTAGGTATTGAGAAAAACTTATTCTGTTGCACCATTTGTTCAAGATCGGAAATCATTTTGGCTTTTTCTTCTTCAAAAACAGCCAGCTTGCTTTCCAACTGATTTAAGCGGAAAATCCCTCCTTCCAGGTCTTTCTCTCTTTTACTAATTTCTACTATCTGTTGTCTTAATTCTTCATTTTCACTTATCAATCGTGCATTTTCACTTTGCAAGTGGGCATATTGATTTTTGGTATTGATTTCGTTCAATAAGGATTGTTCTAATTCTTTTTCGCGATTTAATGCTGCCTCCAGTTTTCTTTGTATAATGCCAATATTATTCTGCATAGATTGCAGGTCATTGAGCCTTGCATCATAATCACTTTGTAAACTGGTCCATTTACTGTTATTTTCTTCAATTGAATTTAGTTTACTTTTAAAATTGTCAAGTTTTTGTCTTGTTTCATCAAGTTCGTTCTCTAATTTTTCTTTAATCTCGTTTTCCTGGTAATACATTTCTTTCCAGTCTTCTTTTTCCTCAGGCACCAAAAACTTTTCCTGTTGACTGTTATATAGGTCCTCCAAAGCATTTAATCTTTGTTTCAATTTTGTAAATTGAATTTCGTAGAAAGAAGAATTTTCTTCCACCTGGCGTAATTTATTTTTCAAATCCCAAATAGTTTCATTATTTGAAGCGCTGGTTTCAGAAACCGTATCTCTTTTGAAGCTGAGAAAGTTTTTAGTATCTCCGGGCATATAGTCATAACTGCTCACGATTACACGATAAGCAAATATGAAGCAGATAATTAAAACTACTAATGATATGATCCACCAAATCAACATAAGGCGTTGCTATAAAAAGTTATCAATATATAATTCCGGGGGGTGGTATTTTCGAAGGATTGATTCCCTGTTACATCGGAAAGATGGATTTTAAAAAGATAAGCGACGACTAAAGTAATACAAATTATCCAGAAACCAAAGTGCCCACCCTTTCTCCTGTTATTACCCGTAGTAAAGTGCCCGGAGTATCCATATCAAAAACTATAATTGGAAGCTGATTTTCCATGCATAAAGTAAATGCAGTCATGTCCATTACTTTCAAATTCCTGGAAATACATTCACTGAAAGTAATGGTTTCGTATTTCATGGCTTTTTTGTCTTTTTCCGGATCAGCAGAATAAATTCCATCTACGCGGGTACCTTTTAAAATAACATCTGCTCCTATTTCTATAGCCCTTAATGAACCGGCAGTATCCGTTGTAAAATATGGGTTTCCTGTACCGGCACCAAAAATTACCACTCTTCCTTTTTCCAAATGCCGGATAGCCCTTCTGCGAATATATGGTTCCGCAATTTGTTCCATTTTGATAGCGCTTTGCAATCTTGTGTAAACTCCTTCTCTTTCAAGTGAACTTTGCAATGCCATGCCGTTGATAACGGTAGCCAGCATGCCCATATAATCTCCCTGTGCTCTTTCAATTCCGGTTTCAGCTTCATTCATACCCCTGTAAATATTTCCTCCTCCGATTACAATGGCCACTTGTACACCTAGTTCAATTATTTGTTTAATATCCTGGGCATATTTAGAAAGTATCTGGGAATCGAGGCCAAAATTTTTATCACCCATTAAAGATTCACCGGATAGCTTGAGAAGAATTCGTTTAAACTTAGGAAGCATAAGTTGATTTGCGGATTGTAATATTAAAAAATCGGTGCAAGATAATGGAATAAATTTTTATCAGCTTAATCATAATTATTTTTTGTTCTCTTTAGCTGAAACTCTTATAATATGATTCTCTATGCTGAACCAGTAGATTGGAGTGTTCTTATAAATGTGTAACCACAACTTGGCATGCACATTAAATTCATATTTTTTTAAGTATTTTTAATCTTTGCAGGCGTAATATTCATAAAGTATAAAATAAAATAATTAAATTGATTTTAATAAACACATCTTACTTTTGCGATAGTTAACTAATCAACTGTTGATATATGAAAGGTAGTGAAATGACTGACACGCTAGGTTTTAGAATAATTTACACAGGCAAAATGTTATTAAAGAATATTAATACTGATTTTGCTTTCCTTAATTCTGAAATCACTTTTGAGCAAATGGGGCTTTTGTATTATATCTCTAAAAATGAGAGAAAAAATATTATTCAACAGGATATAGCTGATTTAATGAACAAAACCAAATCTGCGATTCTCAGATCTTTGGATATACTCGAAGAAAAAAAATTTTTGAAAAGGGCGACTATGCTAAATGACCGAAGAAAAAATGTAATTCAACTTACAGACAAGGGCTTCGTGGTTATCAATAAAATGCATGAAAAGTTTTTAGAGATGGAACAAGAATTAATTAAAGGATTTTCAAAAGATGAACAAAAAGCCTGCATGTCCGTACTTTTAAAAATTCAAAATAAGTGCAATTAACTAAATCAAATAATGAAACCAAAACAATTGTATATCGCGTTTCCACCTTTTAAGTAAGAAATATGAATATTAAACCTCTACACAAAAAAGTAAATTCGTTTACTGCCGTTGACAGATTAAAAGAGTCTGGAATTTATCCTTTTTTCAGGCCATTAGAAACTGACCAGGATACAGAAGTAATAATTGGTGGGAAAAAAGTACTGATGTTCGGTTCTAATAGTTACCTGGGCCTTACTAATCATGCATACATTAAAGAATGTTCCAAAAATGCAATTGACAAATATGGAAGTGGCTGTGCGGGTTCCAGGTTTTTGAATGGGACATTGGATTTGCACCTTGAATTGGAAGAAGCTCTTGCAAACTTTGTAGGCAAAGAAGCGGCGCTTGTATTTAGCACCGGTTACCAGGTAAACCTCGGAGTAATTTCAGCATTAGGTGCAAGGGGAGATTATTTATTTTTAGATGAGCGGGATCATGCCTGCATTATTGATGGCGCCAGGCTATCTTTTTCAAAACTTTTTAAATATGGCCATTCGGATATGGCCCATCTTGAAAAATTATTAAGCAGCGTTCCTTATGACTCATTCAAGTTAATAGCAACCGATGGAGTCTTCAGCATGGAAGGAGACATTGCATTGTTGCCTGAAATTACCCAACTGGCCAAAAAATATAATGCTTCTGTTTTTGTAGATGACGCCCATTCCATTGGGGTACTTGGGCCGCAGGGGCAAGGTACGGCAGCACATTTTAACTTAACCAATGAAGTGGATTTAATTATGGGCACATTCAGCAAATCGTTAGCGTCTATTGGAGGTTTTATTGCCGCAGATAAAAATGTAATTGAATATTTAAAGCATCATGCGCGATCACTAATGTTTAGTGCAAGCATACCACCCGCTGCCACAGCCAGTGCATTAGCAGCACTAACCATTATTAAAGAAAATCCGTGTATTATTGAAAAATTGTGGAACAATACGAAATATGCTATTGATAAATTTAGAAAAGAAGGTTTTGAAATCGGACCGACGGAAACGCCGATAATTCCCGTCTATATTAGAGATACAGAGAAAACATTCATGATGGCTAAATTACTTATGGACTATGGGGTTTTTGTTAATCCGGTTGTTTCGCCGGCAGTAAGCAATGAAGATTCTCTTATTCGTTTTTCCTTAATGGCCACACATTCTATAGAACAAATAGATTGCGCCATTGATAAAATGAAAAAAGCGGCTCACCATATAAAAGTCAATTTAATTCAATCAGAAAGAGCATGATATCTATTATTCCGGTTACTGACAAGAAATTACATGGAAAATTTATTGATTTTCCTCACAGTCTTTATAAAGATGATCCTTATTATGTGCCTGAATTGTTTATAGCGCAAAGGGATTTATTAACTCCAGGAAAACATCCCTTTCATGAACATTCTACTGTAAAATTATTTTTGGCATCTGAGGATGGTAAGATAAAAGGCAGAATCGCTGCCATCTTAAACAATAACCATAATCAATTCAATAAAACCAATGAAGGTTTTTTTGGTTTTTTTGATTGTGAAAATAATGAAGAAACCGCGGCACTACTTTTTAAAGCAGCCATCGAATGGTTACAACAAAAAGGAGTTTCTAAAATAATCGGGCCAGTGAACCCAAGTACCAATGAGCCTTGTGGCCTGCTTATAGACGGTTTTGATAAACCGCCAATGGCTATGATGACTTATAACAAACCTTATTACAGCCGGTTAATAGAACAAAATAATTTTGTAAAAAATGTTGATTTACTGGCATATTATCTTGAAACTAAAACCACAGATGACAGACCTGTAAGGCTTCAAAAAGCTTTGGAAGAAAGACTTGCGAAGAGGAATATTATTATCAGGCAAATCAATATGAAAGATTTTAAAAACGAAACGATAAAGTTAAAAGAAGTATATAACGCTGCATGGGACAGAAATTTGGGCTTTGTGCCAATGACAGAAAATGAATTTAAATATCTCGCCAAAGATTTAAAACTGATTTTAGATCCGGGATTCTGTCTCGTAGCTGAACACGAGGGCAAAATTGTTGGGTTTGGCCTGGCAATTCCTAACATCAATCAGATTTTACGAAAAGTGAAAAAAGGCCGCTTACTACCAAGTGGCCTTTTTAAAATATTGTTGGGAAAGAAAAAAATAAACGAAGTAAGGGTACTGGCATTAGGAGTGATAGAGGGATATAAAAAAATTGGTATTGAAGCTTGTTTTTACGCATCAATTATAAATAGAGCAAAAGCAAAAAATATTATCGGCGGAGAAGCATCGTGGATTTTAGAAAATAATTTTTTAATGAATAAAGGCATCCTGGACATGGACGGCAAAGTATATAAAACTTACCGCCTATATGAAAAGGCGATATGAAAGAAAAAGTAATGATAACAGGCGCGAGTGGTTTTTTAGGATTTCACATTATTAAAGCGGCCCTGGAAAACAATTTGGAAGTGTATGCTGCTATCCGAAAAAATAGCGATGTAACCCACCTGAAAGATTTACCTGTTTCATTTACTTATATTGATTTTGCAAATGTTGAAAGCTTACAGCATGAAATTGAATCTAAACAATACAATTACATCATACATGCAGCCGGTACTACAAAAGCTAAAAACCAGGATGAATATAATACCGTAAACGCTACCTATACTTTTAACCTGGCCAGAGCAGCAGAACTGGCAAAAGCGCCTTTTAAGAAATTGGTTTTTATAAGTAGTATTGCCGCTTTGGGGCCTTTAAAAAATTATGATGAAACCATTGATGAAATTACATCTCCGTGCCCGGTAACTTCTTATGGGAAAAGTAAATTAATGGCCGAGAAAAAAATAAGAGAATTATCAGTACCGCTTATTATACTCAGGCCCACAGCCATTTATGGGCCAAGAGACAAAGATATTTTTATCATTTTTAAAAGTATAAAAAAAGGTATTGAACCATATATAGGCAAACTAAACCAGCAACTAAGCTTTGTATATGCTAAAGATGTAGCCACTGTTGCAGTAAATTCTTTATTCAGTGAGTATAATGGCAGCTATAATTTATCAGATGGCAATTGCTATAGCCGTTATGATTTAGCCAATTATTTAAAAAAATATTTGCGAACGAAGACTGTGAAATTTCATTTACCTGTCGGCATGGTAAGAGCGCTGGCAATAACAATGGAGAGTTCGTATAAAATTTTAAATAAAATACCTGCACTTAACGAAGAAAAAATTAATGAATTATCTGCTGCAAACTGGGTATGTAATATTGAAAAAGCCAAAAGAGAATTAGGATTTAAACCTGTGTATAATTTAGAAGCCGGCGTAAAGGAAAGTTTAGATTGGTACAAAAAAAACAATTGGTTATAACAAACATGATAAATAGTTCGGTTATTACCAGGATTTGGCAGAAGGATTATGATTAAAATCAGTAAAATAATTGCTACTGCATGTGGCATCGGATTTATTAATAAAGGGGGCGGTACGGTGGCTTCTGTAGCATATTGTATTGTATGGTTCCTGTTGCCTGAATTTTCATTAATGGCCCAGATTTTATTAAAAATACTTCTTTTAATAGCGGGGGTTTGGAGTGCTACTGAGATGGAGAAAATGTGGGGGAAAGATAACTATAGAATAGTAATAGATGAAGTAGCAGGTATGATGATTGCATTATTATGTATTCCGGACAAAATTAAATATGTATTAGCTGCTTTAGTTCTTTTCAGGGTTTTTGATATTTTAAAACCTTTGGGAATAAAAAAAATGGAAAGTCTTCCTGCCGGTTGGGGTGTAATGGCAGATGATGTTTTGGCAGGGATCTATTCATTAGTTATACTTCATCTTGCAATAACTATAAAATTATTTTGAGATGTTTACTGTTTTAAAAGCTAATGTAGCATCACTCGTGGCATCTGCCTTTGATTACGGAGTTACAATAATTGCAGTTCAGTTTTTTTCAGTAAATGTAGTTATCGCAGGTATCATCGGTACAGTATGTGGCGCTATCATCCATTTTATTATTGGAAAGCATTGGGTTTTTGTTGCACATCAATTAAAATCTTCCGGGCAGGCAAAAAAATATTTCTTGATTTGGCTTGGAAATCTGGCTTTGAATGCGACAGGTATGTATGTATTTACGAAAATGGGAGTGAATTATATTGTGACAAAAGTAGGAACATCAATCCTGGTAGGCTGGGCTTATAACTATCCGCTTCAAAAGGGATATGTGTTTAAAACAGGTAAAGTATGAAAATTTCTTTTAGAAGCTGTTTAAAAATAGTTTTCAGTATTTCGTTCGATTGCAAAAGTGGCCGGTGGGACACCGGCCACGGCGCGGGGCCGCGATTGGTATCTCACCAACCGCAATATGGAGAACAAAATTCTATTTTTAAACAGCCTCTTAAATGTATAAATAAAATAACATTATTGACATTTCTTCTTCTTGCAGGAGCCAATATTTTATTGGCACAAACTATAGTAAAAGGTTTTGTAAAAGATGCCTCGACTATGCAGCCGCTACCCTTTGTAAGTGTTTATTTTAAAGGCGGTAATTGTGTAATGACAGGACCAGATGGAAGTTATTCCATTGAGACCCGTAGATCAAAACTTAAGACTCTTACTTTTTCTTATACAGAATATAATAAAGTTACCAAAGAGGTAATTCCAATGACAGAACAAATTATTAATGTGGAATTGGAGCCTTCTGAAAACATGACTGCTATAATAATTAAAACAAGGAAAAGAGGTAAGTACAGAAACAAAAACAATCCGGCAGTGGCATTAATTGAACATGTAATTGAAAATAAAGAGAAAAACAGAATGACCTCTTATGATTTTGTTCAATATCAGCAATATGAAAAATTAGCTCTTTATTTAAGTAACAAACCAGAAAAATTAAATAAAAACCTGCTTTTTAAACATTATAAGTTTATACTGAAAAATATAGATACTACTACACTGCAAGGCAAGACTCTGTTGCCAATTTATATAGCTGAAAAACTATCTGATAAATATTTAAGAAAAAACCCCCAGGAAGACAAAACTGTTATCCTGGGAGAGAGACAGGTCAATTATGGAGATTTTCTTGACAACAATGGAATTAAACAATACCTGGACAAGTTATATACCGATATCAATATTTATGATAATAATATCAATATTCTTAGTTCACAATTTCTAAGTCCTATTGCAGATATGGGGCCTTCTTTTTACAGATATTATATAAGAGATACTGTTGAGATTAATGGTAGTAAACTGGTCAGGCTTTACTTTACACCCCGAAACCCAAACGATTTACTCTTCAGAGGTACCATGTTTATTACTCTTGACGGAAATTATGGTGTACAAAATATAAGTATGACCATTAGTAAAAATGCGAACATTAACTGGACAAAAGAACTAAGAATTAACCAGGATTTTGAAAAAGCAAATGACGGCCGTTATCATGTCACAAAAAGTACTATGATGACTGAATTTTCATTATTTAAAAATTCTTCCGGAGGATTATTTGGGGAAAGGACTACAGCGTATAAAAACTTTATTATCAATACGCCTGCTGCAGACAGTATATATGGTGGCAAGGATATTATTGTTAGAAACAACTCTTCAGCAGGTACCGATAGTTTTTGGTTAGATAACAGGCCCATTCCACTATCATCTGTCGAAGCTAAGGCTTATACCAATATTGACAGCTTAAGAAATATGAAAACATTCAAAAGGCTAGGAGACATTTTTACTTTTCTTTTTTCAGGTTATATAGGATTTGGCAAATGGGAATTAGGGAACACCAATACTTTTTATAGTTTCAATCCTGTAGAAGGTTTCAGGCTAAAAGTAGGCGGAAGGACTACGACCAAATTGAGCAATAGTTTCTATATTAATTCCTATTTGGCTTATGGCTTTAAAGATGAAAAGTTTAAATATCTTTTAGGAGCTACTTACTCCTTTAACCACAAGTCGGTTTATTCTTTCCCTCTCAATTATCTAAAAGTCAGTTATCAACACGAAACCAGTATACCGGGTCAGGAGTTACTATATTCCCAGGAAGATAATTTTTTTTTATCTTTTAAAAGAGGCAATAATGACAAATGGCTTTATAATAAATATTTTAAAGCAGATTACGTAAAAGAATTCGGGAAAAATATTTCTTATGATATCACCTTCAAAAACTGGGTCCAGGCTCCGGCCGGCGATATTTTTTTTCAAAAAGTTTCGGATAATAGTTTCATAAATGATATCACTACTTCAGAACTTTCTGCCCAGTTAAGATGGGCTCCAAATGAACAGTTTTACCAGGCAAAAGAATTCAGGATACCCATTATTAATAAATATCCTGTTTTTTCCATTAATTTCAGTCAGGGTATTAAAGGCTTGTTAAATGGTGAATACAACTATCAGAACATTCATCTACGGTCAGATAAGAGATTCTATCTTTCCCAGCTAGGTTATGTAGATGCCACCATTGAAGGTGGTTATATTTTCGGTAAATTACCTTTTCCGTTACTTACCATTCATAGAGCCAATCAGACTTATGGATTCCAGGATAATTCATATAACATGATGAATTTTATGGAATTTGTAAGTGACGAGTTTGCTTCTACCCGTTTAGATTTTTATTTCAATGGATTCTTTTTAAATAAAGTCCCGTTAGTAAAAAAGCTAAGACTGAGAGAGGTAGCTACTTTCAAAATTTTGTACGGAGGAATTAGAGACGAAAACAATCCCGAAAAAAATCCGGATCTGCTTAAATTTCCTACTGATTCTCAGGGCCAGCCAACCACTTTTGCTTTAGGTACAACCCCATATATGGAAGCAAGTGTTGGATTGGCTAATATTTTTAAATTAGTGCGTTTAGATTTAGTGAGAAGAATAACTTATTTAAATCATCCGGATGTGACTAAGTGGGGTTTGAGGACCTTAATCACGTTCAATTTTTAAATTAATTAATGCAGGCTAATTATTTATTATGAGAGAAAAGCTTCAGAAAATAATTTATAAAATTATAAATCCATTTGTAAGGATGCTGATAAAAATGGGCTTCACACCAAATACAGTAACAATTATAGGATTCTTATTGAATGTTGGTGTTGCTGTCATATTTATTACCGGGGCAGAGGAAGGGAACCGGGGAGATCTTTCTTATATAGGATGGGCTGGGGCTTTGATTCTTTTTGCAGGACTTTTTGATATGCTGGACGGCCAGGTAGCCAGGCTGGGAAATATGAGTTCTTCCTATGGTGCTTTATTCGATTCAGTTTTAGACAGGTATAGCGAATTGATAATGTTCCTGGGGATATGTTTTTATTTAATCGCTCATCATTATTTTTTAAGTTCTTTGTTCGCTTTTATAGCGCTCATTGGTTCTATGATGGTGAGTTATACCCGCGCCAGGAGCGAAGGACTGGGAATAGAAAACAATGATGGCTTAATGCAACGACCGGAAAGGATTGTACTAACGGGCTTAAGCGCATTGGCTTGTGGTATTACCGCTCATTTTATTGGTGGTAATTACAAATATTTTGTTCCGGGAATAAAATACCATGTTTTTGAAACGATGTCGGTATTTACAATACCAATAACAATTATGGCGGTGCTCACAAATATCACCGCAGTAAAAAGACTTTTTGCAGCAAAAGAAGCTTTGGAAAAAAATGACAGAATATGAGAAAACTATTTTTTTTAAATTTTATTTTTTTTATGATAATTTCAAATTGTCCAATAAATATTTTTGCTCAAAGCAGGTCGCCTGTTGATACTTTTCCTGTTCCCCAGGGAAATTTCATTCGATTGTTTTATCTTCAAAGGCAACCCAACACCAACACCATAGCTTATGACCTGAATGTAATAAATAATAAACTTGATACTGATGACCCGGTGCATGGTTATTGGATAAAATACACAGATAACGGACAGAGAGAAGAATTAAACTGGATACAGCGGACTTTTGCTTATGGTATCCATTCAAAAAAAATTTCAAATAGTGTTTATGAGCTTAATTTTGTATCTTATAAAAAAAGAAAATTCTGGTTAGAAAAAGATCAGGCTGGACTTTGGAGAGTTTATGCTAACTTAGGGAATGGTAAAAAAATGATACTTAAAAGAATTTATATACAAATAAATGGTGGCAGCTTTTGGAACCCGAATATAGAGTATGTTGAATTAAAAGGCCTGGAGCCTGATACTAATCAGGAAGTAAGAGAAAGAATTCAAATAAAAAAGAGTGATGCAGATGATTAAACAGTATGATTTTTGTGGTAAAAATATTTAATCCAATCAAAATATAATTTGAACCTTAAAAAATAATTTTATGAAAAAGAATTATATATCAAATTCTTCAGAATCGGTAAGGATGTTTAAGAGTAATTTCCTGGAATCATTTTCAAAGGTCCATTTTGCAGTTCCTTTAATAATTTATGTGCCGCTTATCGGCTATTTAATTTACAAATCCTTTGCACAACAGATTACTGTTTTCAATTTTTTTATATACTATATAATAGGATTATTTGTGTGGACAATCACCGAATATTTGCTTCATCGTTTTATATTTCATTATCAACCAACTTCGAAATTTGGCCTCAGATTACATTTTATTTTCCATGGAGTACATCATGATTATCCAAAAGATGCCAAACGCCTTGTGCTGCCTCCGTCTGCAAGTATTCCTTTGGCAATTTTATTTTATTTTTTATTTTCCCTTGTAATTAAGAATAGTACTTTGCTTTTTGCTTTTTATTCAGGGTTTATTAGTGGCTATTTATGTTATGATATGTTGCACTATGCTATACATCATGCCAATCCCAAAAGCAGTATTATGAAAAAAATTAAGCAACACCACATGTTACATCATTATTCAGACGATACAAAGGGATACGGTGTCAGTTCGGGCTTGTGGGATTTCATATTCAAATCGGGCTTTACCAGGAATAAATAAAATGAGTCAAACAGATTCTTCGTTTAAAAGATTTTCTATTTCTAATTTATTAACCATTTTAGTTATTTCTGCATTATACCTGCTTCTTTCTTCAATCTTAATTGGTTTTAAAATGGAGCAGTTGGTATTGGTGGCTATTTTTTGTATCCTTTATTTTGCTTCATCAGTCAGCAGGAAATTCATTCTCGGATTCTCCATATTTATAGTGTATTGGATTGTATTCGATTATATGAAAGCCTTTCCAAATTACAAGTTTAACAACGTTCATATTGGCGACTTATATCTGTTTGAGAAACATTTATTTGGTATAAAATATGGCAATACCATTCTAACTCCCAATGAATTCTGGCTACAAAATCAAAAGCCATTTCTGGATGTCATCAGTGGATTTTTTTATTTATGCTGGGTACCGGTCCCTCTTTTATTTGCAGTATATCTATTTTTTAAAAACCGTGAAGAGTTTTTAAAATTCTCATTGACTTTTTTATGGGTAAATATTCTGGGGTTTATTATTTATTATATCTATCCTGCTGCACCGCCATGGTATATCCAACACTTTGGTAATATATTTCACTCCCATACTTCAGGAAGTGATGCGGGGCTGCAAAGATTTGACGACATGTTTCATGTAAAAATATTTCAATCTTTATATGCACAAAGCTCCAATGTTTTTGCTGCAATGCCCTCGTTGCATTCGGCTTATCCGGTTATTTTGTTATATTACGGATTGAGGAATAAACTGGGGATGATCAATATAATTTTTGCATTAATAATGGCAGGTATTTGGTTTTCCGCCGTTTACAACAGCCATCATTATGTAATAGATATCCTGGCCGGTTTGGGATGTGCTATTATTGCCATTATTTCTTTTAATTGGTTTTTGAAAAATGTAAAATGGGCTGATAACGTATTGAAAAAATATATCAAAGTCCTGGAATAATTTTTTAATTATCTATAATAACTCTGATTAGTTTAAATAGCATAAAGAAAAAATATGTATGATATTTGTTGCATAGGGCATCTTACTTTAGATAAAGTGGTCACTCCAAAAAAGTCCCTGAAAATGGCGGGTGGCACTTCTTTTTATTTCTCTAACGCTATCCGTAATATGGATGTATCCTATATTTTGATCACTTCTCTTGCTGAAAAAGAAATGAATTTTGTTGGGGATTTGCGCGCTAATGGTGTTGAAGTAAATGCATTTTATGGTTCTAATACAGTTTACTTCGAAAATATATATTCTCACAACCTGGATCATCGCATCCAAAAAGTATTGCAAACTGCTGATGCCTTTACCCATGAACAAGTGAATCAAACTGAAGCATCTGTTTTTCATTTAGGGCCGCTACTTGCTGATGATATACCACTTGAGTTAATAAAAGCATTATCAAAAAAGGGAAAAGTATCATTAGATGTGCAGGGTTTTTTGCGCAAAGTTCAAAACCAGGATGTACATGCCATTGATTGGAAGGATAAAAAGGAAGGACTTCCTTATGTGGATATTTTAAAAGCTAATGAGGCTGAAATGGAAATGCTGACAGGATGTAAAAATATCCGTAAAGGAGCTAAAATGCTTAGTGATTGGGGAGCTAAAGAAGTGGTGATCACTCTTGGAAGTAAGGGATCTGTAATTTATGCCGATACTGTTTTTTATGATATTCCTGCTTATGTTCCTGCTACTGAAGCGGATACTACAGGATGTGGTGATACCTATATGGCCGGGTATTTATATCAGCGTATAAAAAATGCTACCATACAGGAAGCAGGAGAATTTGGCGCTGCTATGGCGAGTTTGAAGATTGAAGCACCAGGTCCGTTTATTGGTACTAAAGAAGATATATTAAATTTATTGGCTAATCAGAAAAATGATCAGGGGCTATTGTGGCATGGCATACAGCAAACAAACAAAAAATGCTAAATCCTATTTCGTTTTGGTTTCAAAATCAAGGACTAACAGTTATGCGTACACGCTTTTTAAAAGAATAAAAGAAAGGAACAAAAATTTTGAAAAATTTTATTCAGTATCTGTATATTTCTTTACCATATCTTCCAGCGCAGAAATATTAAATGGTTTGGAAAGATAATCATCGGCGCCCGCTTCTTTAGCCAAAGCGCTGATATTATTATTGGCCGAAAAATAAATTACCGGAATGTGTTGCAATCTGTTATTGGCTTTTAATTTTTTAGTGGCTTCAATGCCACTAATATCCGGAAGCCAGTTGTCCATAAAAATAATATCCGGTTCATATTCCTTCACCTGCTTCTCAATATTATTTGATGTGGCGGAAGTTTTAATTTCACAGCCAAGATCTTCTAAAATAATGGTGCATAATTCTAAAAGTTCTTCATTATCATCAAAAATAAAAATCTTTTTTCCTTTTTTCATTTTGTACTTTCTATGATTCTGATAATTGATTTATATAATCAGCCATTTCTTCTATTTCTAAAATGGCATCAATATTTACCTTCAATTCTGCCTGCGCCGGCATATACGAAACTACCGCCGATCGTGGGTTCTGAATGATTACTTTGCCGCCATTCTCTTTTACTTTTTTTAATCCTTCAATCCCATCATCGTTGGAACCTGATAACAACAAACAAACCAATTTATCTGTATAAACTTCTGCGGCGCTCTGGAAAGTTACATCAATTGAAGGCCGCGAATAATTTATTTTTTCAGAATTATCCAAAGAAAAAGTTTGATTATTTTCAATTAATAAATGATAATCTGATGGCGCAATATAAATTGACGCATCATTAATTTTCTCTTTTTCTTCTATTTCTTTTACTAATAATTTTGTTTTGGAAGATAAAAGATCAGTTAATAACTGATCGGCTCCGGGCTTGCGGTGTAATACAATAATAATGGGAAAACTGATCGCAGAATTGATGGATGGTAATACTTTTAAAAGTACATCCAGGCTTCCTGCAGATCCGCCGATTATAAATGCATCACAGTTTTTCATTTAAGTTATTTTTCTCCAGATCTTTTCAGAATCTAATTTTTTATATTTTTTTGAAATTGTTGAAAATTCCAGTGTTTCTTTGCTTCCGAGGGCGAGATAACCCAGATTTTCCAGACTGTTATCAAACAATTCAAACACCTTTGTTTGTAACGGACGGTCAAAATAAATAATCACATTTCTACACAAAATAAGTTGAAATTCATTAAATGAATTTTCCGAAACTAAATTGTGTGTAGAAAAAATAATTTTAGTTTTTAAATCATCATTCAGTTTCGCTAATGAATAATTTGCGGAATAATAATCCGAAAAATTTTCTGTACCGCCGGCAGTAATATAATTCTCAGAATATTGTTTCATTTTGTTCAATGGAATCATTGCCTGTGCTGCTTTTTCTAAAACCGCACTATTAATATCTGTAGCATAGATCAACGATTTCTTCAGCAGGTTTAATTCTTTTAAAAGAATGGAAATAGAATAGGCTTCTTCGCCGGTGCTGCATCCGGCTATCCAAATCCGGATGAACGGATAAGTTCCAAGTTTTGGCAAAACTTCCTTTCTTAAAACTTTATAAAATCCCGGATCGCGAAACATTTCAGTTACATTAATCGTAACCTGTTCGAGAAAACGTTTAAAATAACCGGGATCAGTACGAATTTTATACCTATATTCTGCAAAGCTTACAAAATTATCCAAAGCATAAAGGCGTAAAATTCTTCTCTTTAACGAAGCCCTGGAATAGCCACTAAAATCATATCCATAAAGTTCCAGTGCATCGGCCAGAAGTGTCTCTATCTGTTCATCACTTTTTTCTGTTGAATCCAAAATTCATTAAATTAAATTGTTTAGCAACTTCATCAATTCATCCACATTTATTGGTTTGGATACATAAGCGATTGCGCCCGCTTCTATGCATCTTTCCCTGTCGCCGATCATTGCCTGCGCGGTAACAGCAATCACCGGAATATTTTTTAATTTTTCATCTTCTTTAATTTTCCCAATCGCCTCATATCCATCCATATCCGGCATCATCATGTCCATCAAAACCACGCCAATATTTTTATCTGAGGATAAAATTTGTAATCCCCGATCCGCGCTAATAGCGGATACGCAATGGTATTTTTTTGATTCTAAAACCGCTGATAGGGCAAAAATATTTTTGCTGTCATCATCAATAATCAGAATTTCTTTTTCTTTTTCCATAAATAAAAGGATTATACCGAATTAAATATTATATCACCCAAACTATTTTTCTGTCGGTATAATACCATCTAATATTTACACATAGTCTTTCGGACTATTTAGTAAATAAAGATGGTATTATATTTTATCATAAAGCCAAACTCTTAATAACGAAATTAATTGATCTATATCCACTGGTTTTGAAATATAATCTGAAGCGCCAACGGCAATACATTTTTCCCGGTCGCCCAACATCGCTTTTGCTGTAACGGCCAAAACAGGCATTTCTTTATACTTATTCATCGCTCTGATTTCCCTGATGGTTTCGTAGCCATCCATTTCGGGCATCATCATATCCATGAGCACAACATCAACTGCCGGATTTTCATTTAAAAGTTTTAATGCTTCTTTCCCATCCGTTGCAGCGAGCACTTTCATGTTGTGCAGTTCCAATGCTTTTGTAAGAGAAAAAATATTTCTGACATCATCATCAGCAATCAAAACTGTTTTATCTTTTAGAATATTTCGCAGTTCAGTCAGACTTTCAAACAAAGGATTTTTTTGCTGATTTTTTTTATTTTTTTCTTCTACCAAATGCAAAAACAAACCGGCTTCATCTAAGATGCGCTGATAAGAATAAGCGGTTTTTACAACGATAGAATCCGCATATTTTTTAATCCTGCTTTCTTCTCCTTTGGAAAGATTTTTTCCGGTAAAAACAATAATGGGAAGATTTTCTAATCCTTTATTTTGTTTAATAGTATCAAGGGTTTGGTACGCATTTTTATCGGGAATGCCCATATCAAGAATGACGCAATCTATTTCATGTTTCTGTAGCGCATCAATACTTTCAGTAACATTATTGGCTATTTGTGTGGTAATATTATTGGCGCTTAAAAAATAACTTAGCGCTTTTGCATGTTGTTTATTTTCTTCTACAATCAAAACTTTTTTTGGTGAACGGCTCAACGCATTTTCTAACTTTCTAAAAATTTCCTGCATCTGCTCCAATGCAAAAGGCTTGTTGATAAAATCTACCGCGTCTTTTAATAAACTTTCCTGTTTTAATTTTAAAGAAGACATAATATGTACAGGAATTGGCTTTGTTTCGGGGTTGGATTTTAATGCTTCCATTACCTGCCAACCATCCATCACAGGCAATTGAATGTCTAATAAAATCGCGAGCGGTTTAAAATGATTGGCCATTTTTATACCTACATCCCCGCGAACAGCAACAATGCCTTTGTAATTTTTTTGACGCGAAAAATCTAAAAGTATTTTTGCAAAAGCGGTATCGTCTTCAATGATTAAAATGACTTTATCATCTTTGGAAATATTGTCGCGATCGTCTTCAATTTTTTGCGGAATGTGATCAACAATAAACCTTTTTTGTTGCTCTACTGCATCTTCAACAGGGAAAATAATTTTTTGTTTTTCATTTTTTCCCGGAGTTTCAGGAATGTTATTTATATCAACGGGAACGCTTAAAATAAACTCACTGCCAACAGCTTCGGTGCTTTTTAAATCTATTTCTCCTCCTAATAATCTCGAAAGCTCGCGGCTGATAGATAATCCCAATCCGGTTCCACCAAATTTGCGGCGTGTAGATCCATCGGCCTGTTGAAACGCTTCAAACACAAGATTCAATTTATCTTTTGCAATCCCAATGCCGGTATCGGCTACTTTGAACAATATATTTTTTCCGGTAGTATCCTTTGAAACATGGAGCGATACGTGGCCTTTTGAGGTGAATTTGATTGCGTTGGAAAGTAGGTTTTTCAAGATTTGTTCCAGGCGCATTTTGTCTGTGTGTAAAAATTCCGATGAATTTTCTTCTATATTTATTTTTAGTTCAAGATTTTTATCTTTAGCAACCGGCATAAATAAAGAATGCATATCCGAAGTGATTTCATCTACAGAAAAGTCAGCAATTTCCAGTTTCATTTTGCCCGCTTCTATTTTAGAGAGGTCCAAAATTTCATCTATTAAACTTAACAAGCCTTGACCCGAACTTTGCATTACTTCTGCATATTCCACATATTGTTTATCAAGGTCTTTACTTTCTGACATGAGCCTTGAAAGTAGCAAAATCGAATTTAAAGGCGTGCGCAATTCATGCGACATATTAGCCAGAAATTCAGATTTGTATTTGGTGCTTTGCTCTAATTGTTTTGATTTTTGTTGAATATCTTTATTACGTTCTTCGATCAATTTATTTTTTTCTTCCAACAGGCTAGTCCTTTCTTCCAGTTCCTGGTTGCTTTGCAATAATTCTTCCTGCTGAACTCTTAATTCTTCTTCTGAAGCCTGCACTTTTTGTGTCTGTGCTTCTAATTCAGCATTCATACTTTCCAGTTCACTATGTTGAGTTTGTAATTCTTCTGTTTGTGCCTGCGTTTCTTCTAAAAGTTCCTGTAATTTTGTTCGATTTTGCGATCCATAAAATGCTAATCCGATATTGCCGGAAATGGATTTCAAAAATTCCAATTGTAATTTAGAATAACCATGGAGCGCTCCTAATTCGATAACTCCGATAATAGTTTTGTCTCTTGTAAGTGGCACTGCTACTATATTGCCCGGTTTTGTTTTTCCCGATGCGTAACTTATTGTTGATTCGTTATCGGGAATATTTTCCAATAAAATCTGTTTGCCTGATTGAAAGCATTGTCCTGCGATTCCTTCTCCGATTTGTAACGTATTTTTCTTTTCATTTTCTGCTAAAGCATAACTTCCGGCAAGATGTAGCAGATTATCTTCTTCAAGAATATAAATAGAAGCTACCTGGCTTTGCGAGTGTTCTGCTATATTTTCTAAAATATCAGCGGCCAGTGTTTGAACAGTTTTTTCTCCAACCATTGTATCGTTCAAAAGCGCGATGCCTGATTGCATCCATTCTTTTTCTTCTAATAAATTAAAAGAATATTGCAGTGATTCTGCCATATTATTTAGCGAGCCTGCTAAACTTCCTAATCCATCTTTGGTGATTTTATCTAAACGGATTTTATAATTTCCATTAGATATTTGTGATGCTACATTTTCTATTGCTATAATTCTTTTTTCTGTTTCTACATTTTTCTTTTCTAATTCGTCCTGTAACTTGTTTTTTTCATTAAAATCATTTGAAACTTTTCTATAAAAAAACAAAGTGATTCCTATAGCGAGCAGCGCTGCCAAAATGATCAATGAGGGAGTGAAAGCCGCTAATCTATTGAGGCTTGCAGTTCGTGCCTCCAATAACTGCTGTTCTTCTTTTTGCATATTGCTGATGACGAGCCGAATGTCATCCATATACATTTTGCCACTTAATAATTCTTCTGTTGTAACATTTCCATTTTGTTTTTTAGCTTTTAAATTTTGTTCCAATATTTCCATCCTCTTTTCAAAATCAATCTTTAAATTTTCTAAATCTTTCTTTTCTAAATCATTATTACTAACTTCTGTGCTTAAGGAATTAAATAGTTCAGTAGCTTTTCCTTTGGCATTATTATAAGGCTCAAGAAACGAAGGGTTATTGGTAAGAATAAAACCTCTCTGTCCTGTTTCGGCATCTTTTGCTACAGATAAAATGGAATTCAAATTATCAATAATAGTGCTACTGCGCCTTACTAATTCAGAACTCTGAATTAAATTCCGGATGCTGATATAAGATGCAAAAGAGCTGATAAATAACAGGATCAATGATAATCCGAGGCCATAAAGCAGGTTACGTTTTATAGTTGATTTCATAATATTATTTTCTAAATTTCTTACTGAATCGCATTTACCGGTAAATAAAAATAAAATTCAGAACCTGCGCCAGGCTTACTGTTCACTCCTATAACACCATGATGTAGTTTTATAATTTGCTCGCAAATATATAAGCCGATTCCCAGTCCCTGGAATCTCAAAGAGTTTTCTTCTACCCGGTAAAATTTATTAAAAACTTTTTCCTGGTGTTCTTTTGACATTCCAATACCAAAATCTTTTACAGCAATGTAAAGTTTTTCATTGCAAATATATTTACTGATCTGAATTTCATTTGTACCCGGCGAATATTTTATTGCATTGGTTATAAAATTTACAATCACTTGCTCAATACGCATTTCATCGCCAAAAGTTTTTTCGTTTACTGACCCGGTTATAGTAAATTTAAAATCAGGATATGATTGCTGCATCATTTCAATGATATTATCTAATAATTCATCTACTGAAAAATCCTTTATATTTAATTTTAGTTTCCCGCTTTCAATTTTAGAAATATCCAAAAGATCTGCTACCAGCAGATTTAATTTTTCTATCTGATTCTGAACTTTAGAGAAACGGCTTTTGACGGTGGGAATATCATCTTTGTCAATGCTTCGTTCCAGCAATTGAATGTATCCTTTAATGCTTGTCAGGGGTGTTTTTAATTCATGGCTTGCAATGCTGATAAATTCATCTTTCAGTTGCTCCGCTTTTTTTCTGAATTCTATTTCATCTAATAAGGCTTTTTGCATTTCATTCAGCGCGCGCCTTTGCTCATAAATTGTGTAAAAGGTTTTTACTTTCAATAAAAGAATATCCATGTCAACCGGCTTGGTGATATAATCCAGGCCGCCGGAAGAATATCCCTGTGTAATAAATTTTATATCTGTATTGGCCGCCGAAAGAAAAATGATCGCGGTTTCTTTCGCTTTGCTGTATCCTGAAATAGCTTCGGCTACTTCAAAACCATCCATTCCCGGCATTTGTACATCCAGGATAATTAATACGTAATATCTTTTCAGCACTTTTCTTAAAGCTTCTTCGCCGGAAGATGCTGTATCTACCTGGAAACCATTTTTTTCAAGAACTTTTTTTAATGAAATAATATTTTCCCGTGAATCATCTACAATTAGAATCATTGCTCAAAAATAATTAAAGGATTGAATTCGGTAAAGAATTTTACCTGATTCACTTTACAAATATGAAGATATAAAAAAAGAGCCGCATTGCGACTCTTCTTTTTCTTAAATAGATTAAAATATATTTTTTACCCTAAAGCGACTCTCTTAAAAGAAAGTACTTTCAAATCTGCGTCTAAAGTTTTCAGATAATCACCGACAGATTTATTGCCGTCTTTTACAAAAGCCTGGGCAAGTAAAGTGCTTTCCTTAAAAAATTTATTAACCTTTCCTGCGGCAATTTTTTCAGCCATTTCAGCGGGTTTGCCTTCTGCTTTTATTTGTTCGATGGCGATATTTCTTTCGCGCTCAATAGTTTCTGCAGGCACTGAAGATTGGTCAATCGCAATCGGATTCATAGCAGCTATTTGCATCGCTACATCTTTTCCTGCTTCTTCATTTTCTTTGTTGAAACCTACCAACACGCCCATGCGGTATGAGCCATGAATGTAAGCAGCTACATAAGGCGCTTCTATTTTTTCAAATTTAGAAACACTTATTTTTTCACCAATTTTGGCAACCTGCTCGTTCAGTTTATCAGCAATGATTTCATTACCGATTTTTACTTTATTCAATTCTTCTACGGTGTTTACATTATTGGCAATCGCTGCATCCATAATAGATTGTGCGAAGGCAATATATTCCGCATTTTTACTTACAAAATCTGTTTCGCAACTTACATTTACGATATATCCGGTTTTATTGTCTTCTGTAGTTTTTGCAATTACCACACCTTCTTTTGCTTCACGATCGCCACGAAGCGCAGCTACTTTTTGTCCTTTTTTCCTTAAATAATCAATGGCTGCTTCAAAATCGCCGTTTGATTCCATTAATGCTTTGCGGCAATCCATCATTCCTGCGCCGGTTTGCTGACGCAACTTATTGATCTCTGCTGCTGTTATTGTTGTTGTTGTTGTACTCATTTTTTATATATTTTCATAATTTTCTGCAACGGATTAAAATCCGTTGTTACAATATCCATCGTTCCTATGGAATTGATATAAAATAAGAATCGGCATAATTCCTGCCCGAATAATTGGTCAGGCGGGTGTTTGCTTACTGCATCAGCACATTATCGAATTAGCATATTATCCCCCAAGGGATCCTTCGGACAAAATTATCTGCGTGCCCCACCCGGCCCTCTGTTGCCACCCTGGCCCGGCCCGGCAACTCTGCGTTTTTGTGGCCCTGCTGCACTACGCCCTTTTCCGCCAGTCGGGCCACCACTGCCTCTGCGGCGCCCTTTTTCTTCATCAGATCCTTCATCAAATTTTATATCATGTGTATTCGTTTCTTCTGCTTCTTCAGTTTCTTCTTCTTTTTCTGCCTGTCTTTCAGCTAATCCTTCTGCAATAGCAGCTACTATATAATTAGTAATAATAGCTATAGATTTGGTAGCGTCGTCGTTGGAAGGTATTGAAAACTCTACTTTATTAGGATCGCAATTGGTATCTACCATTCCAAAAGTAGTAATGTTGAGACGTTTTGCTTCTGAAAGTGCAATGTGCTCATGGCCTATATCTACTAAGAATAATGCTGCGGGCACACGGCTAATTGCTGCAATACCACCTAAAACTTTCTCCATTTTATCCCTGTCGCGGGTTAATGTAAGGCGCTCTTTTTTAGTAATGCTGTCGAGCGTTCCATCATTAAGCATTTTCTCAATTGCCTGCATCTTCTTTACACTTTTGCGAACGGTGTTGAAGTTAGTAAGCATACCTCCAAGCCAGCGCTCAGTAACGAAAGGCATATTTACTCTTTTAGCAGCTTCTGTTACAATCTCTTTAGCTTGTTTTTTGGTAGCTACAAACATGATTTTTTTACCGCTTTTGGCAATTGATTTCATGGCCGCTGCTGCTTCTTCAAGGCCTTCAACCGTTTTGTTGAGGTCTATAATATGAATACCTTTTTTTTCTGCAAAAATGTAAGGCAACATTTTGGGGTTCCACTTCTTTTTTAAATGGCCAAAGTGTACGCCTGCTTCTAAAAGCTGCTGTTGTAAAGAAGTATTATTTTCCATTTATTTTGTATTAAGGGTTTTTTTAATAGTATCAAGTAGTAAGTCGCAAGTAGTAAGAAAGCGCCTGCATCCGTCTTGCATCTTGCTTCAAAAATCTTGCTTCTTGTTTTATCTCTTACTGAACTGGAAGCTCTTTCTTGCTTTTTTCTTACCTGGTTTTTTACGCTCTACAGAACGTGAGTCCCTCGTGAGCAAACCTGCCGCTTTTAAAGCAGGCCTGTCTTCAGGATTTACCTGCAAAAGTGCACGGGCAATACCTAATTTTACAGCTTCCGCCTGGCCTTTTACCCCGCCGCCGGTTGCATTTACACTTATATCGAATTTATCAGCCGATTCAATAGTTTTTAAAGGCGCTTCTACCTGGTTTTGGAGATAGATAAGGGGAAAATAGGTTTTGTAATCTTTTCCATTAATAGTGATGTTACCACTTCCCTTCGTTAGAAAGACGCGGGTTACTGCTTCTTTTCTACGGCCTACGGCATTTTTTTGTTTTTCCATTTTTTTGTTTTTATCCTTTCCACGTCAGGAGCTGGAGTTAGAATTTTAAAGTTTGTGGGTTTTGTGCTGTATGTGGGTGTTCTGAACCTGCATAAACGAATAATTTTTTATACATTTTGCGTCCCAGGCGATTCTTAGGCAACATGCCTTTTACGGCTCTTTCGATGATTACATCTGGCCGGCGTTTAAGTAGATCGCCTGCGGCTTCTTCTTTTTTACCGCCGGGGTAACCACTATAATTAATGTAATTTTTGTCTTCTAATTTTTTACCGGTAAATCTTACCTTATCGCAATTAGTTACGATCACATAATCTCCGCAATCTACGTGAGGAGTAAAGTAGGCTTTGTTCTTTCCGCGAAGAACAGACGCAATTTTTGCGCACATGCGGCCTACGGTTTGATTAGTACCGTCAACAACGTACCAGTTACGCTGCACGGTAGCCTCGTTTGCATGCTTTGTAGTGAAATGTAATTTGCTCATTTTTTGTTTTTTTTTGATTCCGATGTTTAACATCGAAATCTGTTGAAATTAATATGCCGCTATCCCGGCATTTTTTAAGGAGTGCGAAGGTAAGGTGAATCAGGTCGAAAAAAAGTCAAATTTATAAAGATTTTTTAAGATGCCCTTATAACTCATTGATTATCTATGAGAAATTTGCATTAATATATTCTTAGTAATCATTTTTATGAATGAATTAAGAAAGAATACCTGTTGCGTGCCTGTTTTTTAAAATTAGCTTACACCGGTTTTGTATTTGTTAACCAGATGCAATATTCCTATATCCACTCATGAATGAATGAATTCGTAAGATAAAGAAGGAGCACCCTCTTGTTTAAGTTTCACTATTTTTTATGACCAAAATTTGTTTTCATATCCTGCAATTCCTTGATGATTCCTTCCGCCACCTGCAGGTCCCTCGAAAAAAATCCGGCATCGGTGTCCGATAAAGAATTGTAATACTCAACCTGCTGCTGGCAATCGCGAATAACATCATTGGCAATCAAATCTCCTTTTTTATTATCTCCCGCCAGATAATATGCATAAGCATATTGGAGGGAAGTGATATCATGCATGTTTCCTGTAGATACCATCCCATATGGAAACGAAGAAGGGGTCATCATCTTGTAACCATAGTCCAATAACCGCAGGGCGCTATCTCTTTTTTGGGTTAATGCCAGAACATTGCCAAACGAAGAAAATGCCCGCCGCATAGTAATTAATGATCTTCTGCTATTTTCGTCAAAATAGATGTTTTGGTATTGCGCTCCGCCAAAATAGAAATTTGACATTAGATTTTTATAACCAGCATTTATATTGAAGGCGTCAGCTCCATTTGGATCCGTTTGCTTAAGAGGCTCTAACCTGTAAGTCATCCCCTCATTCTGTAGAAAATTGTTTAACCCCAATCCCTGAGGCTGTGTGAAATATATGGGTCGTTTCCAGTTATTGGCGGCAATAATGTTGAGTACCATCAGGTCATTTTTATATAATGTATTCCCCGGCACAGTAAAATTAAGACGGTCCATTATTCTCGCACTATCTTTTGGATCTACGGTGCCATTACTAAGAACAGTCTCTTTATCAACGGGTACGTAAAAGTTGTGTGTAGGGAAATAATTCAGGCTATCGCCTGCTTGAGTTGCCAGGCGGTCATTATCGTTTGCCATAAAAGCCATGGCATCATTCAGATTCATTACACTGTCCTTGGAAACTATACCACCCTGGTCATAATAAGGAATATAATTGCGATTGTCACCCACATATTTTTCGTGCGACCAACTTATAGAAATGGGGTCGCTTTTATTAATTTTTCTGCGTAATTGATCAATCATCCAGTCGGTGCCTAAGAGAGTTGTAACAATAACACGGACATCAGGCCTGATATTTTCAACTTCCTGGGCATACCAAAGCGGGTAAGTATCATTATCGCCACCTGTAAACAATAGCGCATTAGGTGCGCATGAATTCAGGTAATCAGCTGCGACATCTCTTGCCAATGTTTTCCTGGAACGGTCATGGGCTTTCCACTCCTGGCAAGCCATAAGTAAGGGTACAGCGATAAGGCAAATGGCGCTGGCTATTATGGAAGAATTGATTGAGCTTAATTTTTTCTTTAAAAGATCATATATATATAATACTCCCAATCCGATCCAAATGGAAAATGCATAAAAAGAGCCTACATACGAATAATCTCTTTCCCTAGGCTGTGGGCCGGCCTGGTTCAGATAAAGTATAATAGCTATACCTGTAAAAAAATACAAGATGAACATTACAACCGCGTCTTTACGATCTTTTTTCCATTGAAAAGAGAGCCCAAGCAGACCAAGAATGAAAGGCAGGAAGAATAAAGTAGTATGTGCTTTGTTATTCTTGAGTGAATCAGGCATCTTACTTTGATCACCCAAACGCCAATTATCGATGGGAGCAATTCCTGATATCCAGTTCCCGTCCCTTGGATTGCCAGTACCCTGAAGGTCATTCTGCCTGCCGGCAAAATTCCACATGAAGTATCGACAATACATCCAGTTAAACTGGTAACCCATCAACCATTTGATATTGTCTTGTGTACTGGGAGGTTCAGTACCATCTAATCCCAACCATTGCTTGTAAAAATCCACATGACCCTGCGAATTATCAGTATCCCATATCCTGGGGAAATAATGGATATCTGCAGGATCGTATTGGTAGCCTATTTTCTTTCCTATCACTTCATATTTACCTGTGTGTTCATTTTTTTCATAAATGTTGCCCTCATTTTTAGTGCCAGTAGGCTGTGCTGTAAAATCAGCCCCTTTGAGAATAGGCCATTCCCCATATTGAGACCTGTCGAGATAAGAAACAAGATCTATGGGGTTAGTAACATTTTGCATATTAATTGCAGGGTCAGCATTTGCTCTGATCATAATAACCCCGTAGGTAGAATAACCGATCATGATAAATGTAAAACAAAGTATCCCCAATTCAACGAGGTGATATTTCTTTTTTGTAGCCCAACGCAATCCTATAATGATCGCCACTGCAAACAATGCCAGGCAGAAAAACATACCGGAATTGAATGGTAGTCCCATTCCGTTTACAAATAAAAGTTCAAACCATCCGATTATTTTGACCATGTCCTGTATAATCAAAATTTGCACTACTCCCGTTAATACGCAGGCCAAAAGAAAAGCAAGTATTACTCCTTTTCGCGAATAATCATACCTGCGGAAATAATAAGTCATAACAATAGCCGGAATGCTCAACAAACTTAATAAATGCACTCCGATTGACAAACCCATAAGGTATGCTACCAGGACAATCCATTTATCGGCGTAACGGCTATCTGCCTGTTCTTCCCATTTGAGCATAGCCCAAAAAGCTGAAGAAATAAAAAGAGGAGATACACCAAACACTATTCCCTCCACTGCAGAGAACCAAAAAGAATCAGAAAAAGTAAATGCCAGTGCACCTACAGCCCCGGCGCCAATTATAAGAATGGTTTTTTCGAGATTAATTGCTTCCTCCTTTTTTACCAACATTTTTTTTGCAAAATGTGTGATTGTCCAAAACAGGAAAAGAATGGTGAAACCGCTACTCAAGGAAGAAAGCAGGTTAACATCTACAGCAGCATGGAGATTGGCTGTTGAAGCATCCAAATTGCCGCTGAAAAGAATGATGAACAAACGGCCGAGTAAAATAAAAAGAGGCGCACCGGGCGGATGTGATATCTGCAATTTATACGCGCAGGAAATAAACTCCCCACAATCCCAAAAGCTCACACTTGCTTCGCGTGTTATAACAAATACTGTGCAGGCAATTGCACAAACAATCCATCCTGCAATATTATTGACTTTTTTAAAGTTCATACGAAAAATTTACTATAAATGTATTGATATTTTAAAATTCTCTTTTGTTTCTATTTTATATTATTGCAAGCCCAAAAATCATCAATTTTCTTTTCTCCTCCCAAAATTATACACTCAATTACTTTTACATTTATATTTGCCTAAAAATATCTCTGATGGATAATACTCAACCTGTAGGCAAATATTGGATCATCTTTGTAATATCAATGATCGTACAACTTATTTTTTTTATTTGGATACGCGAATATTTCTGGCTGATACTCCCGTGGGTGATTACTTCTTTCAGTAAAGCAATGAGACTTATTTAATATTTTATTTACTTAGCTGCCAATACTTCTTCGAGCTTATTGTGAAGATCACTACCTCTTAATTCTGTTCCGATTATTTTTCCTTGCGGATCTATTAACACATTAAAAGGGATAGCTTCCACATGATACAAGATAGCAGCCTGGCTATTCCAATATTTTAAATCGCTTATTTGTTTCCATACCAGGCCGTCATCTTTTATTGCTTTGAGCCACGCTTTTTTATCCTGGTCGAGCGATACACCGAGCACTGTAAAATCTTTATCTTTAAATTGTTTGTAATTAGCCACCACATTAGGATTCTCCTGCCTGCACGGGCCACACCAGCTAGCCCAAAAATCGAGTAACACATATTTACCCCTTAGCGAACTTAGCTTAAATGGTTTACCATCTACATCGGGCAAAGTAAAATCGGGAGCCATTTGCCCAACCGCAATATCACTGTTTTGAGATTTATTATCCTGAGCTGCCACATATTGGTCAAATTGCTTTGCCATATCGGAAACGGAAGAATTCTTTGGGAATCTTTTAGTTAGATTAGCCATTACGGTTTTGATAGTATCCATACTTACATCCTGTGTATAGCCCAGCGCAAATAATGCATTTATTGGGCTCGGGGCGGTATCAATGTATTTGACTAAAAAAAGATTGTACCATTCATTGCTAATGTTGAAATTGTTATCAGCAATGAAAGCCATAGAGTCATTTTTTTGTTGCTGATAATCTTTTCTTGCCTGTGCTTCCTTCATAAGATTTGATTGAATAGAATCAAGGGTCAATATAAAAGAAGTGAGAGAAGTATTGGCAGGTGTATAAAATTTAGTTGAGGTCAAAACAGTATCATTAGCATTTGCCGAAAAATTAATATCATCTTTATCATTTATAAATATGTAACCGGCATTTTTTTCAAATCTGATGCGATACAAACCTTCCTCAGCCGAATTGGCTTTTACCACAAACTTCCCGTTTTTCATTTCAGTTGAATCCAATACATGAGGCGGTTGCTGATTAAAAAATAATTGCTCTAAAAATACTTTTTGATCGGGTGCATTTTGCAGGTCGCCATTTACCGTAAACAAACCATTTTGATGATTGGACGTACAGGAAAATAGAAAAAGTACAATTAAGAAAAAGAATATTTTTTTCATGATATTAAATTATAGATTTTTAAATTATTAGAATTGTTAATTATTGATTAAGTTTTTCGTTCAGTATTTGTATTACAGCCTGCATATCGGCTTTGCCTTTGCTTTTCTTTTTTACCTCACCCGCAAATAATCCGGTTAAATTCTTTTTCCCTTTTTTATATTCCGATACTTTATCAGGCATGGATGCCAGTACTTCGTCTATCCATGAATGTAATGTATTATCATCTTTTTCCTGCAACAAATTTTGTTCTTTGGCAATTTGCAAAGGATCTTTGCCAGGAGATTTTATTAATACTGAAAATATTTTTGATGATGCAATACCAAAACTTACTTTTCCACTTTCTGTAATATTTACCAGGTCTGCTATTGTTTTTGGGCTGATAGGAAACTGGTCTATTTCAATATTATTTTCATTAAGATAATATTTTACCGGTCCTATGATCCAGTTGGCTGCTGCTTTGTTGTAACTGGTATTGTGAATGATATTTTCATAAAAAATGGAAAATTCCCTGTCACCGGCTATAATTTTTGCTGCATCGGCTGGTAAGGAATATTGTTTAATTAATCTTTTCTCTAACGCAGCAGGAAGTTCAGGTAAAGAAGATTTTATTTCATCAATCTGTTTTTCTGTAATTAGAAATGGAGCCAAATCCGGTTCGGGAAAATAACGGTAATCATTCGCTTCTTCTTTTGATCTTAACGAAAAAGTTGTTCCATTGTTTGCATCAAAACTTCTCGTTTGTTGCAAAACTTCTTCGCCTTTTTCCAGTAATTCTATAAGACGGTTTATTTCAAAATCAATGGCTTTTTTTACATTACGGATTGAGTTCAGGTTTTTTATTTCTACTTTGGTACCGAGTTTTTTTTCTCCTTTGAGCTTCACAGAAATATTAGCATCGCAGCGCATACTTCCTTCCTCCATATTGCCATCGCAAATCTGTAAATGGCGAACCATTTTTCTGATTTCAGTTAGGTAGGCAAAGGCTTCATCAGAAGAATGAAGATCAGGTTCAGAAACGATTTCCAATAAGGGAACACCGGCGCGGTTAAGGTCAATACAGCTGAAGTTTTCATCCGCATCGTGGATACTTTTTCCGGCATCTTCTTCCAGGTGAATTCTGTTTAATAATACATTTCTTTCTTTACCATTTACCTGGATAGGAACATTCCCATTTTTGCAAATAGGCGTAGTATGTTGAGTTACCTGGTAACCTTTAGGAAGATCAGGGTAAAAATAATTTTTTCGTGCAAAATAATTATTACGAACAATATCGCAATTAAAAGCTAATCCAAGTTTGATAGCCAGATTTACTGCCTTTTCATTCATCATGGGCAATGTACCTGGATGTGCAAGGGAAATGGCGCTGACATTGGTATTAGGCGGGTTTCCAAAGCGGGTACTGTCGCCACAAAACAATTTACTTTGGGTAAGTAATTGAGTGTGTACTTCGAGGCCAATCACGGCTTCATATTTTTCAAAACGCGACATGGCAGCGAAGATATGAAAAGAGAATTCCTTTTTTATGGAATGAAAACTTAAATTCTGATTTCTGAATTTTACGGTTTCCCTTCATAATAGTTGCATTGCGCCAGCGAGCCCAACCTGAACCGCAAAGGAAGCCTGGTAGCTTTTTCAATTTTCACTTCTTCCCGGCAAAAAAATCCATATTGGCACGTAGAATAATCTGCCGGGATTTCCGGAACATCAGTGTTTTTAAAAGAAAAATAAGGAAGTGGATTTTTGATTAATGGTTGATTTTCGGTATTGGTAATTGAGGCCAGGTTATTAAAACTGATCAATGTAAAACTCATCTTTGCTCCTGGCGACTTCTCCATCCCGATTTTTACAGCGAGAGAAGGTAAAAGGGTAGTATACTTTAAAGACGATGAGCTGCTTAAGGGAGCCGGCTGGGGATCGCCCCCAATCTGATTTTTGGGGGTTTTAGAAAATAAAGTATTTACAGAAATAGAAAGTTTAACCTGGTTTTGGGCATAAGAAGTAAAGCTGCAGATAAAAAAAATTGCCAGGAATCCACAAAATTTGTTCCAAAAAAACATATCCTTACTTTTGCGTGTAAATTTACAACTAATAAAAAGAAAAAAGATACATGTCGTTAGGCCAGCGGTTACAACAAAAGTTATTGCAAAAATTATCGCCGCAACAAATACAATTGATGAAATTGCTGCAGGTTCCCACTGCTCATCTTGAGGAAAGAGTAAAAGAGGAATTGGAAGAGAATCCGGCATTGGAAGCTGGGGAAGATGGATATAATGAATCTGCTACAGATACGGTGGATGATTTTGAACCAGCAGATGATTTCGAAAATGACGGAAGTGAAGATGATTATGGTAAAATAGATATTAGTGAATATGTAAATGACGGGGATGATGAGCCAGGGGATTATAAATATCGTGATGATAATTATGGAGACCCTGATGAAAATAAGGTAATTCCGCATAAGGTAGAAATTTCATTTTATGATACCTTGAAGTCGCAATTACTAATGCTACATCTCACTGAGCATGAAAAAAGAATTGCGGAACAAATAATTGGGAGCATAGATGATGACGGCTACCTGAGAAGAGAGGTTACTTCCATTTGCGATGACCTTGCTTTTCGACAAAATATCAACACCTCCGAGAAAGAAATTGAAAATTTGATCGGTTTGATTCAACAGTTTGACCCTCCGGGCGTGGGAGCAAGAGATCTGCAGGAATGTCTTTTATTGCAATTAAAACGAAAAGAAAAAGATGGGGTTGATGTGAGAACTGCGATCGAAATAATTGAAAATTATTTTGATGAATTTACTAAGAAACATTATGAAAAAATACAGAAAAACTTAAGCCTGGATGACAAAGAAATTAAAAAAGTTTTTAACCAGATCATTAAATTAAATCCAAAGCCCGGTGGTGAAATGGGAGAAACCAACAAGCTGCAAAGCTATGTGATCCCTGATTTTTTTGTATTGAATAATAATGGAAAACTGGAAGTTACACTGAATTCGAAAAATGCTCCTGATCTCCGCATCAGCGAAGGCTACAGAGATATGCTCAAAGATTATGACAGGGGAGACAAAAAAGATAAGCGTCAAAAAGAAGCGGTATTATTTATTAAACAAAAAATAGATTCGGCCAAATGGTTTATTGATGCTATTAAACAAAGGCAACATACGCTGCTTAGTACGATGCAAACGATTGTAGATTATCAAAAACAATTTTTTCTGACAGGAGAAGATATTGACCTGAGGCCCATGATCCTGAAAGATATTGCTGAAAGGACCATGCTTGATATCTCTACCGTAAGCCGGGTGGCCAACAGTAAATTTGTGCAAACAGAGTTTGGCACTTACCGGCTAAAATTTTTCTTTAGTGAAAGTCTTGTAACGGATAGTGGTGAAGAGGTGAGTACCAGGGAAGTGAAAAAAATATTGGGCGACATGATAGAAGCGGAAAGCAAGCAGAAACCGCTCAGTGATGAGAAACTTACTGAATCATTACAGGAAAAAGGATATAATATTGCACGTCGCACTGTAGCCAAATACAGGGAGCAGCTTAATATTCCTGTAGCACGTTTAAGGAAAGAACTTTAATAATGGAACAAAATTTTACAACACCCGGAGGGGCCATACAACCACAGGAGCCATATATAAATGGAGAACAATTTCCTTTGGCAATAAGATGGGGAGCGCATTTCATTTCTTTTATCTTTCATCCGCTTTTTATTCCGGCAATCGCTACCTGGTTTTTAGCTTATATACAACCCGGTTATTTTACAGGCATATCACCGCACGATAAATTATTGATCGTGATACAGGTGGGATTTAATACGATTTTTTATCCCGCATTATCAGTTTTTTTATTAAAGGCCCTTGGGTTTATAAAAAGTATTTTTTTAAAAACACAACGCGAAAGGATTATCCCATACATTGCTTCCAACATTTTTTATTTTTGGATTTTTTTGGTTTTTAAAAATCAGCCCGAAGTGCCTGTGATACTTACGGGTTTTACGTTTGGAGTTTTCCTGGCTTCTTCTTTAGCTTTGATTGCCAACATCTATTACAAGATCAGTATGCATGCGTTGGGCGCAGGCGCCTTATGTGGATTGATGTTGATCATTATTTTTTCAGGATTTTCTTACGCGTTTTTTTTAATGGCTATGCTTGTGTTTATAATAACTGGTTTGGTAGGTACTTCCCGAATGATAGTGAGCAATCACATGCCATTTGATATTTATTCAGGAATTTTTATCAGTATTATATGCCAGTTGATTGCGTATAGCATTTTTCGATAAAAGTTTTGAACCACGGATTAGTTTTGCCCCGGATAGTCACAGAGTTACTTACTGCCAGTAAACGAACAAATAAAGTGAGTTTCTATTCTATTTGTAATCGAAAGAAAAATAACAAATCAACAATCAATTCATTCCATCAGTAGACGGACAAATAAAGAAGATTCCTCTTTCTTTCCGTGCTGCAAGTAACCTAATAAATATTAAGGATCTCTATTTTTCATGATAACAGGTAAGGAACAAAAATTAGAGATTTCAATCTTTACAATTGCTTGCTCCTGTAAATTCATTTATTGCGGGGCAAACAGGAGACTAAAAAAAACAAGCACTTTTGAAAAAAATCCCTGTTTGTGTATTTATATTTTTAAAGAGTAGAGTTAATAAATGCTGCTACATTATCATGCAATAATTTGAGCGATTCCGGATGGAGATAAACCATGTGTCCCGAAAAATAGTGATCGTATTCTATATTCTTTTGTAAAGACTTCGGCATAGGAAGATGTGCCATTTCATATTCACTCTCAAAATAAGGGGTGCCCAAATCAAAGTAACCCATATTCAGCATCACTTTTAAACCGGGATTGTAGATCATTGCATGGGCAAGATCGTTCATTACATTCGGAAACCCTACGTACCCTCTCCGTTTAAAATCCCAGGGACCGATATTTCCAGAAGCCTTGTATTTCATGCATTTCCCAAAATCAAGCTGGGTACGCACATAATTGTTGAACGTAGCAGTAAAAGCTGCATCTATGTAAGAATCCATAGGATCATACTGGGGTTCTTCGCTAAGGGGATCAATGGCATCGCCGGAAAAGCGTGAATCCAAGCGACCGGTAACTTCGCTTTCATCCCCAAGCAATTCGTGTTCAAATTGTGGGCCAGTGATTCGTAAATTGGCTTTTCGTATATAGGTAACCGACAGGCCCGTATAATTATGCAATTTCTCTACAGTGGCATCAAAAGTAGCCTGATCAATTGTGGCACCTTTATTAAGCGCAAGCGCATAATCATTCATAGCAAAATGTTCTACTTCTTTTAAAAATGGCTCTAATTTTTCAGGCTGATTGGGAAGTTTGTGATGATACCAGGCAGTTGCTGCATACGATGGTAAAGCCAGCAGATATGGATTGTCATTTCCAGGATGAGATTTGGCCTCATCCGACATATTTTCATAAGTTAACAATTGCGAAAGTAAGATCACTCCATTAAGCCCTACGCCACTATTTTGGAGCATATCGGCAACTACTGCCGAACGAAAAGTACCATAGCTTTCTCCAAATAAATATTTGGGCGAATTCCACTTGTTGAAATCTGTAATAAATTGAGTAATAAATGAAGTAAATGCGCGGCCATCCTGGTCAATTCCAAAAAAATCTTTTGGTTCACCTGCGCCGCCCATCTTTTTAGTGATGATTTCCCCAAAGCCGGTACCCGGGGCATCAATAAAAACCAGGTCGCTTGCATCCAAAAGACTGTAATCATTATTTACAGTTTTGTAGGGAGCCTTTGTACGCGAGGTGTCATTGAGATACACACGCTGCGGCCCCCAGGCGCCCATGTGAAGCCAAAGGGTAGCACTACCGGGGCCGCCGTTATATATAAAAGTGATGGGCCTTTGAGAACCATCTTTTTCATCGTCTTTAAAATACGCAACATACGACATACTGATAGTTGGCGTATCAGCATTATTCTTTAGAACTAAAGTACCCGCTACGGCTTCATAATTTATGCGTTTACCCTCCACCGTTACACTACCGTGTGTAACTGATTTTTGCGGCTTTTTGTAATTATTGTTGAAAGTGCTGTCTTGCCTGATATCAACTTTTACTGATGTAGTTTCTTTTCTTTGCTGAGCATGCAAAGAAAGATTAAGTAGAAAGAGCGATGCACCTAAGAATAACATTCTTTTGATTTCAATTGTTGTTTTTTTCATTATCTGTTTTTTAAAAATTATTTAAAGTCATTAAGGCTGAATATTAACAGGAAAGACAGTAACTAAATGTTAATCGTGTATAACAAATATAATAAATGTGAAATCATATCAGTCAGCCGTTTATTATTTACTTTCTGAATTAAAGCAAATGGGTGAATCTTCCCTTTCCCTTTCTACAAGTTGTTCCCTGTAACTTTCTGTAAAAAAGCCAAGTGTTACTGCAAGAAATATCATTAAGAATTCCAAAAAATATTCCTTGAAATTTTTCTTTTTATGATGAAGATCGGGATGGTGATGTACTTCCATTGTTTTGATTTGTTTATAACTTAATTCAGTTATTAATTGACATTGTAATGCCGGGCAATTAGCTTTTTAAGTCTCGTGGCTTCGTTTTCCAAATCAATCACTTCGTGCTTAAAGCCGTTATGTATTCCTTTAATATCACTTATCTCTAAAAGGCAGTCGTTAATTACATCAGGATTTAGCGATTTAAAATACAGGTTATCGTGAGGATGAACAATGTCGTCTGAATTTTTAGCTATTACTTTATCCCAGTCATTACTTCTAAGAAGTGGCGAAAACAATGTTCTAAGTTTTCCCTTCTGTACAAGTGCTGCATCTTGCAGTGCAGCAATTGTTTCTACATTTTTGTAATATTCTAAAATACTGTCAGTAACTGGTTTGCTGCGTATCAATCTCATTTCTCCTGCGTTCTGCAGTTGTGCAATGGTTCTGTTTGTTACAAAAATTTTAATACTTAACTGGCGAATTAAAAATCTGAAGTCAACATAAACTTCGTTTGCTCTGGTTTTTAAATTAACCTTTGGCAAAAGTTGCTGCAATGAATCAGACATATTTATATCAGTCTGGATCCAATTCAGCAATCCCGGCAAATTTCTTTCATCGCTGCTTAAGTCTTCATAAAAAGATTGAACATATTCTTTTTCCTCACTGTGTTGCACAAAGCTTTCCCGTATCTGTTCTGCAAAAAAGCCCAGCGTTACTGCCAGAAATATCATGATGAATTCCAAAAAATATTCTTTGAAATTTTTCTTCTTATGTTGAAGATCGGGATGATGATGTACTTCCATTATTTGATTTCAGTTTTTATATTAGTAGTAAACAAACATTTATTGCGAATTCTTATTTTCCGTTCAGGACCATTTTTTAATTTCCACACTGAACGTTATTAAAAGAAATATCATGACAGATTCCAAAAAATATTCTTTGAAATTTTTCTTTTTATGTTGAAGATCAGGATGATGATGTACTTCCATGTTTTCAGTTTCGGGTTTGTGTTTTGAGTTTCGGGTTGTGTTTCAGTTTGCTCAATAGTTTCCTGTTGTGAAATATTTTTAGTTACCTCTTCCTGTTTAGAATTTAGTATTTCTTTTTTAGAATTTTCTGAGGGTATGTTTTCTTCACTCATAGAAGATGATATTCTTTTTTTAAAGCAGCTATTGCTATAATTGCCTGTAATCTTGCAGCGTTAAATATTTGAATTTCTACCCGGTAATTTCTGGAAGAACTATAAGCCCAGTTTCTTAGCTGTTGCCACAAATCTTTATCATAGTTAAGTAAAGGATAATTATTATTCATGAACCGCATTGCTCTTTCATCATTCACTGTTAAATTAATTGCAAAATCACTTAAAGAATCTAATGAATTGAAATAAGACTGATCAAAGACCTTTTGAACCAAGCTCCAATTTTCTATTTTTTGCGGTTCGAACCTGTTTTGACCTAAATAAATAATTTGTACTGATTCTTCATAGTTCATAATTTTTCGAATCAGTGATGTATCACCAAGATACCTTAATGCTCCTGAATTTTTTAACTGCTGAAGTGTGGCGTCATGAGAAATGAAATTCCAGCGAGCGCTTGATAAATATTCATAATAATAAAGTTTGCCTCCAACAATTAATTTAGGATCGCTACTTAGTAAATTTCCCAAACTGTCTCCTCCTGTGATAATTAAATTCAGTACATGCGCATCACTATTTAATTCCACCGTATCGGTAGCAAGGTCTTCAATCAGCAGGCTTGCATATTCTCTCGCACTTTTATGTTCAACGTAATTTTCGCGAATATTCTCTGCAAAAAAACCCATTGTTACAGCAAGAAATATCATTAAGAATTCCAAAAAATATTCTTTGGAATTTTTCTTTTTATGTTGAAGGTCGGGATGATGATGTACTTCCATGATTTTGGTTTTTGATTTAAAGTTTTACAGTAGATAAACAAATAACCCTGTTTCCTGTTTTATTCTTTTATTAAATTTCGATTCTTCTCTTCTCATTCAAGGAATATTTATTAAAAAATTCCAAAAAATATTCTTTGAATCCTTTCTTTTCTACGTGTGGGTGATGATGTACTTCCATATCTTTAATTTGGGGCTGACGATTGATAGTCGGTGTTTATTTATTGACTATTTACTCTCCATTATTTCTTCCGGCTTATCAGACTTTACCTGCTATCAAGGTGGTATTCTTTTTGAATGAATTTTATTAATCTTGCTGCATACGCCGATGAATGTTTTAAACTTCTGATAAAAGTGTGACACAACTCCTCGTGAATAAAAAGCCTGTTATAGTATTGAGAAAGCAACTCTTTGTTGCCGGAAATAAATGTGGGCTTATCAGTTATTATAAAATCAGATGAATCAAAATCCCTTGTTCCATAATTAGTTTTCGATTTCTTCAATTCTTTATATGGTAAGACTTTTGACTCAACATCCTTATATGCATACATGGTATTTTCTAAATAATTATACTGGGTAACCAGGATGCTGTTTATGAAATTATCGTAATCTAAAATACTATCAGAAACTGCATCGTTACGGATTAAACGGAAATTACCTGCATTCTTCAGTTCCTGAATGGTACGATTGTTATAACTGTAGCCGCTATATTCCCAAAAACGATCAGATATTATATTGTTTATGATTGATGCGTTTGGTTCATCTCTCTTCAGGCACATTAACAAGGTATCAATTTCTTTAGAGATAGATTTGAAATTTTTGATCGCCTGGGCATCGATAGCTGTATCACCCTGCAAATCCTGTATCATGCTGCTCATATATTCTTTTTCTTTGGTGTGGTCATTAATTTTTTCCCGAATGCTTTCTGCAAAAAAGCCAAGCGTTACTGCCAGAAATATCATTAAGAATTCCAAAAAATATTCTTTGAAATTTTTCTTTTTATGTTGAAGGTCGAGATGATGATGTACTTCCATTGTTTTTTAAATTTTGTTTTGAAAATCTACGTTATCATAGTAAACCAACAATTATTACCAATTCTTATTTCACTTATTCGCACTAATCACTTTTCCAATTTTTCAATTATTTTCTTTGCTTTCACCAGCCGTATCGCTTTATTTTTTTCTACCAGTTTTTTTGTTGTCCATTTTTCCAGGCGATGATGAAATGGAACTATCAATGCAGCAATGGCAACTAATCCTAACAACATCAAGGCAGGCGAATCGTTTGTTATATTTCGTAAAAAAGGATGTAATAAAAGATTGATGAATTCAAATACAACCAGCAATACAACCACACTTAAAAATTCTACCAGCTTGTGGCTTACTATAAAGCTGCGGCTAAGCAGCAGAAAAAGAATAATAATGGTAAGTATGGCTATTGCAATAATGGCAAGTTGAATATTATACCTGCGGGTTTGCCGTATTTGTTCGTTTTGTGCTGCAATATCTTTTTGCCTTATTTCTTCGTCAAAAGTTATGGTTTGTAACTGCGTTATTTTTTTCATGTTTAATACGCTGTCGGTAGCCATTAATGCCAGTTGATTATATTTTAAAGCGCTATCTGAATTGTGAATGCTTGTATAGTATTCAGATATTTTTTCAG